>Ga0207951_100936_pt1 | contig 12054 bp, 10 predicted proteins | sample Subbio12Aug_8Bad_FD_184830 | JGI IMG/M metagenome (GOLD analysis project Ga0207951, IMG submission 184830) | Serpentinite rock and fluid subsurface biosphere microbial communities from McLaughlin Reserve, California, USA - CR12Aug_8Bad (SPAdes) | ecosystem: Environmental > Terrestrial > Deep... | reverse complement strand
TCCCGCAGTGTCATCCCTGCCCCCGCGAAGGCGGGGGCGGCAACGACACCGCCGGTTTCATGCGTCGCGGGTCGCGCGCAGCGCGGTGGAGCAACTGAAGTGAAGCCTTCCGGCGTGTCGTCCCCGCCCCCGACAAAGACGCTCGGGGGCAGGCTTCAGCGGGGATCCAGTTGTGAAGCCTCCCGGCGTGTCATCCCCGCGCAAGCGGGGATCCAACGGCGCAACGACGCTGGGTTCCCGCTGCAGGCTGCCCCCGCGAAGGCGGGGGCGGGATCGACGATGGGTTCCCGCTTTCGCGGGAACGACACGAGCGAGTTCGAGCGACGCCGCCGGTTTCATGCGTCGCGGGTCGCGCGAAGCGCGGTGGAGCAACTGAAGTGAAGCCTTCCGGCGTGTCATCGCCGCCCCCGACAAAGACGCTCGGGGGCAGGCTTCAGCGGGGATCCAACGCAGCAGCGAAGCTGGGTTGCCGCTGCAGCCAGCCTGCGCGAAGGCGCAAGCGGCAACGACACCGCCGGTTTCATGCGTCGCGGGTCGCGCGCAGCGCGGTGGAGCAACTGAAAACAACGGCGGCTGCGGCCGGGGCGGCGAACCTCGCCGCCATTACGCCAATCGGGTCCCCAGCAAACGGTCGTACGTATTCAGGTCGGCGCGGTAACAGCCGCACGCGGCCGCCTCCATGCCCGCGCGATCGAGGATGGTGACTTCCCCGCGGTGATAGCTGATCAGCCGGCGCTGCTGCAGAGCGCTCGCGGCCCGCGTGACTCCGACGCGCCGAACGCCAAGCATGTAGGCGAGGAACTCGTGCGTCACGTGGAACTCGGCGCCGTGCGCCCGATCCTGCGTCATCAGCAACCAACGCGCGAGCCGCTCCTCGACGACGTGAAAGCGGGTGCAGGCGGCGGTCTGCGCCAACTGGCTCATCTGCACCTGCAGATAGCGATGCAGTGCACGGCGCAGCGCGGGATTGCGGACGAGCCCGCGCGCGAACGCCGCCGCGCTCAGCCGCCACGCCGGCCCCGCGCCCTGCACCAACGCCCGCAGCGACGACACCTCCACGCCCAGGATCAACGGTGTTCCGAGCATGCCTTCGTTGCCGACCATGCCGACCTCGAGGTCGGCAGTACCGTCGACCGTCACGAGCAAGGAGATGAAGCTGTCGGTCGGGAAGTACACGTGGCCGATGCGCGTGCCGGGCTCGTACAGGACTTCTCCGAGCTCGAGTGTGATCGCTTCGCAGGCGGCGAGCAGCCGCTGCGCTTCACGGCGCGGCAGTGCGCCGAACAGCCGGTTCACCGGCGGGCGGTACCGCGTGGCGGGCAACGGAGTCCCCTTGCGCATCAGCTTGGCCATGCATCGAACCGCACGGGCGCGCGCTCGGATACGAGCTCCGCCGGCGGGCGGGCCGGGCGTCTCTTACTTGAGCCGCATGTCGCTCTTGACGGATTTCACGCCGCCGACGCCGCGCGCCACCTCGGCCGCCTTGTCGATGTCGGTCCGGGAGTTGACGAAGTCGCTCAGTTGCACCACGCCCTTGAAAGTCTCCACATTGATATCGGCTACCTTGAGGGTTGGCTCGTTGAGGATGGCCGCCTTCACCTTGGTGGTGATGACGGTGTCGTCGACGTACTCGCCGGAGCCCTCGCGGGCCGATGTCGAAGCACAGCCGACGAAGGACACGAGCGTGACGGCCAGAAAGATTGCTGCGAGGTACCGGGCAGCGCGTTTCATCGTTCACTTCGCCAGGTTTCTAGCACTCTCATCGCGTCCGGTGGGCGGCAACGAGTCCGAAGAGGAACCATGCCGGCAGTGACATGCTTGCCTGCGGTTCCCTTTGGGGGATTTCAGCGCAGGCTAGTTGCATCCGCCGCTGCGGTCGGTGCGGCAGCGTACATAGGCGACGGTACGAGCCGCTGCCTGTGCTCGGCGGACAGATCGCAGCGGGTGCGGCACGGGCGGACATCAAGCCGGCGGACGCCGCCTATCTCACCGACGCGCGCAACTCGGTCGTGATGAGCGGCTACGAATTGTGCTGGCACACCGGCACCGGTCCCGCCCCGATCTCCACGATCGAATGCGACCCGAACTTCGTTCCGGCACCTGTCGCCAAGGTGATCGTCAAGCCCACCCCGGAACCGGTTGTAGTGGCCGTTGTGACCCCGGAACCGGTTGTAGTGGCCGTCGTGACGCCGAAGCCCGTTGCGCAACCCGTGATCGAGCGGGTGACGCTGAAGGCCGACGCGCTGTTCGACTTCGACCGGGCCGTGCTTCGCCCGGCAGGGCGAGCGTCGCTCGACGACTTCGTCGCGCGGATCAAAGGCATCGATCCGGAAATGATTATGGTCATCGGGCATACCGACCACTTCGGCTCCGAAGCCTACAACCAGCGGCTGTCCGAGCAGCGCGTGGAAGCAGTCAAGGCCCATCTGGTCAGCCAGGGCATCCGATCCGATCGCGTGCAAACCACTGGCAAGGGTGAGACGCAGCCGGTCACGAAGGCCGGCGAATGCGACAGCGCCAGGAGCGTCAAGTCGATCGCCTGCCTGCAACCGGACCGCCGCGTCGAAATCGAAGTGGCCGGTACGCGAATCGCCCGATAGCGGCTCCACCGGCAGTTGCGCTTGCCAAGAGCAATGCCCTGCCGATGCAGGGCATCTGCGTCAGAGGCCCGTTCTGCATGTCGTGCCGCCGTTGCCGTACGCGGAAGGCGCGCGTCGGCATTCGGGCGTCCCGAAATGTTCGCTTGCGCACAGACGGCGGAGTGTGATGGGCCTATCGTGTTTTCGTGAGGCGCCGGCGCTCGTTGCGCTGACGGCATCGGGCGGCGCGACTGCCCGCCACGTACGCCAGCAACTTCACGCTGCACCACCGACGGAGATTCGTATGAACTGGGACCGAATTCAGGGCAACTGGAAGCAAGTCACCGGCAAGGTCAAGGAGCAATGGGGCAAGCTGACCGATGACGACGTCGACGTCGTCGCCGGCCGCCGCGACCAGCTTGCCGGCAAGATCCAGGAGCGCTACGGCGTGGCCAAGGACGAAGCGGAAAAGCAGCTTGCCGCCTGGGAGCAGAAGGGCGCGCGACTCATGGTTCGGCAAGGACAAGGTCGGCCGGTGACTCTCGTCCGTCGACATCGGGTTGCGCCGTCGCGGTCGCCTGCTCGTCCGTGACATCCGCAAGCCGTCGGGACATGTGCCGGCGCTCGCCGCCGGAGTTGCAATTCGCCAAGTTATGGCGAAAGGAGAAGCAAAATGCTGTGGACTGTTGTAGTCGTATTGGTCGTGCTCTGGCTTCTGGGTCTCGTGACCTCCTTCACCATGGGTGGGCTGATTCACGCCCTCCTGGTCGTCGCCATCGTGGTGATCCTGCTTCGTGTCATTCAAGGTCGCAGCATCTGACGGATATCGCGCAGTTTCGCCCCGGGAGCGCCCGCTGCGCGCGTTTCCGCTCGTGCGACAGCAGGCGTTGTCCGCGGTGGCTTCGGGACCTTCTGCAATCGGAGGAAGCGAGTTGAATGCGATCAAGATTGCGGCGATCGTGCTGATCGTCGCCGGTGTCGTGGGGCTCGTATACGGCGGCTTCAGCTACACGAGAGAGACCCACGGCGCCAGGATGGGGCCGTTCGAGCTGACGATGAAGGACCGGCGAACGATCAACGTTCCGATTTGGGCCGGCGTGGGGATGATCGCGCTCGGTGGCGCCCTTTTCCTTCTCGGAGGCAGGAAGGGCTAGCCTCGCTAGCCTGTACCCGAAGCTGACGCGTCGGGGACGACGCGCCTGCCATCCACCAGCTGGAACTGGTACGCGCTGCAGGACCGGTCCTATCGCGAAGGTGATGCGGCACTGATCGCGGCCATGACGCGTCAGGTGATGCGCGAACAGAACATCGATGCGGGGTTAGCGCCTCGCCAGCCAGCGCCTGAGGTGTTTGTACACGGCCGGATGGCCGAGCAGGTCCAGGTGACTCATGCCGTGGCCGACCCATTGCCGGGTCCTTGGAATCGGCAGGCTCAGGCCGGGTTCGGCATGACGGCCCAGCGCGCTCGCGACGGGAACGAGACCGTCGCCGAGGAGCCGGTCCTGCAGGTCGCCCGCCTGCTTGCCGGTGGTCGCCGCGATCGCATAGCAGCGCACGCCTTCGGGCAGCGGCACCGGGCGCCTGCGGTCGACCGGATGCTCGAAGCGGTCGCGCTCCTTCCAGTCCTCGTCCAGCAGGTTGCCGTAGCGCAGGTCGGTGATGCCGGCGCTGCGGATCTTGCCCAAGCGCGCGAAGGGCGCGGCATAGGGGCTGACGCCGAGCAGCAGGTCGATCCAGTTGCCGCCGCGTTCGAGCGGCGCGCCGTGGTGCGGTGTGCCGAGGAAGACCAGCTTGCGCAGCGGCCGCAGCCAGTCGTGGCCCGCGATCGCGCCGTAGTGGCAGGCGCTGCGCGCGATCAGGCCGCCCATGCTGTGCGCGACGATCGCGACTTCCTTCACCGGCACCGGCCACTGCTCGATCAGGGTCTGCATCAGAGCGGCGAACTCGCGCCCGTTGGTCGAGATGTGGCGCCCGCTGTTGTAGTGCAGGTAGACGCAAGTGCAGCCCAGTTCGCGGGCCAGCAGCGAAGACTGCCCGGCTTCACCGCTCGCCTGCCCTGATCGATCCCATTGCAGATCGTTCATGCACAGGCCGTGCACGAACACCAGTACCTTGCCGCCGGGCTGCGGGATGGCCGCGGCGAGCGCCTGCTTTTGCAGTTCGAGGGGACACCCGTTCCGGCGCAGGCGCATCGGAATCGCGAGCGGACTGCCGCTGTCGGCCAGGTAATCGCCCAGCACGCCGTTCACCGCAGCCAGCACCGCTTCGCGCTGCGGCGATGAGCGCGACGAAGTCCGGTCGCCGAGCAGCCGGACGAGTTGTGCGAGGGCGGCATCGAGCCCCGCGCCGACCAGGGTCGTGACGCCACGGATGCTCCGATAGACCAGCCCCGTGATGCCGGTCGTCGGTCCGGAGGCCGGCGCGCCGAAGATGCCCGGCGTGTGCGCGATCGTGTGGTGCAGAGCCTCGACCAAGCGCGTCAGCCCGGCAATGGCGTCGATGGTCAGCCGCCCGAGAGCGCGCAGGTCGGACGGGTGCAGATGTGCTTCTTCAATCGCCGGCGCGCGCATCAGCGGCTCGGCACATAGGGCAGCAGCCGATCGAACTCCTTCTTGACCACCGCATAGCACTCGCATACGCGTTGCTCGATCCCGGCGCGATCGAGCACCGTGATGCGGCCGCGGCTGTAGCGAATCAGCCCGGCGTTCTGCAGGCTGCCGGCCGCCTCGGTCACGCCTTCTCGGCGCACGCCCAGCATGTTGGCGATCAGCTCCTGCGTCATCGACACTTCGTTGGAAGGCAGGCGGTCCAGGCTGAGCAGCAGCCAGCGACAGAGCTGCTGGTCCACCGAGTGATGCCGATTGCACACGGCGGTCTGCGCCATCTGCGTCAGCAGCGCCTGCGTGTAGCGCAGCAGCAGGTGCTGCATCGCGCCGCTGCGGTTGAACTCCTGCTTCATCGCGGCGCCGGCGAGCCGGTAGGCGAATCCGGCGCTCTGCACCAGCGCCCGGCTGGGTGTGGTCTCGCCGCCCATGAACAGCGCCACGCCGACCAGGCCCTCGTTGCCGACCACCGCGATCTCCGCTGAGGCGCCGTTTTCCATCACGTACAGCAGCGACACGATCGAATCGGTCGGGAAGTACACGTGACCGAGCTTGCTGCCCGACTCGTACAGCACCTTGCCGAGCGGCATCGGCACGAGTTCCAGTTGCGGGAACATGCGCTCCTGCTCCGCTGCGGACAGTGCGGCCAGCAGGTAGTTGTGCGTTGGACTCTCGGGCTTGGGCATCTTGCGGCCTTGCGCGCTGAGACCGCTTCCCATCGGTCGCCGCCACGGGCGGGCGGCAGGCTCGGTAGACGAGCCACTATAGATGCGGCCCGCACGCCCCTTGGTGCGGTATGGCACATACTCTGCCCCCTCCCCCCTCCCCCCGCAAACGCGGGATACGCCGCACGGGCGCGGCGCAGCGCTTGCGGTGGCAAACAGACGCCGCCGGCCACGCGCGATGGTTTTGCCAGCGTGTCTGCCGCGGCACCGCAGGCCATTGCCGCGATCGTGGCGCGCGCACGGCGCGCCGGCCACGACTGGGGCGACTTGTCGTTCGCCCAGTGCGCACCGCATCCCGTGGTGATGGCGAGGCGATCGTACTGGCCAACGACACCGGCTGCGGCTTCGATGCGTGCGTGTTTTCCGGCGACCTGTCGCGTGCGAACCGCAGTACAGCGCAGTTGCGCGCCGGCTGCGTGACCGTCAACGACGTGCCGGTGAACATGCCGCGTCTGCATGGCAGCGGTGCGCGGCCCGGCGGTAGCGATCGCGATCGGGGCGGCGGTCGCTGCTGCGACCCGCGCGCAGTCGGTTCGCGGCAGTTCACCGTCTGCCAGACGCTGCTGATCGACGACAGGCGCAGGCACAGCAAAGCGCACTGGTTGCCGTACTCGGCGGCGAAGTTGCAGGCAGTCGAGCGGGCGTTCGCCGGGCGGCTCGTTCGCTAGCGCACAGACGAGCGCGGCGGCCGTTCGTAGGCTGTTCGCTGCCGAACGGAAAGGCGGGTCGGCGGCAACCGGCTCGCTGCGGCCGGAGGAACCCCCAATGAAGGTACCGATCCTCGATCACGCGGATGCTGCCGCGACCCGACCTCGCCCACCCGCGGCCAGGAAACCGCCGGACGCGATGGACCTTGCCCGTACCCTGGCGGCCACCCGGCAGCAGTTGGACGCCGCATTGCAACGGATCGATGCACTGCTCAAACAGAAGTCGCTTCTCGGGCGCAGAGTCGCGGCAGCCGAGCAGACGGCAGCGCAGGCGCGCCGGTTCGCGTATCAGGACCCGTTGACTGGACTTCCCGATCGCAGACTGCTGCTGGATCGATTCGACCAGGCCGCGGCGCGGGCGGCGCGCCAGCACCGGCAGGTGGCGCTGCTGTTCCTGGACCTGGACGGATTCAAGAGCATCAACGATGTGCACGGACACGCAGCGGGTGACGCGGTGTTGCAGCAGGTCGCCGCCCGGTTGGTCGCCTGTCTGCGGATCTCGGACACCGCGTGCCGCTACGGCGGCGACGAGTTCGTCGTCCTGTTGCCGGACTTCGAGGGCCAGGACAGTGCCGCTGCGGTGGTCGAGAAGATTCGCGCTCAGGTGCAGAGCCCATACTTCGTCGACAATACCGAGCTCAGGCTCACCACCAGCATCGGCATGGCCGTCTACCCGGTCGACGGGCAGCAGTACGGTGACCTGATCCAGGTGTCGGACTTCGCCATGTATCGCAACAAGGGACGCGGCCGCGCGCCGTCGCGCGGCATCGACGCCGCGCCGCAAAGTCGGCGGCCTGCCGATGACATCGATTCAGCCGTGGAGTATCGCCATGCAAGCGACCACGCCGGAGCAAACCCGAGCGGAGGAGAACTTCGATCGGGCACGGGAAGAAGCGTTCAGTAACGAAGGCGCACCGCCCGCGCGCCGGGGCGGTCGTCGTGCCGCCGCCGCCGCGCAGCCGCAGCAAGACGCCGCCGCGACGCCGCGCGCGGGATCGCACTTGAATACCGGCTGGTGCACGGCGCCGGCGATGCGTGATCCGGTGGCAGCGCAAGCGGCTCGTTCACGGATCCGGACGGCCCCGATGCGACGCGCGCGATGATCCGCCTCTTCCTCCAGTGCACCGGTGCCGGGTGAACCGGCGCGCACAGATCTTCGGGCGCCTGGCGGGGGTTCGTCGCCCGACCGACTTTGCGCAGTTCGAGGAGCCGATCCGCGCCGAGCTGTTCAGCGCCGAACGGCTCGAGCAGCACGCGCAAAGCCTGGCGCTGGCGCAGACGGTTGCCGCCGACCGGGCGCAAGAGCGCGCGCTGGTGCCGCGGGTGCGCGACAACGGCCGGGTTCTGCACGAGGCGCACGCGCTGATCGGCGATGCGGCGCGCCGGCGCGTCGCGATCACGCCGGCCGCGGAATGGCTGCTCGACAACTTTCACGTCGTCGAAGACCAGTTGCGCGACATCCGCGAACACCTGCCGGCGGGCTATTACAAGCTGCTGCCGAAGCTCGCCGACGGGCCGTTGCGCGGCTATCCGCGCGTGTACGGCGTTGCGTGGGCCGTCGTCGCCCACACCGATAGCCGCTTCGACCCGGACTGGCTGCTGCGCTTCGTACGCGCCTACCAGCGCGTACAGCCGCTGACGATCGGCGAGCTGTGGGCGGTGCCGATCTCGCTGCGCATCGTTCTGATCGAGAACCTGCGCCGTCTGGCCGTGCGCATCGTCGGTTCGCAGATGGCGCGGCAGCGCGCCGACCGGTTCGTCGACGAGCTGCTGCCCGGAGCCGGTACGCGGCCGGCGGACTTGATCGAACGCGCGCTGCGCGGCATGGACTCCGCCAACTTGTGGCCGGCCTTCGCCGTGCAACTGGTGCAGCGGCTGCGCTACGCGGCCGCGGACACGACGGCGCTGCTCGAGTGGCTGCATCGCGAACCAGCCACGCGGCACGCGAGCACCGAAGACATCGTCCAGGCCGAGCATGCCGGCCAAGCCGCCGCGAACCTCACGGTGCGCAACCTGATCACCAGCATGCGCGCGATCGCCGCCTACGACTGGCGCGGCTTTTTCGAGGACGTGAGCCTGGTCGACGCAACCTTGCGCGAACACCGCGGCTACCCCGCGCTGGACTTCACGACGCGGGATCGCTACCGCCATGCCGTCGAGGATCTGGCGCGCGGCTCGGCCTGCTCGGAGATCGAGGTTGCCGCCGCCGCGGTCGCGCAGACCCGGGGCATGGACGCGCGCCGCGCCGATCCCGGCTTTTTCTTGATCGCCGAGGGCCGGGCCGAGCTGGAACGCGAACTGGGTTGTCGCGCCGGTCTGCGCGAGCGCCTCGCACGCACCTGCCGGGCGCACGCGGCGGCGGTGTATCTCGGGCCGATTGCGCTGCTGACGCTGGCGCTGGCGGCGCTGCCGGTTCTTGTGAGCATCGAGGCGGGCACGACATGGGCCGGGTTGCTGCTGCTCGGCCTGCTCGCTGCGTTGCCGGCGTCGGACATGGCGATCGCGCTCGTGCAGCGCGCGGTCACGAAGGTCGTCGGCCCCCGGACGCTGCCGCGGCTGGCCCTGCAAGACGGCATTGCCGCACCGCTACGTACGTTCGTGGTGATGCCGACGCTGCTCGGCAGCACGGAGGAGATCGCCGAGCACATCGAGCGGCTCGAAACGCACTACCTGGCCAATCGCGACGGCGAGGTGTTCTTTGCGCTGCTGACCGACTGGCGCGACGCCGATGCGGAAACGGCCGCCGCGGACGACGAGTTGCTCGCCGCCGCGGCGGCGGGTATCGATGCGCTGGCTGCGCGCTGCCGCGCCGCCGGCGACACGGAAGTCGCACGCTTCTTCCTGCTGCATCGCCGGCGCCTGTGGAATCCGGGCGAAGGCAAGTGGATGGGCTGGGAGCGCAAGCGCGGCAAGCTGCACGAATTCAACCGGCTGCTGCGCGGCGCCACCGATACGAGTTTCGTGCCGGTCAACGGCGTGGCTCCCGTCTTGCCGGGCGGGGTGCGGTATGTCGTCACGGTCGATGCGGACACGCGACTGCCGATCGGCGCGGTCAAGCGGCTGGTCGCAACCGCGGCGCACCCCTTGAACCAACCGTGCTGGGACGGCGCAGCGCGCCGCGTGGCGCACGGCTATGGCGTGCTGCAGCCCCGCGTCACCCCGGCATTTCCGACGCGAAGCGAGGCGACGTTCTTTCAGCGAGTGTTTTCCGGGCCGGTCGGGCTGGACCCCTACGCGTCGGCCGTATCCGACGTCTACCAGGACCTGTTCGGCGAAGGCAGCTATACGGGCAAGGGCCTGTACGACGTCGATGTCTTCGAGAACGCGCTGGCCGGCCGCGTACCGGACAACACCGTGCTCAGCCACGACCTGTTCGAAGGCATCTTCGCCCGCTGCGCGCTGGTGAGCGACGTCGAATTCTTCGACGACTTTCCGTCCAATGCCCAGGTCGCGGCCGCGCGCCAGCAGCGCTGGGCACGGGGCGATTGGCAACTGCTGCCCTGGGTCTGCGGTCGCGCGGGACGGGCCATTTCCGTCATCAACCGGTGGAAGATGTTCGACAACTTGCGGCGCACCTTGTCGCCGATCGCCAGCGTGCTGCTGTTGCTGGCGGCCTGGTCGCAGCCGGACGCGCCGCAGGGCGTGTGGACTGCGTTCGTGCTCACGGCCATCGCGTTTCCCGGCCTGCTGTCGCTGCTCGACGGCCTGCTGCCGCGCCGGCGCGACATCTCCGCCGCCAGCCATCTGCGCACGCTCGCCGCGGACTGCGGGCAGGCCGGCGCCCATGCGCTGATCTCGGTCGTCACGCTGGCGCAGCAGGCGTGGCTGATGCTGGACGCGATCGCGCGCACGTTGACGCGCCTGTGGATCACGCGCCGAAGGATGCTGGTGTGGGTCACCGCGGCGCAAGCCCGGAGCGCCGGCAATCTGTCGCTGGCGCGGGCGCTGTGGCCGCCACCCGCGGAGAACGTCATCCTCACGCTCGGCGCGGCGCTGGCGCTGCTGCACAGTCCGGGCGCGACGTGGCACGCGGCGCCGTTTCTCGTGCTGTGGTGGAGCGCGCCGCTGCTGCTGCGCGCGATCAGTCTGCCGCCGCGGCGCGCGGCGGCAGTGCCCCTGTCGGCCGCGCAGGTGGCGCTGCTGCGCGGTACTGCGCGTCGCATCTGGCTTTTTTTCACGACCTTCGTCACGGCCGAGGATCATGCGTTGCCGCCGGACAATTTCCAGCAGACACCCGAGCCCGTCGTCGCGCATCGCAGCTCGCCGACCAACTTCGGCCTGTATCTGCTGTCGTGTGTGGCGGCACGCGACTTCGGCTGGATCGGACTGGCCGAGCTGGCCGACCGCATCGACGCGACGACGGACACGTTGCTGCGCCTGCCGCGGCATCGCGGGCATTTTTTCAACTGGTACGACACGCGCGAGCTGCGCCCGCTCGATCCGCCGTACGTGTCCACTGTGGACAGCGGCAATCTGGCCGGCCATCTGCTCGCGGTGGCGCAGGGTTGCGACGAGTTCATCCGCCAACCGCTGTTTGCTCGCAGTGCGCTCGACGGCCTCGGCGATGCGCTGCGGCTGGCGCGCGCCGCCGTGCGCGACGTGCCCGACGACCGCCGCACGCTGATCGTCAATCGCCGTCAGGTCGACGCCGTTGTCGGCGACACCGAACGGCTGCTGGGCGCCGCGCCGCCGAGCTTCTCCGGTTGGGTGCGGCACTGCGAAGCGCTTTCGCATCAGGCCGCGCTGCTGTTCGACGTGGCGACGACCTTCGCCGGCGAGCGCGGCGATGCCGACAGTGAAGTGCTGTTATGGGCGGCCGAGTTCAGAGCGAACGTCGCCAGCCGGGTGCGCGACGTCCAACTGCTCGCCGTGCTGCCCACCGCGCAGCGCCTGGCCGCGCCGGCGCAGGACACCGCGCGCGCGGTGCTGCACGAGGTGCTGGACCGGCATCTGCGCGCCGAGGCGACGTTCGACGACGTGCGGCTGCATCTGCCGGCGATCCTTGCCGGGTTGCGCGCCGCCGCTGCGCCGCAGCCGCTGGTGACAGCCGCCGCGTCGTGGGGCGCGAGTTGCGCGCAGCAAGCAGGGCGGCTGCAGCAACTGGCGCAACGCGCACGGCGCTTCGCCGCGGAGATGAACTTTGCGTTCCTCTTCGACGCCAACCGGCAGCTCTTCCACATCGGCTATCGCGTCGACGCGGCCGCACCCGACGACAGCTACTACGACCTGCTCGCCTCCGAGGCGCGGCTGGCGAGCTTCGTCGCCATCGCCAAGGGCGACGTGCCGTCGGCGCACTGGTTCCATCTGGGTCGCGCCGCGACCACGGTGCACGGGCGCCCGGTGCTGCTGTCGTGGTCCGGCTCGATGTTCGAGTACCTGATGCCGTCGCTGGTGCTGGATGCGCCGCGCGGCACGCTGCTCGACCGGACGTGCCGGCTGG
>Ga0207951_100933_pt1 | contig 12060 bp, 7 predicted proteins | sample Subbio12Aug_8Bad_FD_184830 | JGI IMG/M metagenome (GOLD analysis project Ga0207951, IMG submission 184830) | Serpentinite rock and fluid subsurface biosphere microbial communities from McLaughlin Reserve, California, USA - CR12Aug_8Bad (SPAdes) | ecosystem: Environmental > Terrestrial > Deep... | reverse complement strand
AAAGTCAACCCCTATTTTAGCCTCTTTTCTGTTATTATTTTTAGGGCATAGTGAAAAAACCCCAAAATTCAATTATTTACAAATGGTTATGCATCGTGGTAGACTCTAAGTAGGAAACTCGGGCTAGGAGTTCTCCCGTATGATTCCAACACAACCCTTCGATCACTGTTTGTCCAACTACGGCTCCCCTTGTTGGTGAGGTAATCCGACACCGCTCGCCCAATAAATTCCGGAAGACTTTCTACATTCAGTGACAGTTTCGATAATGATTTGAAATCCTCAACGGATAGATTTTGCACCGCTGGACTACCGTTACACAACAACTCAATTGTTTGAAGTAATGATCTAGCAGCTGCAGATGTAATGTTTTTAAGGAAATACCGACGCACATCGAGCCTTAGCTCCCAAAACTGATTGGCAGCACGACGGAAACTAATTAATCGCGGATTTCGCTCTGCTAAACTCTTTTCGCTCGTGGTGCGTACCCAATGGCACCAGTGTCGCGCAATTTCCCTTTCTGATCGAGCACCCCTAGCCCTCAGGCCAAGCCTTGTCAGACCCATTCCGTTTAGAAATCCAAGCAGATGGAGCTCACTTCTTTCCTTATCGCCTACCTGTGGGAACCGTGAAAGAACTTCCAAAAGGCGACGTAAATTACGGATGTTATTACCAGCGTGATCGAACCCAAGTGTAGCCACAGGGAGTCTGATCGCAGAAAAGATGTCATCTAAGACATCGAAATCCTCAGTGGTGGGAGTTTTTGAAGACTTCCTGGTTTTGTAGAGTCCCATAAGGAGACGCCGCAAACGGATTCTATTTGCAGAGGAAGACTTCCATCTCGCTTCATAAGCTCGTATAAAGTTCTGGTCCACACATTTTGCTAATCTGTCAGCGAAAAAGTGATCAAACCACCTCTGCAACTCACGCACAAGTGCAACATCCTTTACCTCAATTCCTGCTTCAATCCCCGTTGCAAAACCCGAGGCACTGACATTAGCGCTACCCACGACCGCCCGTATTGGCTTTTTGTTAGAATCGTAAGCCAGATAGACTTTCGGATGATAGAGGTTGTCCCCTGAATAACTTTTGACTTGCATTCCGGTATGGATGGCATCACTTAACACGGCAGGATGCGTGATCCCTAGCTGGTCTGTTGTTAAAACACGGATATTATCGGGCTGCACATTCGCAAAATGTTTCTTGAGGAGGTGCCATCCACTCATTTGGAGATAGCTAACTGCAATGTCAACGCGAGAAGCATTCTCTAAAGTTTTTTTCAGCACTTCACCAAACGAATTCGTATTAGCATACATATTCATTACAAGTTTGTTCTTCATCTGACCAAATCCCCCTATATTTGTATTTCTACTTCATGCCGTTCCCAATTTTATGAGTCTTCATCGGAAAAACGAAATTTTGCATCATAATTCAGGATGAAATCGATCTCATCAGGTGTTAATTGGAGATGTCTTGATAGGTTCTTGTCGATTTCGTCAAGTATGCTTTTTGATTTACCTACATAAAAATTAACCTCTTTCTGAGACTGTCCGTCAGCCCGGTTTCTCTCGCGGGTTTCTGCGTTAGCCCACAGGCTCTCTATAAGTCTCTTAGCCAACGAAGTAACTGACTTGTCACCCAAAAGAGAATCCACAGCGGGAGCAATATTTATGTCCCTCTTTGTAACATGGTAGCAATCTGAAATTACAATCCACAGCCAGTAGTATAACGAAGAGGACAAGACACACAGCACAGCATCGCCCGCCCCTTTTTTTACCGTCAATTCCTTATATTCATTTGATAGCTTATCCCTGAGACATTTGCGAAAATATCGCCCACCACTGTGGCAAAAAAGAACCTCGGAATCCAAACCATTTCTTATCCATGTTGACATTGATGGAAATCCAAAGATCTTTTTCAGCAGTCGCCATTCCAATTGTGTTCCTACTTTGGCAATTGAGTCCAGTTCGGGAAGAAAATCCGTTCTTCCATATATTAGACTGGGGAACAAATGCGGTCTAAACTCCCCTTGCCACCGCGTATATCGTGTTGAGAGAATAGGAGAGGTAACATGGCTCTTATTACCATTGGTTTCTCCCAGCACTATAGAAAGATTCATGTCGGTTCCCACAAACAACTTTCCAGGCCGCACGGCAAAATTGCTTATATAAATTGGAGTCAGTCTTTCTGTAACGAAAGTCATGAATGATGCCATTCTTGGTGTGCAGACAGCACTTATCGGTATAATTACCCCTATGCGCGCCTTTTTTCGCGCCACGTATATGAACCGTTCTGTGCAGACTGAAAAGAGATTTCCAGTTTGAGACAATTGAAGATTACGCAATTTGTATTGGTTCGTAACTTCCGACATCTCAACGTATGGTGGGTTTCCAATTATTGCATCGAACCCTCCCTGTCGCATAATTCCGTAGAACTCTCCAAACCAATGAAACGGTTGATGACTATTTTGCCATTTTTTGAAATCCCTGGAATTACTAATCTCAATGCCATATTCCTTGGCGAGGTATCCATCTAGTTCCTCTTTGAGATTGTTTAGGTTCTCACGGAGTGCTCGTTTTTGATCGGAGAACTCTCGGGCGTCCATGCCATATTCTATTTGCATCTCGTGGAATTTCTGGTAGGCCCGATCAACGATCTCTGCCTCTTCCTCTATTCGCTGGAGGGCTTTCTCCGTTTGGCCAAAAACCAATTTCCCCTGACCGGAGATTTCTTTCTCTGCGGCATTTCGAATTTCATCTCGGGAAACAAACCCAACAAGTGTGTTCCCGGCACGAATATTAAAGTCAACATCTGGCAGAGGCTCCAGGTCCTTTGTTTTATCCACTTGAGCAACGAGTTTGAGAAATAACCGGAGTTTGCAGATTTCGACGGCTTCTTCCATGATGTCAACGCCGTAGAGGTTATTCACGATAATAGACTTCAGGATGAAGTATGGCCTATTAGGATGCCGGTCAACGTCGGCGAGAGTCTTCCGGAAGTCCTCGAACTTTCGTGGCGAATGACGCTCTCCAGACCGTTCCAGGTCCTCGATGAAGGCATGCATTCGATCAAGACAGGAATTGTATAACGGTTCTAAAATATTCAGGGCGGCAAAAAGAAAGGCTCCCGACCCGCAGGTTGGGTCAAGCACAGTAACGGTGGATATCGCCTCATAAAACGCTCGAAGGAGTTCCGGTCCCTCAGAACCGGCAACCACATCTTCGGCGAACTGCCGGATGTTGAGATTGTAAGTGATGAAATCGTTGATCTCACGGATTTCCCCGCTTTGAAGCCTCCCTCTTATTTCAAGACACCTTTGTCGACGTGAGACATGCTCTCGCCATGTCTCGGTCGGCAAGGCATAATCAGGACCGGCCGGACGGTTCCATCCACCTCTCTGGCTGACCGACTTGATCCCTTTCTCAATTGCTTCAGGAAGTGGGATTACTTCCCCCCGATCATTGATTACACCTTTGCGAACAGCAGGGTAAATATACCGGTCCGGGTCTTCCTCAAGCAATCGCCAAACAGCAGATCCCGATTCAAATGCAACAGCGCACTTTTTCTTTGCGGCGTCAAAGAGGTAAGGAACAATGGTGCTCTTGCTTATATACTCAGTGATGTCTTCCTTCGTGTAATAAGCGCCCATCTCCTTCTGGTTGATGTACTTCTCAAAGATATATCCAAGGACATCAGGGTTGATTTCTCTGTCGTTACGGAGGGGGCGCGTGTCCAAAGTCCATTCATATTGGTCAAAGAAGGAAAAGAGATTCTCGAAGGCTTCATCCGGGATGTCAAGCTTTTGATGTTTTCCTTCAAGCTCATGGACCTCGAAAAGGCCGCCGTTCAGATAAGGAACGTCACCCAGTAGTTCCTTCAAATCACGGTCCAAATGCCTTTGTTGCGGCTGCTTTGAAAAACCCTCATGGAATAGGACAAGTAAGAAGTACCGATAAAAGGTAAGGAATTTCCCTTTGCCTTTGCGTTCCTGAACTGCCCTGAGACGGTTTCGCAGGTAACTTGTATCTCCATCCAGAAAACCCTTCTTCTGGATGAAGTAGATAAACATCATACGGTTCAGCATCAAAGACGCATACCATTCCTTATCAGCCTGGTCACTGACCCCTTGAATAAACTCAAGAAAATGAGCATGTTCGCGCTTGAAATGATCATAGAACTTCTTAGTAACACGGTCCCGGTCAAAGGCATCGCGTAATTTATGGACCGTGCCAGTCAGGTCGATGGCCTCTTCCTCATCCAATGGAATCATGATCGCACTGAGCTTTTGAATCAGTGCGTTGCCGGATTGATGCTGAGGATGATAAGAGTGCTCCCGGTAGGAAGTCGGCTGGCCGGGTGCGCGGGCCACCCATTGCCAGATTTGAGTTGTTCTGGCTCCATCGGTAAAGATGATCAGGTGTTCATAGGCGCATTGGGTGATCTGTCTCTCGATTCTACGGCGCAGGTTGTGATCAGGGATCTTCCCTGCGGCATCGGATCTACATTCAAAGATTTGAACGCCCCGCTTCTGGGCTACAGCGCGAAGGGTAAAGCTATTTCCATCTATGGGGACATCAAAAACGGATGAGCACCGGTCCCAGCCCAATTCTTCGACAAAGAGCTTTTCCAATTCGAAGTTCTTCAAATAGTGCCGAACCCGGGGGACGTTGAGGGTCATACGTTTTCCGTTTAAGAATTCGTCACTCCGGCCCCGATTTTCATCGGGATAAACTCCAGCCGGAGTCCAGTTCTTTCAAGACATTCTGGATGCCGGATCAAGTCCGGCATGACGGAGAAGGTTTTTATGGACCGACACTCATTAATCCCAGCGAGCATATAATCCGAGGCTCCTGGGACTCTTCTTCCTCGTGAATAATGCACAATCGGCCCTCTTCCCTGAGATCGATCACTCGTTGGGCAAGGGCGTCATCGCTAATGCCACTCCTAAGTTGCCGGTTGAGAATATCGACCGCGACCTGGCGCAAAGGACAATTATAGATATCCTCGATAGCGCGGTGAAGTTGCGGTGTATCGAAGAGTGTTCCTTTGACCTCTTCAGCGTATCGCTTAAGACGCTCATAGGTTCGGAAGCGGGCCCCTGATGGTCGGCCAAGTTGCCCACCGACTCTCTTTTCTTCTGCGGCAATGAGATCAACAGCCTTCCGAACCAGTTCATGGTGGCGCTCGTGCCGGGCAAGAGCGGGGGTGTCCGGGGAGCATTGCGCGCATTTGAGAATGGTGAACTGGGACTCGGTTACGGGGTTGCCATTCCTGTCCAACCAGGCTAAGGCATCACTTCCGTCGGCTGTCCGAACGTAAGCCAGCGCTCCTTCAGGCTGATCGGTTTTAGGCGTATGGGGTTTCGTGGAATAAACGACATTGGGAAGGCTCGGGACGATTTTCTGCAGGCTCGGATCCCGATCAATTGCATTTTTCCATATCTGGTAGGCGTACGAACCGAGGTCGACCTCTGAGTCCGCATCCCCGTCCAGAATTCCAGCTTTCTCTGTAAAGAGGTCCCGGACGGCTTGATCGTTTTGATCGTCTTCAAAGAATGCTTCGTCTGCTCCAACCACTTCAGCGTTTTCGTGGAGCCGCTGCCGAATACGTTCCCGCAATTGAATGATTCGGTTAACTCCCTCTGCTGGAAGGAACGTGTAGCAGAGGATGCGCTCGGCTTTCTGTCCAATCCGGTCAATACGTCCGGCTCGTTGGATAAGACGGATGATCGCCCAGGGCAGGTCGTAATTTACAACAATGGAGCCGTCCTGGAGATTTTGTCCCTCACTCAGAACGTCGGTCGAAATCACAACATCTAACTCATTCTCCGGCAAAATCTCACTCCGTTTGTTGTTGCTATTGGGGCTGAACCGCCAGGCGATCTTTGTCGGGTCATCCGTATCGCCTGTGGCCTCGGCCATGCGTTTGACTCCCATGGAAGCAAGCTGACTGTTTAGATAAATCACGGTGTCGGCGAACTGGGAAAAGACCAGGACCTTTTCACCCGGGTGTTTCTTTGTGATCAATTCATGGAGCTTAGCGAACTTTTCGTCGCTTTCCGGCTTCCAGGCCCCGCACTTCCCCAATATACTGAGAAGAATCTTGATATCGGCCTTCAAATCCTGCGTGAGTTGAGGAAGAAACCGGTCAGCCCTCAACCAGCGGAACCGTGTCTTGAGGGGTCCGGAGTACCTCTTGTAAACCTCTGCCGCACGCTTTCCAAAATCCTCTTCGGTTTGGAGCTGGTTGAAAGATCCCTCCATCCCTCCATTTTCTTCATCATCCTCTGTGATAAAAAGCTCGCTGTCGGCGTCGTTAAACCGGTTATCCAGGAAGCTGGCATCCTGGGCGCCGATGGGAAGAGCTTCATCATTTTCAATCGCATAAAGGCAGGCATAGTTACGCAGGATATGCCGCTCAACAGATTGCAGGAACGCCTGGCCGCTGCTTTCGAGACGTTTAAAGAAGTTTGTGCGGCAGAATCCCATGAGCCTTTTTCCGGCTCTGGAGAGGTCCGCAATGACCTTTGCCTCAGCGGTGGTTGGGGGTTCATGTGGACGCTCCTTGATATAATTTCCTAATCCATACCTCGGAAGAGTGAGATTGTTTATACTGTCAACGACTGGATCAGAGTAAAGGAGAGCATACTGGTCGTTCGGGTCTTTATCGTTGATTTTGAACTTAACCGCCCTGGGATCTCGAGTGGGAAAGTAAGAGCGTGTGCCGTCAGAAAAGGTTAAGTATTTTCGCCCATTCTTCGGATCCGTTTCGGCATAATTATCCTGGATGAAACTCCGGGTGCGACGGACGAGATAGAGCCGCATCAATTCACGCCAATCATCGGCGTGAATACTTTTTTCAAAAGCAGCGAGAGAACGAATGGAGCACTGGTAGCGCTTAATGAATTCAATCTCACCGAGTTCTCGCAGAAGATTCTCAGGGCGAATGCCAACATCGACGTCCTCCGGAACAAATAGACGAAGCTGGTTTGAAAGGTCTATGTATGTTTTATTGTAGGGAGTTGCCGTCAATAGAATGACCTTACTTTCGTTCTCGCGAATATATTCCTGGATGGCCCGATACCGCTTGCCCTCCCGGTTCCGAAGATTGTGGCTCTCGTCAATCAGAACGATTCGATAGCGGCGGAGCTTTGGCAACTCGGAAATGACCCGACTTATTGACAGGACTTTCCCCCGCAGGCGGTATTGCATCCGATAATCTTCCCACATGGGGACAAGATTCTTCGGACAAATAACCAAAGTTTCCAGGTCGTAGTCATCCTCAAATATGCGGGCGACCGCCGTGGCCATCAGCGTCTTACCCAAGCCGACAACGTCACCGATGAGGATACCCCCGCGCTTGTTGAGGTGGTGAGCCGCAATCTTGACAGCGGCCATTTGAAATTCAAAGAGCTTATGGGCGAAGTCGTTCGGCGCCCGGAATTCCGCAAGTCCAGCTCGGGCTTCTTGAGAAAGGTGGTAAGCGATTTTAAGGTAAATGTAGTAAGGTGAAATGATGGTTTCCCTTGCCCAACTTTCCTCGATGATCTCAATGAGTTCTTTTGAGATATCGAGACACCACCGATCGTTCCAGCGGTCTTCAAACCACAAGGACAGTTTGTTACATGCATCCTGATCCAGGACGTCGATATTCAGCTCGCCTTGCTCCGAAAGACCGGCGAAGGTGAGATTACTACTGCCAAGGTAGCCGATCGTTGGGCTTATGGGGTCGGGACGGAAGAGCAGATAGAGCTTGGCATGCAAAGGATGCCTGAGGAATAGCTTCACGATGACTTTCTTAGACCGAATCTGTTCGGCCAGGCGGCGCAGTCCAATTTCATCCTCATTTGTCGGAGCGCCGAACATAAGTTGCTGACGGAATTCCTCTGCCAATTTTTTCTTTAAGCGGGTGGCGGTTTGGTTGTCTATGCCTGCATCTGTTTTCAAAAGACTAAGGGCCGCATGGAGGTCCTCCTGGGGGAGTCGCTGCATCCCAACGAGCAGACGGCAGCAATGGTCAGGTCCGCCCGACCATTTTTCAACAAACTCATCAATGGCTTTCCATCCCCGTAGGTTGAAGTACCCAACACAAAAGTCAGATCGGGTTGATAATGAGAGTGTCTCTCGGAGGGCAGGAAGAAGAGATCGGTCTATATTATCGAAGATACGGGGCATTGGTTACGCTCCAAAGATTAATAAGGAATGCAGGAAAGCATGAAGAAGGCATTTTGAGTTCTCCTGGATTCCTGACTTCCTTATTACGGGTAAGATTTCGATCCCGGTCTTGAAATCTCTTACGTCTGTTTCAATCACCCCCGGAAATTGACCTATTTATACCAAAAATTTGATTTTATAGCAATTTCAAGATGAGGGGGGGGGGAAAATAAGGAAAGAGAAAGGGAGAAGGGAGGAAGAATAAGGGGGAGGGGGAGAATAAAAGAGGGCGGGAGTGGTGTAATCTTGGCCGGGCTGACCGGAGGGGTCGCGGAATAATTCCTTTGTTTCCTTGCTTGTGCGTTGTTTACGTGCCATAGGTTGTTTCCTAATGGTGGAATCGCTTCGCCCTGAACATCATGCGGTGCAGGGCTTCGCTTAATCCACCCTACGTTTCTCTTATGCTATTTCGCGGTTATGCATCCCACGGATAGACACAGCACTGGTCCTTCAGCTTGCCATTTAGGCCCACAACCCTGTAGTTGTCTATGCCATAGTGCTCATTGAAGTATCGGATAGCCGTTGGATTAAATTGCTCGTAATTGAGCTTCACCTCGATGGGGATGAAAACGTCTTTCATTTTCAGTATAAAATCGATTTCCTTCCTGTCCTTCGTTCGCCAAAAAAAGACACTTTCTCTGCCGTATTTCTTCACCAATTCCGCAAACACACCAGTCTCAAACGCCTGGCCGATAATTTCTCTTTGTAAACCTTTCAACCAGAGCATCTGCATGAGTCCTGAATCGTAGAAGTATATCTTGGGGTTCTTAAAGAGTTCTGAACGGATGTTCCTGCTGAAAGGTCTTACTAACTTCAGGATATAAGTGTTTTCCAAAATGAAGAGATATCTCTCTATTGTCTGAATCGCAATCCGAGTGGTGTTGGACAGCTCCCTCATGTTGAGTAACTGGCCACTCTGGCTGGCCAGGGCCTCAAGTAACTTATTAAACTTGTCAATGTCCTTTACGTTGGCGAGGTCTCTGATATCCTTTTTCACGTAAGTATCGATAATTTGCTGCAAGTATTTCTCCTTTTTATCCACCTCAGGTGTCAGGACAATCTTGGGATAACCGCCATAAAGGACGTATCCTTTGAACTTAGCCCTGAGTTCATCGGTCTTCTTTCCTGTGTATACTTTGCCATCCTCAAAATGAAATTGGTTGAAGAGAAGGAATTCCCTGAACGAGAGGGTAAAAATCTCAAAATTTATTGTTCTGCCGACAAGAGCGTCTTTGAACTTCGTTTTTATGGCAAAACTTGATGAGCCTGAAACGATAAGTTTTATATGCTTATGGTGGTCTGCCACCAATTTCAAGAAAGAGGATGGATCGGCAAGGTACTGGATTTCATCGACCAGAACAAAACATTTCCTTTTTTTACTGTGGGATGTGACCCCTTCTTCTTCAAGGTGTTTTAAAAAGGCGTCAACCCCTGCATCAAGAATTCTTACATAACGGGAATCTTCGAGGTCAATAAAATAGGTGGTCTCCCCCCGTTCTTTCAACTGATCTTGGAGGTAACGAAGGATGCAAGTCTTACCAACCTGACGCGCCCCGTGTAGAACAATAACATCATCGCTGTCGATGAACTTATTGATCTCATCCATGGCAGTTCTTTTGAAAATTTTTTCCATTGCCCACCAGGTTTCGTTTCTTTATCATGATAAGTTGAACTTAAAATAAAGTCAAGTTGTATTTAGGTTTATTGGAAAGGACTTCATGATCTACTCCAGGACGATTCTTACTTTGTTCGGTTCTTTCCCTTTCGTTAGCGCAAGAGGTTGAAGCAGTCACTGTTCTCGCGCCTTTCCTTATTCCCCCTCGTGCAATCTCCCATTTCCAATGCTTCTATGGAGTTACAACCCTTCATTTGCGAGCCATGGGAAGATAACTTTTCTTTTTGATCTAAAGCACTTAGAAAAAATGTCAATCCCCCTCCCTAAGTTGCCCTATTTATACCAAAAATTTAATTTTATAGCAATTTCAAGATGAGGAAGGATTTACAGTCGGCTCAGGCATTGGAATCCTTGCTTTACGAACCTATCATAGATACAGACCTCCCCCAAGGAGTGTCCTATGTATTTGAAAGGGTAGGGAGGTGGGCTTTGGTCATTAAGTTGTAATTCATCAGTTACGGAATGACTTCACCTCCAAAGGGTCGGAAGGTTCTCCTTCCAAAACCTTGTAAAGAGGTCTTTAATGTAATGCTTACCGACCTGTTTGCCCATTGGATCAAAATTTTTGTTAATGAACCGATGGAGTTCAACCTGGAAAGGTTTTGCTTCAAGGTTTTTTCCAGAAGAACATCCCGACCCTTTGACTGAATGGTTACTTTAGGTTTGGTAATCAGGTGGTAAAATGTGATATATTTATGTTAAAAGTTATATTGGCTGTTGCCCAAACCAGCCGTTTGCCCTTCGACAGGCTCAGGGCGAACGGTGACATATTGAAATCAAGCAACTTTTCCGTTTTTTACAAGGATTGAAGATTCGTGGAGGAGAATAATCCTGATTCAAAATATATGAGGATAGCTCTTGAAGAGGCGAGGAAGGCAGGTCAGGCTGAAGAGGTTCCCGTGGGAGCCATTTTGGTAAAAGAGGGTGAGGTTCTTTCAAGAGATCACAACCGATGCATCGAACTGAATGATCCCACCGCCCATGCGGAGATCCTGGTCCTCAGAAAAGCAGGAGAGATTTTGAAAAACTACCGTTTGAATGATACGGTGATGTATGTGACGGCTGAACCCTGTCCAATGTGCGCCTCTGCAATGGTTCACAGCAGAATTTCAAGGCTGGTTTTTGGAACAGCGGAGCCAAAATTCGGAGCGGTGGAAACGAGATTTAAATTGTTGCAAGATAATAGTCTTAACCACAAAGTGGAGGTTGAGAAAGGAGTTCTTGAAAAAGAGTGTGCCGAGATTTTAAAGGGCTTTTTTAGAGCACGAAGAACGAATAGCGATAAAGTTCGGAGCAGGGAGCATGAAAGGTAAAAGGGTATAGGGTGTTGGGTGTAGAGCTAAAAGTGAAAAGCTAAAAGTTTAAAGTATCTTGCTTCGCAAGATCCAGGAGAGGTTGCCGAGTTGGCTTAAGGCGCCGCTCTCGAAAAGCGGTGGGCGAAAGCCCCGTGGGTTCAAATCCCACCCTCTCCGCCAGAAAAATTTGTTTCACAAATTTTTACTTTTAGCTTTTAACCTTTGACTTTTTGCCTTTAACCCATAAACTTTAAACCTTTAGCCATTAACCAATTACTTAAAGAGCTTGAAAGTGAAAGAAGTCAGATTTCGTTTTAAAAACTTTAAAGTCTATCAGGATGCGAAGAAGTTCTGTAAATATTGTCGGGGAATCGTCGAAAAGTATATTGAACCCAAAGACAAGGATTTAGCTTCGCAAATCAGAAGGGCACTCCATTCCCTTGTCCTTAATATTGCAGAAGGGTCCGCCGACAATTCCGATATCGAATTTGCGAGGTTTTTGGGGATTTCAATTCGCTCGACCTATGAAACGGTTGCAGGATTTGATCTGGCTCTACTTTATGAGTTAATTAGTGAGGAAATCGATGAGAAAATTGAGGCAGATGGACACGAACTCGTCAAACAACTGAGCGCATTTCGAAATTCATTAAAATCGAATTAGCATCTTCGTCGGTTATATAGTTTTATGTTAATTGTTAAAGGTATTTTGCGAAGCAAGATTAGGTTGGGTTAGTAATTTGTTTGGCTAAGAGTAACAAGTTACAAGTTTGTTTTAAAGGTATTTTGCGGAGCAAGATTAGGTTGGGTTAATAATTTGTCTGGTTAAGAGCAACAAGTTACAAGTTTGTTTTAAAGGTATTTTGCGGAGCAAGATTAGGTT
>Ga0207951_100930_pt1 | contig 12077 bp, 11 predicted proteins | sample Subbio12Aug_8Bad_FD_184830 | JGI IMG/M metagenome (GOLD analysis project Ga0207951, IMG submission 184830) | Serpentinite rock and fluid subsurface biosphere microbial communities from McLaughlin Reserve, California, USA - CR12Aug_8Bad (SPAdes) | ecosystem: Environmental > Terrestrial > Deep... | reverse complement strand
AGCGGTCTGCCGCGCTTGCGCACCCAATAAAAGCCCAGAGCGGCAACGGCCAGTGCACCCACCATCACCAGTATCAGGCTGGGATCCCAGTTGCCTGCGACATCGAGAAAGGCCAGCACCTTGTCGGGGTTGACCATCTGCGACACCACCATGCCGAGTCCGAACAAGGTTCCTGCGATCAATGCAAGCAGTATGGTGTTCATGCGCCCAGCCCCACGATGTGACGCATGATGAAGACCGTCAGCAAGCCGGTTGCCATGAATACCAGGGTTGCGACGATGGAGCGTTTCGAACCCAGGGCTATGCCGCAAATGCCATGGCCACTGGTGCAGCCGTTGCCCAGACGGGTGCCGAAGCCAACCAGAAAGCCACCGGCGATGATTAACGCGGTTGGGTAATCCGTGCGGAACAGGATGGGGTCTGGCATCAGCAGTTGGCCTGCCGCTCCGCCCAGCAGCATGCCGGTCAGGAAGGCGACGCGCCATTGCCGATTGCCGCCGTCGGTGGCCATCAGGCCGCTCATGATGCCGCTGATACCGGCAATACGGCCATTGAACCAAAGTAACAGGACGGCGCTGAGGCCGATCAATGCGCCGCCAAGCAGCGCGCTTACAGGGGTGAAGTGTTCCAAGGTTTTATACTCGATGTAGAAAAAAAGCCATTTTACGGGCGTTTTTTCTCGCTTGCTGGCTGAATCGTGGATGCAGCGTAAAACCTGGTAAGTCGTGAGGTAAAATCCAACCGGTGCGCATCATCAGCAAAGGATAACGACATGCAAGAACATCAACATTCTCATGACTTCACTCGCATCAACCGCAAAGGCGAGCGGCGGACACTATGGGTTTTGCTGCTGACTTTTGCCACCATGGTGCTGGAAATCGGCGCGGGTGTGCGATTTCATTCCATGGCGCTGCTGGCCGACGGCTGGCACATGGCAACCCATGTGTTGGCGTTTTTGATTGCCATCTTTGCCTATCGTTACAGCCGCATCCACGAGAAGGATAAAACCTTTGCCTTTAGTCCGGCCAAGGTGGGGGTGCTGGGTGGCTTTGCCAGTTCGATTGCGCTGGCGATGGTGGCGGTGTTGATGATGATCGAAGCCGGCGAGCGCCTGATTGTGCCACACAGCATTCATTTCGACGAAGCCATATGGATTGCGGTGTTCGGTTTGCTGGTGAATTTGTTGTGCGCCCTGTTGTTACGCGATCACGATCACCATAACCATAACCATAACGACCACCATGCGCATCATCATGCCGATCATGGCCATCATCATCACGATCACAACCTGCACGCGGCGTATCTGCACGTATTGGCGGATGCCCTGACCTCTGTGCTGGCCATCGTTGCCTTGCTGGCAGGCAAGTATTACGGTTGGGTCTGGCTGGATGCGCTGATGGGCTTGGTGGGGGCGTGGGTGATATTGGGCTGGGCGTTCGGTTTAATCAGGAAGGCCTGCCCGGTGCTGCTGGATCAGGGCGTCGATGAGCACTATTTGCAGGCCATACAGTACACGCTGGAAGACGAGGGCGACTGCCAAGTGACGGATTTGCACATCTGGCGCATCAGCCCGTCGCACCACGCGGCCATCATTGGCCTGGTGACGCCATCGCCGAAATCGCCGGGTCATTACAAGCGGTTGTTGTCCGACTTCGTTCACCTCGACCATATCACCGTCGAGGTCAATCGTTGCCCAGATGACCATAGTCAGTCGGCACCTTGAAAATCAGCCTGTAGCATCAATCGCGAACGATGCGGTTCGTGCCTCACTGCATCCTACGGCTCTGCGGAAGAGCACTTTTGGCCAGGTTACCCTCAATTCCCACGCTCTGCGTGGGAATGCGTACCGGACTCGATGCCCCGGGTTTTGTCAGCGCCCGGTATGGGTTCCCACGGAGACCGTGGGAACCAGAATCAATCGCGAACGATGCGGTTCGTGCCTCACTGCATCCCGTCGCACTATGCGTTCCCATGCGGAGCCAACGGGACGCTGAATGGTTACAGCGTTTTTTCAATGAATCGCCGCATTGTGTCGTGGATTTTTTGGCGTTCTACCGTATCCGTGACCGGTTTGCCGAGCAGATCGCTGACATAGAACATGTCTTCGGCGCGGCTGCCTATGGTGGTGATTTTGGCGTCGTGCAGCTGAATGTCGAGATGGTTGAATGCCTGGCCCAGGGTTGATAGCAAGCCGGCCCGGTCGGTGGTGATGAGTTCGATGACGGTGTAGGGCGAGTCGGCGTCATCGAGGAAGGTGATGCGGGTTTCGATAGGAAAATGTCTGGCTTGCCGGGATTGTTTGTGAATGTTGCGGCTGGTTTTGACGGTTTTGCTTTTCAACGCGGCGCGTAGTGCATCGCAGATGTGCTGTTCACGGTACAGGTCGGTAATCGGTTCGCCGGATTGTTCGAGGATTTGAAAGCTGTTCAGTACGTACTGGGCGTTGGTGGTGATGATGCGGGCGTCGAGGATGGTCAGTCCCAATTGATCCAGGGTTGCCGTGCAGAGCGAGAATATCAGTGCCTCGTTGCGGGTGTAGATAAACACTTCCGCGCTGCCCCGTACCGTTTGTGGCCGCAGCAATACCAGCGGCAGGTCGTCGTCATGGCAAGCGGCTATCGCCAGGCTATGCCAGGCGATTTCGTCGCTGGAGTAGCGTAAAAAGTATTCATCGCTCAAGTGAGACCAGGATCGTTCGATGAGGGTGCTGTCGACACCGAGTTTTTCCAGTTCGCGCCTGGCTTCGCTGCGGTTTTCCCGGATTTTTTCAGAGCGGACGACAGGGTGATGCAAGCCTCGGTGCAGGGCCTGGTGTGTGGCGATGTACAGGTCTTTCAGCAGGGCGTCTTTCCAGCCATTCCACAGGCCTGGGTTGGTGGCGCGGATGTCGGCAACAGTCAGCAGGTACAGGTAATTCAGGTGTTCGATGCTGCCGACGTGTTGGGCGAAGGAATGGATGACGTCCGGGTCGCTGATGTCTTTGCGCTGTGCCGTCATCGACATCAGCAAATGCTGTCTGACCAGCCAGGTAATCAAATCGGTGTCGTGGCGCGACAAGTCGTGCTGCTGACAGAACTGTCGGGCGATGCCTTCGCCCAGGGTGGAGTGGTCGCCGCCCAGGCCTTTGGCGATGTCGTGAAACAAGGCGGCAATGTAGAGCACGTCGGGTTTTGGGGTCAGCAGGAAGATGTTGTGGCAGAACGGCAGTTCGTCGCGATGTTTTGCCAGGGTGAAGCGGCGCAGGTTGCGGATCACGAACAGGGTGTGCTGGTCGACGGTGTAGATGTGGAACAGGTCGTATTGCATGCGGCCAACGATGTTGGCGAAATCGGGCAGGTAGGCGGCCAGTATGCCGTAACGGTTCATGCGCCGGAGTTGATGGGTGATGCCGCGCGGCTGGCGAATGATGTCCATGAACAAGCGGTTGGCCTGTTTGTTGTGGCGAAAGTCGTCGTCGATCAGGTGCAGGTTGTTGCGAATCAGCCGTATGGTGGTGGCGCGAACGCCTTTGAGCGATGGCGATTGCTGCAAAATCAGGAACATGTTGAACATTTCCAGCGGATTGCGCGAGAAAACGGTTTCGTCGCTAACCTCGATGAAACCGGCAATGGCCGTGAAATTGAGGGTGATGGGAATGGGGGCGAGATTGTCCTGATGGCTCAGCAGGCGCTCGTGCAGTAATTGCAGCAAAATTTCGTTCAGGTACTCGATTTCCCGCACCGTTCTGAACAAAAATTGCATGAAGCGTTCGACATCGGGTTGCTGGTTGGCGTGGGTGTAACCGAATAGTGTGGCCAGTTCGCGCTGGTAATCGAACAACAGCCGGTCTTCGCATTTGTCGGTCAAGGTATGCAGGGCAAAGCGCAGACGCCAGAGGTTGTCGCGCGAGGCAATCAGGCTGTCGTATTCGGCCTGGGGCAGGAAACCGTATTTGATGAGTTCACGCAATGATTGCGATTGGTAATGCCGCTTGAATACCCAGGCTATGGTTTGCAGGTCCCGCAGGCCGCCGGGGCTTTCCTTGATGTTGGGTTCCAGGTTGTAGGCGGTATCGTGGAATTTGGCGTAACGCCGGGTTTGCTCGTCGAGTTTGGCCAGGAAGAAGCGTTCGGAAGGCCAGGGTTGCAAGCGTTCGAGTTTTGCGAGCAGGGCAGTCATCAATGTCGTGTTGCCGCTGATGATCCGTATTTCGAGCAGGCCGGTGAAGATGGTTTGGTCGGCATCGGCGGCGGCAATGCATTCATCGATGCTGCGCACGCTCAGACCGGGCTTGAGACCAATATCCCAGAGAAAATTGCTGAATGCCGAGATGCCGGTGTCGGGGCGGGATTCGTCGAGCAGGATCAGCAGATCGATGTCGGAATGCGGAAACAGCTCTGCGCGACCATAGCCGCCGGTCGCGATCAACGCATGCCCGCTGGCTGCGTCCGCCAGGAAAAATGTCCAGCAGGCACGCAGCAGGTGGTCGATGCAGCAGGCATGGTCTTTCAGCAAGGTGGCGGGCGAGACTTGCGGATCGAAGCGTTGTTTGAGGTGTCGTCTTTCGTCGTGCAGCGCGGCTTTGACTTGCACGAGGGCGCGATCTTGCTGTAACAGCGTCGCAAAATCGTGTTCGGTGCAAGCTTGGGAGAAGGTCACAGTTCTTCTGGTCGCAAGGTCAGAATGTCGTATCCGATTTCGGTGACCAGAATGGTGTGCTCCCACTGTGCCGACAGGCTGCGGTCTTTGGTAACCGCCGTCCAGCCGTCAGGCAGCACTTTCATGTGGCGTTTGCCGAGGTTAATCATGGGTTCTATGGTGAAGATCATGCCGGGCTTCATCTCGGCGCCTTCGCCACGCTTGCCGTAATGCATGACATGCGGTTCTTCGTGAAATTTTTTGCCTATGCCGTGGCCACAAAACTCGCGGACGACGGAGTAGCGGTTGCTTTCAGCGTGTTTTTGAATGGCGTGGCCTATGTCGCCGAAATGGGCACCGGGCCGGACTTGCTCTATGCCCAGGAACAGACACTGACGGGTGATTTCGATGAGTCGGCGGGCATGAGGGCTGACGTCGCCGACACAGAACATCTTGCTGGTATCGCCGTGGTAGCCGTCCTTGATGACGGTGATGTCAATGTTGACAATGTCGCCACTCTTGAGCTGCTTGTTGCCGGGTATGCCATGGCAAATCTGATGATTGACCGAGGTGCAGATCGACTTGGGGAAGCCACGGTAATTCAGCGGTGCGGGTATGGCGTGTTGTTCATTGACGATGTAATCGTGGCAAATCTGATCGAGTTCCTCGGTGGTTACACCGACGTTGACGTGCGCGTCTATCATGTCCAGTACCTCAGCCGCCAAACGGCAGGCGATACGCATTTTTTCGATGTCTTCAGCAGTTTTGATGGCGATGTTCATGAACGGTCTGTGATGATTCGGTACTTGCTCTGACGCCTTGATCGAGACGTTGCCGGGGGCAGTCTAACAGACTTGCTATTGTTGCGAAATTGCGAACATGGTATAAAGCGCGGCTCACTTTATACAATACTCACGCCTGTCGGCACGATTGGTGGGGTGCTGGTAATGTCTCAGGACATGTCGGTCATCAGTCGGGACAGTGCGGAGGCGTAACCCAACGCCGAATCATCGGCAAAACCTTAGGAGAAATCAATGGCAGTAGTGTCCATGCGTCAAATGTTGGAAGCGGGTGTTCATTTCGGACATCAAACCCGTTACTGGAACCCGAAAATGGCCCCCTATCTGTTTGGTGCCCGCAACAAAATCCACATCATCAATCTGGAACAAACACTCCCCCTGTTCAATGACGCAATGAACTACCTGGGGCAGATGACCGCCAACAAAGGCACCATCCTGTTCGTCGGCACCAAAAAAGCTGCCCGAAAAGCGGTTGCCGATGAAGCAATCCGTTGCGGCATGCCGTTTGTCAATCATCGTTGGCTGGGCGGAATGCTGACCAATTTCAAGACCATCAAAAAATCGATCAACCGCCTGAAAGAGCTGGAAGCGATGAAAAACGATGGCACCTTGTACCAACGCTTCAGCAAAAAAGAAGCATTGGGCATGGAGCGTGAGCTGGAAAAACTCGAACGCAGCCTGGGCGGCATCAAAGACATGCAGCGCACTCCCGACGCTTTGTTCATCCTTGATGTCGGTTATGAGAAGAATGCCATTATGGAAGCCAAAAAACTGGGCATTCCGGTGATCGGTATCGTCGATTCCAACAACTCTCCCGAAAACATTGATTACATCATTCCTGGCAATGACGACTCGATTCGTGCGGTTACGTTGTATTGCCAGACCGCATCCGCCGCCGTTCTGGAAGCCAAAGCGGTGCGTATGGATGCTGCAAACAAAGCGGACGAATTCGTCGAGGAAATGGTTGCCGAAGGTTGATACGCGGCGCTTTGCACTGAGTCGGTATTTCAGAACCGAATCAGACTGACTTGACAGATTAAATCAATATCTCAAACGCCTCCATCGTGAGGCGTTTTTTTAGATGAGCAATTTTAAGGAAACAAAACGATGAGTATTAGTGCGGCTATGGTGAAGGAACTGCGCGAGCGAACCGGCTCCGGCATGATGGAATGCAAGAAAGCCCTGGTTGAAGCCGACGGCAACATGGAGCTGGCCATTGAAAACATGCGCAAAGCCGGTCTGGCCAAGGCCGATAAAAAATCCGGCAGAATCGCTGCCGAGGGCGTCATTGGTGTCAAAGTCTCTGCCGACAGCACATCGGTCGTCATGGTCGATGTCAACTGCGAAACCGACTTCGTTGCCAAGAACGACGACTTCGTCAAATTCGTCGACGACGTCACCACCGCGTTGTTGACAGCCGATGTCGCAAACGACGAACAACTGCAAGCCCTGGTTCTGGCAGACGGCAGCAGCGTGGACGAAACCCGTCGCGCCATGATTGCGAAACTGGGTGAGAACATCACCGTGCGTCGTTTCGAAAAATTTGCCACGACAAACGGCGGCCAGGCCTGTTATCTGCACGGCAGCAAAATTGGCGTGATCGTGGAGCTGGCCCAAGCCGATGCCGAACTGGGCAAGGATGTAGCCATGCACATCGCCGCCAGCAAACCCATCTGTCTTTCTGCCGACCAGGTCGAGGCTGAAACCATCGAAAAAGAAAAAGAAATTTTTCTGGCCCAACAGGAAGACAAAATCAAGGGCAAGCCTAGCGACATCGTCGAGAAAATGGTGTCTGGCCGCATCAACAAATTCCTGGCCGAAGTCACTTTGCTGGGTCAGGCTTTCATCAAGGATGACAGCAAAACCATCGCCCAGTTGCTGAAGGAAAAAGGCAATGAGGCAGTACGCTTTGCCCGTTTCGAAGTAGGTGAAGGCATAGAGAAAAAAGAAGAGGACTTTGCCGCCGAAGTCATGGCGCAAGTCAGAGGAAGTTAAGGCCCTCTCTAAAAGCCCGGTTTTTACCGGGTTTTTTTCGGCATCAAAACACCTTTGTGATTACCCCTTACCGAGCCTGGATAGTGTGATGAGTCAATTGATCTGTAGAAGAATTTTGCTCAAGCTGAGCGGCGAAGCCTTGATGAGTGCGCAGGGTGGCAGCATAGACCCCGATATCGTTCAGCGCTTGGCGCACGAGGTCAAAGACTTGTGCGATGCCGGTATTCAGGTCGGTTTGGTGATCGGTGGCGGCAATATCCTGCGCGGTGCCGAAAAAGCGTCGGCAGGTCTCAATCGGGTGACTGGCGACCAGATGGGTATGCTGGCCACCGTCATCAACGCCTTGGCGATGCAGGATGCCCTGGAATACCTAGGGCAGCCGGTGCGGGTGATGACGGCGTTGAAAATCAACCAGGTCTGCGAAGATTACATCCGCCGCCGGGCGGTGCGTCATCTGGAAAAGGGCAGGGTGACCATCTTCGCTGCGGGTACCGGTAACCCGTTTTTTACCACCGACACCGCGGCCAGCCTTCGCGCCATCGAGATTGACGCCCAACTGATGATTAAGGCCACCAAAGTCAAAGGTGTTTATTCTGCCGACCCCCATAAAGTAGCCGATGCAACATTTTATTCGCGTCTGACCTATGACGAGGCGATCGACCAGCGCCTGAATGTCATGGATACGACGGCGCTGGTGTTGTGCCGGGATAATAATCTGCCCATGCGGGTAATGAACATTTTTGAGCCGGGTGCCGTCATGCGGCTGATGCGTGGCGAAGACATCGGCTCTCTTATCGTGAGGAAATGACATGATTAGCGATATTCAACAGGATGCCTTAACACGGATGATAAAAAGCATAGAAAGCTTGCAAAAAGCCTTCTCCAAAATCCGCACCGGACGCGCTCACCCCAGCTTGCTCGATCAAATCACCGTCAGTTACTACGGCACGGAATCGTCGTTGTCACAGGTTGCCAACGTATCCGTCGAAGATGCGCGAACGCTGAAGGTTACACCCTGGGAGAAGGGCATGATCCAGGCCATCGAAAAAGCGATTATGTCATCGGGTCTGGGCTTGAATCCCGCCACCCAGGGTATGGTGATCCGCATTCCGCTGCCCGCGCTGACCGAGGAGCGTCGCCGTGAACTGGTCAAAGTCGTCAAGAACGAAGCCGAACAAGGCCGGGTGGCCATCCGCAACATTCGCCGCGACGCCAATGCGGCGATCAAGGATGCGCTCAAGGACAAACTGATTTCGGAAGACGATGCCCGTCAGGCGGAAGACAAAATTCAGAAACTGACCGACCAATACATCAAGGAAGTGGAAAAGCATCTCGAAGAAAAAGAAGCCGATCTGCTTTCGATGTAAGGCGTGCGAGCCATGGCGACCGACTTGAATCCAACGGCACACGATAGTCACGATAATCCCAGGCACATTGCCATCATCATGGACGGCAATGGCCGTTGGGCGCAGAAACGCATGATGCCCCGGGTCATGGGGCATCATGCCGGTGTCAAGGCAGTGCGCAAAATCGTCGAATACTGCGCCAAGCAAGGCATCGAAGTCTTGTCGCTGTTTGCCTTCAGCAGCGAAAACTGGCGCCGTCCCCGGGAAGAGGTCAATTTGCTGATGGACTTGTTCCTGTCTACCCTGCAAACCGAAGTCGACAAGCTCGACAAGAACAACATCCGGCTCAAGATCATTGGCGACAGAGCCGGGTTTTCCAACAAGCTGCAACTCAAAATTCGCGATGCTGAAGCGCAAACCGCAAGCAACACCGGCCTTACCCTGGTGATAGCCGCCAACTACGGTGGCCGATGGGACATTACCCAAGCCGTGACGCAAATCGTTGCCGGTATCCAAAACGCCACGATAGCCCCCGGCGACGTCTCGGAAGCCTTGATCGACAATTACCTGGTAACGGCAGGTTTGCCCGAGCCGGATCTGTTCATACGCTCCGGCGGCGAGGAGCGGGTCAGCAACTTTCTGCTCTGGCAGTTGGCCTACACCGAGTTTTATTTCACCAAAACCTTGTGGCCCGATTTCGACGGCGCCTTGTTGCAGGAAGCCATTGCAAGTTTCAAAGGACGTCAGCGCCGTTTTGGCCATACCGGCGAACAAATGCTGGATAACCAAAATGGTTACGCTTTACTTCAATAAAATAACGACAAGAAACCTATGCTACTTCAACGCACAATCACGGCTTTGGTGTTACTGACCGTCGCGCTGCTGGCGATCTTTCAACTTTCATCGATCTATTTTTCGCTGTTCATCGCAGCCATTACGTTTCTGGCAGCCTGGGAATGGCTGGCGTTGACCGACGTCGAAAAACCCGTGAGCAAAGGGCTGTTCTTCGCTGCGCTCATTGCCCCGATGATAGGGGTGACGTTCTGGACCCACTTCCTGGAGTGGTTGGCCGGCGTCATGGAATGGCCCGAGGTCAAAGACTATTCCGATGCGCTCGAATGGTTCGTCATCGTTCCGGTACTGTTCTGGCTGCTGGCCATGCTGTTGATTCGCCAGGCCAGTGCGCAATTGCTGGTGGTCGACGTGTCGCCACGACTCAAAGCCTTCATCGGCTGGCTGGTACTGTTGTCGGCCTGGATGTTCCTGACCAAGCTGCGTTCTTATTACGGCCCCGACATGGTGTTGTATTTTCTGATTGTGATCTGGCTGGCCGATATCAGTGCCTACTTCGCCGGCCACCGTTGGGGCAAGGACAAGCTGTCGCCCGACATCAGTCCCGGCAAGACCGTGCAAGGTATGTACGGCGCTTTGGTGTCGGCCGTCGTTTGCGCCATGGGGTTATGGGTGTTTTATGGGGGCATCCAGTCGTTTCTGGGTGAGATGCCTCAGCTTGCCGTCCTGATGGCGTTCGACTGGATCATTCTGTCCATCCTCACCGTGCTGATTTCGATTTATGGCGATCTGTTCTTCAGCCTGGTCAAGCGCCGCAAGGGTGTCAAAGACAGCGGTGTGCTGCTGCCGGGGCATGGCGGCGTCCTCGATCGAATCGACAGCGTCATCGCGGCGGCACCGTTCTTTTACGCCGGTGTCGTTCTGATTGGTCGGAGCGTGTTCTCATGAAAGGTATTTGCATACTCGGCGCAACCGGATCGATAGGCGTCAGCACCCTGGATGTCGCGGCAAGACATGCCGATCGATACAAGGTGGTGGCATTGACGGCCAACGGCAATATCGAAACCTTGTTTCAGCAGTGTCTGACCCATCGCCCTCAGCACGTCGTCATCGTCAATTGCGAAAAAGCCGATGAATTCCGCCAGACCATAGACGGTACCGACATTGCCGACATCACGGTTCATGCCGGTGCCGAAGCCTTGCAGACCGTGGCGACGCTGGATACGGTCGATGTGGTCATGGCAGCCATCGTCGGCGCGGCGGGATTGTTGCCCACCCTGGCTGCCGCCAAGGCAGGCAAAACGGTGTTGCTCGCCAACAAGGAAGCCTTGGTCATGTCGGGCCAGATTTTCATGCAGGCCGTTGCCGAATCCGGCGCGGTGCTGTTACCCATCGACAGCGAGCACAACGCCATTTTTCAATGCATGCCCCAAGGTTACACGCCGGGCCATAGCGCCGCGCAAGTGCGGCGCATTTTGCTGACGGCATCGGGTGGCCCGTTTCGTAAAACAGCGCTGGACAGCCTGCCCAACGTCACCCCCGAGCAGGCGGTGGCTCATCCCAAATGGGATATGGGCCGGAAAATCTCGGTCGATTCGGCCACCATGATGAACAAGGGCCTGGAACTTATCGAGGCCTGTTTGCTCTTCAACGTCGAACCCGACGCGATTCAGGTCGTCATCCATCCGCAAAGCATCATTCACTCGATGGTGGATTACGTTGACGGCTCGGTGCTGGCGCAGATGGGCAACCCGGACATGCGCACACCCATCGCCCATGCCATGGCCTGGCCGGAACGCTTCGAGTCCGGCGTGACACCGCTCGATATTTTCGAGGTGGGCCACATGGATTTCGAAGCCCCGGATCTGAAGCGTTTTCCGTGCTTGAGACTGGCCTACCAGGCCATCCGTGCCGGAGGCATCATGCCGACAGTATTGAATGCGGCCAACGAAGTAGCCGTCGAGTCGTTTTTGAATGAGGGCATACGCTTTACCGACATTGCCGTCGTCATCGAACGCAGCATGGCTCGATTCAAACCCGATAGCGCCGACAGCCTTGAATTGGTTTTAGCAGCGGATGGGCAGGCCCGCACCGTTGCCAGGGAAGAAATCCGCTTACTCGAACCTTGAAAAACTTATGGAAACCTTGCACACCCTGTTTTATTTTCTGGTCGCCATTGCCGTACTCGTAGCGTTTCACGAGTTTGGTCATTTTTGGGTGGCGCGGAAAACCGGTGTCAAGGTCACCCGCTTTGCCATAGGTTTCGGCAAACGGCTTTGGGGTTACCAGAAGTCGCCCGCCGATACCGAATTCGTGATATGCGCCATCCCACTGGGTGGCTACGTCAAAATGGTCGACGAGCGGGAAGAGCCGGTTGCGCCGGAGGATTTGCCGTTTGCCTTCAACCGGCAGAGCCTGGCTGTACGTAGTGCGATCGTCGCCGCTGGCCCGCTGGTCAATCTACTTTTGGCGATCGTCCTGTTCTGGCTGGTGCTGGTCATCGGTGAAACCGGCATACGTCCCATCG
>Ga0207951_100929_pt1 | contig 12079 bp, 16 predicted proteins | sample Subbio12Aug_8Bad_FD_184830 | JGI IMG/M metagenome (GOLD analysis project Ga0207951, IMG submission 184830) | Serpentinite rock and fluid subsurface biosphere microbial communities from McLaughlin Reserve, California, USA - CR12Aug_8Bad (SPAdes) | ecosystem: Environmental > Terrestrial > Deep... | reverse complement strand
AAGGATTTGCTGGACAAACTGGAAATCAAAATGCCGAAAATGATAATGTAGTCCATAAAAATAAAAAGACAACTTAATTATATCAATCAGTTGCACCATAGTTTCCGGAAGGTGGGTTAGATATTTTTTATTCATATCTTTCCCCTCCGGTTTAAATGATTTCTATGGGTGAGGTCCCAAAGAAAAAAAGTAAAAAATTTTTACGAAGCAGACAGGGTTGTAATTTCTACGATATGATGTTTCTGACGAGCGTCATTTACGATCTCTTCTAATTTTGCTGCAGTATTGTCCTCAATCCAGTCTGCGCCACATTGTGAACACACTGTTGCAGGCACATCCCTTACAACCACAATACCAAACCCTAAATCTACTGTAAATGTGGTTTTCCCTGTTTTTTTGCTTCCTTCACATAATGGGCACTTATCTGTAAATACATTAGTTGCCATGTTTCCTCCTTGTCTTGTAATCTGACTCAAAATGCTCCGAATCAGGTCTATATGCTGTGATAACAAAACAACGATCATTTTGTGAATCAATCGCTGCAATTACATGATATGGCTCTTCTTCGAACCACCCTAAAAACAATGCACTTGGATAAGGCTTATCATCAGGGTAATCTTCAATAATTTCGCCTGATAATAACACCTCTTTTACGATCTCTCTCGAGATTTCCCGTTCCATCATCCTTTCAAATGCATGCCTTTGCCATTCAATATTTCCGTTCTCAATAGCTATTTTTAGTTTATTCCTTTCCACTCAATAACCAGTTCCCGAATACTGAGCTGCCATGCCTACGTGCCCCGCCCTCGGTCGGGACCGCCTGCCCCGACAGATCGGGGGACACAATATTATCACCATCACTGTCTCTTATATTTCTATTTCTCTACTCAATTGTTCTATGAAAGGTTTTATGGGCGGCAATTCATTTTTTACCACATTCCAAACAATCTCGAGATCAACTCCAAAATATTCGTGGATCAATTTATCTCTCATGCCCGCCATTCTCTTCCACGGGACCTGGGAATATCTGGCTTTTATACTTTCAGGTATTTTCTTTGACGCCTCTCCCAAAACTTCAAGGCTTCTTATTACGGCTTTAATGGTTTTCTTATCTTGCAAAAACTCATCAAATATCATACCAGAGGGAAATTCTTCTACATCTTGAATGGAAATCAAAATGTCCTTTATGTAATCTGAAAAATCTCGATCCTTCATATGGTTACGACTTCTCTAAGGATATGTTCCCCTATTTTGGGCTTAAGCGCTTTTGGAGTTACGAGTTCGACTTTAATGCCGATTGTATTTTCCAGATATTCCTCCATCTCAAGAAATTCAAAAAAACCGACCGGTCTTCCAAACTCAACTAATATGTCAAGGTCACTTTCAGCCTTTTGCTCCCCCTTTACATAAGAGCCAAAAATCCCGATTTCCTTTACGCCGTATTTCTCTTTTAAAAACGGCTTTTGGTTTTTAAGAATCTCTTTGATTTCTTTAAAGGTTTTCAATTCAAAACCTCCTCATCATTAGAGTCTGTTTATAAATTCAGTTAGTTCGTCATGCCCGCCCCGTATCAAGTACGGGGTAAACTCCGGCGGGTATCCAGAACGTATTGAAAACACTGGATTCCCGTTTTCACGGGAATGACAGAAAGAGACAAATTCGGCATTTATGGACAGACTCTAATGATTTAAGCGGAATAGCAGGGAGTCTTTTTAGTGTGCGATTAACGGGGTCAACAGTAATACCAACGGATTCAAGGGCTGTGACTCCCAAAATGGGTTCTGCATCATCGGGACCCAAGACGATCCTTCCGGAGGTGATTTCACCCATAAATTCTATCATGGCGAGGGTGAATTCATATTCCACGGGTTGACCGTTTGCAAGTTCGTAGGTCATTCTTCCTTTTGGGTTAAACCCTGCATTGATTAATCTGGACCTAGGCGCCATCGAATCTGTTGATCCGGTATCCACAAGGAACAGGGATTCAAATGGCCCCTTTGCCTCAGGCCACGATAACGTTACGGTTACATGGATAGCTCCCATGAGAATACCTCCGTTTTTTTTTGTGATGGTAAGGGATGTCGGACACGATTTTTATCCCCATCGATTAGAACAGCTTAAAAAACAGAATCTGGCTGGCGCCTTTTCCTTCCATCATTCCGGATCTGTGGGATTCAACAACGGCTACGACCAGATCCTCGCTGCCATCGTTGTCCGCATCCTTCACCTGATAATCGGCAATATATCCCTCTAATTCTCTTGTTTTCCAGTTGGAGACAAGACTTTCTTGCTCCCAGACCAGGTTGTGAATCTCTCCGTTTCCAAAACTTCTTGCCTTTTCGAAAACCCCCAGGCCCGATGATTGGTTTTTATTGATAATGACCTCATTGAGACCATCTCCGTCCAGATCTTTTACAACGATTCTTCCCGGAACATAGACCCGCCAGGCAGGTGCTGTGCCCGCCCTATATACATCATCCCGTTTCTTCAAGGTCTCATAAAAATTGTTCGTTCCGCCAAAATTCCCCCTGCTCTTCCAAATAAACTTGCCGTCAGAGGAAAGCATCATCAACTGGCCGGCGTCATCGACCTGAAGGACATCTGTTATCCCCGCCCCCCTGACCTCTCCTGTCGTTAAGCCTAAGATTTTTGTCTCTTTAGGGAAGGGTATCTTCGGTCCTTTTTCGAAAGAGCTCTTTTTCCAGACGAATTTATAGATGGAGCCGGTAATTAGCCCGTCAGAGCCCATCTGCTGTCCCATTAAAACAAGTCCATCCTTGGGATGTTCCAGCGCCCTGAAGAACCAGCCCGCTTTTCGGGTGATGGTCCTGAATTCTCCCTGTTCATATTCGATAATGAAGGATTGAAGATTATCTTCGATGACGGAAGTGACAATAATCTCGGCGGTTCCATTTCGGTTCACATCCGCCACATCGAGGGTGAGAAAATTGTGCTGGTGGCCCGCCTCGATCTTCCGAAAGAGGCTCAATCTATCTCCATCGTATTTAAAGACATAGATGTTATGGTGATCCGTTACGACCACTTCATTCTTTTTGTCTCCATCCACATCGCCGATATCAAGCCCCTTGATTTCAAAGTTGAAGGTCTGGCTTTTTTTGAATCCCGGCCCTTCCGGACCGGCCCTTCCAATATCTCTGCCAGGTTGAATGATGGAAGGATGCCTTGGGTCGGTGGGGCGGGCTGTCATGGCGCGGCGGCCAATGATTCTATATCCGATGTCCTGGGCAAAGTCCCCGATCTTAAGCATCACATCATCGATGCCCTTATGCTGGGTATAGGCGCCAAGCGGCGGTTTCTCCTCTGTGATGCTGATGAGACGGGCATCGAGGCTGATGTAATTTCCGATCTTGGTGATGCTTCCGAGGACGACATAGTCTGCTCCGGCTCTTGTTCCGACCTGTTTTGCCACAGTCTCGTCGAGACGCATGGGTCTCATCTCCCACAGGATTCTTTCCACAACCGTCCGTTCGATGACAATGATTCTGCCTTCAACCGTGATTCGTGAAGTCAGGATGTCATTGATGCCTTCTCTCAGGTAATCGAGATTTTCCTGGCTGTGGATGATAAATGGAAGAATGGCCACTTTGTAGATTTTGCCGGAGTCTTTGGGTTGGGCAACAGAGTGAGAGGGCAAAGTGAGAAGAGAGAGTAAACATAAAATTAGGATTAATTTAAATTTCATAAGAGTTCCTTTCTTTTTTGACGAATAATTCGAATGACATCGAATTTGGCGAACCATAGAATACGTGTTTTAGCCTTGCCTCTTAATATCGGTAAGCATAATCATCATCTGGTCTAATCTCATGTGAATCTGGTCAATGCGAGTATTTACTGCTTTTATATCCTCCCTCATTTCTTTCATCTGCTCTTTTAATTCTTTTGTTCTTTCATCCACAACATCGTAGATCAGTTCCAGAGTCACTTTTTTAAAAATATGCTTTACGGTTGCTTTCATTTTTTTCACCTCTGATAGAGTTAAATTGTAGGGCAAACCTTCAGGCCAGCTTCATTTTTTAAAAGTAGCCATTCCTCCAATACTTCCATCAACTCGTGCCGGCATTCCTCAACAGTCCCGGCATTTGCCCAGACGCCCTGAAATTTAGGTATTTGGGCAAACCACGTTCCGTCCTCCAGTGTCTTATATCGAGCTTTTTCTAAAGCCTTCTGGATATATTCAAACAACATCTGTACCTCCTGCACCGATGGTTATGATGGTTAAGAAATAATCAAGACCGATTTTTTAAACCGATTTTAAGCTGATTTGCAGGGTTTGTCAAATGAGAATTAAGTAATGTGTGCAAGGATTTAGGTTGACACTTCTTGTCCTCTGTGGTAATCAGTGGTAAAAATACCGGACACGGTCACGGATAACGGACACGAGAAAAATGTATCGAGATAAAACGATTGCAGTCATTGTCCCTGCTTTTAATGAAGAGAAATTAATCGGAAAGGTTCTCAAAACGATTTCCGCATTTGTTGATCATATCGTAGTGGTGGATGATGCCAGCCGGGACCGAACAGGTGAAGTGGTCGAAGATCATCAAGAGAAAGATCCTCGCATCGTCTATCTCCGTCATTCTAAAAACGAGGGGGTGGGCGGAGCCATTGTCACCGGATATAAGTGGGCCAGAGACCATGAGATAGATATCAGCGTGGTCATGGCAGGCGATGCGCAGATGGACCCCAAAGACCTCCCCGGATTGTTGAATCCTGTGGTTGAAGGAAAAACCGATTATTCGAAGGGAAATCGCCTCTTCACGGGGGAAGCCTGGAAAGTCATCCCGAAAAGCCGTTATTTTGGGAATGCAATCCTCTCTTTCCTGACAAAGATTGCCTCAGGATACTGGCATATTGCGGATTCTCAATCGGGCTATGGAGCCATCACTCTGGAGGCGCTGAAAACCATTGATCTGGATGCCATTTACAAACGCTACGGGATGCCCAACGACCTTCTGGTGAAATTGAATGTTTATCATTTCAGAGTGCAGGATGTTTCCGTAGCCCCTGTTTACGGAATCGGAGAGCGTTCGGGGATTAAGATTTACAAGGTGGTTTTCACCCTGTCGTTTTTGCTGATGAAGCTCTTCCTATGGAGGCTCAAGGAGAAGTATGTCATTCGTGACTTTCATCCATTGGTCCTTTTCTACCTGATGGGTTTTGTCCTTGCGCCTATCGGGATCGGTTTTGGTTTTTACCTTCTGGTGCATAGAATTTTTGTCGGACCCGTTGCGGCCACAAGCGCCCTTTTTTCAGCGTTCTTCACGATCTCAGGCCTCCAATCGCTCTTCTTCGCCATGTGGTTCGACATGGAATATAATAAGGAGCTAAAATAATCGAAATTCCAATAACCAAATTCCAAGCTCCAAATAAATTCCAATGACCGAATGATCAAACTGTTTTTTTAATTGGAATTTGGATATTGGTTATTATTTGGTTATTGGCGCTTGGTTATTGGAGATTCAAATTGAACATTTGCATCCTTACTTCTTCATTCCCCGCTCATCCCGATGATATTGTGCAGGCTCCTTTTCTGATCGATTTTATAGAGGGATTGAGAAGAAGAGAGCATCAGGTCTCCGTATTCACACAGGACCGAAACGGAGCAAAGAAGGAATTCCTGGAAGGGGTCAAAGTCAAATGGTTTCCCTGGATGGGCTCTAAAAAACCGCTTGTTCATCTCAATCCATTGAACCCTCTCGATATCGTTCGAACCGGGAGTTTATTCTTGTTGGGTCAGAAGACAGTGATCCCATTTGTAAAAGAGAATAAGATCGATCTATGTCTTGCCCTCTGGGTTCTTCCTGGAGGCTATTTTGCAAATTATGTTTATCGAAAGGCAGGAATTCCATACTCCGTCTGGGCGCTCGGTTCGGATATTTATCGCTACGGGCAGAACCCTTTCCTCTATCCTTTAATGAAGAGGATTGTTCAGGAAGCGCGCGGCATCTTTGCCGATGGATTTGACCTTACGAGGAGAATTGAACAGCGGTTTGGGAGGAAATGCGATTTTTTGGCGACTACACGGAAATTTAACCCGGCACTCGATAAACCCAATGAACCCAATGAACCCAGTGAACCTGGAAACCCCTATCATTTTCTTTTTGTGGGAAGGCTTGAAAAGGTGAAAGGGATCGATCTCCTCCTTAGGGCTACGGCATTACTGAAGGAGGAGAATCTCAATTTTCATCTTACCGTGGTGGGAACAGGGGAAATGGATGAGTGGGCGAAAAGCTTTTCGAAACAGGAAGGAATAGAAGATAGGGTCGCTTTCACCGGTATCCTCTCGGATATTTCACTGGCCTCTCTGTACCAGTCCTCAGACTGCGTGGTGATTCCTTCCCGGTCTGAATCGATCCCTCTGGTATTTTCTGAGGCTTTAAACTTTGGCAAAGAGTTGGTTGTCACGGATGTAGGCGATATGGGGGCGCTCGGACGTCAATATGAGGCGGCTGAGGTGGTTCCTCCGGAGAACCTGATTGCCCTCAAGGAGGCACTGGAGAAAAAAATCTTGTCTCGAAAGAATCCTCGGAAGGAAGGGAAGATCGGGGAATTATTAAAGCTATTTGATATCGAAACCAGCGTGGATAGGTTTCTGGCAGACTATAAAGAGCGTGTCCGTGAATGGTGATTCGTGTAGGAATTCAAAACACTTTTTTTCGAGTCACGAATCACCAATCACCATTCACGATGAAGGGAGTTAAACATGAAAGCAGTGATTCTGGCAGGCGGGAAGGGGACAAGGCTTGCCCCTTATACCACCGTCTTTCCAAAACCGTTGATGCCCGTTGACGGGATGCCCATTCTCGAAGTGATCGTCAGGCAGTTAGGCCATTTTCGAATCAAAGATTTAATTTTCACCGTAAGCCGCCATTCAGAGCCGCTCCTCTCCGCCTATTTCGGCGATGGCAAAAAATATGGGGTGAGCGTCTCCTATTCGAGAGAGGAGAGGCCCCTTGGAACAACAGGCCCCCTCTCCCTCATTCCGGATCTTCCGGAGACCTTTCTTGTAATGAACGGAGATATTCTCACCACGCTCAATTATCAAAGATTGATCTCCTATCACCGGAAGGAGAGAGGTCTGGTCACCATTGCGATGAGCCAGAAAAAAATCCAGGTAGAATTGGGAGTGATGGAGTTCGATAGCGACCATCAACTCACCCGATATATTGAAAAACCGGCTTTTTCCTATTCTGTGAGCATGGGGATCTATGTATTTGAGAAGAGGATTTTAGAGTATATTCCCAGCCGAAAATACCTCGATTTCCCGGAATTGATTCAGAGGCTTCTAAAAGAAAAAGAGAAGGTGGTCTGTTATCCTTCAAAGGATTTCTGGCTTGACATTGGCAGGCATGAGGATTATGAAGAAGCCCAAAAGAAGTTCCAGGAGATGAGGAGTAGATTGCTACACGAGAAAGAATAACCAAATCCCAAGCACCAAATAACAAATAAATCCCAATGACCAAAATTCAAAATTCCAAACAATACGATTTAGAGGAGAGGACGTATCAATTTGCTAAAAATATTGCTTTCTATGTAAAAGAATTGCCCAAAAATATGTCAAACTTAGAATATGGAAAACAAATAGTTAAGGCTTCAGGTTCCATTGGTGCCAATTACATTGAGGCTAACGAATCTTTAAGTAAAAAAGATTTTTTAATGAGGATAAAGATATGCCGTAAAGAATCGAAAGAATCAGCTTATTGGTTGAGATTAATCATTGAAACAAATGATGAAAAAAATAAACAGGAGGGGGAGAACCTTCTTAAAGAAGCCTTAGAGTTGAAGAAGATATTTTCATCGATTCTGATTAAATCTGAATAAGTTTTGGTCATTGAAATATTGGGATTTATTTGTGATTTGGGATTTGGAATTTGTGATTTGAAACGGGTATAAAAATCGCCCATATTATTTACCATCACGAGGAGATTATGCCAAAAGTATTAGTGACGGGCGCTGGAGGATTCATTGGGAGCCATCTGACTGAGGAGTTGGTCAGGCAGGGAGAGGAAGTCAGGGCCTTTGTCCGGTACAATTCGAGAAATCAGAAAGGTCTTTTGGAGGATCTCCCGGAAGAGATAAAGGATCAGATTGAAGTCATACCAGGAGACCTCAAAGATCCGGATGGCGTGAAGAAAGCGGTGAGGGGATGTAAAAAAGTTTTCCATCTCGGCGCGCTCATTGCCATCCCTTATTCCTATTTCCATCCCTTCAATTTTGTTCAGACGAATGTTGTAGGCACAGCCCACCTCCTCAATGCTTGCCTTGAGGAGGATTCCGTGGAACATATCATCCATACCTCCACGAGCGAGGTCTATGGAACCGCACAATATGTCCCCATCGATGAGAAACATCCCCTTCAGGCGCAATCCCCCTATGCGGCCAGCAAGATTGCCGCCGATAAACTGGCAGAGAGTTACTATCTCTCGTTCGGCCTTCCTGTCGCCATTATCCGGCCGTTCAATACCTTTGGACCCCGGCAGTCCCTGCGGGCGATCATTCCGACGATCATCTCCCAGGCGATCGAGGATAAAAAGATTCGGTTAGGGAACCTCGGGCCAAGAAGAGATTTCCTCTATGTAAAGGATACGATTCGAGGTTTTATTCAATTTGGGAGATGCAATGAAGCGATCGGAAAGGCCGTCAACATAGGAACAGGAAAAGACATCTCTATTGAGGAATTGGTCAAAATGGTTTTGAGCTTGATGGAGAAGCAGGGAGAAGTCGAGACGGAGGAGCGAAGAATCAGGCCGGACAAGAGCGAAGTGATGCAACTTCTTTCCGACACCCGTCTGGCCCAAAAACTTTTCAAGTGGGAACCCCGTTATACTCTTGAAGAAGGATTGAAGGAGACCATTGAATGGTACCGGAGAAATTTGTCACGGTTCCAGGTGGGAAGCTATCCATTGTAAAGCCATAAGACGTGAATCGTGAATCGTGACTCGTGACCCGAAAAAATTTATGAGAACGTGAATCGTGATTGGTGATTCGTGAAGGGTGAATAAAAAACTACAATCTAATAAGGAGGATTAAGATGATAAAACAAGCACAGGATATGGATGTTTTTAAATTATCTCATTCCCTTACTGTTGAGATTTATAAATTGACAGGAAAATTCCCTCCTGAAGAGAAATTTGGACTTTCCTCACAAATGCGTCGGTCCACATATTCCATACCCATGAATATCGTAGAAGGAGCTGCCCGGTTGGGCGCGAAGGAATATCGAAAATTTATCGGAATCGCAAGAGGCTCCGCAAGCGAAATAACTTATCAACTCCTTTTATCAAAAGATTTGGGTTATATTACCGGAGATGATTATGCATCCTTCAAAGAAAGATACGATCGTGTTTCAAAAATGTTAACCGGTCTAATTAAGACCTTGAAACGATAAGATGAATTAGGTGATTCGTGTTGGCGATTGGTGATTCGTGATTAGGACTAAATTAAAAAAGTTTAACATTTCAATTTTACGAATCACGAGTCACGAGTCACGATTTACGAGTCACGGATATGAAATGGCGATATCCCCTTTCAGATATTGATCTTGGGAAAGAAGAAGAGCGGGAAGTCCTGAAAGTTCTTCGCTCCAGATGGCTTTCGACCGGTCCTGTGACCGAAAAGTTTGAAAAAGCTTTTTCAGAATATCTTGGCGGAGGATATGCCATTGCTGTCTCGAATGGAACAGCGGCCCTTCATTTAGCTCTGGCGTGCCTTGAGATTCAGGAAGGAGATGAAGTGATCGTCCCTTCCCTCACCTTTGTTGCAACGGCCAATGCTGTTCTTTATACCGGAGCGAAGCCTGTTTTTGCTGACATTGTAGGTTTAGACGATCTCAATATCTCTCCTGAAGGTATTGAAAAAAAGATTTCAAAAAGGACAAAGGCCATCCTGGTCATGCATTATGGCGGGTATCCCTGCGATATGAAGGCCATCCTAAAAATAGCAAAAGACCATCGTCTCTATATCATTGAAGATGCGGCCCATGCTCCAGGGGCAGAATATCAAGGTGAGAAATGCGGAACAATAGGAAATCTGGGTTGTTTCAGTTTCTTTTCAAACAAAAATATCGTCACAGGAGAAGGGGGGCTTGTTTTCACCCGGAACAAGAGTTTGGCAGAAAAAGTAAGAACGATGAGGTCTCACGGCATGAGAGCCCTTTCGTGGGATAAGTATCGCGGCCGCCTTTCGTCCTATGACATCGAACGGTTAGGTTATAATTATCGAACAACAGAGATTCAATCTGCTCTGGGATTGGTCCAGTTAAGGAAATTGGATCGGAATAACAGAAGGAGAAATAAACTGGTGGAGGTGTATCAAAAAGAACTTCAGGGGACCGAAGGAATCTCTCTCCCCTTTTCTCGATCAAAGGACAGTCCTTCTTATCATATCTTTCCAATTTTACTTGCGCCCACTATCGCCAGGGATAAGGTGATGGAAAGGCTAAAAGATTCCGGGATTCAGGCAAGCGTTCACTACCCTCCGGTTCATCTCTTCTCCCTTTATCGCAAGAGATTTGGTTTTAAAGTGGGAATGCTCCCTAAAACCGAAGAGGTAAGCAGAAGAGAGATTACCCTGCCGCTTCACCCACGGATGAACGTGGAAGATGTGAAGTGGATCGCGGAGAAAGTGAAAAGCGTGATTTGTGACTGCACGCCGAAGTGACGACGTTCCGGCACGGAGGCATGAATCGTGATAATATATGGAAACCTCTCTGCGGGTTTCCGAAGTGTTAGAATATCGTAGGGGAGCTCCTCCGTGGGCTCCCTAATCGGGCGGCCGCAAAGGGCCGCCCCTACGATTCACCATTCACGAATCACGATTCACGAAATTCGGTCATGCCTACGTGCCGAAACGCACTTCGGCGTGCAGGCACGGACACGTTGTTGATTATGGAACTGAAAGTTTTCGAATGTCCCGGACAGGAATGGGATGAATTTGCCTCCCGATACACCGATTTGATATTTTACCAGTCCCTGTGGAGCGAGGTTTTAAAGAAGGGGTTGGGAGGGCAACCCCTTTATTTTTACCTGAAAGAGGGTGGGGAGATTGTAGCGGGACTGCCCGGGGTGTTGCTCAATTTTAAAATTATTAAGATCCTCTACGCTTCCATTCCCTATGGCCATTTCATCGGTGAGGGAGTCTATTATCAGCCTTTTTTGGAACTTCTGGAGGAAGAATTTAAAAGGAGAGGAATCGGTCAGGCCCGTTTGACCGAATCTCCTTTTTCAGAATCTTGTTCACTTGAAACATTCATCCCCATGGCCGCCAAATGCACACTGTTAGACTTCAACCGTTTTGCTGAAGGAAAGGTTCGTGAAGGTTACCGGAGTGAAGTCCGGAGAGCAGTTCGAAAGGCCGAGAAAAGCGGAGTTTTTGTAAAAAGAGCCGACTCCAGAGAAGAGGTTGAGACGTTCTATCGATTATATCTTTCTTCCATGGAACGGAATCGCGCCATAGCCAAATACCCGCTCCAATGGTTTTATGGGTTATATGAGATACTGGTTCAACAGCGGAGAGCCGATTTCCTTTTTGCATTGAAGGGTCTGGATAAATATGTAGCAGGCGTTTTTTTGGTATATTCTCCGACCTCGGTTCATTACCTTCATAATGGATCGGATGAAGCCTATCTGGAGAGTCGCCCTAATGACCTCGTCGTGGACCATATCATCCAGGAGGGCATGAGGGAGGGAAAAGCCGTTCTGGATTTTATGGGGTCGGACCCCGATGATCTTTCCTTAATCCGATTTAAAGAAAAGTGGGGAAGTCAATCGAGAGATATTTTTACTTATGTAAAAGACTATCATCCCCTTCGATGCAAGATTTTGGAATTAGGGAAGAGATGGGCAAGTTCGAGAGTAGGGAGCAGGTTGGTAAAGATGATTCGGAAATAGATGTGTAGTGGCGACCCCTGCGGTCGCCCTGACAGGGAGTCCGCAGAGGGGCTCCCCTACTAAAGCCCAATAGGGGATATCCTATGCTACCATAATGCGGGATGGGCGGCCACGGAGGGCCGCCCCTACGTTAACATCACGAATTATATTGTAAGGGAGCCTCTCTGCGG
>Ga0207951_100928_pt1 | contig 12093 bp, 11 predicted proteins | sample Subbio12Aug_8Bad_FD_184830 | JGI IMG/M metagenome (GOLD analysis project Ga0207951, IMG submission 184830) | Serpentinite rock and fluid subsurface biosphere microbial communities from McLaughlin Reserve, California, USA - CR12Aug_8Bad (SPAdes) | ecosystem: Environmental > Terrestrial > Deep... | reverse complement strand
CGCCGCCTGCCCGCCGAGACGACCGACGGCGAGGCGGTGGAGCTGCAGGCGAATCTCGAGATCCCGCAGGAATTGCCGCTGATCGCGCAGGCGGGCGCGATGGGCATCGGCCTGCTGCGGACCGAGTTCCTGTTCATGAACCGCGAGGACCTGCCGGACGAGGAGGCGCAGGTCGAGGCCTACACGCAGATCGTCGAGGCGATGGCAGGCCAGCCGGTGACCATCCGCGTGCTCGACTGGGGCGGCGAGAAGGACATGCAGGCGCTGGCCGAGGGCGTGGTGCCGGTCCATGCCGGCGCCAACCCTGCGCTGGGGCTGCGGGGCCTGCGGATGCTGCTCAAGCGCCCCGAACTGCTCGAGGTGCAGTTCGCCGCCGTGCTGCGGGTGGCCGCGGCGGCGGGCGATGGCGATGTGCGGCTGCTGCTGCCGATGGTGACCGTGCCCGAGGAGGTGCGCGCCGCACGCGAGATCTACGAGCGCGTCGCGCGGCGGCTGCGCCGGCGCGGCGAGAGGCTGCCCGAGAAACTGCCGCCGCTGGGCGCGATGATCGAGACGCCGGGGGCGGCGCTGGCGGCGGACGCGATCGCGCTGGAGGCGGATTTCTTCGCCATCGGGACCAACGACCTCGCGATGTACACGCTGGCGGTGGACCGCGGCGAGGCGGAGGTTTCGCACCTGTACGACCCGCTGCACCCGGCGGTGCTGCGGCTGGTGCAGTTCGCGACCGAAGCCGCGCTCAGGCTGCGGATGCCGGTCTCGGTGTGCGGGGAGATGGCGGGCAACCCGCAGCTGACGCCGCTGCTGCTGGGCATCGGGCTGCGGACCTTCTCGATGAACGCGAGCGCGATACCGCGCGTGAAGCAGGCGGTGCGCGCGCTGGATATCGGCGACTGCGCGCGCTTCGCGCGGCGGGTGATGGAGCAGTCCGACCGGGCGCGGATCCGCGAATTGGTGGCGGGGTTCGCGGGAGGGATCGGCGAGCGGGCGTGATGCCGCTGTCCGGCCGCATTTCCGCAACGCGGACGACACGGGGCGGGTGCAGCGTTCTCCTCGCAGGAGAGAAGAACGTACGCCGTGAGCACCTTCGCACGCCTGGTCATTCTCGCCGCCGCGATCCTGCTGACGCCGCCGCAGGCGGAGGCGGGCAGCCAGTCCTCGGATTCATCCTCCAACTGCTCGGGCGGGCGCTGCACGCGGGTGGATCGCTACACGGTCGAGGACGACCACGGGCGGCGCGGCTGGGTGCGGGAGGAACGCTGGAGAGAGAACGGCCGCCGGCCGCCTTCGCTGCGCGGCTGGGAGTGGCACGAGCCGCGCAGCCGGGGCTGGCGGCGCTGGCGCGAGGATGATTGAGCGCGGGCCCTCTGCGCCCTGCGCGCCGCTGCGAAACGCTTCATGCCGGCCTGCCGCGCGGTGCGCCGTGCCCCGCGGGCGCCATGGTTGCGCCCCGCCATCGCCCGATGCGACGGCGAAGCTGACGGCATCGAAGGGACAGGACCGCCATGCGCACGATCCACCGCGCCGCCGTGACCGGACTTTTCGCCATGTGGCTGGCGCCGCTGCCCGCGCCGGCCGCCGATGGCTCCGGGGCGTGTTGCGGCGACCGCACGCCGCGGGCCGAGCAGGCAGTGGCGGAACGGGCGCGCGACGGGCGCGACGAGGCTGCGGAGGACTCGCGCGGCGAGGGCTGAAGGCGGCTCAGGCCGCCCGCGCCATCAGGCACATAAAGATATCCTTATGATTTGTGGTTGTCTCTGGCCTCGCCCGGACGCCCGTGCTACCGGCCCGTGCATCCTGTGGATGAGAGAGTGAGAGAGCGCATGTCCGCTGCCGCCGACTACGTCGTGAAGGACCTGTCCCTGGCCGGCTGGGGCCGGAAGGAGATCTCCATGGCCGAGGACGAGATGCCCGGCCTGATGGCGGTGCGCGCCGAATACGGCCCGACCCAGCCGCTCAAGGGCGCGCGCGTCGCGGGCTGCCTGCACATGACCATCCAGACCGCCGTGCTGATCGAGACGCTGAAGGCGCTCGGCGCGGATGTGCGCTGGTCGTCGTGCAACATCTTCTCGACCCAGGACCACGCGGCCGCGGCGATCGCGGCCACCGGCACGCCGGTCTTCGCCGTGAAGGGCGAGACGCTGCCGGAATACTGGGACTACGTGCGCCGCACCCTCGAATGGGGCGATGGCGGCACGCCGAACGTGCTGCTCGACGATGGCGGCGACATGACGCTGCTGGTCCATTACGGGCTCCGCGCCGAGCAGGGCGACGTGGCCTTCCTCGACAAGGCGGCGAACGAGGAAGAAGAAGTGTTCTTCGCCCTCATCAAGGATTGCCTGAAGACCAGGCCGGGCTGGTTCGCGCAGCTGGCGAAGAACATCGTCGGCGTGTCCGAGGAGACCACGACGGGCGTGCATCGCCTCTACACCATGGCCAAGGACGGCAAGCTGCTGTTCCCCGCCATCAACGTGAACGACAGCGTCACCAAGTCGAAGTTCGACAACCTCTATGGCTGCCGCGAATCGCTGGTGGACGCCATCCGCCGCGGCACCGACGTGATGATGGCCGGCAAGGTGGCGATGGTCTGCGGCTTCGGCGATGTGGGCAAGGGCTCGGCCGCCTCGCTGCGCCAGGCGGGCTGCCGCGTGATGGTGAGCGAGGTGGATCCGATCTGCGCGCTGCAGGCGGCGATGGAAGGCTACCAGGTGGTGACGATGGAGCAGGCCGCGCCGGTGGCCGACATCTTCGTCACCGCGACCGGCAATGTGGACGTGATCACTGTGGACCACATGCGCGCGATGAAGCACCGGGCCATCGTGTGCAACATCGGCCACTTCGATTCCGAGATCCAGGTCGCGGGCCTGCGCAACTTCAAGTGGGACAACGTGAAGCCGCAGGTGGACGAGATCGAGTTCCCCGGCGGCAAGCGCATCATCCTGCTGTCCGAGGGGCGGCTCGTGAACCTCGGCAACGCGACGGGGCACCCCTCCTTCGTGATGTCGGCCTCCTTCACCAACCAGATGCTCGCGCAGATCGAGCTGTGGACCAACCCGGGCAAGTACGGGAAGAAGGTCTACGTGCTGCCCAAGCACCTCGACGAGAAGGTGGCGTCGCTGCATCTCGCGAAGGTGGGTGCGACGCTCACGCGCATGTCGGCCGCGCAGGCGGACTACATCGGCGTCTCGCCGCAGGGGCCCTTCAAGGCCGATCAGTACCGCTACTGATGCGGGCGGCACGAGTCTTTGGCTCGTGCCGGGGATCCGGCGAAAGCCAGGCAAACCGGGGGCTTGCGCCCGGCGTCCGAGGGGGCGGAAAAACGGGCGCCGGCGGTCGAGGCATTCGGCCGCCGGCATGAGGCCGCACCGGGGGAGGGCAGCCTCCCCCGCGCCCGACGGCGTCACCCCCGCCGCACATTCCACAGCACCGGGATGCCCGAGCGCACCAGCCCGGTGATGTCGCGCCGGAAGGCGTAGGGCTGGCGGAAGGTGCCCATCGGGTAATAGGGCAGGTCGGCGAAGGCGGCGGCCTGGATCTCGCGCCCCAGCGCGTCGCGCGCCGCCGCGTCCGGCGCGTCGAACCAGGACTGGATGCCCTGCTCGATGCGCGGGCTGTCGGGCCAGCCGAACCATGCGCCGGTGCCGTTGGCGCGCAGCGTGGAATGGGTCGCCGGCATCAGCCCGTCGGCGCCCGAGATGTTGGTCACGAAGGCGCTCCAGCCGCCCTGGTCGGGTGCCTCGCGCCGCGCCCGCCGCTGCACCACCGTGCCCCAGTCCGTGCTGACATGGTCGATGTTGAGGCCGAGGCGGCGGAACAGGTCGGCGGCGACGTGGCTCGCGGAATCGAGCGTCGGGATGTCGGTCGCGTGCAGGAAGACCAGCCGCTCGCCGCGATAGCCGCTGGCCTCGATCGCGCGCCTGGCCGCATCCACGCTGCGTGGGCCGGCGAGCGGTTCCATCCCCGCATCCGAGGCGAGCGGCGTGCCCGGGGTGAAGAAGCCCATCGGCACATGCCAGCGCGAGCGGTCGGTGCCCGCCACCGCGGTCATCGTGTCTTCCTGCGACAGCGCGGGCAGGATGGCGCGGCGGAAGGCGGGATTGTTGAAGGGCGGCTGGAGGTGGTTCGGCCTGATGATGGACACCGAGCCGAACACCTCGACCTGCTCGACCTGCACCTGGCGGTTGCGCTGGAGCAGCGCGATGAGGTCGAAGGTCGGGTTCTCCCACCAATCCACCTCGCCCGCCTGCAGCGCGGCGGCGACGGTCGCCGGGTCGGGCATGATGCGCCATTCGATGCGGTCGAAATGCGCGACCTTGCCGCCGGCGAGCATCTGCGCGGGTTCCTGGCGCGGCTGGTAGGCGGCGTTGCGCTCATAGACCGCGCGCGAGCCCGGCACCCATTCGCCGCGGACGAAGCGGAAGGGACCGGAGCCGGTCGCATCGGTGACCTGCGTGAAGGCGTCGGTGGCCGCGAGGCGCTCGGGCATGACGAACATCGGCGCGATCTTCGCCATGGCGTCGAGGATGAGCGGGAAGCGGCGCGTGAAGCGGAACTGGATGCGCCTGTCGTCGGGGGCGCGCACCTCGGCCAGCGCCGCGGCGGCGAGCTGGCCGAAGCCGTCGCGCCGCGCCCAGCGGTTGAAGGAGGCGACGACATCGGCCGCGCGCACCGGCTCGTTGTCGTGGAAGCGCAGCCCGTCGCGCAGCGTGACGGTGAGAAGCAGGCCATCGTTCTCCCACACATGGCCCGCGGCCATCTGCGGCTTGGGCTGGAGATCCTCGCCGATCGAATAGAGCGTGTCGTAGACGAGGTAGCCGTGGTTGCGCGTGACCCAGGCGGTGGTCCAGACGGGGTCGAGGCTGGTGAGGTTGGCGTGCGGCACGAAGCGCAGCAGGCGCGCGGGCTGCGCGGCGACCGGCGCGGCGAGGCCGGCGGCAGCCGCGCCTGCGCCAAGAAACAGAGAGCGTCGGGTCGCGTCCATGCTGGTTTCTCCTCGACTGGGCGATGAGGGTCGCATGGCCGAACCGGGCCGCGCAACGACGTGCTGCGCGGCGCCGGCCCGCCGGCCGTCAGTGATGGTGGCCGCCGCGGGCGCCCGCGGCCTCGATGGCGAGCATGACCTGCACCTCGCCCGCGCGTTCGAAGCGCAGCGTCAAGGGCACCTCCGCTCCCTGGCGCAGCGGCTCGGTCAGGCCGATCAGCATCACGTGCAGCCCGCCGGGCCTGAGGCTCACGGTCTGCCCGGCCGGAATCGGGATGTCGGGCACCGGACGCATGCGGACCACGTCGCCGTCGCGGATATGCGTGTGCAGTTCCACCACGCGCGCGGCCGGCGTGCTGGCGGAGAGCAGACGGTCGGGCGCGCTGCCGCTGTTGCGGATGGTCATGAAGCCGACTCCGTTGGCGTTGGCGCCGGCGGCGCGGCTCCAGGGCCGGCCGATATGCAGGTCGCCGACGCGAAGGTCGTGGGCGCGCGCCGGCGGCGCGAGCAGCAGCGCGGGCGCGGCGAGCAGCAGGCGCCTGGGGAGGGTGGGCATGGGGTTGCATTCCTTGTTCTGGTCAGGATGAGCAGGCTGCGACACGGCGTGCGGGACGGGCGCCGATGCGGCGGGGACCGCGAGCGGCGGCGCGCCGGGCGCGCGCGCGGGAAACCGACGGGACATTTGCGGGAATTCTCCTGGACACATGGCGAAACCCCGCGCTGCGGGCAGCGCGGGGGGCGGACAGGCGTCAGGAGAAGGCGGGGGGCGCTCGGGAGATGTAGGGCGGGGCGCGGGCGCCGAGCGGCGGCGCGGCCACCGGCGCGGCGTGGCGCGCGGTGGCGAAAGGGCGCCCGGCCGGGTGCGGCGTGGCGGACGGCTCCGGCAGCGCGGCCTTGGGCAGACCGTGGCAGGCGACGCAGAAGCCCGGGGATGCGTGGCCGGCCGGCGCCTCGTGGTCGGCGCCGCCGAGGTCCATCGTCACGATGCCGGCGGCGGTGCAGATCTCGACGTGAAAGGCCGCGTGCTGCGGCGGCGTGGCGAGGCGCAGGCAATGCGCCGCCGCGAGGCTGCTCTGCAGACAGAGCACCAGGGCGAGCAGCAGGCGGAGATGTCTCAGTCCACGCGGCATTGCAGCACCGCTTCTACCCGGCAGGCGCGGGCGGGGGCAAATGGCCTGCGCGGCGCGGGCCGCGCGGATGGCCGAGCCCCCTGACGGCCGGGCAGAGGGCGCGCGGCGCGGCCGAAGGAGCCGTCCGCCGCGGGATCAGTGCCGGAAGTGGCGCATCCCGGTGAACACCATCGCAAGGCCCGCCTTGTCGGCCGCGGCGATCACCTCGGCGTCGCGCATCGAGCCGCCCGGCTGGATCACCGCGGTGGCGCCGGCCGAGGCCGCGATCTCGAGCCCGTCGGCGAAGGGGAAGAAGGCGTCGGAGGCGACGACGGATCCCTGCGCGAGGGGTTCCGGCAGTCCCGCCGCCTTCGCCGCGGCGTCCGACTTCCACGCCGCGATGCGGCTGCTTTCCGCGCGGTTCATCTGGCCCGCGCCGATGCCCACGGTGGCGAGGCCCTTGGCGTAGACGATCGCGTTCGACTTGACGTGCTTGCAGACGCGGAAGGCGAAGAGCAGGTCGGCCATCTCGGCGCGCGAGGGCGCGCGCCGGGTGACGACCTTGAGCGACTCCTCGGTGACGCGGCCGGCGTCACGCGACTGCGCGAGGAAGCCGCCCGCCACCGACTTGAAGGCGAGGCCCGGCGCGGCGGGATCGGGCAGGCCGCCGGTGAGCAGCAGGCGGAGGTTCTTCTTGCGCGCGAAGACCGCCTTCGCGGCGGCGTCGGCGTCGGGGGCGATGACAACCTCGGTGAAGATGGCGGCGATCCTCTCGGCCGCCGCAGCGTCGAGCGGGCGGTTGGCGGCGACGATGCCGCCGAAGGCCGAGACGGGATCGCACAGCAGCGCCCTGTCCCACGCATCGGCGAGGCTGCCCGCGACGGCGACGCCGCAGGGATTGGCGTGCTTGACGATGACGATGGCGGGGCGGTCGAACTCGGCGACGCATTCATGGGCGGCGTCGGTGTCGTTGATGTTGTTGTAGGACAGTTCCTTGCCCTGGACCTGCACCGCGGTGGCGACGCCGCGGCGGTTGCCGCCGTCCACGTAGAAGGCGGCGGATTGGTGCGGATTCTCGCCGTAGCGCAGGGACTGGCGCAGCACGCCGGGCAGCGACAGGCGCGGCGGGAAATCCTGGCCTTCCTGCTTCGCGAACCAGGCGGCGATGGCGGCGTCATAGGCGGCGGTGCGGGCATAGGCCGCGGCGGCGAGGCGGCGGCGGGTGGTGAGCGTGGTGCCGCCGCGCTGTTCGATCTCGGCCTGCACTTCCGCGAAGTGCTGCGGTTCGGTCAGCACCGCGACGCCGGCGTGGTTCTTGGCCGCGCTGCGGATCATGGCGGGGCCGCCGATGTCGATGTTCTCAATGCAGTCGCCGAAGCCGGCGCCCTTCGCGACGGTGTCCTCGAAGGGGTAGAGGTTCACGGCGACCAGGTCGATCGGCGCGATGGCGTGCGCCTCCATCTGCGCGAGATGCTCGGCGCTGTCGCGACGACCGAGGATGCCGCCATGGACCTGCGGCACCAGCGTCTTGACGCGGCCATCGAGGATCTCGGGGAAGCCGGTGTGGTCGGAGACGTCCTTCACCGGCACGCCGGCCTCGCGCAGCGCGCGGGCGGTGCCGCCGGTGGAGAGGATCTCGACGCCCCGCGCGGCGAGGAAGCGGCCGAATTCGATCAGGCCGGTCTTGTCGGAAACGGAGAGCAGGGCGCGGCGGATGGGCAGGAGGTCGGTCATCGCGCGCGGGCCATAGACCCGGGCGGGCGGGGGCGCAACCGAGGGCGAGGCGTCGTCTCCCCAGCCCCGTTCGCGTCACGCGGCGGGTCTGGCCGCCCTGACCGCCTCGGCGAGGTCGCGCACCTGGTCGAGCACCTTGCGCACCGTGTCCGGGCGCGCGCGCCCGTTCTCGTCGAGGCTTCCGGCCAGCGTGTCGATCAGCGCCGAGGCCACCACCGCCGCATCCGAGATGCGCGCCGCTTCGGCCGCCTGTTCGGGCGTGCGCACGCCGAAGCCGATGGCGATGGGTAGGGTGGTGTGCGCGCGGATGCGCGGGATGGCGGCGGCGAGCGCCTCGGTCGTCGCGGAGCGCGTGCCGGTGATGCCGGTGATCGCCACGTAGTAGATGAAGCCGGTGGTCGAGCCGAGCACGCGCGGCAGGCGCGCATCGTCGGTGGTCGGCGCCACCAGGCGGATGAGGTCGAGGCCGTTCGTGCGCGCGGCGGGTTCGATCTCGTCGGCTTCCTCGGGCGGCACGTCCACCACGATCAGCCCGTCCACGCCGGAGGCGGCGGCGTCGGTGCAGAAGCGCTCGACGCCATAGGACAGGATGGGGTTGTAGTAGCCCATCAGGATGACCGGCGTGGCGTCGTCCTCGCGGCGGAAGTCGCGCACCATGGCGAGTGCGCCCGCCAGCGTGGCGCCGGCCTTCAGCCCGCGCTGGCCGGCGCGCTGCACGGTCGGGCCGTCGGCCATCGGGTCGGTGAAGGGCACGCCGATCTCGATCAGGTCGGCGCCGGCGCGCGGGAAGCCGCGCAGCAGCGCCATCGAGGTGGCGGGGTCGGGGTCGTAGGCCTCGAGGAAGGGGATGAGCGCGCCGCGCCCTTCCTGCTTCAGCGCGGCGAAGCGCGCGGCGATCCTGGACATTCTTCTGGGCCCTCAGACGGCGGGCGCCGGCCGTCCGGCCGGCTTGCCTTCGCGCCATGCACGGGTGCGCCCGGCGCAACGGATGGTTTGGGCGCGGTCGCGCCGTGCGCTCCCGGCCCGCGCAGGCGCGCGGGCCGCGTTGTCGGGGCGGCGCGTCACAGCTTCACGCCCAGGTGGCGGGCGACGGTGAAGATGTCCTTGTCGCCGCGGCCGCACATGTTCATCACCATAATCCTGTCGGCCGGCAGGCTCGGCGCGAAGCGCATCACATAGGCCAGCGCATGCGCCGGCTCGAGCGCGGGGATGATGCCTTCCAGCTTCGAGCACAGCTGGAAGGCGGCCAGCGCCTCGTCATCCGTCGCGTGCACGTAGTTCACGCGGCCGAGCTCGTGCAGCCAGGAATGCTCGGGACCGACGCCGGGATAGTCGAGGCCGGCGCTGATGGAGTGCGCTTCCAGGATCTGGCCGAACTCGTCCTGCAGCAGGTAGGTGCGGTTGCCGTGCAGCACGCCGGGGCGGCCCTTGGTCAGCGACGCGGCGTGTTCCTCGGTCTCCACGCCCTTGCCCGCGGCCTCGACGCCGTACATCGCCACCGATTCGTCGTCGAGGAAGGGATAGAACAGGCCCATGGCGTTGGAGCCGCCGCCGATGGCGGCGACCAGCGCATCGGGCAGGCGGCCTTCGGCGGCCATCATCTGCTCGCGGGTTTCCTCGCCGATCACCGACTGGAAGTCGCGCACCATCGCCGGGTAGGGGTGCGGGCCGGCGACCGTGCCGATGCAGTAGTAGGTGTCCTGGACGTTGGCGACCCAGTGGCGGAGCGCCTCGTTCATCGCGTCCTTGAGCGTGGCGGCGCCGGAGGTCACGGGCACCACCTCCGCGCCCAGCAGCTTCATGCGGAAGACGTTGGGCTGCTGGCGCTCGACATCCGTGGCACCCATGAAGACGGTGCAGGGCAGGTCGAACAGGGCGCAGGCGGTGGCGGTGGCGACGCCGTGCTGTCCCGCGCCGGTCTCGGCGATGATGCGCGTCTTGCCCATCTGCTTCGCCAGCAGGATCTGACCGAGCACCGCGTTGATCTTGTGCGCGCCGGTGTGGTTGAGCTCGTCGCGCTTGAAATAGACCTTCGCCCCCTTCCCCGGCGCGGCGGAGGCGCGCAGCTGGGTGGTCAGCCGTTCGGCGTACCAGAGCGGGCTCGGGCGCCCGACATAATGCGTGAGCAGCCGGCGCCATTCGGCCTGGAAGGCGGCATCCTTCTTCGCGGATTCGTAGGCCTGCTCGACCTCGAGGATCAGCGGCATCAGCGTCTCGGCGACGAAGCGCCCGCCGAAGGTGCCGAAGCGGCCGCGGGCATCGGGGCCCTGGCGGTAGGAATTGGGCAGGGGCTTGTTCAAGGTGCTCTCTCGGCGTCCCGGGAAGGGATCCGTTTAGCGGATGGGCCGGCGGCGGGCCATAGCAGCCCGCCGGCTCAGCACGACCGCACGGTGATCACAGGCTCATCGCGACCGCACGCTGATCACGTGCCTATCGCGGCCGCACGCTGATCACGTGCCTATCGCGGCCGCACGCTGATCACGTGCTGCTGCATGTGGCCCGCCACCTCGCCCACCGCGCGGCCGCGCAGCGCGGCGTCGCCCTGCGTCTCGGTGCCGAGCGTGCGGCAGGCCTCGAGGCTGCGGGCGAAGGCCGCATTGGCCTGCTCGGTCGCGCCGATGCGGAACAGCGCGGCGCCGGACACGCCCGAGGTGCGTTCCCGCCACAGCCCGTCCGGCCCCTGCTGCCAGACGCAGCGGGTGATGTTCTCGCCCTGCGGGTCGGCGCGCAGCGGCCCGGGCGGGTCGTCGAAGCCGTGGCGGGCATTCTGGTAGACGCTGACCGACACGTTGCCCCCGGCGGCGCGGAGAAAGGCGGCGAGGTCGTCGCAGGCCGGGCGGCCGGTGCGGTTGTCGCGGTCGCCGACGATGATGCGGATGGGCCGCCGCGCGGTGTCGCGGTTGCCGGGACGATAGGAACATTCGGGCGCCACCGCCGCGAAGGCGAGGAAGCGCGGCGCATCTGCCGCCCGCCCCTGCGTCGCCCAGGTGTGCGCGGCGAGCAGCGCGCCGCCGCCTCCGCCCACGCCGAAGCCCGCGAGCCCGGCGCGGCGGCGGTCGATGCGCGGATGCGCCGCCGCGGCGTCGAGCGCGCCATGGGCATCGAGCGCGAAGTCGAGCGCGGTGAACCAGGCGCGGCCGGCCGGCGGGCCGGAGGGGTCGATGCTGCGCGGCCCGTAGTGGTCGAGCACCACCACCGCCGCGCCCATGCCCTTCAGCGCGTTGATGTAGTCCGCCAGATGCGCGTCGCGCTTGCCGCGCACGTCGTGGGAGAGGATGACGACGGGCACGCGCTCGGTGCCCGGCGGCAGGTGCAGATCGGCCACCATCGGCTGGCCGCCGGCGCCGGTGTAGTTCAGCGGATCGGGCCGCGGGCCGCCGCCGCAGGCGGCGAGCAGCAGGGCCAGGGCGATCGGCAGCAGGCGCATCGGGCGGTCCTCCGTCTCTGCGCGCGACGGTCCTCCGCCGAGCGGGGCGGCGTCAACGGCTCTCGGCGCTTTCCCTGGCGGCGGCGACGAAGGCGTGGATCAGCGCGGGGTCCTTCACGCCGCGCGCACGCTCGACGCCCGAGGAGACATCCACGCCCGGCGCGCCGGCGGTGCGGATGGCCTCGGCGACGTTGCGCGGCGTCAGCCCGCCGGCGAGCAGCCAGGGGCGCGGGATGGCCCGCCCGGCCATGAGCCGCCATTCGAAGGGCTGCGCGTTGCCGCCGGGCAGCGGGCCGCCGGGCGGCGGCCTGGCGTCGAACAGGAAGCGGTCCGCCACAGGGACGAAGGCGGCGGCGGCGTCGAGGTCGGCGGCCTCGGCGACGCCCAGCGCCTTCATCACCGGCAGGCCGAAGCGGGCGCGGATGGCGGCGACGCGGGCGGGCGTCTCCTCCCCGTGAAGTTGCAGGATGTCGAGCGGGCAGGCCGCGAGCATCGCGGTGAGCGTGTCGTCCGTCGCATCCACGAAGAGGCCGACGCGCGAGGGGCCGCCGGCGTGGCGCGTCGACAGCGCGCAGGCCACCGCCGGCTCCACGAAGCGCGGCGAGGGCGGGAAGAAGACGAAGCCGATCAGGTCGGCGCCCGCCGCCACCGCGGCGTCGAAGCCTTCGGCATCGCGGATGCCGCAGATCTTGACCTCGACCGCCATGCGCTCAGCCGGGCAGCGAAGCGGCGATGGCGGCGGCCGCGGCGGCGGGGTCCGGCGCGCCGGTGATCGGGCGGCCCACCACGATCCAGTCGGCGCCGGCCGCGACCGCCTCCCCGGGGGTGGCGGTGCGCGCCTGGTC
>Ga0207951_100927_pt1 | contig 12106 bp, 12 predicted proteins | sample Subbio12Aug_8Bad_FD_184830 | JGI IMG/M metagenome (GOLD analysis project Ga0207951, IMG submission 184830) | Serpentinite rock and fluid subsurface biosphere microbial communities from McLaughlin Reserve, California, USA - CR12Aug_8Bad (SPAdes) | ecosystem: Environmental > Terrestrial > Deep... | reverse complement strand
CTGGCGCCGGCCGCGGCCGCCACGGGGCCGATGTCGGTGGCCGGGGCTGACAGCGGGTGCAGCACGGGCGGTGTTGCGTTGCGGTAGAGGCTGAACAGCTGTTCGAAGTGCTGGGCCGGTGTCGAGATGTGGGTGCGGCGTGCGCCGATTGCAGCGACGCGCAGTTCGTCCGGATTGCGGGTCAGCAGCCGGTGGATGGCGTCGCGGGCAGCGGTGGAGTTTCCTGGTTCATAGAGTTCGGCCCAGGCCGGATCTGCGGCGTCCGTGCATCCGCCCTGGGATGGCAGGATCAGCGGAATGCCCGATGCCAGTCCTTCGGAAGCGACAAGCCCGAAGGTTTCGGCGCGGCTGCCGTGGATCATTGCATCGCACGATGCAAGGATGCGCGCCAGCATCTGCCGATCCTCCACATGGCCCAGCAACTTCACGTTTCCAGCGGCGGCGGCGGCCTTCGCCACCTTCTCGCCGGCAAAACCGCCGCCGATCTGGACCATGGCGACGCCCTCGTCCTTCAGTGCGCCCACGGCCCTGAACACCACCGGCCACTGTTTTTCGTGGTGGTGGCGGCCCACGCCCACAAGCAGGCGGGCGGATGGCGGCAGGCCGAAGTCGGCCAGCATCGAGCGCCGCAATTCGCAGTCGCGCTTTGTCGGGTGGAACAGGTCGGTGTCGACGCCCAGCGGAACGAGGGTGGACGGGATTCCGCCATGCCGTTCGATGCGCTTTGCGAACCAGCGCGAGCCGACGATGACGCTGTCATAGGCCCTGGCGGTGCGGGCGAGATAACGCCAGCCGGGCGCGGCGAGCTTGTCGACCGCATCGGCTGAAAGCCAGTCTTGCGACCATGTCTGCAGATGTGCCGCGATCGGATCGGCATGCATGAACATCGCCTTGTGCGCCCGTCGGGCGGCATGGCCCTTCCAGTTTGAAACGATCCAGGCGCCGCGGAAGGGCGAGGACGCTTCCACCACATCGGCCTTCAGATCGTCGAGGAGGGCGTGTACGGGCGCTGCGTTCCAGAAGACATGGTAGCGCGTGTCGACGGGGATTGCGGGAGCCTTCACATAGATGACCTGTCCGCCGTCGCGCGGCTCCGCCCGGTTCTTTGGGCCGGGTGCGATGACGCTGACAGTCGCGCCGTTGCGGTGTGCGAACGCCAGCTTGGCATCGATATAGGTTTTCACGCCGCCGCCCAGCGGTGCATAGAATTCGGCCACGTCAACGATGTGCATTTTTTCCCCTACCGTCCTCGGCAGTTTCAAGATTCTGCCTGGGGATCGGCCGGAAGGCCAGCCCGCGCAGGTAGTTCAGTGTCACGAAATCCTTGTTCAGCCCCTCGGTGTAGGTCACGGCTACGTCGGCGGCCCTGGGCTTTGACAGGCCGACGCGCGGGTTTCGCGTGAAGGTTGCGCCGTCCTGGCGAAAATTGAACTTGCGGACGCCCGCAGGCGAATGAAAGGCTCCAAGTGCATAGGTTCCGGGCCCCGGCAGCGGCACGCATATCCTGGCCGGGCCGCTGGCGGGCACGGGCACCGTCACGCGGTGATAGGCCTTGCCCTCGGCGACCAGTTCATGGTGGTTGCGCAGGAAATCCCCTTCCGTGCCCGGCCACAGCTCCACGCGCACGGTGCCGTCGCGGTTCCTGAACCCGTCCACTGTCAGCAGTACGGCAGATCTGTCCGCACCCGGCAGGCAGGCGGCGGCGTCCGGCCCCAGAATTTCGGCACTTGCCGGGGCGGCCGCCGTCAGGGCAAGCAGGGCGGCTGTCGCGATCAGGGGTTTCAACATCATGCGCTCCGCGGTTCAGGGTCGCTGGGGGTCACTCTGGCGACAGGGTCGCCCCGGCTTTCGGCAAAGGAAGCCCCGGCATAGGCAGTCGCATGGCCCAGTATGTGCAGCGCGCCGGCTGCCGCCATGAGCGCCGCCACTTCGGGCGCTGCCGCGCCCGTCAGGCTTACCCCTATGGCGGCGAACAAAAGCTCCTTGTTGGGCAGAAAGGGCAGGCGAGTCACCACCATCCTCAGCGCGCCAAGCACGATCCAGGTGCCCATCTCGACTTCGGGCAAGGCCACGAACCAGGCCAGAAGCAACAGGGTCGATCCCACCAGCAGCCGGGCGCAGTGCAGCAGGAACAGGATGCCGTTTTCCCGCGCGGACAGGCTAAGGACCTTGTGGCTGAACAGCAGTATGAGAAAACTCACCGAGATCACGACGGCAAAACCCAGCCCCACCGATCGCATCGCAGTGCCGGTAAAGGCCTCTTCCACGGCTGGCCCTCCGCCCATGGACAGCGCAAGGCCCAGCATCAGCAGCGTGGCGGCATTGCCGGCCAGGGCCGACGTGATCGCCACGTCCTTGACGGCGGCCAGCGGACCGGCCCCCACTTTCCGTGCGCCCAACTTCGCGCGCGCCCACATGAGCAGATATGCGTCGCCCGAATAGCCGAAGACCGCCTCGTTCAGCACGCGCTTCTTGGAAAAGATCGCCAGCGCCACGGGCGTCAGCGGCCACCAGCGGCGGAAGATGATATATTCGGTGACCGGGGTAGTCATGTAGGACATGGCCACCAGCAGGTAGAACAGCGGATTGGCCGGAAGCACGTCCCAGACTTCGCCCCAGCCGATGCCGGAAACCGCATGGACAAGGAAGGCCAGGATCGAGAAGGAAAGCAGGATCGAGAGCGGCTTGCGCCACGCGGGCGGCAGCGACACAGCAGCCGCCAGCCGTTGCCGGCGCGCATCGAGGCTGCTGAAAAAGGGCTCGCGGGTTATCACGCCTTTCAGGTTAAGGCCCGATTGAGACCGGAAAGGGGCAGCATCGCGCCCGAAACCCGCCACAAGGCTGCAGGGAAGATGAAGCGCCGGAGCCGGCAGGCCCGGGTTGCTACCCGGGTGACCATCCGGGTTGCGCGCACCCTGCCATCAGAAGCAGCAGCAACGGCCCGCTACAGCGGGATATTGTCATGCTTTTTCCATGGGTTTTCGAGCCTTTTCGTCCGGAGTTTCCGCAACCCCACCGCGATCCGCTTGCGCGTGGTGTTCGGCATGATCACCTCGTCGATGAACCCCATGCTCGCCGCCACGAACGGATTGGCGAAGCGGGTTTCATACTCCTTCGTCCGCTCGGCAATCTTGTCCGGATCGCCGATGTCCTTGCGGAAGATGATTTCCACGGCGCCCTTGGCTCCCATCACTGCAATCTCGGCGGTCGGCCAGGCATAGTTCAGGTCGCCGCGCAGGTGTTTGGAGGCCATCACGTCATATGCCCCGCCATAAGCCTTCCGGGTGATGACGGTGATCTTGGGCACGGTCGCCTCGGCATAGGCGAACAGCAGCTTCGCGCCGTTCTTGATGATTCCGTTGTGCTCCTGCGCCACGCCGGGCAGGAAGCCTGGCACATCCACGAAGGTGATGATCGGGATGCTGAACGCGTCGCAGAAGCGAACGAACCGGCCGGCCTTCTTCGAAGCCGCAATGTCGAGGCACCCGGCCAACACCGTGGGCTGGTTGGCGACAATGCCCACCGTATGCCCCTCGATCCGGGCAAAGCCGATGAGGATGTTGGCGGCGTGATTCGGCTGCACCTCGAAGAAATCCCCGTCGTCGGCAATCCTGCTGATAAGCTCGTGCATGTCGTAAGGCCTGGCCGCCGACGCCGGCACCAGAGAGTCGAGCGAAGGGATCAGCCTGTCGTGCGGGTCTGTCGCTACCCGGTGCGGGGTGCCGGCCCGATTGTTCAGCGGCAGATAATCGAAGAAGTCCCGCGTGCGCAGCAGCGCGTCCACATCGTCTTCCATCGCCAGGTCGGCGACACCGGACTTCGTCGAATGGGTGATTGCTCCGCCCAGTTCCTCCTGGGTGACGATCTCGTTCGTCACTGTCTTCACCACGTCGGGACCGGTGACGAACATGTAGGAGGAATCCTTCACCATGAAGATGAAGTCCGTCATCGCCGGGGAATAGACGGCTCCACCGGCACAAGGCCCCATGATGACCGAAATCTGCGGCACCACGCCCGATGCCAGCACGTTGCGCTGGAACACCTCGGCATAGCCTGCAAGGCTTGCGACGCCTTCCTGGATCCGCGCGCCGCCCGAATCGTTGAGGCCTATCACCGGCGCACCCACTTTCATGGCCATATCCATGATCTTGCAGATCTTCTGGGCGTGCCGTTCCGAAAGGGAACCGCCGAAAACGGTGAAATCCTGTGAATATACGAACACCAGACGGCCGTTGATCGTGCCCGACCCGGTCACCACGCCATCGCCTGGAATCATCTGCCCGGCCATGCCGAATTCGGTGCAGTTATGCTCGACGAACATGTCGAGTTCCTCGAACGAGCCTTCGTCCAGCAGGATGTCCAGCCGTTCGCGCGCAGTCAGCCGACCCTTGGCATGCTGTGCCTTGATCCGCGCCGGGCCGCCGCCCATGCGGGCCGCATCGCGCCGCTTCTCAAGTTCCTCCATCACATCGCGCATCTCTGCATCCCCTGATACCAGTTGTTCAAACAGCCGTTTCGCGTGCCCGGTTAAGGCTTTCGCGCGCGTCTGTCACGCGTCTGTCACTTGTCCTTTCAGCCCCGTGTGCGTTGGTGTAATCTTCGCCCCGGCACGGGGTTCAAACGGGCCTCCTGCGACCAGGGGAGGGTTCCATGATCAGGCTTTTCATCGGCAGTCTGGTGGCGGCCGCCGCCACCTTCATGCTTGGTTTCGTCTTCTTCGCGACCCCGGTTTCAGAGCTGGGTTACAAGACCGCAACGATCGAATCCCAGAAGGTCGTTCAGGATGCACTCAGAACATTGGGCGAAACGGGCACTTTCTATTTGCCCGATGGTAAAACGCCGGAGGCCGTCCTGATGCACGAGACCGGGCCGACCGCCGTCGTCAAGGTAAACATGCAGGGAAGCGCCCCGTCGGATGTGGCGGTGCTGGTCCGGGGATTTGTTCACATGACAGTCTCGATGCTGCTCCTTGGCCTGTTCCTGTGGGTGTTGCGCAATGCATTGCCCACCTTTGCATCGCGCGTGATGCCGTTGCTGTTTCTCGCTGCCGTCGCGGCCGTCTGGACCCGGCTTGGCGAACCGATCTGGTGGCGGACGGATTGGGCCAACGCCTTCTACAGCGCAGCCACCGATTTTGTTTCGCTCGCGGTCGGCGGCCTCATCATGGCGCTGTTTGTGCCCCGGGCCCGACGAACCTAGCGAGCATGTTTCGATCCGGTGGAAACGCCGGCATCGCAGATGCATAAGGAAAAACAGGGGGATGGCTGGCAAGTCTGATGCAATCGGCTTGCCTGCCGGCTCCGGCTCAGCCGCCCGACAGCCGCAGGAACCTGACGGCCTCCAGGAACTGCTGCTGCCGGCTTGTCCGCTGGGCAAGCGCCTCGGCTTCTTCGCCCCAATTTTCGGTCTGCCAGATTTCGTCGATCACGCTCGCGGCCCATGCGGCAGTTGCGTCCACGCCATCTTCTGCAACGGCAAGCGCGATCACGGCAGAACCGGACAGTGTCACCAGCGGCGACAATGCGGCAAGCGAAAAGGGCGGATAAGCCGCAAAGGCCGCCTCGATCCGCTTCAGCGTCGTATCCGGCTGCCCTATGTGCAGAATGCCCTGCGTAACCAGGAGCGAGCCGTCGAACCGCCTCTCGCACCAGCGCAGCAGCGGATCCCAATGGTTCGCCTGCCGTTCCACCAGCGGCTGCGGCCCCTGCGCCCGGTAACAGAGCAGGTCGCCTTGGGCATATCGGGCCAATGTCTGTGCGAATGCCTTCGGGTCGTCGGCGATGATGTCGATCGCGGCGTTCGACAGGCCCGTCATCGGCATCGCGCCAGGGCGGACCTCGTCATCCGCTGCTTCCCATTCGGCAGTCACGGCCCGCGCCAGCGCGTCGGTCGGCAGCGCCAAGGCCCTGCCGCGCGGGGTCCGCGCCCGGCGCCCGTCCAGCAGCACGGCAACGCTGCCATCATCCAGGGCCTCGATCGTGCTCGTCGTCCAGAATCGCTTCACTTGCGGAACAGCCTCGGCGCAAAGATCACCAGCACCGCGCCAGATGCCATCACCAGCAGGGCCGGCACGACTGATGCTTCGCCGAACGGCTGCCGTCCGGCAATCCACAGGCCCAGGATGGCAAGCGCCACGCCTGTCAGCCGGACCAGCGTCATCAGCCACAGCTTGCGCAGCGCAGGATCGGGTTCAGTCATTGTGTTCAGTCATCGCCCGGAGGATCCCAGCGCAGCGCAGCCCGCATCCGCCAGGCGCCCCACAGGAAGATCAGGCCGGCCCCGATCCCGGGCGAATGGACCAGCAGATCATCCCAGCGGGATGGAATCGCCCGGAACAGGTTCCACAGGCCCGTCCCCGCAAACCACAGCCCGGCCAGGAACAGCACACGCGCCGTCCATACTTGGGCCCAGCCGGGTTCCGGCTCACCCATGCAGCAGGTTCTTCAGATGCGCTGCATCCATCGCAACCGAAGCCGCGCCTGAGGAAAGCAGCTCCTGCGCTTCATGATAGCCCCAGACGACCCCGATGGCTGTCACCCCGGCGGCAACGCCCATTCCCATGTCGAACGACGTGTCGCCGATGATGAACGCTGCCCCGGGCTCCACGCCGGCGTCTGAAAGGCAGGCCAGCAGCATTGCCGGATCGGGCTTCGAGGGGTGGCGGTCGGCTGTCTGGAGGCTGACGAAATGGTCCCTGATGCCGTGGTGGGCAAGACACAGGTTCAGCCCGCGGTCGCTCTTGCCGGTCGCCACCGCCAGCAGCCAGCCTTCTGCCTCCAGTTCCAGCAGCAGTTGCTTCACACCGTCGAACATCGGCTCCGGGTCAAGCTTCTGGTCGGCCCTAAGGCGCTGGAAGGCCAGCTTGTAATCATCCGCCAGCCGCATGTGCAGCGCGGGTTCGGCTTCGGGCAGCAGCGCTCGCATCGCTTCCACCAGGCTGAGACCCACCACCCGTCGCACGGCATCCGGATCAGGATCGGCCAGCCCCATCCGGCCGAAACTGTCGGCCATCGCGCGGATGATGTTTGCCTGGCTGTCCACCAGGGTTCCGTCGCAATCGAATACGGCAAGCCTCACTGGGCCCGGCTCCGCCGTTCGCGTGCGTCATTTGCCACGGCTTCGCCTTTCGCCCCGCCTGTTTCCGCTGGTGGCAGAGCTTAACCGGCGCCGTTTGGGGATTTCCGTCGTGAACTCCACGTCGGGAAGCTCTGCATTGTCCAGGTGGAAGCCCAGCATTGTCAGCGTGTCGGTGAAATGTTGGGGAAGGTCTGCCCGCACGTCCAGCGTCCCGCCGTCGGGCAGGGCGATCACCAGCCGTCGCGCATGCAGGTGCATCTTGCGTGAAACTCCGCCTGTCAGGAACGCTTCGGCCCCGCCATATTTTCCGTCTCCCACGATCGGCGTGCCGGTCGCGGCTGCATGCACGCGCAACTGGTGCGTCCGCCCCGTCATCGGCTGCATTTCCACGAACGCCGCCCTGTCTGCCGCCCGGTCGATCACCCGGAACCGCGATTTTGCCACCTGCCCGGCCTGTTCGTCCACATGCATCTTCTCGCCGCCCGTGCCGGGCTGCTTGCTGATCGGCAGGTCGATCAGGGCATCATCCAGCCTGGGCGATCCGGCGACGACCGCCCAGTACAACTTCTTCGTTTCGCGCGTGGCGAAACATTTTCCGAAAAAGGCCGCAGCCCGAGCGGTGCGCGCCAGAAGCAGCACGCCCGATGTATCCTTGTCCAGCCGGTGCACCAGCCTGGGCCGGCTGTCGGCCTCATATTGCAGGGCGTCCAGCAGGCCATCCACATGCGATGTCATTCTGGTGCCGCCCTGCGTTGCCAGTCCCGGCGGTTTGTTGATCACCAGTGCATGTTTCGATTTGTGGATCACCAGGCTTTGCACAAACTCGGCCTCTTGCGGGCTTATGATCCGGCGGGTCTTCACCGGCTTCGCAGACAGCGGCGTGCTCCGTTCAGCGAGCGCCTTCGCTGGTGGAATCTGCAGCGTCTGTCCTTCGCTCAGCCGGTCGCCCGGCCCAACGCGGGCGCCATCCACCCGGATCTGCCCGGTACGCGCCCAACGGCTCACCTGGTTGAAGCTCACTTCGGCCATGTTGCGCCTGAACCAGCGGTCCACGCGGATGCCGTCGTCGTCGGCGCAGATCGTGAAGTCGCGGCTGCTCACGCAGCCGCCCATAGCCCGGCCTTCAGCCAATGCCAAACGTCCATCCCTCGGTCCGCGCAACCTCTGGCGTCAGTCCTTGCGGAGCCCGGCAGTGCTGCTCGGGCGCCAGCCGACGAAGGGCTGCCGCACTCACGATGGCATCGGTTTCATTGTCGTTCAGCACGACTGCATGCACAAAGGGCGCGCTTCCGACTGCCGCAAGTGCCGCATCCCGGCAAAGCTCGCCTTGGCCACCTGCGCTGCTCCCAAGCAATCGAACCCGGCCAGCACCCGTCCCTTCTGCGCCTCCAGCCAGTCAGCCACTTCGCAGCGCGCCCAGCCGCGCGCGGCAGGCGGGCTCAGAAGCCGGGGCGCATCCGAGCCCGGCCCGGCCACCGCCACCGATATTCCCTTGTGGCGATCTCCCTTCGCGCCGGACCAGTCGATCGCGACAAAGGTGTCGAAGGCGATTGTCACAGCCTTTTCGCTTCCCGAAGCCGCGCCCACTCCGCCAGTCGCTCGGCAATCGCCCGTTCCCGCCCGCGATCTGTCGGCGCATAGAAATGCTGCCTCCCCAAGGCGTCGGGGAAATAATCCTGCCCGGAAAACCCGTCGGGCGAATCATGATCATAGGCATAGCCTGCGCCATGCCCCAGTTCCTTCATCAGCCTGGTTGGCGCATTCACGATGTGCCGGGGCGGGGGCAAGCTTCCACTCGCCCTCGCCGAGGCAAGCGCCGCCTTCTGCGCCCTGTAGGCCGCATTCGATTTGGGGGCAGTCGCCAGGTAGAGGCAGGCCTGCACGATCGCCAGCTCTCCTTCGGGCGATCCCAGGAAATCATAGGCATCCTTCGCTGCCAGCGTCACCGCCAGCGCATTGCTGTCGGCAAGCCCCACATCCTCGCTGGCAAAACGCACCAGCCGGCGAAGCAGGTAAAGCGGCTGCTCGCCCGCCACCAGCATCCGGGCCAGCCAATATAGCGCAGCGTCCGGATCGGATCCCCGCAGCGATTTGTGCAGGGCCGAAATCAGTTCGTGGTGCCCGTCCCGGTTCTTGTCATAGACTGGCGACCGCCGTTGCAGCGCCGCTCCCATCGCCGCCTGGTCCAGCGGCTGTGTGCCGCCCAGCGAAAACAGTGTCTCGACCTGCCCCAGCGCGAAACGCCCATCCCCATCGGCACCCTCGACCAGCGCCGCGCGCGCTTCGGCATCCAGCGGCAGGGCCCGTCCTTCGGCTGCCTCGGCGCGCGCCAGCAGCGCCTCCAGTGCGTCGGGCCCAAGCCGTTCCAGCACCAGCACCTGCGCGCGCGAGAGAATGGCCGCGTTCAGCTCGAAGCTCGGATTTTCGGTCGTCGCTCCGACCAGCGTGATGGTGCCATCCTCCATCGGCGCCAGGAAACTGTCCTGCTGGCTGCGGTTGAAGCGGTGGATCTCGTCCACGAACAGCAAGGTTCGCTGCGGCGCCACCTGCGCTGCCGCAAAGATCGCCTTCAGATCCGCAGTCGAGGTCATCACCGCTAAAACCCCGAGGAAGCGATAGCCTGTTGCCTCGGCGAGCAGGCGGGCAATGCTTGTCTTGCCGGTTCCCGGCGGCCCCCAGAAGATCAGGTTCGGCAGCCGCCCGGTCGCCACCATCCGCGTCAGCGCACCCTCGGGGCCCAGCAGATGGTTCTGGCCCACCACCTCGCCAAGCGAGCGCGGCCGCAATCGCTCCGCCAGCGGAGCCGGCCGGCCCTTCGCCGCCCTGTCATTGCTGCCGAACAGATCCGTCACCGGCCCCTCCTACTCCGGCGCGGTCGCGCGCGCCACTGTCCTACTTTAACTGATCTGGTTATTTCAAATGAAAGGAGATAACCATGAACATCAGTATCGGGCAACTTGTCGCTGCCGGGATCGGCCCAACCCAGGCCAGGGCGCTCCGCCCCCACCTGGCACCGGCGCTCAACCGTTTCGGCGTCAGCAACCCTGCTCGCGTCGCCGCCTTTCTCGCCCAATGCCATGTCGAATCCCAGGGATTCACCCGGCTGGAGGAAAATCTGATGTACACCACATCGGCGCGCATTGCCCGCGTCTGGCCCAGCCGCTTCCCGACGCCTGCCGATGCCGAGCCTTATGTCCGCAATCCCGAACGCCTCGCCAACAGGGTCTATGCCGGCAGGATCGGCAACGGCCCGCAAGCCAGCGGAGATGGCTGGCGCTTCCGCGGTCGCGGCCTGAAGCAGCTTACCGGTCGCGCCAACTATCACCGCGCCGCCGATGCGCTGGGTCGCCCCTATCTTGCGGATCCGGATCTTGTTTCCGAACTCGAGCACGCCATCCTCACTGCCGCCTGGTTCTGGCACGAAAATGGCTGCAACGCACTTGCCGATGCCGGTCAGATCGATGCGATCACCCGCCGCGTGAATGGCCCGGCAATGCTGGAGGCGGCTCAGCGCCGCAAGCGAACCAGCAAGGCGGTTCGTGCCTTTTCCTGAGAAGGGCCGCGCCAGGGCGGCGCCAGCCGCGATTTCTGTCGGATATATACAATATTTATAATTAACAGCCTATCATGATTAAGTCATTGGGTCTGTCCGGAAGCGTCGGTCGTTGGCCGCACGAAAGCAAGGACGGCGAGGAGGAAAAGCAGAAGCAGGAATCATGGTGGGCGGGATTTCCGGGGGGCGGATTCCAGGGATCCCTTGCGAGAGAAATCAGGGGGGTTGAACATGAAGATGACATTTCTGCAGGCTGCGTCGGCGGTCGCTGTCAGCATGATGGCCTTGGGCGTTCCGGCATCCGCGAACACCCTGTATTTCCAGATGAACCCGAACTTCGACACAGGCGGTCAGCGCCAGGTGTTCATCTTTGGTGCGCCGAACGTCACGGGCAATGTGATCGGCAGGAACGGGTTTTCCGAAGCGTTTGATCTTGGCGCCCAGGGCTTTGCCGTCGTCACTCTGGCGGTGGCGGCGGAACTTTCCTCGGGCACCGTCCAGAACCTGGGATTCAAGATTGTTTCCGATTCCGCCGTCAGCGGCTATTTTCTCAGCCGGCGGACCGCCAGCACCGACATGACTTACCTGATCGATGGCGGATCGCTTGGAACCGATCATTTCGTTCTCGGTTACCAGAACTTAAGCGCGGACCAGATTTCAGTGCAGGCCACCGTCGACAACACCCTTGTCACCTTCAGGCCGGCAAATGGCACGCCCTTCGATGTCACGCTGAACGCCGGGCAGACCTACATGTTCACGGCGAATAGCAACCTTACGGGTAGCCGCGTTCTCAGCACGCAGCCGGTTGCCGTGTTCTCGGGCAACCGCTGCACCAATATTCCAACGGGTGTGAGCGCATGCGATCATATCGTCGAGCAGATGCCGAGCCTGGAGGTGCTGTCCTCCTCCTACCTGCTTGCGCAGACGCCGCGCACCGGTTCGCTCGGCAATGTCTTTCGGGCGGTCGCCACCGCCGACGCAACGGAAATCAGGGTCAACGGCACGGTCGTCGCGACGCTCGACACCGGGCAATATTATGAAGGCCGTGTGGTTGGCGGCATCGAGGTTTCGGCCAACAACAAGATTCTTGTCGGTCAGTATCTGATCGGCCAGGGTCAGGCCGCTGCCAATTCGGATCCGGCAATGACCATCGTTCCCGGGCAGGATCAGTGGCTGAACTCCTATGTTTTTGCCGCCCCGTCGGGCTCGGCCAATTTTCCCACCGATTTCGTCAGCATCATCATCGGGACGGCGGATCTCGGCACCCTGCTGCTCGATGGCGCGGCGGTCGATGGCGGGCTGTTCAGTCAGTTGGGCACATCGGCCTTCAGCTTCGGCAACATCGACGTGTCCTCCACAACCGGCCCCTTCTCGATCTCTGCGGCCAACCCGTTCCAGCTTCTGCTTTCGGGATTCGACAGCTTCGACAGCTACTTCACTTATGGTGGCGCGGCCTTCTCACCCGGAGCCTCGCCC
>Ga0207951_100926_pt1 | contig 12111 bp, 13 predicted proteins | sample Subbio12Aug_8Bad_FD_184830 | JGI IMG/M metagenome (GOLD analysis project Ga0207951, IMG submission 184830) | Serpentinite rock and fluid subsurface biosphere microbial communities from McLaughlin Reserve, California, USA - CR12Aug_8Bad (SPAdes) | ecosystem: Environmental > Terrestrial > Deep... | reverse complement strand
GTGAGTCGCGTCTTTATGGCGGCATTCATTTCTACGAAGGCAATGTCGCCGGTCTGAACATCGGCGAAAAGGTGGGCAACGCGGCGTTTAACCGCGCCCAGGATTTGTGGTCGGGTGCGTGATAGCCTTGTTCCGGCAACCCGTTGATACCGGGTTGTTCAAACCCTGATTCCTCTCATTCAAACGGTGAACATTTATGTCATGTATTGCGTATCGCGGCGGTTACAAATACCAACTGAAACAGCATTACTCGTTGCCCCAGTCCGCCATTCTGCCCGATCGTCCTGTCGATACCGCGTTCATCGCGCTTGATGCCAGCGGGGTGTTGCTGATTCGCGCGGGCTATGCCTGGGACGGGCCATCCGGCCCGACGATAGACACCAAAAATTTCATGCGCGGCTCTCTGGTTCACGATGCGCTGTATCAGTTGATGCGAGAAGGCCATCTGGACTTGGTAGCGCACCGCGACCCCGCCGACCGCTTGTTGCAGACACTGTGCATCGAAGATGGCATGAGCCGAATCCGGGCCTGGTGGGTGTACGAAGCCGTCAAACGCTTTGGCAAGCCGTCGGCCAGTCCGGCGCAAAATCACCCCATGGAATGGGCGCCCCGGCCATGCTGACGAATTTCACACTCCATCCGCAACTGCGCCAGGATGCTCTGGCTGTCGGTCGCTTCGAACTGTCTTGGTTGTTGATGATGAACGACAGCCAGTACCCTTGGTTCATTTTGGTGCCGCAACGGCCTGAGGTTTCCGAGATTCATCAGCTGGGGGAGGGCGATCGCTTGCAGTTGCTGCGCGAATCCTGCGCATTGGCGGAAGCGTTGTCGGCGATCTACCGGCCCGACAAGCTCAATGTGGCGAGCATAGGCAACCGGGTGCCGCAATTGCATGTGCATCATGTCGCGCGTTACCAGACCGACAGGGCCTGGCCTGCGCCGGTGTGGGGAAAGTTCGATCCGCTACCGTATGACGAAGCCGATGCGCTGGCGCATATCGACAGGCTGAGGCGACAGTTGGTGATGTGGTTGGTTGCCGAGCCAGCGGGATGATGTCAATCGACAAAAGGATCGCTTCAAGCAGGGGGACTTGATGGGATCATTCTGACTCCCCCTATCGAGCGAGGTAATACCCATGTCAAATGAAATCGAAGCAGGAATCGTTCCTGAACATAGCGGACGTTTCATCGTTACCTTTCGTGACGGCTGCCAGGCCGATGCGATGTCACTTTTGAAAAAAGAGGCAGGGCTAACCAAGGCAAAGCTGATGAGCAGTGCCGATTTTGGTGAAAACGGCGTTGCTATCGATCAAGTGCCTGTCGAGGGTGGCGTGGTGTTCGAGCATCTCGGCATAGCGGTTGTCAGTATGGAAAATACGGCGGTTGGCCTGCTGTCGCAGGAAATAGGCGATGACTCCGCCATTCTGGCCATAGAGCCGGAGGGCGTCATGTACGCGCTCGATCCGGCGAAAGCACTGTCTTTGGACTATCTGCGCGGCTTTCGTGATGCCGCCAATACTTTGTACGAGCAAGCCAGCCAGGATATATCGCCGGAGGAAATGGCCGAGATTGCGGCAGCATTCGCTGATTCGTCCACATTGACCTGGGGCCTTCAGGCAACGCGGGTGGCGCGATCGCGTTATTCCGGCAAAGGCATCAAGGTTGCTGTGCTGGATACGGGGCTGGATTTTAGCCATCCGGATTTCGTCGGCAGACGCATCGTATCCCGGTCGTTCATTCCCGGCGTGACCTCCGCGCAAGATGGCCATGGTCATGGTACCCATTGCACGGGTACCGCCTGTGGCCCACTAAGACCCAGTCAGGGTCGCCGTTATGGGGTGGCTCACGGGGCACAGATATTCATCGGTAAAGTGCTTTCCGATCAGGGTAGCGGCGGCGATATTGGTATTCTCGGCGCCATCGACTGGGCTATTTCGAACAAATGCCAAGTCATTTCCATGTCCTTGGGTGCCGATGTGCAAAATACGTCGACAGCGTATGAAACCGCCGGACAACGCGCCTTGAACGCCGGTAGTTTGATCGTGGCCGCTGCCGGCAACAATGCCAGGCGCTCCGCCGGTAACTTCGGCTTCGTCGGCAGGCCTGCCAACAGCCGGACGTATCTTGCCGTCGGCGCACTCAACGTCAATCTTGCCTTGGGCAATTTTTCCGCGCGTGATACTGTGCGCAACGCCGGTACGGCAGTTGATATTGCCGGACCGGGTGTCGCGGTGTATTCGAGCTGGCCGATGCCGACACGGACGCGAACCATTGATGGCACCAGTATGGCTACACCGCATGTCGCAGGTATTGCGGCACTTTGGGCGCAGGCTACGCCGGATCGCGGCGCGGCGCTGTGGCAGCGATTGATTACCAACGCGCAGACACTGTCGGCACCGGTTGTGGATGTCGGTCGGGGGTTTGTTCAGGCGCCCTGATCGATGCCACCCGGAACTTGGGTTGGATGGTCGTTATATCGTTTGCGCATCAAATTTCGCTGGCCTTATGCAGTCAGGAAGAGGGCAGGGCGGGTAACAACAAATTAAGGAATTTGATGCGCAATAACCTAAAGGCGAGGATTTGCAATATGTCAAAACAGGCATCACCCGACATCGATGTGGTTATATCACTGGACGAAAGCCACTTTTCCCAGTTTACGAGCATATCGAAGCAACTTTCGTCGAGTGGATTGAAAGATATTCAGATAATGAAAAGCATCGGCATCATTACCGGCAAGTGTGAACCTGCCTCGATGGCGAATATGCAATGCATTTCCGGTGTTGCCGCCATTGAAGTTGCCGGACATGTGCAGATTGCGCCGCCGGAGTCCGATATTCAGTAAATCGATCACCGACCCATTCCACCCGACTTACAATTTCTGCCACGCAACAAAGCTGATGGATTCAAGGCGGATTCCGACAGAAACAAGAAATTGTACCGATGCCTGCGTTATTCAGTTTTTGTCATGACTTCACTATCGGCTCTGCTTGCCGGATTGTCTCTCAAGTTTCCGGAATCCGGACAACTGATTGGCGTGATCATTTTGTCGATTAATGATGTGATCGAAAGCTACTTCTTTGGATGGAGTCGGAATATCGTCGGCAACCAGCAGACCAAGCCATCCAGTCAGTCATCGCAGAAGACAACGGATGATCCGCAAACCGAAATTGGCCATTGATACAACACAAAAACAACCAGACATGATTCAACACCCGAATTCAGACTGCATACATCCTCCGCCACGAAGACACGTGCTTTTACTCAGTTGCATGGACAGGCGGCTGCTCGATAATACCGTGGTGTTCATGAACAACTACAACCTCATCAATCGCTACGATCAAGTGGTCTTCGCCGGTGCTGCGCTCGGTGTAATGCAGCTTGGCAGCTCGCCGGTAGACGGCGATCCAGTAGCCAGACACTCGGCATGGAAGGACGTGTTCTTCCATCATCTCAAAATTGCCATCGATGACCTCGAGCGCAAGATAAAGGATGTCTTCATCCTCGAACATCGAGATTGTGGTGCCTACGAACATTTTCATCCCTACCACAGACAACCTTACTGCGAAGACGACGCCGGGCAAAATCTGGAAAAACAGCATCATTGCGAGCAGGCGTTTCTTCTTGCCAGTGCGATCCGCGATTACTGTCAGGAGCAGTACAACCAATCAAAGCATGTCTACGAAACCACTCGCTGCGGCGAGGAACGCTTCAGGGCCAAAAAACGCATGGAAGCATGGCAGGATATTCGCGTGAAATGTTTCCTGATGGATTTGTTGGGCAATGTCGAGCATCTTTGCGAAACCGACTCGGCTCAATGTTGCTGATTTGGCATGGCGACAGGGAATGTCACAAAAAACCTGAAGGCTTCAAACGCATTACATTTTTTTACATAATACACATTATGCGAAATCGAAGAGCGTGGGCAAGGCCATTGCGCTGATACCCTGGCATGACCAAGGCCGTCAGGTTGACAGGCTGGAAAATGAGTTACGGTAGTTGATGACTTGGCGCGGGTTACAACTAACGATCAGTATCGGCTCGATCCATGCCTTCAATTGCCTGCACGCCCTGTGCAATGCGCATCACTTACGTGAACTGGCCTATGCTCATGAGCTACGAACACTAGGCTTTAGACTTGCAAATGATGGCTTTGTTGCAAGCACGGCAAATAGCTATTTGGCGTTTGTTACAGGCCCCGAGCGCGGACGGCGAACGCCAGTGAAACGCTCGTGCCAGTAAGTCTGCTTGAGATTGGAAACCATGACGCGCCCACTATGGCTGCTGGGCGCATGAACGAAATGGTTGTTACCGACGTAAATGCCGACATGGGAAAACGGTTTGTCTGTATGGAAAAACAACAAATCGCCAGGCAGGCGCTGATCGGCAGCCACCGGTGGCAATTGCTGGGCCAGTGATTGTGCGTCACGCGGCAAGCGCAAACCCTGGCGATGGTAGACGTAGTAAACCAGGCCGCTGCAATCGAAACCCTGCTGCGGCGATTGGCCACCGAACACATAAGGATGGCCCTGCAATTGCAAGGCATCCACCGCTGCACGCTGATTGCCTGCCGCCGGTACGCGGAGGGATTGAGTGATTCGCGGTTTCTCCGTACTGCTGCACGCTGCCAGTAACGCAACCACGGCGAAGACAATCGGTTTATGTAATGTGCCCATGATGAACTCTTACCAGACCCTTACCCTGCAAACCGCAAACCCTTTAAAAAGGTAAGTAAGCGATTACATGGCGTGCATTTTGTAATCGACGCGGTGCGGATATTTCTTGTCGCGGTCGTCCAGCGATCTTTTGCGGTTCTGGTCGATGCGTTCCTGGCTGTACTGAGCGATCATCTGCTCCCAACTGTCGAATTGCTCATACTCGGGCTGGCCCGCAGCCTTGCGCTTGTTGAACAATTGCCTGCCGGTTTCGATCATTTGTTCCGGCGTTTTGCCGTCGACGGCATCGAGAAAGGCCTTGTTGTCTTTCAATTCATCGCGCAGTGTCCAGAACGACACTTCGTATTCGATACGCTGATCCAGCGGCAGGCGTTCCTTGATCGATGCCATGGAACGGTTCACGGATTTCATGCTGCTGCCGTTGATCTGATGGCTCTTGTTGCAGCCACTGACGACAACGCATGTCAGTAAAACCAAAATGGTTGATATTTTTTTCATGATGCAGATCCCCGCTGGCTAAATAAAAAACCCGGATTTTGTACTTATAATTCGCCTTCCGGGCCATGGAACACATTAAAAACTGGCCGATTATAAACCCAGGCCTTTTCATGATGCTGGAATTTGTCCAACTGCTCAGACAACGTTATCAGGATGTTATTACCAACCAGGATGGCAGGGACAACCGGCAATCCGATTACCCTTCGCGCGTCGAACAACTACTGTATGCCGAAGCCCTGGTGCGCAAAACCCGGCTGGTTGCCGAGCAACCGCAACTGCCGTTGCAGATCGCCGTCATCGGGCCTACCCAGGTCGGCAAAAGCTCGGTGGTCAATGCCTTGCTGGGCCAAAGCATGGCCGTGGCCAGTCCGCTGGCGGGCTACACCGTCAACCCGCAAGGCTTTTGCCACCGACTGAATGTCGACGACTGTTCCGGCTTGCAACACTATTTCGGTCGCTTTCAGCGCGTGGACGATCTGGCGTCGAATCCGCCGCGCTACGACTGTTTCCTGCTGAAAACCGTGCCGGAGTATTCCACGAATCTGCCGGAATGCGTGATCTGGGACACGCCCGATTTCGATTCCATCGATGCCATCGACTACCGCGAAGGCCTGGTTAGAACCATCGCCCTGGCCGACCTCGTCATCGTCGTCGTCAGCAAGGAAAAATACGCCGATCAATCGGTATGGGACGTTCTCGAACTTATCGAAGGCTTTGGCCAACCCACCTTGATTTGTCTGAACAAGCTGGCAGCAGGCAGTGAGCCGGTCATCATCGAATCGTTCGAACGCCGCTGGCGGCAAACCCGAACCGATGCCGTACCAACCATCGTCGCCATAGGCTTCGACAGCCAGACGGCGACAACGGCCTGGCCTTCGGCGGCGTCCGGCATCGTTGCCCGGCTGGCGACTACCGTCACACGCAAACAACAGCCGCACGTCCTGCGCCATTGGCTCAGCCGCCGCTGGCAACACTGGCTGGAACCCGTATACGCCGAGCAGGCCGCCTTGCGTCACTGGCAATCTCTGGTCGAACAAGCCCTGACACAGGCCAGCGAACTGTATCGCCGCGATTACCTGGATCACCCGCAGCATTATCAGACCTTCCAGGCAGCCCTGCTCAAACTGCTAAATCTGCTCGAACTGCCGGGCATTGCTAACGTCATGAGCAAGACTCGTCGCGTCATGACCTGGCCGATGCGAAAAATCATGACCCTGGGGCGTCAGCCAATCAGCACCACCAGCAATCACGAGCTGGACGTACTGAAACGTATTGCCGAGCATGTCCTCATCCAACTGGCCGACTACCTGCTGGAAAAAGCAGAAGCCAGTCGCAACCCGTGGTGGCGCGACAGCGCACGGCTGCTGCGTGAACAACGTCCGCAACTCATCGAACATTTCAACCGGGCTGCCATCGGCTATCACCGCGATTTCCAGCAGGATGTCGATGCCGCATCGCAGCGTTTGTATCGCAAGTTGGAGACCCATCCTCTGTTGTTGAACAGCCTGCGGGCAACCCGAATATCGACCGATGCCGGTGCCATGGTGCTGGCCATCCAGGCCGGTGGCATCGGCGTACACGATCTGCTCATCACCCCTATCCTGCTGTCGGTTACCTCCTCGCTGACCGAAAGCGCCATCGGCGGTTACATGCACACTGTCGAGGCCGATCTCAAACGCCAGCAGTTGCACGCCGTCGAAAACCGCTTGTTTCACGGCGTGCTGCAACAATCGCTTTATCCCTTACCCACGCTCAGTCGCTCGAAAGCCCGCTTCCATATCGACGAGCGGCAATGCCAGGATGCCGAAAACGCACTGAAAGAGAACGCACATGGCTTACGACTATTGTGATCTACTGGCCGACGCCCGGCACTGGGCGCGGTCGGCAATTGAACACGATGTGCTCGATACCGCCATGCTCGATGCCGTGTTTAGCGACGATCACCGTGGCGCAGAGCCGTTGTTCGGGCGCGATGGTGACAGCGCCCGGCCCATGATCGTCGCCTTCATGGGCGGAACCGGCGTTGGCAAAAGCGCACTCATCAACCGGCTTGCCGGACAGACGATCGCCAACTCCGGCATCGAACGGCCAACCTCGCGTGAAGTCACGCTGTATCACCATCGCAGCTTGCCTATCGACCGGCTGCCACCTGGTCTGCCGCTCGATAAAATCAGGCTTAGCCCGCACGCTGACGACAAGCTCCGTGCCATTGCCTTCATCGACATGCCGGATTTCGACAGTGTTGAACAGGGCAACAAAACGCTGACGCTGCAATGGCTGCCGCATATCGACGTGCTGCTTTACATCGTCAGCCCCGAGCGTTACCGCGACGTCAAAGCCTGGCAATTGCTGTTGGCCGAAGGCGGGCGTCATGCCTGGCTGTTCGTCATGAATCAATGGGACAGAGCAGCACCTGAGCAACTCGACGACTTCCGGCGACAATTACACAAGGCCGGTTTCGCCGACCCTGTCATCCTGCGTACCAGTTGCACGCAGCCTGAAAACGATGATTTCGCCGATTTGCTGACTCAGTTACAGCAACTGGCCACCCGGCAAACCCTGGCCGCAATGACGCAACACCACGACCAGACGCGGCGGCAAGAGCTGGCCGTCGTGCTGGACGACTACCAACAGCTATTGCTGCGCCAGGATTTTCAGGCATTGACCCACCATGTCGACGAGGCCTGGCCTCGGTTGACCGAGGAATTGCAGCGGGGCTTGACCTGGCCACTGACACGGGCTGCGCAAGCTCTGGCGTCATCCGCCGGTTTGGCCGATAGTCAGGAGGTCAGACTGTGGGATGACTGGGCACAAACCAACCTGAACGATGCACTCGAAGACATCTGCCTGCAAGCCGACCACCATGCCATCGCCCCTGGTGCATTGAAAATCGGCTTCGAAATCCTCAAGGCCAACGCAGGCAAACAGGTGAGCAAACAGGCGGCTTTGTCGGCGCGGCAGGCCATGGTCAAACCCGGCAACGGTCTGCAACGCTGGAGCTTGCGTCTTGCCGCCATCATGGAAGTCGTACTGCCGCTCGGTGCGATGACCACCGTCGGCTATCAGGTGTTTGCCGGTTTCTATCACGGCGCCATCGGTACGGCAGCCTTTCTGGGCGTGGATTTTGCCGTACACGCCAGCTTGTTGATTGCCGTGAGCTGGTTGTTGCCGTACTTTCTAGGCAAAAAACTGGCGCCTTCGATCGAACGCGCGGCCTGCAAGGGCTTGCAGCAAGGCTTGAGTCGGGCACTGGCTGACATCCGCCAGGATGTAGCTCAGCAAATCAAACAGCGCCAGGCCTTACGTGATCGCTGTTTGCAGGATTTGCAGACCATCCGGGCGCAGTGTCTTGCCAAGGTGGATTTGCAACCCGGTTTGCAAGCATCCGATCAATCGGCTCTGGCGCGAGTCATGCCGCAGGCGGTCGTATTGGGCAGTAGTGTTGACACACGAGACTAAAAAACGGCGTAGAAAAGCCGGTATGGATTCCCACAAAGACCGTGGGAACCGGAAAACAGCGACAAATAAATAGAGCGACAACGTAAAATCAGGCTCGAAATTCTTAACCCGCATCTTCTAAGGAGTTACCGCTATGATTCCCGTCATCCTGTCCGGCGGTTCCGGAACCCGGCTTTGGCCTTTGTCCCGCAGCCACTATCCCAAGCAGTTTCTGCCCCTGGTATCGGCTCATACCCTGGTGCAGGAAACCCTGTTGCGGCTCGATGGCCTGTCTGGTTTGCAAGCGCCGATCGCCGTCTGCAATGAAGATCATCGCTTCATGCTGGCTGAACAATTGTGGGAAATCGGCAAAAAGCCGTCGGCAATCATTCTCGAACCCATGGGTAAAAACACCGCTCCGGCGGTTGCCATGGCGGCGTTGAGTGCGGCGTCTGAAGACGATGTGTTGCTGATTCTGCCAGCCGATCATGTGGTTGCCGACCGTGCAGCCTTTCATGTCGCCGTCGATCAGGCAAGACGACTGGCCGAGCAAGACTGGCTGGTCACGTTTGGCATCGTCGCCACCGCACCCGAAACCGGCTACGGCTACATCAAGGCCGGCAGCCAATCCTTGGGTAATGGCTTCGATGTGGCCGCCTTCGTCGAAAAGCCCGACCTGGCCAAAGCGCAAAACTATATCGAAAGCGGCGATTATTTCTGGAACAGCGGCATGTTTGCCTTCAAGGCCGGGGTATTCCTGCGCGAACTGGCAGCATTCAACCCGACGATGTTACAAATCTGCAAACAGGCCTTGGCTGCTGCCAAGGTCGATGTCGATTTCGTGCGCCTGGATAAAACCATTTTTTCGACCTGCCCTGCCGATTCGATCGATTACGCCGTCATGGAGAAAACCAGCAAGGCAGCCATCATCCCGCTGGCGGCGGGTTGGAACGATGTCGGCTCCTGGTCGGCGCTGTGGGATGTCACCGGAAAAGATGACTCAGGCAATGCGCTGAAGGGTGATGTGCTAACGGTGGACACCCGTAATTCCTACATCCACGCCAGCAGCAAGCTGGTTGCGGTGATCGGTGTACAGGATTTGGTGGTGGTCGAAACCGATGACGCCGTCATGGTGGCATCCAAAGACAAGGTGCAAGACGTCAAACTGATCGTCGACCGGCTCAAAGCAGCGAAACGCGATGAAGCACAAGCGCATCGCAAGGTTTACCGGCCTTGGGGGCATTACGATCTGGTCGATTGCGGCGACCGTCACCATACCAAGCGTATCGTCGTCAAACCCGGCGCCAAGCTATCGGTACAGAAACATCACCATCGCTCGGAACATTGGGTAGTCGTCAAGGGTACTGCCATGGTCACCAAAGATGGCGACAGTATTCTGGTTACCGAGAACGAATCGGTTTACATACCGGTGGGCGCAATACATAGCCTCAAGAATCCGGGCGTGATTCCGCTCGAAATGGTCGAAGTCCAATCCGGCAGTTATCTGGGCGAGGACGATATCGTACGCTTTGAAGATCAGTATGGCCGCGTCTGATGGATGAATGTTGCAGCTATGCAACGCCCTTCACTTCACTATGAAAACCGGAGTCGCCGTTGTCGATTAACACCGTCAGGGAACTGTTGAGAAAACACCGCCTGATTGAAACCATGGTGCAGAACCAGCCGTTACCCAAACAAAAGCTGGTCACATCGCTCGTACATAAACAGCACATCGCCGAATTGCGAGCGTTGTTGGCGCGTTTGGCCGCTGTTGAAATTGGTGCCATTCTGTCCGATCTGACGCTGGAAGAAACCCGGCTGGTGTGGGAACAGCTCGAAGATGATCGTCAGGATGACGTGCTGTGGGAAATTTCCGACACCCTGCGCGAGCAACTGGTGGGTGATCGCGAGCCGCATTGCGGCGATGGCCAGATGAGCGCATTCGAGCTGATCGATGGCCGTTTATCGAAGGTAGCGATTACCTGTCGCCACGATTTACTGGCCATCCGGCCCATCTGGATCGACCTGATGGCGCCCAACAAAGCACAGCGGGTACTGATAGGCCAGCATTACGGCCTGGATCTGCCCGACCCCGATGAATTGACCGATCTGGAGGCCAGCGCCCGCTTCTATGTCACCCAAGACGAAATTCACATTCACTCGGATTTTTTGCTCGACAGGGAAGGCGCTTCCCGTAGCGTACCTGTCGCCTTCGTATTGCGTGGCGACATTCTTTTCTCGGTACGGGGTGAGGAATTACCGGTTTTTCGTCTGCAACGACTCAGGGCTCGAACCCAGCCGGGGCTGGTCGACGATAGTAAAGATGTGTTGCTCGATCTGTACGGTGCCGAAGCCGAATACTCGGCCGACGCGCTGGAAGACATTTATGCCGAACTGGAAGTGGTGAGCAAACAGGTATTGAGCCAAAGTATCACCGACGAGGACGCCGCACGCATTCTGGCGGAAATTGCCGAGGAAGAAGACCTCAATGGCCGCATTCGACGGAACATGCTGGATACCCAACGTGCCGTATCGTTTTTGATACGACGTAAATTACTGGCAGGTTCGCAGCTTGAAGATGCCCAGCAAATTCTGCGCGACATCGAATCGCTGAACAGCCATACCGCATTTCTATTCGACAAGATCAACTTCCTGATGGACGCAACGGTTGGTTTCATCAACATCAACCAGAACCGGGTCATCAAGATTTTCTCCATTGCCTCTGTGGCGATGCTGCCACCCACCCTGATCGCCAGCATTTATGGCATGAACTTCGAAAACATGCCGGAACTGGACTGGGTGCTGGGATACCCTTTTGCGTTGTCCTTGATGGCTATTTCGGTGCTGCTACCTTATTTGTATTTCAAACGAAAGAAATGGTTATGATCCAAGAGGCGGTCAAACACGCACAAAAAAGCCTTTTTCGCTTCGTCAGCGAAAAAGGCTTTTTTGTGCGGTTCTAAAAATTGGCGTCCCCAAGGGGGTTCGAACCCCTGTTCCCGCCGTGAAAGGGCGGTGTCCTAGGCCGCTAGACGATGGGGACCGGGACTTGTGTAACATGCGTTGATTTTTTGACGACTTGCGACTGATGCAGACGCAAAACATGCGGTGGCGTCCCCAAGGGGGTTCGAACCCCTGTTCCCGCCGTGAAAGGGCGGTGTCCTAGGCCGCTAGACGATGGGGACCCGGACGTTATCTATAATTGAATTTTGGTGGAGCCAAGCGGGATCGAACCGCTGACCTCTTGCATGCCATGCAAGCGCTCTCCCAGCTGAGCTATGGCCCCGTAGTTGAGTCCGCGCATTTTACGGAAATCTCGGAGTTTGTCCAGTTTTTTGTTGCTAACAGTTTTTGTCTTCCCCGCACTACTTGCCCCCTCCCCCCATACGCGCCAACTTAAGCCACTAACCCATTGATTAAACGCGGCTAATATTCATTTCTCGACATGGGTTCAGTAGAGCGAGAAGGGGGTTTGGCAAGCATTGCAGCGTCCGTTTTCTGGG
>Ga0207951_100925_pt1 | contig 12116 bp, 10 predicted proteins | sample Subbio12Aug_8Bad_FD_184830 | JGI IMG/M metagenome (GOLD analysis project Ga0207951, IMG submission 184830) | Serpentinite rock and fluid subsurface biosphere microbial communities from McLaughlin Reserve, California, USA - CR12Aug_8Bad (SPAdes) | ecosystem: Environmental > Terrestrial > Deep... | reverse complement strand
TCATCCCCCCGTACCCGGCCGCCTTGCCCGGCTACTACAGCACCGAGGTGCAGATCTACCGCGGCTACTGGATGGTGAACTGGTTCAAGGAGGAGTTCGGCCTATCCGAGCAGTTGCGCGCCGCCGAACAGGGGGTGTTGCCCGAGGCCTTGTTCGACCAGCTGGTGGATGCCGTGCCGCCCGGCTCCATGGGGCTGCTGCTGCAACCCTACTGGTCGCCGGGCCTCAAGCACCCGGGGCCCGAAGCCAAGGGCGCCGTGATCGGCTTTAGCGACGTGCACAACCGCGCCCATTTTTACCGCGCCATCCTAGAGGGCCTAGCGTATGCCTTGCGCCAAGGCAAGGAGCGCATCGAGCAGCGCAGCGGCGTGCCGATCACGGCCCTGCGGGTCTCGGGTGGGGGCTCGCAGAGCGACGCCGCGATGCAGCTCACCGCCGACGTGTTTGGGCTTCAGACCGCGCGCCCGCACGTTTACGAAACCTCAGGCCTGGGCGCAGCGATCGATGCCGCCGTGGGCCTAGGGCTGCACCGCGATTTCCCCACGGCCGTGGCCAGCATGACGCGCTTGGGCCGCAGCTTCGAGCCCAACGCCCAGAACCGGCAGATCTACGACCAGCTCTACGCCAGCGTGTACTGCCAGATGTACGAGCGCCTGCTGCCGCTGTACCGCGAGATCCAGCGCATTACCAAGCCGAAGCCTTAGGGGTGGGGGTGAGGGGTGAGGGGATGAGTCCTGCGGCGCCCTCAAGCTCCTCTGGCTCGATGCCCAGTGGGTGCGCGATTTGCGTGCCTAAATTCCGAGATTTATGCTTTCTGTTTCCGGAATTTACGGCCGTGATTTCCGAGATTTACGTTATCATGCCCGCATGAACACGGCATCCCTTTTCCCGCGCTGGATCGAGCCACGCATCGCTGAAGCGCTGCTCGACACGCCGGTGGTGTTGCTGGCCGGGCCGCGACAGGCCGGCAAGACGACGCTGGTGCGCCAAATCGCAGCGCGGCAGGGCTTGCACTACATCACACTGGACGATGAACTGACATGGTTGTCGGCACGGGCAGACCCGGTGGGGATGGTTCGCAACTTGGGTCGGGCGGTGATCGACGAGGTTCAGCGAGCGCCCCAGCTGCTTTTGGCCATCAAAAAAAGCGTGGACGAAGACCGGCGCCCAGGCCGTTTTTTGCTTACCGGATCGGCCAACTTGATGGCGCTGCTCACCGTGGCCGACTCGCTCGCAGGCCGAATGGAAACCCTGTCGTTGTTGCCTTTGTCGCAGAGCGAGATCGAATCGCGTTCGGCCAACTGGATCGACAGCGCGTTTGCGGGGCAGTTGCTTAAGGTGGAGCGGCCCGCACTGGGCCTAGAGCTGGTGGAGAGAGTACTGCGCGGCGGCTACCCCGAAGCGGTTGCGCGCGCCTCGGCCAAGCGCCGCCGGGCGTGGGCGCGCCAGTACCTCGACGCGCTCATTTTGCGCGACGTGCGCGACGTGGCCGGCATCGACAAGCTCGATCAGCTGCCGCGCTTTCTGCGCGCCCTGGCACAGACGGCGGGCCAGATGTGCAACTACACCCAACTCGGCGCCCAAGTCGGTTTGGACGGCAAGACGGCTGCGCGTTACTTGGGAGTGTTTGAGCAAATGTACCTGCTCAAGCGCGTCGATGTATGGGCGCGCAACCGCCTCAAGCGCGTGGCCAAAACACCCAAGCTGCAGTTCATCGATGCCGGCTTGCTGGCAGCCTTGCTCGACCTGAGCGCCGAGGAGGTGCAGCGAGACCGCACGCGCTTTGGCAACGCGCTCGAGACCTTTGTTTTTGCGGAACTGCTCAAGCACACGACCACGGCAGAGGGCGACTATCGCCTGCTGTACTACCGCGACGCCGACCAGTTCGAAGTCGATGTGGTGATCGAAAATGCCGCTGGGCAACTGGTGGGGGTCGAGGTCAAAGCCGCCGCCACCGTCAAGCCTAGCGATCTGCGTGGGCTCAAGAAGCTCGCCAGCCTCGCAGGTAGCCAGTTCAAGCTGGGCGTGCTGTTGTACGACGGCGCCGAGACGCTGCCCTTGGGCGATGGAATCTGGGCGGTGCCGATGTCTACGCTGTGGGGGGCCTAGCAGTCAAATGCAGAGCAGCCTTGAGGAGCGCGCCCCCGCCTCACCAAAAACGCCACCAAGACGCCGCGCGCGCTGGTGCCGGGCCTAGGCCCAAGAAGGCGCTCTGGGGGAAGTTGAGCGTGAGCACGCGGCGCGCGTCGGCGGCCAGGTCGTTCATGCCCAAGGCCTGGTAGGCGCGGTATTTGATGAACAGCGCTTCTTCGGCGGCGGGCACGCCTTGGAAGTCGGTTAATGCCACTTGGGCGCGGTTGATGGCTGCCACGTAAGCGCCGCGGCTCAGGTAAAAGCGGGCCACGTTGACTTCTGCTTGGGCCAGCGAGTTGACGATGTGCGCTAGGCGCAGCTGGGCATCGGGGGCGTAGCGCGACTCGGGGAAGCGATCGACCAGTTCGCGAAAGGCCTCGAACGACTGGCGCGCGGCGCGCTGGTCGCGTTCCGACAGATCCACGCTGGCCAAGGCACCCAGAAAGCCGAGGTTGTCCTGGAAGTTGACCAGCCCTTTGAGGTAGAGCGCGTAGTCCAGCGCTGGGCTGGCCGGGTGCAGGCGCATGAAGCGGTCCAGCGTGGCGATGGCTTGCGCCTGCTCGCCGGCGCGGTAGTGGGCGAAGGCTTTCTCGAGCTGGGCCTGTTGCGCCAAAATGGTGCCGGCGGCGCGGCCTTCGAGCCGCTCAAAGAGCGTGATCGCGCGCTCGAAGTTGCCGCGGTCGCGCTCGGCCATGGCCTCGGCGTGCAGGCGGTTGGGGCTCCAGTCGGCGGTCGGGTCGGCGGTGGGGCCGCTGGCGCACGCGCTCAGCAGGGTAACCACAACGGCCAGCGCCGCCAGGGATCGGCCTGCACGGGCCCGCGCCGGAGCGAAAGCGGATAATCGGCTCGAAAACATCGTGTGCATACCTTCGCGTGGCGGAACCAAAGATTGACGAAACCCATTATATCGACGCCGCCGCACCCATCGCCTGGTGCGGTTCTCGCTCCAGCCGGGCTCATGCAGAGCGGCGGACTAGCCGCACCACCGACCCCGCCGCCACCGATCGAGGATGAGGCCGACGAAGCCCCCGAGGCGCTCGCGCCCGAGTGCCGCCACTGGCTGGCCGAAGCTGGCGAACACGGCCAGCGCATCGACCGGGTGCTGGTGGCGCGCCTGCCCGCGTTTTCGCGTGCGTGGCTGCAAAACTTGATCGGGCAAGGGGCCCTGCAGCTCAATGGCAGCCTGTGCACCAAGCCGGCGCACAAGGTGCGCGTGGGCGACCGCACCGCGATCGAACTGCGCCCCACCGCCCAAGCCAGCGCCTTTGTGCCCGAGCCCATGGCGCTGCAGCCGGTCTATGAGGACGCGCACCTGCTGGTGCTCAACAAGCCGGTGGGTTTGGTGGTGCATCCGGCGGCCGGTCACTGGAGCGGCACCTTGCTCAATGGCTTGCTGGCGCACCACGCGGGCGCGGCCACTTTGCCGCGTGCAGGCATCGTGCACCGGCTCGACAAAGACACCAGCGGCCTGATGGTGGTGGCCAAAACGCAGCCCTGCTTTGATGCCTTGGTGCGCCAGATCGCGCTGCGCCAAGTGCACCGGGTCTATCTGGCGCTGGTGCACGGGGCTTGGCGGCACGGGCCGCAGCACGCGATCGAACAGCCCATCGGGCGCGACCCGCGCCAGCGCCTGCGCATGGCGGTGCTCGGGCCCGAGCACTCGGGCGCCAAGCCGGCCTTGACCCATGTGCGGCCGCTGGCCTTGGGCAGCCAGTGCAGCTTGCTGGGCTGCAAGCTGCACACCGGTCGCACGCACCAGATTCGGGTGCATCTGGCGTGGGCCGGACACGCGCTGGTGGCCGATACGCTGTATGGCGGCCCGCCGGCGCTGGGTTTGCAGCGTCAGGCCTTGCACGCGCATCAGCTGGCTTTGCGCCATCCGGTGAGCGGGGAATGGATGTGCTGGCGCAGCGAAGCCCCGCCGGACCTGATGCAGGCGCTGGCGGCGGCGCAGCTGAAATACAATGACGAATCTTTGTGGTCGCTCGACAGCGAGCCGCTGGCCCTTGGAGGCTGATTGAGCGTGCCCGCCCACCCCATGAGCCCTGCCGACCTGCCGCTGTATCTGGAAGCCGTGCTGTTGTGCGCCCCAGAGCCGGTTTCAGAGCCCGAGCTCTGTGCCGCCTTTGAGGGCGAGGTGGCGCCGCAAGCGCTGCAGGCGGCTTTGCATGATTTACAGCAGCACTGGGCGCCGCGTGGCCTCGAGCTGGTGCAGGTGGCGGCTGGTTGGTGTTTTCGCAGCCGCGCGCAGGTGCGGCCCTACCTCGAGCGCCTGCGCCCCGAAAAGCCGCCCAAATACAGCCGCGCCGTGCTCGAAACCTTGGCGATCGTGGCCTACCGGCAACCGGTCACGCGCGGCGAAATGGAAGACCTGCGCGGCGTGAGCATCCACAGCGGGATTTTGAAGCAGCTCGAAGCGCGCGGCTGGATCGAGGTGGTGGGGCAACGCCCCAGCGCCGGCCGGCCGGCCTTGTACGCCACCACGCGCCAGTTTTTGCGCGACCTCGCGCTGCCTTCGTTGGCCGATTTGCCCACTGTGCCAGCGGCCGGTGAGCCGCTGCTGCCGCCTCCCGCTGCCGCGCCCCCCGTTTTAACTGCATCGCAACCCCAATGAGCCCTCCACCCAAACGCAAAGCCCCATCCGCCCGCCCTGTGGGCCCCAAGGCACCCGCAGGGCCGCCGCGCCAGCGCGCGGCAGCGGCCCCCCGGCCTGCACGCTCGGGGCCGCTCCGCGCGCTGGCGCCCCTACGAGAGGCCCGAGTGGCCGCGCCAGCCGACGCCGCGCACGCGCCCGTGCCGGATCTCGATGGGCCGGACAGCGATGTGCCAGACCTAGGCGCAGCAAACGCAAGTGCAGTGGATACGGGTGCACTCGCGTCAGACGCCGTGGGCTTCGAGGCCGTGGTGTCGGGGGCTTTCGATGCCGATTTGTCTTTGCCGCCCGAGCCCGCGCCGCCGTCCAAGCGGGTGCTCGAGCCCGAAGCCGAAGCGCCCAAGCTGCACAAGGTGCTGGCGCAGGCCGGGCTGGGTTCGCGGCTCGAGATGGAGCGCCTGATCGCCCAAGGCCAGATCTCGGTCAACGGCGAGCCGGCCCACGTCGGGCAGCGCATCCAGATCGGTGACGCCATCCGCGTCAACGGCCGCCTGATCAAGGTGCGCATCGCCCCGCTGCCGCCGCGCGTGCTGGCCTACCACAAACCGGCGGGCGAGGTGGTGACGCACGACGACCCGCAAAACCGCCCCACCGTGTTTCGCCGCCTGCCCCGGCTCTACAGCGGCAAGTGGCAGTCGGTCGGGCGGCTCGACATCAACACCGAGGGCTTGCTGCTGCTGACCAACTCGGGCGAACTGGCGCACCTGCTGATGCACCCCAGCTTTGGCTTGCAGCGCGAATACGCGGTGCGCGTGCTGGGCGCGTTGAGCCTCGAGGAAAAACAAAAGCTGCTCGACGGCGTGCTGCTCGATGACGGTCCGGCGCAGTTCCAGACGCTCGAAGACGGTGGCGGCGACGGGGCCAACTGCTGGTACCGGGTGACGATAGCCGAAGGCCGCAACCGCGAGGTGCGGCGCATGTTCGAGTCGCTCGGGCACGCGGTGAGCCGCCTGATCCGCATCCGCTACGGCGCCGTGACCCTGCCGCGCGGCCTGCGCCGGGGCGTCTGGATGGAACTCGACGCGCGCGACGTGGCGCGCCTGACAGAGGCCACGGGCATGGACCGCACGCTGGAGTCGCGCGCGCGCCAGTTTCAACCGCCCGCGCCGCCCAAGCGCCAGCCCTCGCGGGGCCGCAGCCAAGGGCCGCGCCCGAGTGCGCCCAAATTGGTCGATGGCGCGCCCATGCCGCTCAACACCGGTCGTACCGGGCGCACGGGGCGCAACACCGACCGCAACACCGACCGCAGCAGCGACCGCAGCAGCGCGCGCGGTGGCCCCAGCCCCGGCGCCAGCCCAAGATCCAACCCTGGTGCCGGCTCCGGCCCCAAACGCGGTGCCGCGCGTGGCCCCAAAGCCGGTCCCGCACGCTGAGAGCGGGTTAAAATCCCATGCTTAACCGTTTCCACTTCCAAGATTTCATTCAGGACATCCCATGGCCCTCGAGCGCACCCTCTCCATCATCAAACCCGACGCCGTTGCCAAAAACGTGATCGGCCAGATCACCAGCCGCTTCGAAGCCGCTGGGCTCAAGGTCGTGGCGGCCAAGCTGGTGCAGCTTTCGCGCGCCGAGGCCGAGCAGTTCTACGCCGTGCACCGCGCACGCCCCTTCTTCAAAGACCTGGTGGACTTCATGGTCTCGGGCCCGGTGATGATCCAGGTGCTCGAAGGCGAGGGTGCGATCGCCAAAAACCGCGACCTGATGGGCGCCACCGACCCCAAGAAAGCCGCTGCGGGGACCATCCGCGCCGACTTCGCCGACAGCATCGACGCCAACGCCGTGCACGGCTCCGACGGCCCCGAGACCGCCGCCGCCGAAGTGGCGTTCTTCTTCGCCGGCCTCAACGTCTATACCCGCTGACCATGCAATGACGGCCAATTTGCTCGGTTTCGACCTCGACGGGTTGGCCGCCTTTTGCGAGCGGCTGGGGGAAAAGCGCTTTCGCGCGGTGCAGCTGCTGCGCTGGATCCACCAGCGCGGCGCCAGCGACTTTGGCGCCATGACCGACCTGGCGCGCAGCCTGCGCGACAAACTGCCCGGGCTGTGCGAAGTGCGTGCGCTGCCGGTGCTGGCGCAGCACGAATCGGCCGACGGCACCATCAAGTGGCTGTTCGACGTCGGCGAGGGCAACGCCGTCGAGACCGTTTTCATCCCCGAAGACGGGCGCGGCACGCTGTGCATCTCGAGCCAAGCCGGCTGCGCCGTGGGCTGCCGCTTTTGCAGCACCGGCGCCCAAGGCTTCAGTCGCAACCTGAGCACGGCCGAAATCGTGGCCCAGCTCTGGTTTGCCGAGCACTATTTGCGCCGCCACTTGGGCCACCAAGCGCACGGTTTGAGCGAGCGCGTGATCAGCAACGTGGTGCTCATGGGCATGGGCGAGCCGCTGCAAAACTACGCCGCGCTGCTGCCGGCGTTGCGCCTGATGCTCGACGACCACGCCTACGGCCTGTCGCGCCGGCGCGTCACGGTCTCGACCTCGGGCGTGGTGCCGATGATCGAGCGCCTGGCCGCCGACTGCCCGGTGGCGCTGGCGGTGTCGTTGCACGCGCCCAGCGACGCGCTGCGCGACGAGTTGGTGCCGCTGAACCGCAAGTACCCGATCGCCGAACTGCTCGACGCCTGCTTGGCCTATCTGCCTAGGGCGCCGCGCGACTTCATCACCTTTGAATACTGTCTGCTCGACGGCGTCAACGACCAAGACGCGCACGCCGAGCAGTTGATCGCCCTGCTGCAAGGGCACCGTGGGCAAGGCGTGCCAAGCAAGGTAAACCTGATTCCCTTCAACCCCTTCCCCGGCTCTGGCCTGCGCTGCTCCAGCCGGGCGCGGGTGCAGGTATTTGCGCAGCGCCTCAACGCCGCCGGACTGGTGACCACGGTGCGCAAGACCCGCGGCGACGACATCGACGCCGCCTGTGGCCAACTGGCCGGCGAGGTGCAAGACCGCACCGGGGCGGCCGAGCGGTTGGCGCGCCCGCGACCAGCCGAGGCAGGGCAGGCCGAGCGGGTACAGACCGACTCGGTGCAGCCCATCATCTGGCAGCCGCGCAGCGAGGCCCTCTCATGAACAGACCAAAATCCCTGAGGCCTCTGTGGCGTGCCGCAGCCACCCTGGCGCTGGTGCTCGGCTTGGGCCTGGGCTTGACGGCCTGCGCCAGCCCGGGCGACGCCAGCCAGACCTCTGCGCTCACCGCAGGCACCACCGAGCCCACCGATGCGCAGCGCCGGGCCCAGATCCGGATCGAACTGGCCGCCGCTTTTTTGGAAAACAACCAGCCCGCCGTGGCGCTCGAGGAAGCCAACCGCGCGGTGCAAGCCGACCCGAGCCTGGCGGCGGCGCACAACCTGCGCGCTCTGGCGCTGATGCAGCTCAACGAACCGGCGCTGGCCGAGCAGAGTTTGCAGCAGGCGCTGCGGCTGGCCCCGCGCGACGGCGACAGCTGGCACAACCTGGGCTGGTTGCAGTGCCAGCAGCAGCGCTTTGCCGAGGCCGAGCAATCGTTCGCGCAAGCCCTGCGCTCGCCGGCTTATGCCACACCGGAGCGCACTTGGATGGTGCAGGGCATCTGCCAAGCCCGTGCCGGCCAAGCCGCTGCGGCCATCCAGAGCCTGACGCGCGCCTTTGAGCTCGACCCGGTGCAGCCGGTCACGCTCTACAACCTGGCAGCGCTGCACCACCAGCGCAACGAGAGCGAGCGCGCTCGCTTTTATCTGCGTCGCTTGAACCAGACCGAGTTTGCCAACGCCGAATCGCTCTGGCTGGCGATCCGGATCGAAAACCGCCTGCAAAACCGCGAAGCGGCGCAGCAGCTCGCGCGCCAGTTGCTGCGCCGCTTCCCCGATTCGCGTCAGGCCAATGCCTACGAGCGAGGTGCTTTTGATGAGTAATGAGACACGCCCGGAGCCATTGCTTGGCCCAGCGGCGCTGCATCCGGGGGCTGAAGCCTCCGGTCTAACGGCGTTGACCGTGCGCCAAGCGCGCGAGCGGGTCGGGCTGCGTGTGGAGGCCTTGGCGGCCATGCTCAAGGTGCCGGTGCGCCAACTCGAGGCGCTCGAGGCCGGGCGCTACGACGAACTGCCCGACCCCACCTTTGTGCGCGCTCTGGCCTCGAGCGTGTGCCGGGTGCTCAAGACCGACCCCGGCCCCATTTTGTCCACCTTGCCAGCCGTTGCCCCAGTGCGCCTAGGCGAGCCTGAGCACGCCCTGCGCACGCCCCTGCCTCGGTCAACGGCCAGCACGGTGCTGGTGCGTGCAGCCAGCGCCCCGATTCAGCGTTTGAGCGCGCCCGTGGCGGTGGCCTTGTTTTTGCTCGTGGCAGCGCTCACCCTCTGGTTCCTGCTGCCCCCGCAGGCGCCCGAGCCTGCACTGCCCGGCGCCGAGCCGCAACTGGCTGCTCAGGCCCCTGACGCGGCGCAGCCCGATGTCCCGACTCTTACCCCGACGCCTGCACCAGCACCAGCGGCCCCGCCCGCGCCGCGTCTGTCGCCTGAGCTTGCGCCTTTGCCCGCCACCACACCGACATCCACCCCCACCCCCACAGCGCCTGCGGTCGCCAGTGCCGCTGACGCTGCGCTGGTCAGCGCACAGCCCGAGGTCTTGCGCCTGAGTGCCGACCAAACCGCTTGGGTGCAGGTCACCGGCGCCTCGGGCCGGGTGCTGTTGCAGCGCAGCCTGCAGCCGGGCGAATCGGTGGTTCTTAACGACGACTTGCCGCTGCAACTGGTGATCGGCCGCGCCGACGCCGTGCGCGTGAGCGTGCGCGGTGCCCCCACCGACCTGAACACCATCAGCCGCAACAACGTCGCGCGCCTGCAAGTGAGGTAAAGCCCTGTGAACCCGAACACCGACCACCGGCCCTGTGCCGACGAACCCCCGCCGCTGCCCGAAATCCCGCGCCGCAAAACCCACCAGGGCATCGTGCGCTGGGGCGAGCACCGGGTGGCGCTGGGTGGCGACGCGCCGGTGCGCGTGCAGTCGATGACCAACACCGACACCGCTGAAGCCATCGCCACCGCGATCCAGGTCAAGGAACTGGCGCAGGCCGGCTCGGAACTGGTGCGCATCACGGTCAACAACGACGAGGCCGCGCGCGCCGTGCCGCACATCCGCGAGCAGCTCGACCGCATGGGGGTGGTGGTGCCACTGATCGGCGACTTCCACTACAACGGCCACCGCCTGCTGCAAGACTACCCGGACATGGCGCAGGCTTTGTCCAAATACCGCATCAACCCCGGCAACGTCGGCAAGGGCGACAAAAAAGACAAGCAGTTTGCCCAGATGGTCGAAGCCGCGCTGCGCTGGGACAAGCACATCCGCATCGGCGTCAACTGGGGCAGCCTCGACCAAGAGCTGTTGGCCGAGCTGATGGACCAGAACGCGCGCCGCGCCCGGCCGTGGTTGCCGCGCCAGGTGATGATCGAAGCGCTGATCAGTTCGGCCCTGCAGTCGGCGCAGCAGGCGCAGGCCATGGGCATGGCGCCGGGCGACATCGTGCTCTCGTGCAAGGTCAGCGGCGTGCAAGACCTGATCGCGGTCTACCAAGAGCTGCACCGGCGCTGCGACTACCCGCTGCACCTGGGGCTGACCGAAGCCGGCATGGGCGTGCGCGGCACCGTGGCCTCGACGGCGGCGCTCGCCGTGCTGCTGCAGCAGGGCATCGGCGACACGATCCGGGTTTCGCTTACGCCGCAGCCGGGCGAGTCGCGCACCCAAGAGGTGGTGGTGGCGCTCGAGATCGTGCAGGCGCTGGGCCTGCGCCACTTCGTCCCCAGCGTCACCGCCTGCCCCGGCTGCGGCCGCACCACCAGCACCGTGTTCCTCGATCTGGCCAAGCAGATCGATGATTACCTGCGCAGCTCCATGCCGCAGTGGCGCGAGCGCTACCCCGGCGTGGAAAACCTCAAGGTGGCGGTGATGGGCTGCATCGTCAACGGCCCCGGCGAGAGCAAGCACGCCGACATCGGCATCAGCCTGCCCGGCACCGGCGAAGCGCCGGCGGCGCCGGTCTATATCGACGGCGAAAAGCGCCTGACGCTGCGCGGCGACGGCATTGCGGCCGAGTTTCAGCAGATCGTACAAAACTACATCGAACAGCGTTTTTCCTCCCATGCCTGAACTTTTGCGTGCCGTCAAAGGCATGAACGATATTTTTGCGCCCGCTTCCGGACACTGGGAGTGGCTCGAAGCCCAGGTGCGCGAGCTGATGGCGCGCTACGCCTACCGCAACGTGCGCACCCCGATCGTCGAGCCCACGGCGCTGTTCGTGCGCGGCCTGGGCGAAGTCACCGACATCGTCGAAAAAGAGATGTACTCGTTCGAGGATCGGCTCAACGGCGAGCAGCTCACGCTGCGCCCCGAGGCCACCGCCGGCGTGGTGCGCGCGGTGCTGGAACACAATCAGCTCTACGACGGCCCCAAGCGCCTGTACTACCTGGGGCCGATGTTCAGGCACGAGCGCCCGCAGCGCGGCCGCTACCGCCAGTTTCACCAGGTGGGGGCCGAGGCGCTGGGCTTTGCCGGCCCCGACGTCGATGCCGAGCTCATCGCCATGGCGGCCGATTTGTGGGCGCAGCTGGGCCTGAGCGACATCCGGCTCGAGCTCAACAGCCTGGGCCAGCCGCCCGAGCGCTTGGCACACCGCCAGGCGCTGATCGCCTACCTCGAGCAGCACGCCGCGCAGCTCGACGACGACGCGCGCCGGCGCCTGCACAGCAACCCGCTGCGCGTGCTCGACAGCAAAAACCCAGACCTGCAGGCGCTGATCGAGGCGGCCCCGAAGCTGATCGATTATTTGGGCGCGCAGTCGCTGGCCCACTTCGACGCCTTGCGTGCGCTGCTCGATGCACAAGGCATCGGCTACCGCATCAACCCGCGCTTGGTGCGCGGGCTCGATTACTACAACCTGAGCGTGTTCGAGTTTGTCACCGACACCTTGGGGGCGCAGGGCACGGTGTGCGCGGGCGGGCGCTACGACGGCCTGCTCGAGCAGATCGGCGGCAAGCCGGCACCCGCCGTGGGCTGGGCGCTGGGCATGGAGCGCATCCTCGAGCTGTTGAAGCTCCAGGGCAAGCTGCCGCCGCCAGCGCTGCCCGACTGCTACGCCGTGGTGCCGCAGCCCGAAGCCATGGTGCAGGTGCTGCCCCTGCTGCGCCAGCTGCGCGCGGCTGGGCTGGCGGTGCAGATGCACGGCGCCGGGCCTGAGGGCCTGAGCAGCATGAAGGCGCAGTTCAAAAAAGCCGATGCCAGCGGCGCCCGCTACGCGCTGGTGTTTGGTGCCGCCGAGCTCGCCGCCGGCCAGGTGGCGGTCAAGCCGCTGCGCGCCGACGCCCCGGG
>Ga0207951_100923_pt1 | contig 12124 bp, 12 predicted proteins | sample Subbio12Aug_8Bad_FD_184830 | JGI IMG/M metagenome (GOLD analysis project Ga0207951, IMG submission 184830) | Serpentinite rock and fluid subsurface biosphere microbial communities from McLaughlin Reserve, California, USA - CR12Aug_8Bad (SPAdes) | ecosystem: Environmental > Terrestrial > Deep... | reverse complement strand
CTCTCCAGTCGAGAATGTCCCGAATGGCGCAGTTCTGATTCGGCTGCGCCGATCGAGTCGTAACGATCGTCCTTGTGCGATAGCCCTGACTCCATCGGCCGTGGACGTTGACACAGGCTGTCTCATGCCGGCGCTCGACACCTCGACCGCTGGCGTGTGCTTTCCCTGTCCTCGGACGCCGGGCGCAAATCCTCGGGTCGCCTGGTTTCGCGCCACTCGGCCGGCACGCTTCGGGCGCTCGGCCCGGCCAGGAACCCGGCCCGTTGGCGAACCCGGATGCCGGAGGAATCTGGAACTGCCGCGTGGCGGGTCGGCGGGCGTCGGCACGCCAAACGGGACTGAAAGCCGGGTTCCAAAGGAAGACGGGTTTGTCAGAACCGCTCGGCCGAGAACGGCGCGAAGTCGAAATTCGGCTTCTCCCCGGCCATCGCCGCCGCGATCACGGCACCGGTAGGCGCCGCGCCGGTCAGGCCGAGATGCCCGTGCCCGAAGGCGCACCAGATCCCCTCCCAGGTCCTGAGCGGCCCCAGCACCGGCACGCTGTCCGGCAGGCAGGGGCGATGGCCCATCCAGGTGGTCGCGCCCTCGGTCCGCACCTGCGGGAAGACGGCCCGCAGGTCGCCAAGCAGCAATTGCGCGCGCGCCTCGTTGGGCGGCGCATCGAGTCCGGCGAACTCCACCGAGCCGGCGACGCGCAGCCCCTCCTCCATCGGCGTGATGAACACCTTGCGGTCGGCGGGCGAGAGGATGCGTCCCGGCGTCACGCCGGCATCGGGCAGCATGACGTGGTAGCCGCGCTGCGTCTCGAGAGGCACCCTGATGCCGAGCGGCGCGAGCAGCCGCGCCGACCACGCGCCGGCCGACAGCACCACCTCGTCCGCGGGGATGATGCCCTCATCGGTCACGACGCCGGCGGCGCGGCGGCCCTCCATGCGGATGGCGCGCACCTCCGCCTCTCGGATTCCGCCGCCCATGCGGCGGATGCCGTTCGCCACGACGGCGGCGAAGCGCGCCGGGTTCACGCAGGAGCCATGGTCGGGAAGAAAGACGGCGCGCGTATAGGCGGGCGAGACCTCGGGCTCCAGCGCGACGAGCGCGGCGCGGTCGAGAACCTCGATCCGCAATCCATGACGGCGGCGCAGTTCGAGACCCGCGGCATCCTTCGCCATCTGCGACTCGTCCCGGTAGAGGTACATCTGGCCGGCCTCGCGCATCAGTTCCGTCGCGCCTTCGGCCGCGAGGATCTCCCTGTGCCGTTCCAGCGCGCCGAACAGCAGCGAGGCGAGCGCGGAAGCCGCGGCCTCGACCTGCGCGGAGCGCGCCGAGGCGACGAAGCGCAACAGCCACGGCGCGGCCTTCAGCCAGTAGCGCAGCGGGATGTGCAGCGCGCCGGTGCGGTCGGTGAGCATCTTCGGCACCTGCCGCAGCACGCCCGGCATGGCGAGCGGCGCGACCGAGCCATGGCTGATCGCACCCGCATTGCCCGTGGAGGCGGCATGGGGCTTGCGCGCCTCGATGACCAGCGGCCTGAGCCCCCGGCGGGCGAGGTGCCAGGCCACGCAGAGGCCGACGATCCCCCCGCCGATGACGACGATGCGCCTGTCGTTCGATGCGTTTTCCATGACCGCCATGCTGGCGCGGAGCGGCCCGGCACGGAAGCCCCGGGCGCGTTGACGGCGGCGCGCGCGCATCGCAGGCTTGCTCCTCAATGAAACCGAGGAGAGTCCGATGCGGATCACCCCGAACAATGCCGGGCTGGGCGCGCGCGCGGAAGGGATCGACCTCTCGCGCAGCGTGACCGCCGACGACTTCAGGACCGTCCTGTGCGCCCTCGGCCAGTACGGGGTGCTGTGCTTCCCCGGCCAGGATCTCGACGCGGCGGCGCTCTCCGCCTTCGGCAGCCGCTTCGGCGAACTCGAGGTGAATGTCGCGAATCTTTTCCACGCCGAAGGGCATCCCGAGGTGATGCACCTGTCCAACATGAAGGATGCCGGCGGCAAGCCGATCGGCCTCTCGGATGCCGGCCAGGGCTGGCACACGGACATGTCGTATTCGAAGGAGATCGCGTTGGCCAACGTGCTGCACGCCAGGCGCGTGCCGCGCCGCGACGGCAAGGTTCTGGGCTGCACGCAGTTCCGCAACATGCACGCCGCCTATGACGACCTGCCGGCGGAGGTTAAGCAGCGCATCGAGGGACGCAGCGCGATCCACGACTTCAACAAGTTCTGGGACATGATGCGCATCCGCCCGGGCTCGATCCGCGGCCCGCTGACGCCCGAGCAGCGCGCGAAGAAGCCGCCCGTCCCGCAGCCCATGGTGCGCGTTCACCCGATCACGGGGCGGCGCGTGCTCTACTGCAATTCCGGCTATGCGATGTTCGTCGAGGGCATGGACCGCGCGGAATCCGACGCCCTGCTCGACTACCTTTTCCGTCACCAGGCGCAGGAGAAGTACTTCTACGAGCACGAATGGAACGAGGGCGACGTGCTGATGTGGGACAACATCGGCACGCTGCACAACGCGGTTGCCGATTACGGTCCCGACGAGCCGCGCTTCATCCTGCGCGTGCAGGTCATGGCCAGTCTCGACTACGCGGCGCTCGCGGCATGAGGCTCGTCACTTTCCAAAGCCAGTCCGGCGCGACGCTTGGCGGGATGATCGGCGATGCGGTGGTGGCGCTGCGGCCCGCCCTCGCCGCAGCGATGCGCGCGGCGGGCGAGGCGGATAGCGCCGCCGCGGCGATCCCCGCCGAGATGGCGGCGCTGATCGGCAGCGAGGCCGCGATGGTCGCCGCCGGCCGCGCGCTCGCCTTCGCGGCGCGGCCGAGCAACGAGGCGCTGCGCGCGCCGCTCGCCTCGGTCCGCCTGCTGGCGCCGCTGCGCCCGGGCAAGATCCTCGGCGTCGGGCGCAACTACGGCGACCACGCGAAGGAGGTCGGCGGGCCGCGGCTCGGGATGCCGCGAATCTTTCTCAAGCCCGCGTCCTCCGTCGCCGGGCCGGGTGCCGCGGTGCGGATTCCGCGCGCCGTGACCAAGCCCGATTGGGAGGTGGAACTCGGCGTCGTTATCGGCCGCCGCGCGCGCGACGTGACCGAGGGAACGGCCCTCGACTACGTCGCCGGATACACGGTGCTGAACGACGTCAGCGCGCGCGAATTCCAGTTCGACGTGCCGGTGCCCATGACCTCCTTCGCCAAGGGCATGGACGGCTTCTGCCCGATGGGCCCGTGCATCGCGACACCCGAGGATGTCGGCGAACCCTGGGCGCTCGACATCCGCTGCTGGCTCAACGGGGAGGAGGTCCAGCACGGCAACACGCGCGACCTGATCTTCTCCGTGCCCGCGCTGATCGCCTTCCTGTCGCGCTACATGGCGATCGAGCCGGGCGACGTGATCGCCACCGGCACGCCGGCGGGCGTGGGGCATTTCCGCGACCCGCCGCGCTACCTCCGGCCGGGCGACCGGCTGCGGATGGAGGTCGAGCGCGTGGGCATCCTCGAACACTCGATCGCCTGACGACAACCGGGAGGACACAGCATGTTCCGCAGGACTCTGCTCGGAGGGGCGCTCTCAGCCATCGCGCTGCCGGCCCTCGCGCAGCCGCGCGCGCCGGGAACCGACTATCCGAACCGGCCGGTGCGCGTCATCGTCGCCTTCGCCGCGGGCGGCAATGCCGACATGAATGCACGCATCATCTCGGGCGCGCTTTCCAACCGTCTCGGCCAGCAATTCGTGGTGGAGAACCGTCCCTCGGGCGGCGGCACGGTCGCCTTCGAGACGGTCGCGCAGGCGGCGCCCGACGGCTACACGCTGCTGGTCGGCGCGCTCGGCTCGCACACGCTCAATGTCGGGCTGTTCGGCGAGCGGCTGCGCGTGCACCCGCTGACCGGGGTGGACCACATCACGGTCTCGAGCCATTCGCCGATCGTGCTCGCCGCACACCCCTCGATGAACGCGCGCACGCTCGCGGAATTCCGCGCCGCCCTCGCGGCCGGCGGCGGGCAGGTCACCTATGGCTCCTCGGGCAATGGCTCGACCGGGCACATCGCCTCGGCGCTGCTGCTGCATCTCGCTGGGGTTCAGGCGACGCATGTGCCCTATCGCGGTTCGGCCGCCGCCTTCCAGGACCTGGTGGCGGGGCGGATTTCCTTCCAGTCGGACACGATATCCTTCCTCGCCCCGCATATCCGCGAGGGGCGCGTGAACGGCATCGTCATCGGCACGCCGCAGCGCTCGCCCATGGCGCCCGACGTGCCGACCGCGGCCGAGGCCGGCCTGCCCGGCTGGCAGGCGACGACCTGGACTCCGTGGTCCGCGACGCTGGGCACGCCGCTGCCGATCCGCCAGTTCCTCCACGAACAGATCGCCGAGGTGCTGAAGATGCCCGAGGTCCGCGACCGCATCGTCGCGCTGGGCAACACCATCCCCGAGAACATGACGCCGGACGCCACGCGCGCCTTCATCGCCTCGGAGATCGAGCGCTGGGTGCCCATCGTCCGGGCCACCGGCGCGCGGGTGGACTGATAAACCCGTATTCCTTCGGAATCCGGGTTTCAGCCTCCTCTGGCGCGCCGCCACCCGCCAGCCCGGCGCGCGGCAAGCCCGGATTACTTCGGCATCTGGGTTTGCCAGCGGAGCGGTCCCTTGACCGGTCCGAGCACCCGAGCGGGCGCCGCGCCCGGCGGCGCGAAGCCAAGCGAGCCGGAGGCTCGCGCCGGCGCCTGAGGGCCAGGAAAAATGCGTACCAGAGGTCGAAGAATCCGGTCGCTGGCATGAGGCGCCTCACGCCCCTCTGGGCGAAGGCCGTCGGCAAGGCGCCATCAGCCGCGGAGGTCCGCGCGGTACACCTTGCTGACGATCTTCCAGCCCTCGGCGGTCTTGAGGAACACCAGGTAGTCCGTGAAGTAGCGCGGCGGGATCTGGCAGGCGACCTTGGCGAGCGCCGTCTCCGGCCCCGACTGGTCGAGCAGCAGGATCCGGTCGTCGCGCGCCAGGCCCTTGGATTGCGCGCTGCCGCGGCTGCGCACCATCTCGAACCACTGCTCGCGCGGCAGGTCCTGCACCACGCCGTCCTTGTCCCAGTACAGGTGGGCGCACGGGTGGAAGGCGGAGGCGAGCTTGTCGGCGTCCCCTTCGTAGAGGCCGTCGAAATAGGTCTGCAGCACCGCCTCGATGGCGGCGATGTCGCTGGCTGGCATGGCGGGTCCTCCCTGGGCTGCCGCCGATCCTGGACCGGAATGCGGAGCGTTTACAGGGGCGGCGTGCCGGTGGAATGTCACGGCTCGGAGGAGCCGACACATGACGCCGTCCCGCCGCTCGCTGCTTCTCGCGGCAGCCGCCCTTTCCGCACCCGTGCCACTCGCCGCGCAGGGCGCCTGGCCCGCGCGGCCAGTGCGTCTGGTCGTGCCCTATGCCGCGAGCGGCGGCACCGACATCCTCGCCCGCGCCATGGCCGAGGCGATGCGCCCCTCCCTGCCCCAGGCGATCGTGGTCGAGAACCGCGCCGGCGCGGCGGGCGTGATCGGCTCCGAGACCGTCGCGCGCGCCGAGCCCGACGGCCACACGCTGCTGATGGTGGTCAGCACGCATGTGATGAACCGCTACCATTTGCCCTCGATGCCCTTCGACCCGATCCGCGACTTCGCACCGGTCGCCATGCTCACGCGCAACACGATGGTGCTGGTGGCCGGCACCAGCCAGCCCTTCGACAGCCTGCGCACGATGGTGGACTACGCGAAACGCAACCCAGGACGCGTCGGCACCGGCAGCACCGAGGCGCTGTCCTCCTTCATCGGCCAGGAGCTTGCCCGGCGCGCCGGGATCGAGACGCCGGACATCGCCTACCGCTCGGGCGGGCTGCTGATGAACGACATCGTGGCGGGCCACCTTCCCGTGGGCTGGACCAGCACGGTAAGCGCCACGCCGCACATGCAGACCGGCCGGGTGCGCATCCTCGCCGTCTCCACCGCCACGCGCACGCCCTTCTTCCCCGACGTGCCGACCGCAGCCGAGCAGGGCGTAGCCGATTTCGACCTCGCGGGCTGGGTGGCGCTGCTCGGCCCGCCGCGCATGGCAGCACCGCTCGTCGAGCAGGTCGGCGCGGCCGTCCACCGCGTCTTCGAGGATGCCGGCTTTCAGCAGCGCCTCGCCGCGCTCGGCGTTGAGCGCGACTTCCGCCCCGCCCCTGCGCTGCTGGAAGCCATGAAGCGCGATGACCGCATCTGGGCCGCCGCCGCGCAGGCCGGCCACATCCGTCCGCAACAATAGGGACCACCGCCATGGCCAACCCCGCCCTTCGCAGGGCCTTCGAGCAGAAGAAGTTCGTCGTCGCGCCCGGCATCTTCGACATGATCTCGGCCAAGGTCGCCGACGGCATGGGCTTCGACTGCCTCTACGGCACCGGCTTCGGCACCGTCGCCTCGCATCTCGGCGTGCCGGATGCCGGGATCGCGACCTACACGGACATGGTCGCGCGAATGGGCCAGATGGCACGCGGCGTGAAGACGCCGCTGATCGCCGATGCCGACACCGGCTATGGCGGGCTTCTGAACGTGCGCCACACCGTGATGGGCTACGAGGCCGCCGGGATCTCGGGCATCCAGATCGAGGACCAGGAGATGCCCAAGAAATGCGGTCACACGCCCGGCCGCCGCGTCATCCCCGCCGAGGAGATGGCGCTGAAGATCAAGGTCGCGGCCGAGGCCCGCAAAAGCCCCGACTTCCTGATCGTCGCGCGCACCGATGCGCGCACCACGCTCGGCCTCGATGAGGCGATCCGCCGCGGCCGCATCTTCGCCGATGCGGGCGCCGACATCGTCTTCATCGAAAGCCCCGAAAGCGAGGAGGAGATGCGCGCCATCGGCCGTGCGATCGACAAGCCGCTGCTCGCCAACATGGTCGAGGGCGGCCGCACGCCGATCCTGCCCGCCGCCCGGCTGCGGGAGATCGGCTACGCCATCGCGATCTATCCCGCGGTCGGCTTCCTCGCGATGGCGGCGGCGATGGAGCGCGTCTATGGCCACCTGAAGCAGGAAGGCGACAGCGTCGCACTCGGGCAATCCTACGGCTTCAAGCGCATGACGGAACTTATGGGCTTCCCCGAGGTGTGGGAGTTCGAGACGCGCTGGTCGCAGCAGCCCGCGAAGGCCGCGGAATGAGCGCGCTACCCGGCGTGAAGGCGCTGGTCTTCGACGTGTTCGGCACCGTCGTGGACTGGCGCAGCGGCGTGGCGCGCGACGCGAAGACCTTCCTCGCGCGGCACGACAAGGCGGGCGTGGATCCGCACACCTTCGCCGATGCCTGGCGCAGGCGCTACCAGCCGGCGATGGAGCAGGTGCGCGCGGGCCATCGCCCCTTCACGCGGCTCGATGTCCTGCACCGGGAGAACCTGGACGGCGTGCTGCGCGACCACGGCCTCGATCCGGCCGCCATCGCGGCGGAGGAACTCGACTGGCTGAACCGCGCCTGGCACCGGCTCGACCCCTGGCCGGACACCATCCCGGGCCTGATCCGGTTGCGCGCGCGGCATTTCCTCGCCCCGCTGTCCAACGGCAACATCCTGCTGCTGGCCAACATGGCGAAGCGTGCCGGCATCCCGTGGGACGCCGTGCTCGGCGCCGAGGTCGCGCAGGCCTACAAGCCGCAGCGCGAAGCCTATACGCGCACGGCGGAAGTGCTGGCGCTCGCGCCGTCGGAAGTGGCACTCGTCGCCGCGCATAACGGCGACCTCGCCGCCGCGCGCAAGGCCGGGCTGCGGACGGCCTTCGTGCTGCGCCCGACCGAGCACGGGCCGCAGCAGGCAACCGACACCCGCGCCGAATCCGACTGGGACGTGGCGGCCGGTTCCTTCGAGGAACTCGCCGAGCGTCTGGGCTGCTGAGCCCGCGCCCCGGCAGCGCCACGCGCGCCGCCGGGGGAAGGCTGGTGCTCACTCCGCGCGGATGTTCCCCTCGCGGATCACCGGCGTCCACTTCGCGATGTCGCCGGCGACCAGCGCGGCGAATTCGGCCGGCGTGCCCGCGACGACCTCGGCGGCCTGGCGCGTCTCGACGAAGGAGCGCACCTCGGCGCTGGTGATGATGCTGCGGAAGACGGCGTTGATCTGCTGCACGAGGCCCGCATCCATCCCCGCCGGACCCGAGATGCCGTGCCAGGTCATCGCCTCGAAGCCGGGGAAGGTCGCCGAGACCGCCGGCACGCCCGGCAGCGCGGGAACCGGCCGCGGCGTGCCGATCGCGATCGCCCGCGCATTGCCGTCGCGAATGAAGGGGATCGCCGTCGAGACGGAGGGGAAGGCGAATTCAGTCTCGCCGGCGAGCACGCTGCGCAGCACGTCGGCGCCGCTGCGGTAATGCACGGCGGTGAGCCGGACGCCGGCGCGCCGCGCGAGCAGCTCGGGCGCGAGATGCGTGACATGCCCGACGCCCGGCGAGGCATAGGGGATCCCGTCCGGCCGGCTGCGCGCCCGCGCGATCAGGTCATCGAGCGCGCGGACCGGGGATTCCGCCCGCACGATGATCACGATGGGCAGGTTCACGAGGTGGATGATCGGCGTGAAGGCCGTCGCGGGATCGTAGCCCAGGCTCGGCTGCAGCACCCTGCCGATGGCGTTGGCGCCGAGGTCGGCCATCATCAGCGTGTGGCCGTCGGGCCGCGCCTGCGCGACGAACTGCCCGGCGATGGTCCCGCCGGCGCCCGAGCGATTCTCGACCACGATCGGCTGGCCGTTGGAATGCGGCCCGAAGGCGTTGGCGACGGCACGCGAGAGCGTATCCACCGCGCCGCCGGCGCCGAAGGGCACGACCAGCCGGACGGGGCTGCTCGGCCAGGAAGCCTGCGCCCGGGCGAGGGTGGGCGCGCCCGCCGCCAGGGCCAGCGCGCCGAGGGCGCCGCGCCGCGTCAGCATGCCGGCGCCGCGCGAGCGATTGTCTTGGGTCATGGTCCGGTATCCTCCCTGTGTCTTGACGCCCTCATCCGCGCGAGCGCGGCCTGCTGTCAACCGCCCTCTGCGGGTGCAGGATGGGCGGGCTTTCCGAGGGAGCTCCCATGACCTGGTCCATCGTCGCCCGCGACGCCGCCACCGGCGCCTTCGCCGTCGCCGTCACCACCTGCAACCTCGCCGTCGGCGCCGCCTGCCCCTTCCTGCGCGGCGGCGTCGGCGCCGTCTCCACGCAATCCATGAGCAACCGCTACCTCGGCCCCGCGGTGCTCGACGCGATGGCCCGGGGCCTGTCGCCGCAGCTGGCGCTCGACGGCGCGCTCGCCGGCGACGAGGGGCGCGGGCTGCGCCAGATCCACGCGGTCGGCGCGGCGGGGCGCGTCGCGGCCTTCACCGGCGCGAACTGCGTCGAATGGTGCGGCTCGGTTGCGGGCGCGGGCTTCAGCGTCGCGGGCAACATGCTGGCGAATGAGCGGGTCGTCGCCGACACCGCCGAGGCCTTCGCGCGCCGTGACGACCTTCCGCTGCCCGAGCGGCTGATGGCCGCGCTGCATGCCGGCCAGGCGGCCGGCGGCGACAGGCGCGGGCGGCAATCGGCGGCGTTGCAGGTCATCACGACGGAGGATTTTCCCGACATCAACCTGCGCGTGGACGACCATGCCGACCCCCTGGACGAGCTGTCGCGGCTGCTGGCGCTGTGGCGCGTCCAGGCGGAGCCGGGCCTGCACACGCGGCCATCGCGGGCCAATCCGGCCGGGCTGACCGACCTCGACGCGATCGAGGAAGGCTGGCAGGCGCGCGGCCTCGGTCTCCGCTTCCGTCGCTGAGGGCTTGCGCGCCCGCGCCCGCGGCGGCAGTGAGGCGCCGCGACAGGAGGATGCACATGCGCCAGCACAGGATTGCCGCCATCGGCGGCGACGGGATCGGGCCGGAGGTGATCGCCGCGGGCTGTCGTGTGCTGGAAGCCACCGCGGCCGCCCAGGGCGGGTTCTCGCTCGGCTTCGAAGGCTTCGACTGGGGCAGCGAGATGTACCGCCGCACCGGCAAGATGATGCCCGATGACGGGCTTAGGCAGCTCGAAGGCTTCGACGCCATCTTCTTCGGTGCGGTCGGCGCGCCCGACATCCCGGACCACATCACCCTGTGGGAATTGCGGCTCGCGATCTGCCAGGGCTTCGACCAGTACGCGAATGTCCGCCCCACCCGCCTGTTGCCCGGCGTACGCGGCCCGCTGCGCGAGGATCTCGGCCGCCAGATCGACTGGGTGATCGTGCGCGAGAATTCCGAGGGCGAGTACGCCGGCGTCGGCGGCCGCGCCCATCGCGGCCTGCCGATCGAGGTGGCGATGGACGTGGCGGTCTTCACCCGCGAGGGCGTGGCGCGCATCTGCCGCCATGCCTGCGAGATCGCGATGGCCCGCCCGCGCAGGCACCTGACCGTGGTGACGAAGTCCAACGCCCAGCGTCACGGCATGGTGATGTGGGACGAGGTCTGCGCCGAGGTGACGGCGCAGTATCCGGCGCTGACGGTCGAGAAGATGCTGGTGGACGCGATGACCGCGCGGATGGTGATGAAGCCCGGAACGGTGGACACCATCGTCGCGACCAACCTGCACGCCGACATCCTCTCCGACCTCGCCTCGGCGCTGGCCGGTTCGCTCGGCATCGGGGCGACGGGCAATGTCGATCCGACGCGCCGGCGGCCCTCGATGTTCGAACCGATCCACGGCTCGGCCTTCGACATCACCGGCAAGGGCATCGCCAATCCGCTCGGCGCCTTCTGGACCGCTTCGATGATGCTCGAGCATCTGGGCGAGGCGCCGGCCGCGCAGCGCCTGATGCGCGCGGTCGAGGCGGTGACGGCCCGCGGGGACGTGCTGACGCCCGATCTCGGCGGCACGGCCACGACCGCCCAGGTCACCGATGCGGTGATCGCGGCGCTGTCCGGGGCGAATGCGTAGCGGCGCGTCCCGGGCAACCCTGCCGCCTGCGCCGCCATCTCTGCGGCGCGCCGGCCTGCGGGGGATGGCGTCACGGGGCGCCTGCCCGGCAAGCCGCGACTTCCCCGGCCTGTCGCTGCCGGCGATCCGCCGGCTAACCCTTCCGCACCATCCGGTGGATCGCCGTGTTGTCCACCGAAGGCCCCAGCGCGGCGACCGCCTCCGCCCAGCGTTCGCGGCACAGCGCGAGCATGCCCGCGGCGACGCCGGTCTGCTCGGCGATGCTGCCGGCGGTGTCGAGATCCTTGCGCATCAGGCCGAGCTGGAAGCCCCCGGCGTAGCGGCCGCTGATGATCTCCTGCCTCGCTTTGGTCTCCGTCGCGACGTTGCGCCCGGATGAGGCGTTCATCACATCGGTCAGGATGCCGAGGTCGAGCCCGAGCGCCTCGCCCATGCGCAGAGCCTCGGCCGTGGCCAGCAGCCCCGCCGCGTAGACGAAGTTGTTGAGCGCCTTCATCGCATGCGCGCTGCCGACCGCGCCGGTGCGGATGATCGCCTCCCCCATGCCTTTCAGCACGGGTTCCGCCTTCGCGAAGGCCGCGTCGTCGCCGCCAACCATGATCGCGAGCGTGCCGGTTCTCGCCTTGGTCACGCTGCCCGAGACCGGCGCATCCACCAGCGCCGCGCCGCGCTGCGCCAGCAGGCCGGCAAGCCTGCGCGTCTCTCCCGGTTCGGATGAGCCCATGTCGATCACCAGCTGGCCGGGCCGCACGGCCGCCGCCAGGCCGGCGGGACCGTCCATCACCTGCGCGACGATGCGGCTGTTCGGCAGCATCAGCACCACGATGTCGGCGCCGGCGGCGACCGAGGCGGGATCGGGCGCGAAGCGCACGCCGCCATCGGGCGCGCCTTCGGCAAGCGCCGCGCGCGCAGCATCGGAGATGTCGCAGGCCAGCACGCGGACGCCGCGCGCCACCAGGCAGCGCGACATCGGCAGCCCCATCATGCCGAGGCCGATGAAGCCAACAGGTCCGGCGCTGTTCGTCATCCGCGTTCTCCTCATGCTGCTCGCCGCATGCTCCGCCACCCTCGGGCAGGTGACAAGACGCCGCGCGGGCGGCTGTTGGGAGCGGGTTTGTTGTCCGGCTTTTGTAGCGCGTGAGATGTCCGGGATGTTCGGTGCCTGTTCTGGAGGCGTCGGATGCGTCGGGCAAGCGTGCTGTGGGAGGCGTATGTGACGCGTTTTGA
>Ga0207951_100921_pt1 | contig 12129 bp, 8 predicted proteins | sample Subbio12Aug_8Bad_FD_184830 | JGI IMG/M metagenome (GOLD analysis project Ga0207951, IMG submission 184830) | Serpentinite rock and fluid subsurface biosphere microbial communities from McLaughlin Reserve, California, USA - CR12Aug_8Bad (SPAdes) | ecosystem: Environmental > Terrestrial > Deep... | reverse complement strand
TCGCACAAGCCCGAGGCAGACCTGGGCGGGCGGCGGGCGCCGGCCTCAATGGCTTGGAGTTGGCGCCTGCGCCGTCGCAGTCCTGATTCGGCAGGCCCTTGACGGTTCGCAAGGGGCGCTTTCGGCCTTGATCTCGGGGTTGACCCTGAGTCTTACAGCGTCGACTCGACATGTGGCGCAGCGCCACCCCGGCTGCGGCGTGGCGGAACAGCCCATGTTGATATTTCGGCGACTGCCGGCGCCGCTCAGCCAGCGAAGTCTTGCCCCGCCCCGCGAGCCCGGCCCTTGGGCGGTGGCTGCGGATCCAGGCCCAGGTGGGTGAGGATCTTCTCGATGACCGGCCGCTCGAGGATCGCCGCGATGATCTTGAGCTCCCCGGCGCCGCAGTTCGGGCAGTGCTGCATGTCGATGTCGAAGACGCGCTTGAGCAGCCGCGCCCAACTGATGCGGTGCGGCGGGCGCCTTCACCGTCTCGGCCTCGCATTCGCTGGCCACTGCGGCCTCGGTGGCCAGCTCTGCCACCTCGGGCCCCTGCGGCACCACCTGCGCCCCGCAGCTTGGCATTCGCAGCCAGCACGCCGTGGAACCGGATGAGGTGCAGCCTCGGCCGCGGCAGCAGCGCGGCAAGCCGCTGCATGAACTCCAGCGGGCTCATGACCAAGTGCGTTGAACGCCCCGTGGGGTAATGCCTTGCGCCGGACAGTCCCTGCGGACTGTCCGACGGCTGCCGGACCTCCCGGAGCTGCAGGTCCGGGCGTGGACCGCGCCGGGCATGGACCGGCCCTGAGGGCGCTCAGGCGCGGCGCCGATGTCCCTTTGCGGCAACGCCTTTGACAGAAGTGCGTGCCGTGGTCGGCGCGCACTCCTTGCAGCGCCCGTACAGCGTCAGGTCGTGGTCTTCCACGGTGAAGCCCGCGGGCGCCAGCCGTGAGAGGTCGCCCGGACAGGCGTGCACGTCGAACACGCGCTGGCACTGCGTGCACTGGAAGTGGTGATGGTGCTGGTGCCCGGCCAGCTCGAAGCGCGGGTTCTCGCCCGGCAGGTTGACCAGTTCCAGCTCGCCCTCGGCCAGCAGCGCCTTCAGGTTGCGATAGACGGTGGCAATGCCGAGCCCGGGCGCCTGTTGCTGCGCGGCGTCGAGCACTTCCTGCGGCAGCAGCGGCCGCTCGGCCTGGGCGATGGCGTTGCGGATTGCTTCGCGCTGGCGGGTGTTGCGTTCCATGCATCGAGGCTAGCGGATTCGTCGGCGAGGACTGTACGATATGATAATGCGCTATCGGTATTGACAACGCCTCGACGCTGTCGCACGCCGCTACACGCGCTCCAGCCCGCCACTGCTGACTCAAACCGATCGCCAAGCCGCATGCCGCCGCCAGCGTCGCAGTCCGCCAACCGACCTGATCGCGACCACCCCGATGATCCTTCGTCTCTCCTCCCTCGCACTGGCTATCGCCACCCTCGCGGCGCAGGCACAAACCCCGCGCCACCGGCCGAGCCGGCAGCCACGCTGCCGGCGGTCACCGTCACCGGCAGGACCAAACAGCGCCGGCAACCGCCGCGCCGCGCTGCCGTTCAGCGTCGCGCTGCGCGACGCCAGGCTGTGCGAGCGTCAGCTCGGCGAACTGAGCGACGCCGATCTGGCGCGCTGGTCGGCCGCCTGCGGACGGCCCTGACACCCCAAGGAGAACCGCCCATGTCCCTCGTCCCCGTCACCATCCTCACCGGCTTCCTCGGCAGCGGCAAGACCACGCTGCTCAACCGCATGCTGAAGGAGCAGCACGGCCAGCGCATCGCCGTGATCGAGAACGAGTTCGGCGAGGCCGGCATCGACAACGAGCTGCTGGTGCAGGAACAAGGCGAGCAGATCGTCGAGATGAACAACGGCTGCATCTGCTGCACCGTGCGCGGCGACCTGGTGCGCATCCTGGGCGAGCTGCACGCCAAGCGCGAGGCCGGGGCGATCGAGTTCGACCGCGTGGTGATCGAGACCACCGGCCTGGCCGACCCGGCGCCGGTGGCGCAGACCTTCTTCGTCGACGACGAGATCGGCATGCGCTACCTGCTCGATGCGATCGTCACGCTGGTCGACGCCAAGCACGCCAACGCGCAGCTCGACGAGCACCACGAGGCGCAGGAGCAGGTGGGTTTCGCCGACCGCATCCTGCTGTCGAAGACCGATCTCGTCTCCGCCGGCGACGTGCGCGCGCTCGAGCAGCGTCTGCAACGCATGAACCCGCGCGCGCCAATCCGCGCCGTGCATTTCGGACAGGCGCCGATCGACGAGATCCTCGACATCCGCGGCTTCAACCTGAGCGCGATCCTCGAGATCGAGCCCGAGTTCCTGACCGACGTCGCGCACGAGCACGACGACGAGGTGACGAGCTTCGTGTTCCGCGCCGAGCGGCCGTTCGACGGCAGGCGGCTGGAGGACTTCCTGGCCGGCATCCTGCAGGTCTACGGCGCCAAGCTGATGCGCTACAAGGGCGTGCTGTCGGTGGCCGGCACGGACCGCCGCGTGGTGCTGCAGGGCGTGCACATGCTGATGGGCAGCGACTACGGTGCGCCGTGGAAGAAGGGCGAGGCACGCGACAGCAAGATCGTGTTCATCGGCCGCGACATGCCGAAGGACGTGATCGTGCAGGGGCTGGAGCAGTGCCTGGTGGCCCCGGCCGGCGCTGCCGCGGCCTCCTTGCGTCGAACGCGCGCCCTGTGACCGCTCACGGCGCCAGAGTGACCCGGCCGTCCTTGGCGGCGCCGGTCTCGGCGCCGACCACGCCCTTGGCCTTGATGTACTCGATGATCTCGTTGCGGTAGACCAGCCCGGTGTCCCTGTCGTCGAGCGCGCGCAGGTCGTAGCCGATGATGCTGGCGGGCAGGCCGGCCTGGATCGCGGCGCCGCGCCAGCCTTCGTTGCCGTTGGCGATGTAGTCGCCGAAGGCGACCCGGTACTTCTGGCCGAGCACGGTGGCGATCGGCTTGCCGAACAACTCGATGTTTTCCGCGCGCGCCTGGGTGGCGTCGGCGCCGAGCCGGATCCGGTAGCGCAGACCACCGGAAAAGTGCACGAAGCCGCGGGAAACGAAGCCGTTCAGGTTGACCGCCTCGCCGTCCCGGACCAGACGCGCGGCGTTACTTTGCAGCATGTCGTGGATCTGTTGGCCGCTCATCTCGATGACGCGGATGATGTCCGCGAAAGGCATCACCGCGTACCAGTCCTTGAAGGTCAGCGCAGCGTTCAGCGGCACGCCGGTGATGATCGCGGAAGCGTTGAAGACGACCAGATCGACCTTGCCGCCCGGGAAGGTGGCGCTGCGTTCGAGCACCGCGTCGTTCATGAAGTTGGCGATCGCCGATTCGCCCTTGTAGCGGTCGGCGATGGTGGCGGCCGCGCCCATGTCGGGGTTGCCGGTGGTGATGCCGAGCTGGACGGCCAGACGGTCAGCCAGTCTGGCCATCATCGGCGCGATGACGGTGTCGTGGAAAGCGACGTCGACATCGCTGTCCTGTTCGAAGCTCGCATAGTTGGCGGCAGTGGGCGGCACCCGGATGTCGCGCCGCTTGAGCGCGTGCAGCTTGGCGCCGCGGATGCCGATCGCCACCTTGTCCGCGGTCCGGGTCACGTCGATCTCGATTTCGCCGAGGTGCGAGCCCCAACTGCCGGCCTGGAAGATCGGTACGCCGTCGATCACGCTGGTCGCCTCCAGGCCGTTGGCGTTGAGCGCGGAATGCGTATGGCCGCCGATCACCAGGGCCGGCTTGCCCAAGGTGGCGAGGTAACGCGCGATCTCGACGTCGCCTTCCGCGATGATGTGGCGGGCGCCGCCCGGTTGCTCGCCGTTGAAGCCGATGTGCGACAGCACGATGACGACGTCGGCCCGTTGCGCCAGCGCCGGCAGCAGATTCTTCAGCGTCGCCAGCACGCCGGCGAAGGCGAGATCCGGATCCTCGGCGAAACCGGTCTTGGTCTCCCCGATCGAGGTCAGGCCGACGATGCCGACGCGCACCCCCTTGGTGGTGCCGATGATGGCCGGCCGGACGTGATCCGGACCAAGGACTTTCGAGCCTTTGACGTTGGCCGACAGCACCGGGAAACGGGCGTCGGCCTCGATCATCCGGGCCAGGATGCGGGTGCCCTTGTCGAACTCGTGATTGCCCAGCACCGCCGCGTCGAGCCCGGCGGCGGAATAGGCGCGGTAAGGCATGCTCATGACGAAGCTGGCGACGTCGCTGCCGAGCAGTTCGTCATAGACCTCGCCGATGTGATCGTCGCCGGCCGACAGGAACAGCACGCTTTCCTTGGCGCCGGCCGCCTGGCGCGCGGTCCGGACCTTCTTCACCATCTGCGCGAAGTAGCGGGTATCACCGCGCGTGGCGTGGGGCACCACGTAAGTGTCGATCGAGACCGGCCGATGAACGGTCCGTGAAGCCTGCGTGACCCGACCCGGCAATGCGGGCGGCAGCAGCCTACTTGCCGCGCAGGTCGTCGAGGAATTCCGACGCCGGCTCGACGCTGGTCACCAGCAGATGATCGCGCGCCCGCGTGCAAGCGACGTACAGCAGGTGCCGTTCGGTGTCGTAGACCTGTTCGAGATCGCTGTCGTCGGTCACGCCTTCGATGCGCGATTGCAGCGGGATCACCTCGTCGTCGCAGGCCATCACCGCCACCGCGCGGAACTCCAGGCCCTTGGCCAGGTGCATCGTGCCGATCGAAACATGGCCGTGGGCGCCTTCCACGTGCTGGTCCAGAACCTTGAACGGCAGGCCGGCGCGCTCGACGGCCGCGCGCGCGCGCGGCAGTTGCACCTCGCAACGGACGAACACGCCGATTTCGTGCGGCGCGATCCCTTCCTGGTGGCGGGTCGCGATCCACTTGCCGGCGGCGGCGATCTCCGCGTCCTGAGCGGAGAACATCTGCACGACGGGTGCCGGTCCGTTGAACACCGAGACCGTGCCGCGCCGCTGCTCCGTGTTGCCGTCGACATCCGCCACTTCCGGCGCCAGCAGGCGATCGGCCTGCATGCGGATCTGGTGCGAGGTGCGGTAGTTGATGTGCAGCGTGCGCGCGCGGCCGCGGATGTCGACGCCGAGCGACTTCCACGAGAACGGCTGCTGAAAGATCCGCTGGCCGAGGTCGCCGGCGAAGAACAGGGCGTTCGGGCAGTCCGCGCCATCGTGCTTGCCGATCGCGGCCAGGAAGCGCAACTGCGCCGGACTCAGGTCCTGCGACTCGTCCACGACCACGAAGTCGAACGGCGCGCGCCCGCGCGCGGCGAGCTCCGTCGCGAGCCGGCTGAACATCGCCGCGCGGGTGACGAGCCCTTGCGCCGCGAGCCGCGCGCGCACGGCGTCGAAGATCGACCACAGTGCGGCGCGCTGCTTCTCCGGCAGGCGCGTCTTGCGGCCCAGGCGCTTGACCTCGCGATACGCCTCCCACGTGTCGAGCTGCCAGGCGTCGACCAGTTCTTCCCATTCCGCCAGAAGAAAGCCGAGTGCGGGCTTGCGCTCCGGCGCGGCCGTGGCAGCTTCGGCCAGCAGCGCGCGCATGTCTTCGCGCGACGCCAGGCGCGGGCGGCCGCAGTGCCTCTCGTACAGCCGCTCGCCGATCGCATCGATCGCATGCACTTCGAGCCGCTCGCCCAGGCGCGGCTCGTTGCCGATCAGCCGCCGTAGCCGCGTGCGCAGCGCGCTGGCCAGCGGCTCGGAGAACGTCGCCAGCAGCACCCGGCTGTCGGGGTGCGTGCGCGCCAGAAACACCGCGCGGTGCAGCGCGACGATCGTCTTGCCGGTGCCCGCCGAGCCCGATACGCGCGCCGGGCCGCTGTAGTCACGCTCGACCAGTTCGCGCTGCGCCGGGTGCAGGAAGATCGTCCACTTGTCCCAGGGGAACTCCAGCGCGCGCGTCAGCTCCTCGACATCGCTCATCACGCGGAAGCGGCGCTGCGCGTCCGGGTGTGCGAATGGATCGGCCGCGGTCGCGGCCGTTCGCGCCACCGCTGGGCGACCGCCGGTGGCGAGCTCCAGCAGCGCCTCGGCCGCTTCGCTCGGAAGGTGCTCCGCCAGCTCGAGCAGCCTGTCCTCGTCGGCTCGGCGCACATCGGCCAGCCACTCGGCCGGCACGCCATAGCTCAGCAGCTCCTCGTCGGCACGCTGCGCAAAGAGCAGCGGCCTGGCCGCCGCGGCCGGCGGCGCCTCGCCATACCGCGGCACGGCGATCTCTTCGACACGCTCGCGAACCTCCACGAGTTGCGCCGCGCCCGTCTTCGGATGCGTTTCCAGCTTGCGTCGCTCGGCCCACGCGTAAGCCTTGTCGTGGTGATCGACGTAGCACAGCATCAGGCTGCCCGGCGTGCGGTGCACGATCAGCCGGATGTCGCTCCCCACGCGCACCGACCAGAAGTTCCTGTCCTTGGCCTTGTCGAGCTTGTGAAAGCTCATGCCCGGACTGACCGGGTTCAGTTGCAGGTCGAAGGCGGTGGTCTTGACGGCTTTCTGCTCGTCGCCGGTCAGCCGGGCGAGGCTGTCGGTGAAGGTGTCGGCGATGAGGAAATCCATTCGGGTCGATCCGCTGCCGCGGCATCAGGCCATGGCGTCAAATAGCTCGCGTGATCGCCGTAATACACGAACAAGTCGGGCGTGCTGGGCGATCAGCAACGCGTGCTCCTTTTGCCGAGCTTTCGTCTGTTCCGGATCGTCTGCAACGACCGGCCAGCCGGCGATATTGGCGTGTCGCGCAGGTGGCTCCTGCACGATGACGATTAGCCAGGCGTCTCTGACCTGGTGCGCTGTGCAGATCGCGACGCCGTGGAGCGCTCTCTGTCCAAGGACGTGGTCTTCGGCGATCTTGCGCAGCGAATCTCGCGGCTCAGCACGAGGCCATTTGTGCTGCTTACGGCAGCAAGCCTCCGGAACTTCGCTCCTGATCATTTGGATCGCAGTGAAGAGAAGCTCCGCCCGAGGGCGCATTCTGGTCTGGCCGCGAGCGGACAGACTCGGCCGACAGGGATTGCCGTTGCGGAGTGCGTCTCGGGGAACGCCCGGTATATCGGGGTAGCGGTCGACCCTCTGCCGTCTTTCGGCCGCACTGGCTTAGCCGCTATGCAGCAGTTGCTGTCTTTGGCAGGTTCACGCACAACGGCCGGTCTCGGTCACATCGCCGACGTCCCAGTGCAGAGAGCTTTTCGGTGCGGCGCAGATGGTGGCCTGCTCGATGGGCGATGGGCGATGGGCGCCGGCACGCTGTGCCCCATCCTGGGAAGTTCACTGGCTCGGCCCTGCAACGCGATCTGACCCACCGGAGAGTTCACCCGACCCCGTCCGCTCATTCGCTACGTCTAATCACTCAGGCGTAGTACTTGAAGTTGTGCTTCCACTTCCCGGGTGGCAGGCCAGGGTTAGCCAGAAGGATCTCTCCGACTCTGTCGGAGTACTTGACCGTGATGGGCTGTCCTTCGCCGAGTTGGCACGAGTTGTAGTTCAGCTTCGTAAGACCCAGGATGTCCTTCGCCACTTGGAGGAGGTCCCCCTCACCGTGCTGAATCGTGATCGCCAGCGGCACCGGAACCTCGAAGCCGTCGTACGTCGCGATGCGAGGCTTGAAGCCGTTGGTGAACAGCAGGCCGTGACGCTCGGATCGCTGCCAGAAGACGCCACGCTGGACCGGATGCTGTCCGCGCTTTGCGACGTTCGGGTGGTTGTCGTAGCGATACAGGCGCAGACCGCCACGGTCCTGCCGTACTCGAACCGCCACGAGATTGACGCCGGGCGGGCAGGCCTGAAGAAAGCCCTCGTACTCCTCCTTGTCGATGCCGGAGCGCGCGTGCAAGAAGATCTCCTTCAACGGACGCCCTTCTTGTTCCTGGTAAGTCTTGATCGTGCCAACCAGCAGCGCCTTGGCCTTCTCGGGTGGTAAGTGGAACTCGTGTCGCTCTGCTGAGTACCACGGGCCGAAGTCACCAACGAAGACGACACCGTCACCGCTGTCCAGGAACATCTGAGCGGCACAGCATGCCGTCCGCTTGTCTTCGCTCAGCTTGTATGCAATGCCGACATAGCAGACACCGTCACGCGCCCAAGGCGTCTTCCACGGCTTCGCGCCGGACTTGTAGAACACCGCAGTCCCGAAATTCCACAGACGGTCGGAGAGGGGATTCGTGCCCTTCTCGCCTTTACGCACTTGCGGCATGATGCGAAGGGTCGACTCTTTGATGATTTGGACAGGCAACTCGTGAGCCATCATCCGCCCCTTCAGCTGTCGCCTGAAGTCCGGTGAGAGACCGCGCGCCTCCTCATAGTCGTCGATTTCGCCGAGCACCGCAACGACGTCCTGATCTTCATCGTCGAACATCCGAGACTGACCGGTCTTTCGATCGCTGCTGGCCTGGGCGAGGAACTTCTTCTCCTCCGAGGTCCAGGCAGTGTCGCTCCGTTTCGAAAGAGGCACCGACGAATTCGGACGACAGTTCTCGTAGACCTCGTCGGGCACGACGCAGATGGCCAGCGCCGGACGCGTGTCGAGCATGGCCAAGAGTTCCAGCCGCGCCATGTAGAGGTTCGTGACTGCAAAAGCCCGGTCGTGCTTGTCAGCCTTCCTGGAAGCCTCCGACAGTTGGGCCGCGTCGACCGGGTAGCTGCGCAGCGGGCTGGGCCATTTCGCGCCGAAGGCGACGTCGTATCCTGGAAACGGCGGCCAGGCTCGATGGCGCCCTGGATCAACGCATGCCGCGGGCGCATTCAGTGCGGCGCACCACTGCTTCCACAGTTCGATCCCGTCGGGCGTGCCGATCACGATGTTGTCCGGGACCTGAGAGCGCGACTCGGCCGGGCCGAACAGCGCGAGCCCGTCGTGAGGATCCTCGGCCGTTTGCTCGTGCCCGAACTGAAGTAGCGGCTCGCCCAGAAAGTGAAAGGTGTCAGTCATGCGTTCGTTGGAATCTCCATCGTCGCGGTCACGTCGGCGTCCTCGTCCTCGTCCTCATCGTCCTCCTGGGCGCGGTAGCTCGCGATCTCTTCGCCGAGGTCCGACAGACCTGAAAGCTCCGAGACGTCGAGTCCGACCGGGCACTCCCAGCTCAGCGGCCGGGCACCCATGACGACGGCCCTGTTGCCCAGTCCAACTTCGATTTTGTCAACCGACGTTTGCAGGGCCTGCACCACTCCGAGCAGACGCGCCAACCATTCTTTGTTCCACCAGCTCTTGCTGACGATCTTGCGCCGACGGCCGATCTCCTTGCCCTCGAACATCGAGCCATCGTGAGTCGTGACTCGGATGTAGATCTTGAGGACCACGCACCAGCCTCCGCTGTCGTCGTATTGCGGGCGAAAGACAGGCGCAAGCTGGTACAGGAAGCGATCTGCCCGATCGCCCCAGCCCTTGGTGCGTTCGCCGGTGAGTTGCACCGTCGTTTGTCGTCCATCGACATGGTGGATGGCCTGGTTCCAATCGCCGGTCTCGCGCTCGGGGAAGTAGAAGACCTTTCGATCGGTGCAATACTGCAGTCCCTTCTGTGCGCAGACGACGTTCAGGCTTCGCCATGCCAACTCCTTAGCGATATCGCGCGTCTTCTTGCCATCCTTGTACGTGATGTCTTCCCACGAAAACTCGGGGGTCCGTTCGACATCCGTTGCTGGAATGGCCCGCAGCGGCGGAGGCGAGAACGCGAGAAGGCGATACGCACTCGACTCGACGAACGCCCAGCTCTTGCGAAGCTCGCCCGCTTCGGTCTCGGTCAACGACCGCTTCAGATCGAAGATCAACATGGACTTCGGCAAGTGCAGCGGAAACACGTTCGCGAACACCGGCTCGGGTGTCCCGACCGTGACTTTCGTAGGCAGGTAGTCCCGAAGAGCTATCTGCCGTCCCCGACCTTCCCCCAGCGAAGGCTTGATACCCAAAGTTGCGAGCCTTGCTCGCACTTGGTCCAGGCCGATATTCCAAGAAGCGCTGAAGTCAGCCGACACCAGCTTGGCAAGTCTCGACGGCATCCGGGGGTCTTGCCCGACGTCTGCACCGCAAGGGATCACGAAGTTCTCCTTCGCACCAGCGATCGTGCAACGCTCGAGGAAGACGCTGTCTGCCAGGCTGGAGTCGGTGACCGCCGGCAGGTAGCAGCATGCGCGCGTTTCGAGCAGCGTCCGAACGGTTTCGTCCGCGCTCTCGCCGGCGAGGGGCGCAGTTCCCCGGCACCAGGTTCGATGTCCTGCGAGCGAGAGGCGTCGTGCAAGCCAGGTGGCAAGGGCCTCGTCCCTTGGGACATGGTCGATGAGGATCGTGTCCCGGCTTACGGCAACGGATTGGCCGCCGCGCTGCGGAAAGAATGGTGGCGTGAAGATGGCCGGGTGCTGTGCAAGCAAGTGACGCTGAGGTCCGGCAAGTTGCACGCGCAGCCTCTCCAGATCAAACAGGTCGAGCGTCCAGCCGAACTTCTCTGCCACGAACTTGTGCGCGAAGTCTTTGTCCGATGCCGACAGCACTTCGGTGCATACAAAGACGAAGACGCTCGGATCGTGGCCCTTCTCCTGCACGCGTCGGCAGTCCGCTCCAAGCTTCACGCGCCAGTCGGAGCGGACCGTGTAGGCGAAGCCGATCTTTCGTCCTGACTCGTCACTTCGAATGATGGCGTCGCGCCCCTCGTCCCCGGTCCCGCCGAGTGGATCGATGCCCGGGTAGCCGGCGCCCGCCAAGAGCACCGAGCAAAGGCGCTCAAAGTCCCGATAGTCGGTAACGCGCTCGAGACAGTAAAGGATTAGGTCGGCAGACATGACGCAAGTATACGATGCAGCGGCGTAGTGACCTGGCCACTTGCTGATGGGCCTACACAGTCGCACGCCGGCTGAGGCCGTCAGCCATCCTATACGCCTCAGCGGGGTGCCATGCCCAATGGCATGGTGCCCCGCGTTCTTCCCCAACGCGTCACTGCTCCTCTGCCAGGTGCTGCTCGATCTCGTCGACGAACGGCGACGCTCGCCTCATCGTGTGTACCAAGTGAACCTCGGCCTTCGCTCGCGTGAACCCGACGTAGAACAGCCTGCGGGCCTCCGCGAGTTGCTGTCGTCCGGCACCGTTGCGCGGCAAGCGGCCGACGTCCATGCCGAACATGAACACGACCCAGAACTCGCGGCCCTGCGCGATGTGCAGCGTCGACAGGGTCAGGCGATCGAGGTGCTCCCCGTCGCCCGCCAGTTCGCCCAGAACGTCCTGGTAGGCCTCGATATCCAGAATGACCGGCAGCTTAGCGTCTTCCAGCGGTTGCGTCGCCATGGTGATGTTGACCGCGTTGCCGGTGGCCGACTCGACCGCCGAATGCTGATTGAAGAAGCCGGAAAAAGTGAGATTCGCCGCATCCGGCAAGCGCGGACCCAGTTTCAGATAGTTGTCGAGATTGACGCTACCGTCATCGCTGGGCAACAGAATGCGATTGATGAACCGCAGCCTGATCAGGCGGACTTGCACCGGCGCTGCCCACTCCACGAACAACTTCCACGTGCGTTCGATCTCGGGCAAGTAGTGATCAAGGCTTGCATATGGCGCCAATCGATTGAACGAGTACCCCTGAGGCCGCAACTGCACCAACTGCCTCTCGTCCGGCGCCAGAAACATGAGTGCCTGCAACCCTTGTCGCGCGCTGACTCTTGGTGCTTCCCCACCCTTCGCTTCGAACTGCATTTCCTGCACGGCGCGCTTGCGCGCAATCGGATACGCATCGCGAAGCCGCTCTGCGGCCGAGGCTTCCAGTGCCGGCACATCGATGCCCGGCGGCAGATCGCAGTCGGTGTCCAGCACCGCCTCGACGATCGGAGCCGATTTCAGCTTCAGTTCGGGCACGTCCATAACGACCCGGATGCTAGACCCTGAACACCTTCATCACCTCGTCGCCCAGGTGATTGATGACTTTCACCGCGATCCGTCCCGACTTCGGCTTGGGGAAGGGCCGTGACGTGTCGCTGTTCAGCGTCGCCCAGGCGTCTTCGTTGATCTCGGCTTTCAGCGTCGTCTTCAGCGCGCTGTAGGGGTCGTTGGCGCCGAGGAAGTAGGCGTGGCGGACGAAGAAGCTTTCCTCGTTGTAGTCGGTGTCGATGAACCAGCAGGCGATGCCTTCCGGGCCGTCGCTGCGCACTTCGCCGGTCTGCGGG
>Ga0207951_100919_pt1 | contig 12165 bp, 11 predicted proteins | sample Subbio12Aug_8Bad_FD_184830 | JGI IMG/M metagenome (GOLD analysis project Ga0207951, IMG submission 184830) | Serpentinite rock and fluid subsurface biosphere microbial communities from McLaughlin Reserve, California, USA - CR12Aug_8Bad (SPAdes) | ecosystem: Environmental > Terrestrial > Deep... | reverse complement strand
GATTCAACAAGGAAACAGCCTCCAAACTGCCGGGCAAGGGCTGCCACTCTGCCGCCGACTTGATGAAATCGTCGGAATCGACATTGATCGTGCCGTCGCGATCCAGAATGACAAACCGCGCGGTCACGCTTGCAGCTTGGATATGTCGGCGATTTTCAGAAACTGGTTGGACAGTTTGGCCAGCAAGGCCAAACGGCTGTTGCGCAATGCCTCGTCGTCGGTATTGACCATGACGTGATCGAAAAAGGCATCGACCGTATCGCGCAATTGCGCCAGTCGGCTCAAGGCCATCGGGTAATTGCCCTCGGCCAGCAGCGGCGCAATCGCGGTTTCCGCTGTCTCGGCGGCGACCAGCAGATTTTTCTCCTGTGCTTCGATCAGCGTACCTATGGTTTCCGCAACTACTTGTTCGGATTTTCTCAGAATGTTGATGATGCGTTTATTGGCGGCCGCCAGACTTTCGGCTTCCGGCAAGGCGCGGAAAGCCTGCACGGCTTTGAGTCGCAACCAGAAATCGAACGGACGGGTCGGATTGATCGCCAAAACGGCTTCGAATTCGTCGCTACTGAAACCGTGATCCAGGCAATAACCCTTCAAACGATCGAAGATGAAGCCGCTGACTTTCTGCCGGGTTTCAGCCTTGTCGAAGGGATGAGCAAACTGCGCCAGCGCCGCATCCAGCAACTCGACCACATCCAGGGCCAGGCCGTTTTCGATCACGGTGCGCAAGATGCCCAGGGTGGCGCGGCGCAAGGCGTAAGGGTCTTTGTCGCCGGTTGGTATCAGGCCGACACTGAAAATGCCTGCCAGCGTATCGATTTTCTCCGCCAGCGCCAGCGCCACACTGACAGGTGCTTGTGGAATTTCGCCGCCGGATTGCCTGGGGAAATACTGCTCTTCCAGGGCGAGGGCTACCGCCGCGTCCTCACCGTCTGCCGCCGCGTAATAACGGCCCATGGTGCCTTGCAGGTTGGCGAATTCGCCGACCATGAGGGTCATCAAATCGGTTTTTGCCAGCAAAGCGGCACGCTTCGCCAGCATCGCATCGGCGTCTAGCCTTTCGGCGATCATGCCTGCCAAATGGGCAACCCGTTCGGTTTTGTCGAACAAACTGCCCAGGTCTTTCTGGAACACGATGGTTTTCAGTCTGTCGACCCGATTTGCCAGGGATTGCTTGCGATCCTGATTCCAGAAGAACTCGGCATCGACCAGGCGCGGCAACACCACGCGCTCGTTACCGGCGCGAATCGCTGCCGGGTTGGAGCTTTCGATGTTGGCAAAGGTGATGAAATGCGGCAGCAAACCGCCTTGTGCGTTCTTGACCGGGAAATACTTCTGGTTGGACTGCATGGTGGTAATCAGCACCTCCTGCGGCAATGCCAGGAAGCGGGCGTCGAAATTGCCAACCACCGGTACCGGCCATTCGTTCAAGGCCGCGACTTCCTCCAGTAAATCGTCTTCGATATGCGCGATGCCGCCAAGCTGGGCTGCGGCCTTCTGGGCACCGGTTTCGATTTGCTGCATACGCTGTGCGAAATCGACCGTTACTTTCGCGGCCAGCAGTTTGTCGACATAGTCATTCGGATGATGCAGTTCGATTGCACCGGGTGACAGGAAGCGGTGGCCGAAACTGTGGCGATCGGTTTTCAGCCCCAGAATTCCGGTGTCGATAACCTCATTGCCGAACAGCAGCACGGCATTGTGTACTGGCCGGACGAATTCGTGCTCGTAAGCCCCCCAGCGCATGCGTTTGGCAATCGGCAATTGCGCAAGGCTTTGGCGAATGATGTCGGGGATCAAATCGACGGTGGCCTGGCCTTTGACGGCTTGCTTGAAAATCAGCCAGGCGCCTTTGTCGGTTTCCAGCGTTTCCAGTTGTTCGAAGCGGGCGGCGCAACTGGTGGCGAAGCCCAGTGCTGCCTTGCTTGGTGTGCCGTCCGGCCCGTAAGCCGCTTGCAAGGCCGGGCCGCGTTTTTCCACCACCTTGTCGGCCTGCTGGCTGTCCAGATTACGGACGATTACTGCCAAACGCCGTGGCGTGGCATACGCCCGTGCTTCGCTGAAATTCAGGCCAGCCTCCTGCAAACCGGCGGCCATGCCATCCAGCAACGACTGGCTGAGTTTTTTCAGGGATTTGGGTGGCAGCTCTTCGCCGCCCAGTTCGAATAGTAAGTCGTGTGTCGTCACAGCGTTGGCCTATGGTGCGAAATTTGCAGGTGTTGTCGATGCGGTGTCTTTTATGACAGGTTTTGGTGGAGCAAAAAGTATAGGGATATGAAATGCTTAGTCATCGTCTTCGGCGTTAGCCATGTCTTCGCTATCGGCATCATGGAATGGCGATTCATCATGATGACTGGTCAGGTTTTTGAGGTAGCGGTAGAGCTGGCGGGCCGATTTCGGCGGTTTGGCCTGCATGGCCTCTTTTTGGGCGCCGCGCACTAGCTGGCGCAAATGTTGTGCGTCGGCATCCGGGTGCTCGTCGATGAAGTCGGTCAAATGCCGGTTGTCTGTGTCGGATAACAGCAAATCGCGCCAGCGTTCGGCCTGATGATGCTCTCTGACGGCATGGGCACTCTGGCTTTTCATGCGGGCCAGTTGCTCCTGTATGGCATCAATGTCGAGCAAGCGGAGTTGCGCCGTGATGTATTTGAGCAGACGTTTACGCGCTGCATTTTTGCCCATTTTGCCTGCATCGAGCAGCGCGGCCTCGATTGCGTCCGGCAATTGAAATTCGGCAATGTGCGCAGGAGCCAGTTCGCACAGTTCTTCGGCCATGGCGAAAACGGCAGCGATCTGTTTTTTGATTTGGGTTTTGTTGGGGCGGATCGCGTAGTACTCGACATCCTCATCGCCATCATCGCCTTCGTAAACGTCTTCGATCATATTGCCCCGGTCGGGAGGTGATTATTTGGAGGGTGGCCATTTTAGCAAACTTGCGGGAGCCGCTAATTTTTAGCGACTTTTGCCCAAAACCTGCCGTGGAGATGGGCGCGGGTTGGCTTTTTCCGTTAGCTGGGTAGCGTCAAATAATCGGTATCGACTTCATCCAGATTCCGGCGCAGCGTTTCCGGGGCTGACCGTGCCAGTGCGGTCAGTCGCTGGTTACTGAGCGGGCCGACGATTTTCACCAGATCGGTCAGCTTGATGCCTTGCCCAACCAGAAACGCAATGTAGTTGTCGCGCAGCGATTCAACACTAACGTGGGCGGCATCCGGCATGTTGGCATCGATGGCGGCGCAACACAGCAGGGCATCCAGCGCGTCTTGCGATGACCCGAGCGGCCACCCATCGAATGGGTCGACAGTGGCCAGAAGGCTGGCATTGGCCGGGATTTTACGTCCGTCTTTCAGTGTGAGTGTGCGAGTGTCCGGGTCGATTGGCGCTGCATTCAGCGCCAGAATGTCGTCGCTGGTAAGGCCGTTGCAAACCAGCGCCATCAGGCATCGTGCTTCTGGCGCGGCTGATTGGAAGGTGTCGATGACATCGGCGCGGGCAAACATCCACGACGCATATACCAGCTCTGCGCTGGTGCGATGATTCAAACTGGCCTGAATCGGCTGATGATCGACATCAATCATGGGCCGGGGGCGATGATGCAGTTCGATGGTGGCATACGGCGTCGGGGCGTCGGGCGGCATGGGGGGCGCGGCATTCAGATAGTCGGTGATGATGATCGCAGACAATGCCAGCCCCAACACGACCGCAAGCGCCACCAGCGACTGGGTCAAGTAATCGGGTTTGATGGATTTGTCAGGCAGGTTGGCCGGTTCGACGACATCGACTTGCGGATAATTCTGCCGCTGTTTGGCATCGATTGCCGCCAGCCTGAGCTGGGTCTCGTGTTGCAGGGTTTCGAGTTTGAGCAATGCCTGCTGCATGGCCTGCAATTCGCTGAAGCGCGAGGTGTGGTCGCTGGCCAGGCGTTTGTGCTCGGCTTGTTGCGCCTGAATCGCGGCGACGGCCTGTTTCGCGGTGAGGTAATGGTTTTGTGCTTCCTGGATGGCGTAATCCCGGCCCGTCAGGTTTTTTTGCGCAATTTTGCTTTCGATCTCGGCCAGTTGTTCCTTGACCTTGCGCAGATTGGGGTTGAGTTCGATGTATTGCGCAGTGAAGCGACCTTCGAGTTCGGCCAGTTCCTCGCGTAATTTCTCCGCCTGTTGCAGCAATACCGCCATGGTGCGGGTGTCGTCTTCCGGCAGCACGGCCCGGCCTTGCGCAATGGCATCCTGCACCGTGTCCAGCCTTGCCTTGGCCTTGACTTCATCCTCCAGCGCCTTGTTCAGCGATTGATTTAGACCTTGCAACCGGGCGTGAGCCTGATTGTCGGCACTTTGATCCGATACGATGGCGTACCTGGCTCTGAACTGGTCGATATCCAGACGCTTGTCTTCGATCTGGCGCTGGATGCGCCGCAATTCGGCCTGAATCTTGACCGACACATCGTCGGTATTGTGGGCGATGAACTGGCGCCTGGCATCCATATAACTGTCTATCCAGACATTGATGGCCAGCCGCAGTTGTTCGGGTTGGCTGCCTTCGGCCACCAATTTGACCAGATTGGTATTTTCGACCGGCATGACGTTGAGCAATCCCTTCAGGCGAACGACATCCCAGGCCGTGCCGCTCACATCGACATCGGTCAGCACTTTCGCAGTGGCCTCCAGCACCGCCTGGCCCAGCAGAACGTGCGACTGAATGGCGACATGTTGATTGTCGGCCTGAATGTTGACCTGATCCAGTTCGGTAGGGGCCGTCGTCAGCACGGTGGCCACGCTCTGGTAAATGGCGGGCTGCATGAAGATGACGGTTTGCGACACCAGCAAGCACGGCAGGACGATGAGCCAGAACAACCGCCAACGCTTGCGAGGCGGCTTGGCATGGCCTTGAGCATCGTCGTGAGAATAAACTGGACTGGATGGATTGATCATGTTGACCACCGCACGGAAAGGGGGAGTTGGACGTGGTTTGTCGCCGGAGCGAGGGAATCAAAAAAACCGAAATTTTGAAGTGTGATGACTATACAAAAAAAATGCGCTTCACGGCTTCATTGGTTGCTATGGTCGTTGTGGGCGTCGATGAATCAAGTCTTTTTGAAATGCGCCAGCTCATCCTACAAATTCAGGGTCATTACTCAGTCTTCGACATCGATCTGGCAAGTCCGACACTGTATGACCGTGTCGCGGTTAGCGGAAATGCCCAGTTCGACGGTGGTGTGCTGGTGAACTTCCTGTTGCGAACCCCGAATGGCTTCGACTACCGGCCCGCAGCGGGTGACAGCTTCACTTGGTTGATGGTGGACGGCGCGGTGTGTGGGCTGCCAGACATAGCCTGGTAACTGACCGTGATTGGCGATGGCTGGGAAAGCACGCTGGCCAGCAGCTATTGGGAAAATACGTACTGGATATGGGGGGCTGGGCAGATGAACGGTGTGCAGATCAATTTCCGTGGCGACCGCATCGACTTCGCTCCGGTGCCGCTACCCGCAGCCGCATGGTTCATGCTGTCGGGATTGGGCGTAGTGGCCTGTGCGTCGCGGCGCAGGCGGCTTCAGAAATAACAACGGTGTTGCCGGGCGATCATGCCTTTACTGATAGCGCTCCCGCTTTTCAGCGGCAAATGCCGATAGGGCGTCGAGTATCGCTGGATCGACAGTGTCTTCGCCGTGTAAGCGTTGGAGCGTTTGTTGCAAACGGCTGAGATCGATGGGGGCCTGCGGGTCGCTGAGTCGTGCGTGGCAGACCTGTTGCCAGCGCACGGCTTCGTCTGGGTGCAGGCTATCCGGGTAATTGCGGGCGCGGTAGCGGAACAGCATCTCTGGCAGGCGGGCGTCATCGAAACGGAAGCGGTTGTCGGCAAGCTGGCGGGGCGACAGGTTGCGGATTTTGGCGAGGGTGGTTTTGTCGCGTGTGCTGAAAAAGCCGCCGCTGTACAGCATCAAATCCGGGTCGGCGCTGGCGGGGAGATTTTCCCGTCTGAATACATCGGCCAATTTTGCAGTTAATGGCGCTGCCGCTTGCAGTTGGTGTGCATGGCGCTGGCATTGTTCAAGATCGATCGACAAACGTTCGGCGTCGTGCGGACGCATGACCGGCAGCGGTGCCAGTACCGGGCAGCGATTGACGTGTATGGTTTTCAGGGCGATGCGTTCGACGCCTTCGGGTAGATCGTCGGCGGCAGTGAACAGCCGGGTTCGAATGGCGTCGGCGTTCAGTTCAATTAGCGCCGTGGGGTCGGCGGACAGGTCGTAGACGATGATTTCCGTCGCCCGTTCAGAATGTACGGCCAGTGGCAGCACTACGGCCAGGTGATGCTGGCGCGCCGGGTAGCGCCCGGATACGTGTATCAGCGGCTGGCCGCTGCCGACGCCTAGCAATGTCAGCGCCTTTTGCTTCGAACGATGCTCGAACAGATAGTCGAACAGCCGGGGCTGACGGGTTTTCACCAAACGTGCCAGGGCAATGGTGGCGTGAACGTCGGACAGGGCGTCGTGCGCGGTGTCATGGCTTATGCCGTTGGCGGCGGTCAGGGCTTCCAGTCTGAAACTCGGTGCGCCGTCGTCGCGTTGTGGCCAGGTGATGCCGTCAGGTCGCAGGGCTTCGGTGGCACGGACGACATCGATCAAGTCCCAGCGTGAGTTGCCGTTTTGCCATTCGCGGGCATAAGGGTCGAAAAAGTTGCGGTAAAACAGATGGCGGGATACTTCGTCGTCGAAACGCAGGCTGTTGTAACCCAAGGCGCAGGTGCCGGGCTGTGCTAGGGCCTGGTGGACGAGGGCGGCGAATTCGGCTTCACACACGCCGTTGGCCAACGCATGTTGCGGTGTGATGCCGGTAATCAGACAGGCTTCGGGGTGTGGCAGGTAATCCTCCGCCGGTTTGCAGTAAAGCATCAGCGGGTCTTCGACGATGTTGAAATCCAGGTCGGTACGAAGCCCTGCGAACTGGCAGGGGCGGTCGCGTTGAGGGTCGGCGCCGAAGGTTTCGTAGTCGTGCCAGAAAAGCGTGGTCATGGGTTGTTGCAAGCCAGGGGGAAGATGCCGGGAAAATTTCCGTAAACCCGGCGTTGCGGATAGCGGGGTCAGGATTTTATCTTATAATCGCCCGTCCGATTTTTTGTCCACCAACAGGAATTATCATGAAAAAAATGTCGTTGTTCGTTTCGGCTGTCTTGATGATGTTGACGGGTTTGGCTCACGCTCACGGTCCCGTGAGAGCCAAACTGACTGCCACCATTACCATCGATGCACCGGCTGCCAAAGTTTGGGATGTCATCAAAAATTATGGCGACATGTCGTGGCATCCTGACATCAAAAGCGTCAGCGGTGGCGGCAACGATAAAGGCGCCGTGCGCACATTGACGCTGCAAGGCGGTGGCTCCATCACCGAGGAACTGAAGTCGCACGATGATGCCAAGATGGCGTACAAATACAAAATCACTGACATGAGTTCGACAGGCACCATCAAACATGCGGGTCAGGATGAGAAAATCCCGGTGCTGCCGGTGGGTAACTACGCGGCCGAATTGTCGGTTGCCGACAAGGGCGGTAAAGCCGAAATCGAGTGGGTTGCCACGTATTACCGCGCCTATGTCAATAACAATCCACCTGCCGAATTGAACGAGGAAGCCGCCGACAAGGCCGTGACCGATGTGTTGACCACAGGTCTGGAAGCACTGGCCAAAAAGCTGGCGCCCGGCTCATCGGCCAAGGTTGCAATCGAACTGAAGCGTTAAGCGTCTTGCATTCATCAACGGTTTTCGTCCTGCGGGGCGGAAACCGTTTTTTTATCGCCCGCTTTCAAATTCATTAGCCCATGCCGTTCAAATTCCTTGCCGTACTGGCCATCGCATCGCTGGCGACGCTATCGGCCCACGCTGCGCCTTACGCTTATATCACCAACCAACTGGATAATTCGGTGTCGGTGATCGATACGGCGAAGCAGCAGGTTATCGCCACGGTGCCGGTTCCCGGCAAGCCTGCCGGTGTCGCCGTCAATCCACACCGTCAGCAGGTTTACATCAGTACACCGGAAACCGGGGGGTTCGTCGTCATCGACAGCCAGAAGCAGGCGGCGGTCAAAACCGTGAAGCTTGCGGGCGCATCGTTGGGCATTGCCGTCGATCGCGACGGCAAGCGCATTTTCGTGGCGGATTGGTACGAGAATTCGGTTTCACTGTTCAATGCCGACACACTCGACAAAACCGGCGTGGTGACGGTGGGCAAGTCGCCTTCTGGCATGGTGGTCAGCCCGGACAACCGCTGGCTGTATGTCGCCAACCGGGTCGATGATTCGGTGTCGCAAATCGATCTGCAAAAACTGACGATACGCAACACCACGAAAGTGGGTGCCCATCCGTTCGGTCTGGCCGTCGATGCCAAGGGCAAGCGCCTTTACACGGCGAATGTCGAAGGAAACGATGTCACGGTACTGGACGCCAGCCGGATGAAACGCATCGCCAGCGTGAAAGTAGGCGCTCGGCCCTATGCCGTCAGCCTGGCGATGAACGACACATTGCTATTTGTGACCAATCAGGACGATGGCACGGTGTCGGTCATCGATACCGCGTCGCTGAACGTGGTATCGACTATCACTGTCGGCGACAAGCCGGAAGGCATCAGCACCCATCCCGACGACCTGACGGTCTATGTCGCCAACTGGTTCGACAACAACGTATCGGTGATCGATGCCAAAACACTGGCCGTCACTCATACCTTGGTAACCGGCGAGGGCAGCCGGGCGTTTGGCAGCTTCATCAGTCCGTGAGCGTGCTACACTTCGCGCCCTTTATTGATTCCCCTCGAAAATGCCATGGCCGAAACCGTCGAAGAACTGACCATCCGTTACGAAGATAACGGTGTCGAAACCGTCAAGGAACTGGATAAAAAAGTATTGAGCAAAGGTGCTTGGGCGACGATTCTCTACCGCTATCAGGATTGGGAGCCTAGTAAAAATCAATACAGCGGCGATCGCTTCAGCATCCGCCGTTATCAGAAGCGTAACGGCGAATACCAGCAAAAATCCAAGTTCAACATTTCCAGCGAAAAGCAGGCGCAGGAGTTGATAGAGGCTTTGCAGGGCTGGTTGCAGGCGGGTGGCAAGGACTAAACAACTAATCAATCCGTTGTGGTCTTGCTCTCGATCCATTCGTAAATTTCCGTTAGTGCGGGGTCGCATTTGCAGCAACTGCCGCCGCAATTCGCACCCGCTTGGCTTTTTTTGAGCCTGCCCTTGCTGATCCACTTGCTCAACATGCCGCGCAGTGCCTCGGCATCGACTTGAAAGCGCATTACCAGGTCATTCAGGCTGACGCGCTTTTTTTCCTGAAGATAATCCCGTAGTTCTGCCAGTATCATGCGACCTCTTGGTCGTTGCTGCCGATGCACAGCGCCTGAATGCGCAGGCCGATGATGCCGATTATGAGCACTGCCGACATCGTCAGTATCCAGAACAGGGCGGTTGCCGGGTTATGGCCGAAATTCATGATTTGATAGAACAAGGTGGCCGTGATGTAGGCCAGCGAGGTCGTCCAGATCACCACGAACAAGGCCCAGCCTGCGCTGGTTTCCCTGTAAATGGCTGCTGTCGCAGCCACGCAGGGGGCGTACAGCAAAATGAACAGCAGGTAGGCAAATGCCCCCACCCGTCCGTCAAAGCGTTGCTGCATGATTGCAAACGTGGCCACTTTTACATCTTGTGGTTCCTGGGTGGCCGTGGCGATGCCGAGAGGGTCGAGCAGTCGGTCGGCAATGGCTTGCAGATTGTCGGGCACGGTTTGTGCGGCATTCAGCAGGGCTTGCTGCAAATCAAAGGTTTCGTCGTCTTCCGTATCCTGGCCTGTAGCCATCTGGCTGTACAGCGCATCGAGAGTGCCAACCACGGCTTCCTTGGCCAGAATGCCGGTAAAAATGCCGACGGTGGCCGGCCAGTTGTCATCACGAATGCCCATGGGGGCGAATGCGGGTGTCAATGTTCTGCCGATTGCGCTCAAGACCGAGCGGTCGCTGTTTTCACGGCCAAAGCTGCCATCGGTACCCAGCGAGTTGAGGATGTTCAGTACCAGCACCATGGGTACGATCAGTTTGCCTGCATTGAGTATGAAGGTTTTGAGTCTGTCCCAGGTTTTCAGGGCGATGCCGCGCAGGGTAGGGATGTGGTAGGCCGGTAATTCCATGACGAAGGGCGTTGGCTCGCCTTTTAGAACGGTGTGCCGCATGATTAGCCCCGTCATCACGGCCACTGCAATGCCAAACAGGTACAGACCAAAGACGAGGTTCTGGCCGCCCACCGGGAAAAATGCCGCCGCGAACAAGGCATAAACCGGCAGACGGGCACCGCACGACATGAACGGGTTCATCAGGTTGGTGAGGATGCGATCACGGCGATTGTCCAGGGTGCGCGTGGCGATGATGGCCGGTACGTTGCAGCCGAAACCGACGATCATCGGGACGAACGATTTGCCCGGCAGGCCAATGAAGCACATGAATCTGTCCATCACGAACGCGGCTCTTGCCATGTAGCCGGAATCTTCCAGTGCGGACAGGAAAATGAACAGGAAGCCGACGATGGGGACGAAGGTGGCCACCACCTGAATGCCGCCACCGACGCCATTGCTCAGCAAGACGATCAGCCAATCGGGCCAGTGCAGGCCGGTCAGCCAGGCGCTTGCGCCATCGACCAGCAAGGCACCGATGGCTTGGTCGAAAAAGTCGACGAAGGCGCTGCCGATGTTGATGGTGAACATGAACATGGCATACATGACCAGCAAAAAAACCGGTATGCCGAGAAAGCGGTTGAGGACGATGCTGTCGATTTTGTCGGTGGTGCTGCGCGAGGTTTCGCCCTGTCTGCAAACGCAGTACTGTACCCACTGGTTGACGATGCCATAGCGGGCATCGGCGGCCAGAATGTCGATTTCGTCGTGGGTTGTTATTTCAATTTCGCTGCGGTATTGCGCTGCCAGAGTTTCTAGCACCGGGCCTGCCCATTGCCGCGCCAGCGTATCGTTTTCCAGCAGCCGCAGTGCCAGCCAGCGTTTGTCGCAAGCGGGGAGCTTGGCATCAGTCAATTCCGCTACCAATCGGGTGGCAGCGTTTTCCATAGCAGGGTGGTAGCTGATTTCCAAGGTGGGGATAGGCGGAGCGGCTACGGCGACGCTGATGGCTTCGCACAGTTCTTTGATGCCGCTGCCCCGGGAGGCAATGACGGCAACGACCGGGCAGCCCAGCATTTGGCTGAATCGATTAAGGTCGATTTTGATGCCGCGCCGTTTGGCGGCATCCATCATGTTCAGCACCACAATCATCGGTACGCGCATTTCGATGAGCTGCGATGTCAGGTACAGATTGCGCTCGATGTTGGCGGCATCGACGATGTTGATAATCAGGTTGGCTTCGCGCGATGCCACGTAGTCGCGGGCGATTTTTTCATCGAGGGATATGCTGTCGTCGTCGGATTCCAGCGAGTAGGTGCCGGGCAGGTCGACGACACGAATTTTCTGGCCGTGAAAAACGTAGTTGCCGGTTTTCTTTTCGACGGTTACGCCAGGCCAGTTGCCGACCTGCTGGCGAGAGCCGGTCAGGGCGTTGAACAGTGTGGTTTTGCCGCAATTGGGGTTGCCGACGATACCAACCGTGCAGGCAATCGTCATATCTTTTCGATAAGTAACACCGACGCTTCGTTTTTACGCAACGACAGTGAAAAACCCCGTAATTTGATTTCGACCGGATCGCCCATGGGCGCGAAACGGGTGACGGTAAATTCGGTTCCTGGCGTCAAACCCATCGCCAGCAATTTTTTGCGATAAGCGCCACCTGTCTGATCAAAACCTACGATGCGGCCAGAATCACCCGTCGCAAGTGCCTTCAAGTTACTGGACATTCAAACACCCAAAAAAAGGTAAGCAATAATGGTTCTCATTGGGTGGCACTATACCACATCGGCCCGATGACACGGCTGCCGCGCCATGTGGCGCTTGCTCTGTCGAGCGTGTGCAATTTGTTCTAAGTGTGTTGTAAATTTGCGATAATCGCGCGTTTTTTTGAGAGCAGCTCGATGTGGTTTAAGAATCTGGCGGTATACCGATTTACCGAGGCATTTGAATTATCGCCTGACGAATTGGAGCAGGCGCTCCAGCAGCATCCTTTCAGGCCGTGCGGTGGTCACGACG
>Ga0207951_100913_pt1 | contig 12269 bp, 11 predicted proteins | sample Subbio12Aug_8Bad_FD_184830 | JGI IMG/M metagenome (GOLD analysis project Ga0207951, IMG submission 184830) | Serpentinite rock and fluid subsurface biosphere microbial communities from McLaughlin Reserve, California, USA - CR12Aug_8Bad (SPAdes) | ecosystem: Environmental > Terrestrial > Deep... | reverse complement strand
GCCGTCCGGCCCGCGCACGGTCAGTTCCTGGCCGGCCTCGGTGTTGCGGGCGCCTTCAAGCTGGCCGAGCACCATGCCGTCAGAGCCCGTGACGTCGGCGCCGGGCTGGAGCGTCAGGGTGGCGGGCTGTTCAGCCGACTGGGGGGCTGTTTCGGCCGGGACGGGCGGCGTCTGCGGGGCCATGGCGTCCTGGGCCAAGGCGGGAGCGGTCAGGAGAAACAGGCCGGCGACGCCGGTGAGGAGGGCGGTCTTTCGCATGATGTCTGCCTTGTCTACGCGAGCGGGGAGGGCTCGCACCGACTGGCTAACACCCCGTCCGGGCGAATGTTTCGACCGCCCAGAAATGACCCCGGGCGCGCCGGATTCGGCCGGTTTCCGCTCGCGGATCGCCACAAAACGGCCCGCGAGCGGTAAAACCTACTCCTCGCGGACGCGCTTCTTGCGGAACGACGGGTTCAGCACGGCCTTGCGCAGGCGGATCGACTTGGGCGTGACCTCGACCAGTTCGTCCTCCTCGATATAGGCGATGGCCTGCTCCAGCGACGGCCGCCGCGGCGGTGTCAGGCGCACGGCCTCGTCCTTGCCCGAGGCGCGGATGTTGTTCAGCGCCTTGGCCTTCATCGGATTGACGTCGAGGTCGTCCCAGCGGGCGTTCTCGCCGATGATCATGCCCTGGTAGGTCTTCTCGCCGCCGCCGACGAACATCACGCCGCGGTCCTCGAGGTTCCACAGGGCGAAGGCGGCGGTCTCGCCGTCGCCGTTGGAGACCAGCACGCCCTTCAGACGGCCCTCGATGGCGCCCTTGTGCGGCTCATAGTGGCTGAACACCCGGTTCAGCACGCCCGAACCGCGCGTGTCGGTCAGGAATTCGCCCTGATAGCCGATCAGCGAGCGCGACGGCGACTTCAGCGTCAGACGCGTCTTGCCGGCGCCGGACGGGCCCATATCCTTCAGCTCGGCCTTGCGGGCCGACAGCTTCTCGATGACCACGCCGGTGTATTCGTCGTCGACGTCGATGACGACGTCCTCGATCGGCTCCAGCCGCTCGCCGTTCTCGCCGGTCTGATAGACCACGCGCGGACGGCTGATCGACAGCTCGAAACCCTCACGGCGCATGTTCTCGATCAGCACGCCCAGCTGCAGTTCGCCGCGGCCGGCGACCTCGAAGGCGTCCTTGCCGCCGGTCTCGGTGACGCGGATGGCGACGTTGGCTTCAGCTTCCTTCAGCAGGCGGTCGCGGATCACGCGCGACTGGACCTTGTCGCCTTCGCGCCCGGCCAGCGGGCTGTCATTGACCGAGACGGTCATGGAGATGGTCGGGGGATCGATCGGCTGGGCGGGCAGGGCCTCGGTCACATCCAGGGCGCACAGGGTGTCGGCCACGGTGGCCTTGGACATGCCGGCGATGGCGACGATGTCGCCCGCCTCGGCCTCATCGACCGGCTGGCGCTTCAGGCCGCGGAAGGCCAGCACCTTGGTGATGCGACCCTGTTCGATGGTCTTGCCGTCGCGCGACAGGGCCTTGATCGACATGCCGGGAACGGCCTTGCCGCTCTCGATCCGGCCGGTCAGCAGGCGGCCGAGGAAGGGATCGCTCTCGATCAGCACGTTGAGGATCTGGAACGGCTTGTCCTTGTTCTCGACGACCTTCGGCTCCGGCACGTGTTTGACGATCAGCTCGAACAGGGCGTTCAGATTGTCGGACGGCTGGTTCAGATCCATCGTCGCCCAGCCGGCGCGGCCCGAGGCGTAGATGTGCGGGAAGTCCAGCTGCTCGTCGGTCGCGCCGATGGCGGCGAACAGGTCGAAGGCGGCGTTGTGGACCTTGTCGGGATCGGCGTGGGCGCGATCGACCTTGTTGATGCAGAGGATCGGCTTGAGGCCCATCTTCAGCGCCTTGGTCAGCACGAATTTGGTCTGGGGCATGACGCCCTCTTCGGCGTCGACCAGCAGGACGCAGCCGTCCACCATGCCCAGGATCCGCTCGACCTCGCCGCCGAAGTCGGCGTGGCCCGGGGTGTCGATGATGTTGATCCGGGTGTCGCCCGTCTCGCCATGCCAGAGCACCGAGGTGCATTTGGCCAGGATGGTGATCCCGCGCTCCTTCTCCTGGTCGTTGGAGTCCATCGCCCGTTCGGACTGGGCCTCATTGGCTCGGAAGACGCCGGACTGGGCCAGAAGCTGGTCCACCAGGGTGGTCTTGCCGTGGTCGACGTGGGCGATGATGGCGACGTTGCGCAGGTTCATTTGACTATCAGACGTGCAAGGCGGCCGGCCCGGGCAAAACTTTGGGGCGGCGGCTGGGTTCAGGCGACGGTGCGGGGAGCGCGCGCCTCTTACAGGGGCGCACGCGGAAACGCCAGTGTGCGAGGAACACGCACCGGCGTAACGGCGGTCTGTATCTCTCAGGAAAGAGGCGGCGCCAAGGCGGGAGGAGCTCCACCGACGAACGGCCTACTCGCCACTCGCCACTTGCCACTCTAAACCCTCCCTCATGCCTGAACTTCCCGAGGTCGAAACCGTCCGCCGCGGCCTGGACCCTGTCCTGACCGGCGCGCGCCTGACCCGCGTGCGCCAGAACCGCCCCGACCTGCGCTTCCCCTTTCCCGACCGCTTCCCCGAACGGCTGGAGGGCGCGATCGTCGAGCGGATCGACCGCCGCGCCAAATATCTGCTGATGCCGCTGTCGACCGGCGAGACCTGGGTCAGCCATCTGGGCATGACCGGACGCTTCACGCTCGACGGCGCCCAGCTGGGCGAGTTCGAGGAAAAGGCCCCCATCGCCGGCAAGCATGAGCATGTCAGCCTTTGCGCCGTCAGGGCCGCCGTGACGACCCGGATCGGCTTCGCCGACGCGCGGCGGTTCGGCTTCATGGGCCTGATCCCGACCGACGCGGTCGAGCGCCATCCCTGGTTCGCCGCTCTCGGCCCCGAGCCGCTCGGCAACGGCTTTTCCGGCGCCCATCTGGCCGAGGCCTTCGCGGGCAAGAAGCAGAACATCAAGGTCAGTCTGCTGGACCAGCGCGTCGTCGCCGGCCTCGGCAATATCTATGTCTGCGAGGCCCTGTACCGCGCCCGCATTTCGCCGCTTGTCGCCGCGGGTCGGGTGTCGAAGCCGCGGCTGGAGTCCCTCGCCGCCGTGGTCCGCGATGTTCTCAACGAGGCCATCCAGGCCGGCGGCTCGACCCTGAAGGATTTCGCCAATGCCGACGGCGGGCAGGGCTATTTCCAGCACCGTTTCGACGTCTATGGCCGCGAGGGAAAACCCTGCCTCGCCGACAGTTGCACAGGTCTGGTCCGGCGCACCGTCCAGGGCGGCCGCTCGACCTTCTGGTGCCCGTCCTGCCAGAAGCGGTGAGGTCTGGGTGAATGGTGCTGGTGAGCGAGAGCCGAACGGACGATCCAGCCTCTGCCTCGCTCACCCCTTGCTCACTAGCACTCTTCACCCCTCCGCCTGTATGACGACCGCGAACACGCGGAGCGCCCCCCATGTCTGACAGCTATTCCACCCTGCTCATCGAACGCCACGCCGACGGCTATGCGCTGGTGACCCTGAACCGGCCCGAGGCGCTGAACGCCCTCAACTCGGCCCTGTTCAAGGATCTGTCGGACTTCCTCGACGCGGTCGAGCACGATGACAGCGTCCGCTGCCTGATCCTGACCGGTTCGGGCGACAAGGCCTTCGCCGCCGGCGCCGACATCAAGGAGATGCAGGACCAGACCTATGCCCAGATGTACACGGGTAATTTCTTCGCCCTCGGCCACGACCGCATCACCCGTTTCCGCAAGCCGATCATCGCCGCGGTCAACGGCTTCGCCCTCGGCGGCGGCTGCGAACTGGCCATGCTGTGCGACTTCATCGTCGCCTCGGACAAGGCGAAATTCGGCCAGCCCGAGATCAACCTCGGCGTCGCCCCCGGCATCGGCGGCTCCCAGCGCCTGACCCGTCTGGTCGGCAAGTCCAAGGCCATGGACATGGTCCTGACCGCCCGGATGATGGACGCCGCCGAGGCCGAACGCGCCGGCCTCGCCAGCCGCGTCGTCCCCCACGAGACGTTGGAGGACGAGGTCCGCAAGATCGCCGCGAGGATCGCCGCCCAGAGCCCCCTGGCCGTCATGGCCAACAAGGAGATGGTCAACGCCGCGCTGGAGACCACCCTGACCCAGGGCGTCCAGTTCGAACGCCGCCTGTTCCACTCCCTGTTCGCCTTCGAGGACCAGAAGGAGGGCATGGCCGCCTTCGTGGAGAAGCGGAAGCCGGTGTTTACGGGGCGGTGAGACTCGCCTTGAACCCGCCCGGTGTTTCCGCTATAGCCGCGCGCTCTTCGAGATTTCCCTCGCCGTGGACCGTGCTCCGCGGCGTTTCCGTTCGTAAGGTTTGACTGATGGCCAACAATGCCGGCGCCAAGAAAGCGATCCGCAAGATCGCGGCCCGCACCGAAGTGAACAAGGCGCGCCGCACGCGCGTCCGCACCTTCCTGCGCAAATTCCAGGAAGCCGTCGTCGCGGGCGACGCCGCCGCCGCGAAGGCCGCCTTTGTCGAGGCGCAATCCGAGCTGATGCGCGCCGTCTCCAAGGGCGTGGTTCACAAGAACACCGGTTCGCGGAAAGTGGGCCGTCTGCATGCCCAGCTGAAGAAGATGTCGGCCGCCTGATTTCTCGGGTTGCGGACGGCCTTTTACAGGGCTGTCATGGTAAATATCAGCGATTCCAACGGCGAGGGCGCGCAGGCTCCCTCGCCGTTTGCACGTGTGCGCTTAAGCTCTGCGGCAGCGATCTGCGCTCGCCTCTGTGACGAAAACCGGTTTTTCGTTGGCGGCGTTTGGCTTTAGCGGAGTCAACAATTTTAACTGCAAATCGAGTCGCGAATCAGCGTTGACGCCCCCCTCGCCGGGCGTAAGTTTGGGGCGCTGACGCACTTCCATCCCCACACGGATGAAGACGGCGCGGAACTGGTTTTCGTGTCGGCGTGAGACGCCTGTTCAAGAGTTCGACCCCACCCGCATGGCCCCGGCCACGCGGGACAGGAGAAGTCGTCCCTCGTTCCGGGGTCTTCCGAAGTGCGTCGGGTGATGGGTTTCTGACGGGTGGCTGACGATGACGGGGAGCGCGCTGATGGCGGGGATGACGGATCCGGATCGCATCTGGACCGAGGCGGCGGGCCGTCTGCGCAGCGAGATCGGCGAGGGGCCGTTCAGCTCTTATATCGCCCCCTCGGCGGTGCGCAGCGACGGGTCCGGCCAGCTGATCCTCGTCACCCCCACCGCCTATGCCCGCGACTGGGTGCGCAAGAACGCCCTGCGTCGCATGAATGAACTGTGGCTGGGCCTCGACGGCCTGTCGCGTCGCCTTGACGTCCGCTGCCGCGCCGAGATGGGCTCGGTCGCTCCCGCCTCCCAGGTCGCCGCCGGCCGGGCCGAGGGCGCCACCGTCACCCCTCTGCCGATCCCCCTGCCCACGGTGCCGCCGGTCGCTGACGGAGCCCGCGCCGTCCGCGCCGCCGGCCTGCAGGAGCGGCTGACCTTCGACAGTTTCGTGGAAGGGCAGGGCAATGCCTTCGCCCTGGCCATCGCCCGCCAGGCCGCGGCCTGGGCCGACGGCCATTTCAACCCGATCTTCTTCTGCGGCCCCTATGGCTACGGCAAGACCCATCTGCTCAACGCCATCGCCTGGGAGGCCCAGCGGCTGCGACCGGATGCAAAGGTCGTCTATCTGACCGCCGAACGCTTCCTGTCGACCTTCGTGCGCGCCATGCAGGACCGCTCGACCGCCGCCTTCAAGGACAGTCTGCGCGGGGCCGACATGCTGCTGATCGACGACGTCCAGTTCGTCGGCGGCAAGGCCTCGACCCAGGAGGAACTGTTGTCGACGCTGACCGTCCTGATCGAGGACGGCAAGAAGATCATCCTCTCGGCCGACCGCCCGCCGATGGCCCTGACCGAGGTCGAGCCGCGCCTGCGCAGCCACCTCGCCTCGGGCCTGACCTGCCCGGTCGAGCCGGCCGACCGCGCCCTGAAACTGGCCGTGGCCCGCAACCGGATCGAGGCCCTGGCCCGGCTCGGCGTCGTCTCCGGCGAAGCCCAGGCCGAGGTGCTGGAACATCTCGTCGACCGCACCCCCGGCTCGATGCGCGAGCTGGAGGGCGCCGTGAACACCCTGGCCGCCGTCGCCGGCGCCCGCCTGTCCTCGCTCAGCGTCGACGAGACCCAGGCCCTGCTCGGCTCGGCCCTGCGCGGCGGCCCCGAGCGCCGCATCACCGTCGACGAGATCCAGAAGACCGTCGCCGATCATTTCAGCCTCAAACAGGCCGACCTGCTGAGCGAGCGCCGCACCCGCGCCGTCGCCCGTCCGCGCCAGATCGCCATGTGGCTGTGCAAACAGCACACCACCCGCTCCTACCCGGATATCGGCCGGCGCTTCGGCGGGCGTGACCACACCACGGTCCTGCACGGGGTCCGCAAGATCGAGGAGCTGATGGCCCTCGACGACCAGATCGCCCGGGATGTGGAGACGCTGACGCGCAAGCTGCGCGGTTAGGGTCGAGGTCTGAGGGTCGAGGGTCGAGGCGGGTTATCCACATCCGCCTGCGCCTTCCTCCCTCGACCCTCGACCCCCGACCCTCGACCCTTCCTTGCCCCCCGCCGCCAATCCGCTAGTGTCCAAGGCCCTCTATTCGTTGTGGCGTTGTTGAGTCGCCGCACCAGGGCCGAGACCATATGCAACTGACCATCGAACGATCCGCCCTCCTCAAGGCCCTCGGCCACGTGCAGAGCGTCGTCGAACGCCGCAACACCATTCCGATCCTGTCCAACGTCCTGCTCAGCGCCGGTCGCGACAAGCTCGCCTTCGCCGCCACCGACCTCGACATGGAGATGGTCGACGAGGCCGAGGCCCAGGTGAATGTCGAGGGCCAGATCACCGCCCCGGCCCACACCCTGTATGAGATCGTGCGCAAACTGCCCGACGGCGCCGAGGTCTCGCTCAGCTACAACGGCGACGACCCCCGTCTGGTGGTCCAGGCCGGCCGCTCCAAATTCAACCTGCCGGTCCTGCCGGCCGGCGACTTCCCGGTCATGTCGACCGACACCTCGGGCGCCCGCTTCTCCCTGCCCAAGGAGGACCTTGCCCGGCTGATCGACAAGACCCGGTTCGCCGTCTCGACCGAAGAGACCCGCTACTATCTGAACGGCCTGTATCTGCACACCGTGGCCGAGGCCGGCATTCCGCTGCTGCGCGCCGTGGCCACCGACGGCCACCGTCTGGCCCTGGCCGAGACGCCCGCGCCCGAGGGCGCCGCCGGCGGCCCCGGCGTCATCGTCCCGCGCAAGACCATCGACCAGGTCCGCCGCCTGCTCGACGACGGCTCCGGCCCGGTCGAGGTCATGGTCAGCCCGCAGAAGATCCGCTTCGAATTCGGCCAGGCCAGCCTGACCTCCAAGGTCATCGACGGCGCCTTCCCCGACTACATGCGGGTCATCCCCAAGGGGAACGACAAACAGGCCGACATCGACAACACCCTGTTCGCCCAGGCCGTCGACCGCGTCGCCACCATCTCGGCCGAGAAGAGCCGTTCGGTGAAACTGGCCTTCGAACTGGACCGCGTCACCCTGACGGTGCGCAACATGGAGGCCGGGCAGGGGGTCGAGGAGGTCGAGATCGGCTATTCCGAAGAGCCCTTCGAGATCGGCTTCAACGCCCGTTACCTGCTCGACGTCGCCGGCCAGATCACCGGCGAGACGGCCCACTTCAAATTCGCCGACCCGGCCAGCCCGACCCTGGTCCTCGATCCGGGCGACCCGGGCGTCCAGTATGTGCTGATGCCGCTGCGGGTGTAGGGTACAAAATGTTCCGCTCATCCCGGCGAAAGCCGGGACCCAGTGCTTTCGTGACGTACGGAGGTTCCGGTTGGCGTTCTTCACCTACATCATCGCCAGTCGCCGGAACGGGACGCTCTACACCGGCTCGACCGACAACCTGATCAAGCGGATCAACGAGCACCGCGAGAAGCGGCGCGACGGCTTCACCGCCAAACACGGCGTGGCGATCCTCGTCTGGTATGAAATCCACGAAAGCCGCCACGCCGCCTTCGTCCGGGAGCGCCAGATCAAGGAATGGAAGCGGGTCTGGAAGCTGGAAATGATCGAGCGAACCAACCCCGGCTGGACCGACCTGTTCGAAAAGCTCTTCTGAACCGCCCGCGTTCTTGCGAAAGGACTGGGTCCCGGCTTTCGCCGGGATGAGCGGAAAATTTTGATTACATCTCTCACCCTCACCGACTTCCGCTCCTACGCGAGCGCGACCCTGCCCATCGCGGCGGGCGCCGTCGTGCTCCACGGCCCCAACGGCGCCGGCAAGACCAATCTGCTGGAAGCCCTCAGCCTGTTCACCCCCGGCCGCGGCCTGCGTGGCGCCACCGCCCCCGAGATGGGCCGCCGCGAACCCGGCGAGGCTGCCGGTCGCGCCTGGGCCGTCGCCGCCGTCCTCACCGACGGTGACGAGGAAACGAAGCTCGGCACCGGCGTCCAGTCCCCCGGCGCCGCCCGTCGCATCGTCCGCATCGACGGCGAGACGGCCCAGCCCGGCCGGCTGCTCGACCACCTCCGCCCCGTCTGGGCCACGCCGGAACAGGACCGGCTGTTCTCCGACGCCCGCGCCGCTCGTCTGAAATTCTTCGACCGGCTGGTGTTCGCCGCCGACCCCGCCCACGCCGCCGCCGTCTCGGCCTATGAAAAGGCCCTGCGCGAACGGCTCCGCCTGCTGACCGAAGGCGCGGAAGGCCGGGCCGCCGACCCCCTCTGGCTCGACGCCCTGGAACTGCGCCTCGGCGAGGCCGGAGCCGAGGCCGCCATCGCCCGCGCCGCCGCCCTGACCACCCTCCAGGCCGCCATCGACGCCCGCAACGACCGTCCTTTCCCCCAGGCCGACCTCGGCCTGACCGGCGAGGCCGAGGCCATGGCGACCGCCGGCGCCGGGCCCGAGGCCATCGCCGCCGCCCTGCGCGAGGGTCTGGCCCGCTCCCGCGCCCGCGACGCCGCCGCCGGCCGCTCCCTGTTCGGCCCCCACCGCTCCGACCTGACCGCCCTGCACCGCGCCAAGAACCGCCCCGCCGCCGAGGGCTCATCCGGCGAGCAGAAGGCGCTGGTGCTGAACCTGATCCTCGCCCAGATCACCCGGCTGGCGGACCAGAGTGCCCCGCCCGTCCTCCTGCTCGACGAAGCCCCCGCCCATCTCGACACCGCCCGCAGAGGCGCCCTGTTCGACGAGATCGACGCCCTTGGCCTTCAGGCCTTCCTCACCGGCACCGAAGCCGACCTCTTCGCCCCCCTGCGCGGCCGCGCCCAGTTCGTCCGCGTCGACGGGGGGGCATTGACGGTGGAGTAGGGAGCGATCCTCCTCCGTCGACTCCGTTCCTTCTCCCCTTGAGGGAGAAGGTGGCCGAGCGAAGCGAGGTCGGATGAGGGGTGAAACACCCACCTGTCCGTGGACCGCGTCTGCTCCGGTCAATTGACCTGCTGAAGCAGCCCCCTCATCCGGGCCTCCGGCCCACCTTCTCCCTCAAGGGGAGAAGGATCCGGTGCTACGTTTTACCCGCCAGATTCCCTAATTCTCAAAAGCGGGCCGTTGGTTTTCAACGCCTTGCAGAAATAACAGCGTCAACTCCGCGCCATAGGAAGCCGCGGCGCTACAATTCCCCCGTCCCGTCGCAGGGAGGCTCGCTCGGCCGGCGATCCGAAGCGGCGGCGGGAGCGGATGGAGCGGGGGTCCGCCGGCGTCAGCCGGGGGAGCCGGACCGGATCGGGGGCCTCCTAAGGGCTCGCCGTCCGGAGTGGAGGGTCGGGGGGGATACCCAGGCCGTTCCAGGGATCGGGATCGTGGCCCGACCTGCCCGCTGGGGGCGCTGCGGTAAGGCGATAAGACCGCCACCCGACGCAAGCTTCCGGAAAACCGTCTGCGCGGAGCGTTCGTCTTTCGCCGAAACGGTAATCTCTAACCTCTCCGGGCGAGGGCCCGGACGCTCCGCCATGCCTCCCGCGCGCACGTTCGGAGGATAACGAGCAAGTACTTTACAAAACAAAGTTGATGCGGCATAACGTCGGCGAAACCGGAGACACGACCATGACCGAACGCACAGAAGACCCCGCCGCCGACATCGCCTGGATGCGCCAGCTTGCCGAGGACGGCGCCCGGACGCCGATGCAGGGCAGTTCGCTGCTGATGTTTGGCGGCCTGCTCTACGGTCTCGCCAGTCTTTTCCATTGGGCCGTGATCGTCGATCTCGTCCCGCTGGCCGATAACCAGATCTGGATCGGCTGGATCGTGGCGACGGTCGCCTACTGGATCGTTCTGGGCGTCACCATTCCCCGCCTGCGCCGGGCCGGTGTGTCGACGACCGCCAACCGGGCGGCGGGCATCGCCTGGAGCGGCATGGGCTGGGGCATTTTCGCCCTGTTCGTCGCCATGTCCGTGCTGGGTTGGCGGGTGGCCGACGAGGCCGTGATCAACGCCATGTTCGCCCTCATTCCCTCGATCATCATGGTCTTCTACGGGGTGGGCTGGGCGGTCCATGCCGAGATGCAACGCTCGCGGATGCTGTGGGCCCTGTCGCTGTCCAGCTTCGTCGCCGCCCCGCTGCTGGCGCTCTTCGCCGGTCACGCGGAACAGTATCTCGCCTATGCCGCCGCCCTGTTCGGGCTGATGGCCCTGCCCGGCTTCCTGCTCATGCGGCAGGCGCGGGCCTGATCATGGCCGACGATTTCGACATCAACCGCCTCGATGAGGTCATCCATGGTCGCGTCCGCCTCGGCATCATGGCCGTTCTGGCCGCGGTCGAGAGCGCCGATTTCAACACCCTGAAGGCGCGGCTGCAGGCGACGGACGGCAATCTCTCGGTCCATCTGCGCAAGCTCGAGGACGCCGGCTTCGTCGCCGTGACCAAACGGTTCGAGGGTCGCAAACCCCTGACCGAGGCCGCCATGACGCCCAAGGGACGCAAGGCCTTCGTCGCCTATCTCGACGCCATGCAGGGTCTCGTCGGCAACGGTGGTTAGCGTCATCCGCCTCGGCTAGACAGGGGGATGACCAGCCGCATCCACCGCTTCGACGCCCTCGACAATTTCCGCGACTACGGCGACTACGCCACGGCCGCGGGACGGCGCATCGCCCCCGGCCGGCTGTTCCGGGCCGGACACCAGGCCCGGGCCAGCGAGGCCGATCTCGACCGGCTCGCCGCCCTCGGCCTCGCCACCGTGGTCGACCTGCGACGTCCGTCCGAACGCCGCGACCAGCCTTCGAAACGCCCCGCGAACTTCGCCGCGACGGTGATCGAAAGCGACCACGACGACGGCGGCGAGGCGCCGCACATCACCTTCCTGAAGACCGCTGACCTGACCCCGGACTCCGGCCGGCGCTTCATGACCGCCACCTATCGGCGGCTGGCGTTCGAGCCGTCCCACCTCGACCTGTTCGCCCGCTATTTTCGCGCCCTCGCCGACGCCGAAGGGCCGGTGCTGATCCACTGCGCCGCCGGCAAGGACCGGACCGGCCTGCTCGCCGCCCTGACGCACCATCTGCTCGGCGTGAATCGCGACGACATGGTCGCCGACTATCTGCTGACCAATACCGCCGTCGATCTGGCGGGCCGCGCGCCGGGCATCGCCCGCCAGCTGGAGGCCATGACCGGCCGTCCCGCCTCGCATGACGCCGTCATCGCCTTCCTCGGGGTCGAGCCCGTCTATCTCGAGACCGCCCTGGCCGAGATCGCGTCGCAGCATGGCTCGATCGACGCCTATCTGCAGCAGGCCCTCGGCGTCGACGCGGCGGCGCGTGACCGGATCGGCGAGCGGCTGTCGGCGTGAACCCGCGCCGGATCGAGACCCGCGACCGGCCCTGGTGCGACCCGCTGGCGGTGGCCAACGGCCTCCGGCATCGCGACGGCGCCCTGGCCCTGCTGTCGGACGGCGGCGCCCTTGGCCGCTGGTCCTTCGTCGCCGCCGGGCCCGACCGCGTCCATGTCGGCCCACTCGCCCCCGATGGCCTCGCCATCCTGCGCGACCCGGCCTTCGCCGCCGGCGTGGTCGGCCTGCTGGCCTATGACGCCGGGGCCCGCCCCGCGACCGGGCCGCGCGACCCGGTCTGGCCCGATCTGATGCTGGCCCGCTATCCGGCCATCCTCGCCTTCGACCACCAGCAACGCCTTGTCCGCGTGATCGGACGCGGGGACGACGCGGCTGCCGCCGCCGACCGGGCCGAGGCCTGGCTGGCCGACGCGG
>Ga0207951_100912_pt1 | contig 12273 bp, 8 predicted proteins | sample Subbio12Aug_8Bad_FD_184830 | JGI IMG/M metagenome (GOLD analysis project Ga0207951, IMG submission 184830) | Serpentinite rock and fluid subsurface biosphere microbial communities from McLaughlin Reserve, California, USA - CR12Aug_8Bad (SPAdes) | ecosystem: Environmental > Terrestrial > Deep... | reverse complement strand
TGGTGGATTTACCTGGTAAAAAAGAGTGATCCAGCCTCTTCTCCTCGAAGACGAACAGGGTTTGCTGTGTCGATGAAGTGCATCGTTTCGGCGCCATGCCGACAATTGGCCCGACGTAAAACGTCGGCAGTGATGCGGGGGTTCGTGGTCATTCGGCGTAATCCGGCGACGGTTCGTTTGTCTCGCGCTCGCCATCCGCATCGCCTTGGTCGTCCTTGCCGAACGGACGCGGGAAGTCGATGACATAGCGATACTGTTTGCCGCAGTAGAGGATCACTTCCTTTTGCCCGCGCTTGAGCAAACGCATTTCGAGTTTCAGGTCGGCATAGCCTGGGTGGTTCAGCAAGTCGTCGAACAGGGTTTGCAATTGTCTGCGGCAACTTTGGTAGCTGTGTTCGGGGCTGGTTTTCATGAGTCAGTACGCGATTCTCAGGGTAACGCCCAGGTTGCGACCGGGGCGGGAAAAACGGTCGGCCCAGAATTCTGCCGCCGCGAAATTGCCCAGGGTGGCATGCGGGTCGCCTGCGCGGGTGTTGGTGTCTTCCCAGTCGATGTACTTTTTGTCGAACAGGTTGAACACGCCGACGTTCAGGCTGATGTGGCGGTCGATGTTGTAATAGGCGTTGAAATCGACCACGCCGTAGCCGTCGGGCAGATACTGAACGTCGGCGGGGGCGGTCGAAGCGCGTTTGGCCGTCACCAGTGTCAGCATGGTTTCGGTGCCCCAGTCGCCATCGGGTTGGTCGTAGCGCAGCCCGATCACCGCCTTGATCGGGCTGATGGCGCGCAAGGCTTCGTCGTCGGCGCGGCCTGTCGCCAGGTTAGAGCCTTCGATGTGAGCGGCGCTGAACAGCAGGCTGGCACCGAGCAGCGAAGGCGACAGGGTGTCGAGGTTGAGACGGCTTTTGATTTCGATGCCCTGGATGCGTATCTCATCCTGGCTGTTGACGGTCTGCATGGTCAGAAAACCCAGCGGTGGACAGGATGATGTCGCCGGGTCGCAGATGACATCGCCGAAAATAAAGTTCTGGTAATCGTTGCGGAACACGGTGATGTCGAATTCGCCGCTGTCGCTTTGGCCGCGCACGCCGACTTCGGCATCGACACTGGTTTCCGGCACGATGTTGTAATTGGGCACGACGCTGTAACCGAAGTTGGCGTTGGTGAAGCCCAGGTTGCTTTCACTGAAATTGGGGCCACGAAAGCCGTGGGTGTAGCGGCCATGCACGCTGAATACGTCGTCGACATGCAGCAGGGCGCCGAAGCGTGGCAGAAAGTCGTAGCGATCGATAATGCTGGGAATGATGGGGTCTGCACCGCTGAGGACGGCTTCTTTCGACACTTTTTCGAACAGGTGATCCGGGTGCGGACGCAGCCGGAAGTATTCCCAGCGTCCGCCGGGTATCAGTTCGATGCGGCGTTGCAACAGCTCGATACGATCTTCGACATAAGCGCCAGCCTTGGTGACGGTACTCAGCGGAAAATCGCGTACCGGAAAATCGTCTGGAATGACGGCTTTAGTGATTTTGCCTTTGGGACAAACCTGTGTCGGTTGGCCACGAAAATTGACGCTGCCGGATACACATTCGAAGCTGCCGTCGCGCAACTGGGCGATGCGGTTCTGATTGATTTGGCCGCCATATTGCAGGGCATGGCGACTGCCCCACAGCTCGAAGCGGCGATTTAGTTTCAATTCGCCGCCGATGTCGTCGTTGTCGTACTGGAAAATGCGGCGGGTCAGCGTGTTGCCGTCGACGGGGCTCGTCCTGTCCTGAACGGTGAGCTGACCGGTGGCGGTTGTCTGGGTGTAAATCCGCCACAAGGCCTCGTCGAACAGTGGCGTGGCCAGGTTTTTCAGGGTGTGATCCAGGCTGATGCGCCAGCGGCTCTGGTCGTCTGTGGTCAGCATTTGGTTGACGTTGCGCAGGCTGATGTCAGGGCCACGCGCGAACAGGGCGTCCAGCTCGGATTGGGTTTGCAACCATTCGCCGGTCAGCCGCAACACATTGTCGTCGTTGAAACGGTACAGCAGTTTCGACAGGACGTTATAGCTCTGGTTGTCTTGTGGACTGGGCGTGGTGCGGCTGCCGCCCAGGCTGTCGTTGGTGCCCATGTTGTCGGTTTCGTTGCTTTGGCTGTGGGTGAACAGCACCATGCTCTCCCAGTTGTCCAGCGCACCGGCCAGCGTCGCCGTCTGCACCAGGCCGTTGTCGGTGGTGTTGTAATTGAGCTTGGCGCTGCCGTAATAGTCGTTGCCGAATACTTTCAGGTAGTCGGTCGGGTCTTTGGTGACGAAGTTGACGCTGCCGCCCATGGCATCGCCGCCATAGTAGGCCGAGCCTGTACCGCGCACGATCTCGACCGCCTTGAGAGCATCCATGTCGACCATGTTGCGAGTGGCATTGGAGAACGAGCCGATGCGAAAGGCTTCGGGCAGGCGAACGCCATCGACCTGCATCAAAACGCGGTTGCCACCCAAGCCACGAATAGTGATGCCGCTGGCACCGAAACGTTGCGGGTCGTTGCCGACATTGACGCCGGGTTCGTAGCGGATCAAATCCTTGAGGTTGCGGATCATGCGTTGCTCTATGGTTGCGGCGTCGATGACCGACTGGGTACCCGGCTGGTTGTGGCTGTCGTCGGGTTTGTCGGGTTTTTCTGTTACTTCGATCATGTCCAGTTCGGTGTCGTCGGCTTCGGTTTTTTTCGTGTCTTCGGTTTTTGCTTTGGTGTCAGGCTGGCTGTTGCCGCTTACCGGGTTCATCGCAATGACGGCGGTCAACAGCAGCGCGTGAAGCCGCAACAGGCATCGATGCGAAGAAGGATTCATGTGGGTCGGCGGTAACCGGGGTGTCGTTCATGGTCGATGCAGCTTGCCGGGCTACCAGGCCCGTTCGGGTTTCACAACGCATTCATCAAACCGCTTGAAAAGGGTCGATCCCAACCTGCCTGGGCGAGGAGTCATCACGCCAGGGCTGTGTCAGCATCCGTGCCAAATCCTTGGCGTGGTGTTTTATGTCTAGTGCTGAGTTTGTGGACATTCGGCGAGGATCGGCCCTTTTCAAGCGGCGCGAAGCTTGAGAGAAATAATAATGATTCGCATTTATAAAGTCAAAAAAAATTTGCTCCCCTTCGCAAATCCTTGCTTGCTTTCTTGTTCCCACGCTCCGCTTGGGAACGCATACGGACGTTGGGGCTGAAGCCGATGCGTTTGTAATACGCCAGTTCGTGCGTCAGCGCGGCAATCTTGCAACGCAACACTGACCGGCAAACCACCGATCGACGCCCACAAAAAAGCCCGGATGGCGCATCGCCACCCGGGCTTTTTTGTGCGGATCAGACCGCGCGTCTATTCCTGATCCAATCCAAACGCGCTATGCAAGGCACGCACGGCCAGTTCCAGGTATTTCTCGTCGATGACGACGGAAATTTTTATCTCGGACGTGGAAATCATCTGAATGTTGATGCCTTCGTCGGCCAGAACCTTAAACATGGTGCTGGCGATACCGGCATGTGAGCGCATACCGACGCCGACGATGGATACCTTGACGATGCTGCTGTCGCCGATGATTTCGGTAGTACCGCCAAAATCGGCTTTCAAACGCGCCAGTACCGCTTTGGCACGGGCAAAGTCGTTGCGGTTGACGGTGAAGGTGAAGTCGGTGTTGCCGTGCGCCGAAATGTTCTGCACGATCATGTCGACTTCGATGTTCTCGTCGGCGATCGGTCCCAGAATCCTGGACGCCACGCCCGGCAAATCCGGTACACCGGTCAGGGTCAGTTTGGCCTCGTCGCGGTTGAAGGCGATGCCTGAAATCAATGCTTTTTCCATATCCGATTCCTCGTAGCTGATGAGTGTGCCATTGCCTTCGATGAACGACGACAACACGCGCAATTTGACGTTGTATTTGCCAGCGAATTCGACCGAACGGATCTGCAATACTTTAGAACCCAGGCTGGCCATTTCCAGCATTTCCTCGAAGGTGATGCGTTCCAGACGGCGGGCCTTGGCCACCACGCGCGGATCGGTAGTGTAAACACCGTCGACGTCGGTGTAGATGTGACATTCATCGGCTTTCAATGCCGCCGCCAACGCCACGCCCGTGGTGTCGGAGCCGCCGCGCCCCAGAGTAGTGATGTTGCCATCTTCGTCCACACCCTGAAAACCGGCAACCACCACGACACGGCCTGCGGCGAGGTCGGCGCGCAGGTGACGCTCGTCGATTTCCCGAATCCTGGCTTTGGTATGCGCATTGTCGGTCAGAATGCGCACCTGGCTACCGGTGTAGGAACGCGCATCGACACCGACATGGTGCAAAGCCATCGCCAGCAGCGCGATGGTGACCTGCTCGCCGGTGGACAGCAGCACATCCAGCTCGCGATCGGTCGGCTGCGGCTGCATGTCTTTCGCCAGCGCCAGCAGGCGGTTGGTTTCGCCACTCATCGCCGACACCACCACCACGATCTGATCGCCTGCATCGTGGGCTTTTTTGACTTTTTCGGCCACCGCCTTGATGCGCTCGACCGAACCCACCGACGTGCCGCCAAACTTATAAACGTACAATGTCATGTTTTTATTGGCCTTTTTATTCTCTCATGTCATTTAGCTTTGCTTCTGAGTCGGAAAAGCGAAACCTAGAGGACAATGTGTCACTACCACGGCGGCTAAATACAATGCCGATCCGCAGGATAAATTAGGGAATGAATCGATAAATGCCTAAAGCCTTCCCATCACTTTTTCGGAAAATACCTTACGTCAGGCAAATTTTCGAAATGGTTATCCGACGTCACCAATTCGGCATTCAGTTGCTGCGCCAATGCAATCACTTCAGCCTGGTGAGTGAGCGCAACAACTTGCAAGGCAACCACCTCGTTTTTCTCGCGGCAAATCCATTTATGCAATTCATACTGAATGGAGGTGAGAACGACTAAACGATGCGCCAACGTTGCATGATTCCGGTGCGTTGCGTAGTATTCATGGCGGGCGTCGATGAGGTTTTCAGAACCTTGATCTTGCCAGCAATGGCCGCCCGCTTCTACCTTTTTTACCAGCCCATCCGGTGGCTGATTCCATTCAGACGCTGAAATTTGCAAGTGCCTCCTGAATAAGTCTTTTAGCCGTTCTGGAACTGATATTGCCCTTTATCATGATGCCATCCATGCCGCACAAACCTCTCTGCCCTTGATACTTCGCATGAAAATGCGGCGGGTTATGTTCGTTATGAAACATCCGAATGATGATTCCGAAAAACATGGATATAAGGCATGACAATTCACTGCTTAAAAGCTATCAAATCAACCTGTCCTTCACCCATGCAGCAACCGCCGCCAATGCCGCTGGCAGTCGATCCGGCTCGTTGCCGCCCGCTTGCGCCATGTCTGGTCTGCCGCCGCCTTTGCCACCCACTTGCGTGGCAACGAAGTTCACCAAGTCGCCCGCTTTTACCTTGTCCATCACGTCTTTCGATACGCTGGCGATCAGGCTGACCTTGTCGTCGCTGACAACTGCCAGTACCAGCGCGGCGCTGCCCAGTTTGTTTTTCAACTGATCGGCCAGGTCGCGCAAGGCTTTGGGATCGACATCGTCCAGCTTCACCGCCAGCACGTTGACACCATTGACATCGACTGCCTGGCGAGTCAATTCGTCGCCCGCCGAGCTGGCCAGTTTGCCTTTGAGTTTTTCCAGTTCCTTTTCCAGGTTTCGGCTTTTCTCCAGCAACTGCATCACCTTGTCGGCGGTTTTGTCCGGCGCGGCTTTCAACAGGCTGGCGATGCTCAGCAGGGCTTGCTCGCGCTGGCCTATCCAGGCCAGTGCACCTTCGCCCGTAACGGCTTCGACACGACGCACCCCGGCAGCGACACCGGTTTCGGCAATGATCTTGAACACGCCGATGTCGCCGGTGCGCTGAACATGGGTGCCGCCGCACAGTTCGGTCGAGAACTCGCCCATGGTCAATACCCGCACCTCGTCGCCGTATTTCTCGCCGAACAAGGCCATGGCACCGGCTTTGACGGCATCGTCTTTGGCCATGATTTGCGCACAGACGGCATTATTGGCGCGGATTTGCTGGTTGACCAGGTGTTCGACGCCCGCTTTTTGTGCGTCCGTCATGGGTTCAAAATGGGAAAAATCGAAACGCAGTTTTTCGCTATCCACCAACGAACCTTTTTGCTGGACGTGCTCGCCCACTACGCTACGCAAGGCGGCATGGAGCAAATGCGTGGCGGAGTGGTTACGCTCGACGGCCTTACGGATTTCAGTGTCGACACTGACTTCGCAAGCCATGCCTGCGCCGATCACGCCTTGAACGACGCGGCCCTTGTGCAGGAACAACTGGCCACCCTGTTTTTGGGTATCGGTCACTTCGAACCTGCCGTCGGCGCATTCGATGCTGCCGCTGTCGCCGACTTGCCCGCCGGATTCGGCATAGAACGGGGTTTGATCGAGTATCACCACGCCTTCGTCGCCCGCTTCTAGGCTTTCGATCGGCTGGCCTTTTTTGAACAAGCCCAAAATCTGTACCGAACCGTCCAGATGTGAATAACCGGTGAAGTTTGTGGCGCTGTCGTGCCTGATGTCCTGGTCGTAATCGGCAGCGAACTGACCACCTGCGCGGGCACGGTCGCGTTGGGCGCTCATCTCCACTTCAAAACCGGCGTGATCGACGCTCAGCTCGTGTTCACGCGCGAAGTCGGCGGTCAAATCCACCGGAAAGCCGTAAGTGTCGTACAGCAAGAACACCACCTCACCGGGAATGACATGGCCTTCCAGCTTGGCGATGCAGTTTTCCAGCACTTTCATGCCTTGGCTCAGGGTTTCAGCGAAGCGCTCTTCCTCTTTTTTCAGAACCCGTTCAACCTGGTCTTGCGCCCTGACCAGTTCAGGATAAGCCTCACCCATTGCCGCCACCAGCGGCGCGACCAGTTTGTAGAAGAAGGTGTCTTGAATGCCTAGGCGGTAGCCGTGGCGGATGGCACGGCGGACAATGCGGCGCAACACGTAGCCCCTGCCCTCGTTGGACGGCAACACACCGTCGGCCACCAGAAACGCGCAGGCACGAATATGGTCGGCAATAACCCGTAGCGAGCTGTTGTTCAAATCGCTGGTACCCGCCAGGCTGGCAGCGGTTTTGACCAGATTCTGGAAAATGTCGATGTCGTAATTGCTGTGTACACCCTGCATGACCGCAGCGATGCGCTCCAGCCCCATGCCGGTATCGACCGACGGCGCAGGCAACGGCGTCAGCTTGCCGTCCTTGTCGCGCTCGTATTGCATGAACACCAGGTTCCAGATTTCGATGTAACGGTCGCCATCCTCATCGGGGCTACCCGGTGGGCCGCCTGCAACGTCTTCGCCGTGGTCGTAGAAAATCTCGGTGCATGGGCCGCATGGGCCGACATCGCCCATAGACCAGAAATTATCCTTGGCGCCGATACGCGATAAACGGGCTGGATCGATCTTCACCTCGTCCAGCCAGATGGCTTCGGCTTCAGAATCTTCATTGAATACCGTTACCCACAATTTCGACGGCGGAATGCCCATTTCCTGGGTCAGAAAGTCCCAGGCGTAATGAATGGCGTCTTTTTTGAAATAATCGCCGAAGCTGAAATTGCCCAGCATTTCGAAGAACGTATGGTGGCGGGCGGTGTAACCGACGTTTTCCAGATCGTTATGCTTGCCGCCGGCACGGACGCAACGCTGACTGGTGGCGGCACGATGGAAATCGACTTTCTCCCGCCCTAGAAATACATCTTTGAACTGCACCATACCGGCATTGGTGAACAGCAGAGTTGGGTCATTGCCCGGTACCAGCGTACTGGACGAACGCACGGCATGACCGCGCTGGCGAAAAAATTCCAAAAAAGCGGCACGAATGTCGGCGCTGGTCATGTGTTTCATGATAAATGCTTCAATTGATGTAAATTTTGTTCGGGTAAATACGGCGAAATGATGCCCAAGAGTTATGGATGCTTATGGCTTTGCGAAAGATGTTGACGAATCCAGGCTGGATTACGCCTTACATCCAGGACGGCTAACACGATAATAAATTCCTCTGTTAGTTGGCATTGGTGCCTAAATGAAGTCTGGGCTTGAATGTCCCTTACCCCAATTAGGCTCAAGGCAAAGCATCCCCTATCCGGATCGACACTAGCATGCCGAAGTAGGTCATGACATTGAACGCGGCGACGCGCACATGAACTTCCGTTACCTGGCTCTCAAATTGTGCCGTACCAAGCAGGGCGCAGCTATTCTTTGCTGCGCTTCGATGTCGATGACATGCGTTTTTTGCTTTTGGCTTTTTTGATCGATTCCGGGTCGAAGTGCGAGATGTTCAGCGGCTTGCCGACGACGCGGACTTTTTTCAGGGCCTGGAACACATCCTTGGGCATACCGGCGGGCAGTTCTACGGTGCTGTAGGTTTCTTCGATGGTGATGCGGGCGATGTGGTCGCCGTCTATGCCGGTTTCGTTGGCGATGGCACCGACGATGTTGCCGGGTTTTACGCCGTCGTTACGGCCAACCTCGATACGGAACAGTTCCATTTCCACCTGGCTGGCGCGATGTTTTTCACGTTTGCCGGATGAGGACTTGTCGCGTTGTTTGTCGTGGCGGTCGTCGCTGTGTTCCTTGGTAGGTTTTTTGCCACCCTCTTTCAGCAGCAGCGGCTCGTCGCCCTGGAGCAGTCTGGCCAGGGCCGCTGCAATGTCCAGCGCGGGTACGTCGTGCTCCATCTGGTACTGATTGATGAGCTGTATGTAAAAACTCAGTTCGTCCGCAGCCAATGTATCGGTAATTTTTTGTTTGAAACGGATGATGCGGGCGTTGTTGATGAATTCGGTCGACGGCAGTTGCATTTCATCGACTTTCTGTTTGGTGGCTTGTTCGATGTTGCTGAGCAGGCGCTTTTCGCGCGGTGATACGAACAAGATGGCATCGCCGGTACGACCGGCGCGACCGGTGCGACCAATGCGATGGACGTAGGATTCGGTGTCGTAGGGAATGTCGTAGTTGACGACGTGGGTGATGCGGTCGACATCAAGGCCACGGGCGGCAACGTCGGTGGCGATGAGGATATCCAACTTGCCGCTTTTCAGGTTGTCGATGGCGCGTTCGCGCAAGTTTTGCGACATGTCGCCGTTGATCGCGGCGGCGGAAAAGCCGCGCGCCTCCAGTTTTTCGGCCACTTCGACCGTCGCGGTCTTGGTGCGCACGAAGATAATCATGCCATCGAAGCTTTCTGCTTCCAGGATGCGGGTGAGCGCATCCATTTTGTGCGGGCCGCTGACGAACAGATAGCGTTGGCGAATGTTTTCAGCGGTTGCGGTTTTGACCTTGATCGTGATCTGTTCGGGGTCGTTGAGGTAGCGGCTGGCGATTTTGCGGATTTCGCTTGGCATAGTGGCCGAGAACAGCGCCGTCTGCCGGTCGGCTGGCGTTTGTTCCAGTATCCATTCAACATCGTCGATGAAACCCATGCGCAGCATTTCGTCGGCTTCGTCCAGCACCAGGCTCTTGAGGTTGTCGAGCACCAGCGTGCCGCGTCGCATGTGGTCGATGACGCGGCCCGGCGTGCCGACGATGACGTGAGCGCCGCGATTCAACTGGCGTAATTGAGTAGAGTAATCCTGGCCGCCGTAAATCGGCAACACATGAAAGCCTTTGATGTGAGCGGCATAACGTTGAAAGGCTTCGGCAACCTGAATGGCCAGTTCCCGGGTGGGTGCCAGTACCAGGGCTTGCGGTTGTTTCTGCTTGACGTCGAGGCGGGCGAGTATCGGCAGCGCGAATGCAGCGGTTTTGCCGGTGCCGGTTTGAGCCTGGCCGAGAACGTCGCGTCCGTCCAAAATGAAGGGAATGATTTGTGCCTGAATGGGAGACGGGGTTTCGTAGCCGATGCTTTTCAGCGATTTGAGCAGAGATTCTGGAAGCGCCAGGTCTTCGAACGAGGGGATTGCCGATAGGGCGTTGGACATGAATGATTACCTTATGAGAAAAACAGGAGGCGCGCCGAGGCGGCACGACGCCCGGCATTCTACCTTAATTTGTTGCTATGTTTTTGATTAGGCGTGAAAAAGTCTTGTTTTCTCAGGCCTGAGCCGTTGCCGAATAGCGACGGCAGACCAGCAGAAAACATTGCGCACCGAAGATCAGATTGGCCATCAGCAGATGTATGGGTTGAGCCATGGCCGGGAAGCCCAGCCTATCCAGGCTGACACCGGCCAGTATGGCGATGACGATCAGGCCCGCCAGGGCGTAGCCGGTTTTCAGCAGCAGGTTGGACGAATCGGCCTGACGGCGAATCTGCCAGACCAGCCAGAGATTGGTGAACAGGATCAGTGATGAAAACGAGCGGTGAACGTAAAAAATCACGGGAAAACTGTCGCGCCAGTATTGCCGGTCGATGTAGCCGTGCTGGTGGGCGATGAAGTCGATAGACTCCCTGACCTGTGTACCCATGACGATTTGCAGCAAGCTCATGGCCATGGCAATTTTCAACACCGTATCGAAGCGCACTGTCAGCCCGTGGCTGTCGATTTGACTCAGTAACGGTTTTTGCGAGCGGGCGATGCCATAAATCAGCAGGGCGACGATCAGCAAGGCCAGCAGCATGTGCAGGGTAATCATCAGCGGCTTGAGGTTACTGGCGACGACAGCCGACCCCAGCCAACCCTGAAAGCCCACCAGGCCCAGCACGAACAGGCTCAAAATGAAAATTCCCGGATCGTGCCTGCGGTAGATGCGCGATGCCCAGGCGGTCAGCAGAACCAAGAAGCCCGTGCTGGCGCCAATCAAGCGGTTGGAGTATTCGGTCCAGGTCTTGACCGGGTTGAAGGCAGTGTTTTCATAACCCCTCGCGGCATAGATTTGCTGATAGTTCGCTGGCAGTTGCGATTCGTGGGTGGGGGGTATCCATTGGCCGAAGCAGGTTGGCCAGTCGGGGCAGCCCATGCCGGCCCCCGAAGCGCGGACGATGCCGCCGGCCAGAATCACGCAATAAACGGCAACGATGGTCAGGATGCCGAGTCGGCGAAAACGGGTGGCAGCGATGGAATCGATCATGACGGGTGGTCTAGTGTCAACGCAGGAGTGAGCGGGTAAGTTCGATGTCTTCCGAAATGCCTTCGATTTCAAGGATTTCGGCATCGGGCTGGAAGCCAGTCTTGCTGAACGCAGGTACGCTGCTCCAATCGACACGACAGGCCGGGTGATCGCTGCCTGCAACACTTTGCAGGAAGGCCACCTGCACCAGATCGACATAGTCGGCGGAGCCGTCGTGGCTTCTTTGAAAGTCCGCATACTCGGACGCCACCGATTTCAGTTCGTTGGGGAAGTTCCAAGTGTCCATGATCATTCTGCCGATGTGCGGATGGGCTTTTTCCAGCAGCTTGTCCAGCCGGGACGGGCTGTCGCGAAATTCGGGGATTTTTTCGACCAGGGTCAGGATGGGCAGCTTGCCTATCTGATGAATCAGACCGGCCAGCATGGCTTCGTCGGCGTTCAGATTCGGCACGAAATTACCCAGCGCCCGGCAGATGGCCGAGACGTTGACACCCTGTTCCCAGATGGCGCGGAAATGGTTTTCCAGCGTGGAACTGCCAGATTTGTACATCTGCTGCATCACCAGACTGGTGACCAGAGTGCGGATGGTGGAGTTGCCCAGCCGGGTGACCGCCATCTGAATGTTGCTAACCTCGCTGGCACCCCGGTACAGCGGGCTGTTGGCAACCTGAATCAAGCGCGCCGACAAGGCAGCGTCCGAGGCAATCATCCCGGCCAGTTTTTCGGCGGAGGTATCGCCCTTGCTGACGGCATCGCGCACTTTCAAGGCGACATCCGGCAGTGTCGGCAGCACCAGACGGTTGGCATCGAGTTCGCTTTGTACGTGGTTCAGGAAATCTTGGACGGATTTGAATTGCATGGTTCTGACGCAGGTTACTGAAACGGGATGATACGAACCGGGCTGTTGGCGGCGTCGTTCAGTATAAGGCATTTGGCCATGTCGTCCGCCGAGTGAAAGGCAACAAGCAGACGGCAGGTTTGCTGATGGGTCTGCATGGCCACGATGTCGCCGACTCTGACCGCATCGCTGGCTGATAAAATGGCCAGATCAGCATGCGTTGTCATGTCGGCATTGCATTCGGCCAGCCCGAGGCAGCGTTTGGCTTTCCCCAGATAATGGGTGCGGGCGATGATTTCCTGACCGGTATAACAGCCTTTTTCGAAACTGATGCCACCGAGAGCGTCGAGATTGAGGGTTTGCGGAATGTGTT
>Ga0207951_100911_pt1 | contig 12285 bp, 10 predicted proteins | sample Subbio12Aug_8Bad_FD_184830 | JGI IMG/M metagenome (GOLD analysis project Ga0207951, IMG submission 184830) | Serpentinite rock and fluid subsurface biosphere microbial communities from McLaughlin Reserve, California, USA - CR12Aug_8Bad (SPAdes) | ecosystem: Environmental > Terrestrial > Deep... | reverse complement strand
CTGTAGCGCCGGCACAAAAGCCGGCGACCTCGGGGCGGTCCTTGGGTTACGACGGGGGAGGGTCGGCGTGCCATGTCACGCCGCTACCCGGGAGGTTGTAGCGCCGGCACTCCGCAGCAATCTTGAAATGGTAAACAACATCATTATCGAATTGGTGTTGTACTTGAAAGGCTCATGCCTGGCCTTGTTCTTAAGGAAATCGTCCAGTCCAAGCTCGTGATAGATTTTAAGGATAGCAGCACAGCCGAAGTTTTTTCTGCCCTCGGCATTCATAGGTAGCGTCTCATCCATATTTACGGTCAGAGTCAGCTTTTCTTGGCCATATCTTCCGCAGTCATCTTACGGGCCACCTCTTGGAAGTGAGCGATGGGGTTCAGGGAGTTGATAGAGAGATAGACCCTGCCATTATCCCTAGGCGATTGTTTAAGGTTCAGATTAGTCAATCCCCACAAACTGCCAGATAGCTATAGTAACACAACATCCTATGCAATCCGATACTTTTAAAAGAATCAAATTTTGTCTGCCTCCGTTCCTTAGCTTGGGCAGAATTTCTGTCGGCCAAGGGCGGGGGGTGCGCGATGGTCATTAGTTTGGTAGACTAGTCTAGAATAGTACTTAGGGGGTGAGGTTGTGACCACTTCAAACGAAACAACCAAGTTGGTAGTGTGCTTTTCATTGACGGGAAACACCCGCTTGGTGGCGAAAACTATGGCCAAGGAAATCAATGCCGATTATGCCGAAATTGTGCCCCTCAAGCAGTACCCGTTGCGCGGCGCCTACCTCTATATTAAGGGAGGAAAAGAGGCGGTGTTCAAATCCGAGCCGGCCCTAGAGGAGGGGACAGTCCGCTATGAGGATTATGATTTGATTATTGTCGGCACCCCGGTATGGGCCGGGACTATGGCTCCGCCGCTGCGCACTTTCTTGAAGTCCCCAGCCTTGCGGGGGAAGAAGTTGTTTTTGTTCTGCACTCATGGCAGCGGCCCTGGCAGCTGCCTGCGCGATATGCGCGAAATAGCCCAAGGCGAGGTCGTGGGTGACTGCGATTTCCACATGGGGCGAAAAGCTGCAGCCGAGAGCATCGGCCAAGCCAAGATTCTTGGTAATAAGCTGCGAGAGAGGTAGAGGTCAAGCCGGATGATACGGGTAAGCAACATCAAAGTCCCTTTAGAGCAGCGTGGGCTGGTAGAGCGTGCGGTTCTGGCAAAGCTCGGCTTGCCTCCATCTGCTCTCGGCAAATATACCATTCATAGGGAATCGATAGATGCGCGGGACAAGCGCAAGGTGCACTTTGTCTACATAGTGGATGTCGAACTTGACAATTTTCGCCATTACCCCATCTTGGGGCGCGATAATGACATTACCGCGCTCCCTGATGTGGAATACCCAGAGATTCCGAGTGGGCAACAAGCCCTTAAAGGTAGGCCTATCATTGTGGGGGCTGGTCCGGCAGGGCTCTTTGCCGCGCTTCTACTGGCGGAGCGCGGCTATCGGCCATTGCTCCTCGAGCGGGGTGACGATGTCGATGCTCGCACAGCAAAAGTGGCGGGATTCTGGAGTACGGGCCGCCTCGACAGCGAAAGCAATGTGCAGTTTGGCGAGGGGGGCGCGGGGACCTTTTCTGACGGCAAGCTCACTACAACTATTCGTGACCCGCGGTGTCGCCAGGTACTACTCGATCTAGTGGCGGCAGGCGCACCGGCCAATATTTTATTTTTACAGAAGCCGCACGTAGGTACTGATGTCTTGCGCGGCGTTGTAAAAAATCTCAGAGAACGCATTATCAGCGCGGGAGGGGAGGTAAGGTTTCGCGCCAAAGTGACCGATATAGTAATCGACCGGGGTGCGATAAAAGGCGTCATCGTCAATGGCGAAAGCACTTATCTATCTGCAGCGGTAATCCTTGCTTTGGGGCATAGCGCGCGCGATACACTCGCCATGCTCCTTGAACGTGGGGTAGAGATGGGGCCGAAGGCCTTTGCCATCGGGGCGCGCATTGAGCACCCGCAGTCGCTGATTGACGAAGCACAGTACGGCGACTTCGCCGGTCACCCCAATCTCGGTCCGGCTGATTACAAATTGGCTCACAGTCCACCGGGCGGACGCGCCGCCTACACTTTTTGCATGTGTCCGGGTGGTGCTGTAGTGGCGGCGGCTTCCGAAGAGGGCCGACTGGTCACCAATGGCATGAGCGAGCAGGCGCGCGACCGACCTAATGCCAATAGTGCCCTCCTAGTTGGGGTGCTACCGACAGACTTTGGCAGCAACCACCCCTTGGCAGGTGTTGATTTCCAGCGTAGGTGGGAAGAAAGAACATTTATCATCGGGGGCGGCGACTACCGGGCGCCGGTGCAAAAGTTAAACGACTTTCTCCGCGGGCGGGAAACCACCGAGCTTGGCAAGGTATCCTCAAGCTACTTGCCGGGGGTGAAAGGTGCCGACTTGGCCGCTTGTCTGCCTCAATTCGTGGTGGAAAATATGCAGGCAGCTATCCACAACTTTGACCGTAAGCTTAAGGGATTCGCCTGCCCTGACGCCCTGCTCACCGGAGTAGAGACGCGGAGTTCCTCTCCCGTACGGCTGATGCGCGACACGGGTTATGAAAGCAATATTAAGGGGTTGTATCCCGCCGGCGAGGGGGCGGGATATGCGGGGGGCATTATGTCAGCCGCAGTGGACGGACTGCGTTTAGCAGAAATTATTGTGGCGAAATACCGGCCTCTCTAAGAGGGAAATGGTGCACTGCGTGTCGAAATAGGTCGAAATAGGTTTTTCAGGCGGCGATAATGTGGGGTGGGGGGAACTAGATGCGGTGGCTTCGTTGGTACATAGCGCTTTATGTATTGCTACTCTTGTTTTTGGCCGCCTCTAGCGCCCCCATGTTGTTTCCGAGCCTGCGCTACACCCTTACCGCAGCCGAGCAAGAGTATCTGGCCGCGCGCGGCTCGTTGCTCGCGCTCGGCGACGACAATTTTCCGCCATTTTCCTATGTCCGAAACGGTCGCGCGGCAGGCTTTGAGCGCGACCTAGTGCATGCCCTCGAAGCGGTTCTCGGCGTACCGATAGAGCATGCCCAAGGCCCGTGGGGAGAAATGCGCGCGCAGCTCGGGCGCGGCGAGGCGGACTTTATTACCGGCATGCGCATTTTGCCTGAGCGCCTTACAATGTATCGGTTTACTGAACCTTACCATACCACCTTTCATGCGCTCATTGTCCCTAAAGATAGCGCTCTGCAAAATTTGAGTGACTTGCCGGGGCTGCGCGTGGCGGCACAGAGGAGCTCCGCCACCTATGAGATGATGGAGAAACAGGGTGTATTGGTCTATCCGGTGGTCATGCCGGAAGAAGGTTTTAAGATGTTAGCGGACGGCGTGGTCGACGCTTGGGTAGAGCAGTACTGGGTGGCTAGGTTTTTGGTGGGCTTTCGCGGGCTAGACCGCTGGGAGGTGCACCCTTTAGGTAATACCTCGGGTGATTACGCCATGGCGGTTTCGCTCCACAGTGACGAAGTCTTGGTCAGCATCCTGAACAAAGGACTTCTACGGCTTGAGGCCAACGGCGTGTTGGAGGACTTGTACGCCCGTTGGTTCGGGCCGACCATAGAGGTGGGGGATGCACCGTCTTTCTTCCCGATTCTAGCGGGGGCGTTTGGCTTGGCCACTTTAGTCTTGGGCCTGATTTTCATGGGGATGTACTTGGAGAGCCAAGTTGATAGCAAAAAGAGGCAGTTAATGCACTCTAGTTTGTCGCTTTTCTCTGAGCAGCGCAAGCTCAAGAAGATGCTGCTCAACGCCGCTCGCGCCTTGGGGGCAACGATTGAGATCAAGGATTTTAACACGGGCAATCATAGCCAGCGAGTGGCGCGCGCGGCGTACATTATTGCCGAGCAAATGGGTTTTTCAGGCAAGAAGCTGTTCACCCTGTACCTGGGTGCGCTCATGCACGATATCGGTAAAGTCGGCATAGCGGACTATATACTCGCTAAAGACGGCGAGCTTTCGCCCGAAGAGCACCGAGAAATCCGCCAGCACCCCCAAATTGGGGCGGGCATCTTGCAGAGCGTAGAAGGATACGACGAGGTCAGGGAAGTGGTGCTTTATCACCACGAGAGGTGGGACGGCGAGATGAATCACCGCTATCCGTCCTACCCGGGACAGCGCTTTGGCGAGGCCATCCCGCTTGGAGCGCGCATTGTGGCGGTAGCGGATGCTTTTGACGCCATTACTTCAGACCGCCCTTACCGGGCGGCGCGTAGCTTCTCTGAGGCGCTGGAGATTCTTAAGGCCTGTGCCGGAGGGCAATTTGACCCCGCAGTAGTAGAAGCGGCCCTTCTGTCCGCCGGCAAGTTGCAAGCAGTTGCCCTTAAGGCCGATGACGAGGAAATAATCGTGCGTATCGAAGAACAGTTAGGGTTATAGACAGAGCAGGAGGCCTCTGTATGGATGCAAAACGGCGCGCCCGGAGGGTTCGCACCATAATCCAGGTGGTAGAGCTGATGGATAAGGCGAACATACGGGCGTGGGTAGGGGGCGGATGGGCATTTTTAGCCCTTGACCCGGCCCACCAACATGACCACTCGGAAATTGTATTTTATCTGTACGCCAAAGATGCCGCGCCTGCGCGCATCTTGCTGACAGAGGCTGGCTTTAGCATCGTCGATATAATGCCTAATTCTTTTGTGGCCATGCGTGGCAAGCTAAAACTTAGCTGGACGCTACTCTGGACTGATGAGCAGGATGGTACGATCACCTATGATAATCGTTTGGACAAAAGCTATCTTTGGCCGAAGGATGCATTCCCCAGAGAAAAGAATGGTTTGTTGGAGGGAGTTTTAGTCTACGCCCTTGACCCTGCCGCATGTATTCAGCACCTGCGCGAAGAACCTGGTGCCTATACGGGCGAGCTGCCGAAGGACATAAAAAGGCTGCCAAACCTTAAATCGCTCGTTCACGATCGCATGTAAAAGAGAGCAGTCTTAGACTGCTCTCGCTGTCACTAGCGCAGGACTGTGCGGCTGCTGTGGTACTTGGCCACAAAGTAGGCTTGACTCAGGCGGTCGATCCTTACGCCGCCTCGCGTCCAAGCATGAACCATCCGGCCGTTGCCTAGCGCAATACCGACGTGGGAAACACCGGGCTTGTAGGTGTTCTGGAAGAATACTAGGTCGCCTTGCTGCAGTGTGGTGCGGTCAATGCGACGTCCCACCCTAGATTGAGAAGCAGCTGTCCGTGGCAGTCTAATGCCAACTGCCCGGTTCATCACGTAGCGGGTGAAGCCGCTACAGTCAAAGGTGCGTGGTCCGGTTGCCCCAAAGACGTATGGACGTCCTAGGTAGCTTAAAGCTACGCTGACGACACGGGCTCCGCGTGCACCATTGGCTGAGGCGATTGCGGGCAAGGGAACAAGAGCTACAGTCAGTGCTAATGCAAGGATCGCCATTGCTTTCTGCCAGTTGAGCTTCATTATTTCCTCTCCTTTATTTTGGATTGCTGTCATTTAACAGGACAGCTTAAAGCAATTGTAAGCTATGTTCTCTAAGAAAGAAAAGAAGTATTGTTTTCCAAGCGGCAAAAAACCCTGCTCAGAGCAGGGTATGGAAAATATAACTGTGGGGGCTATCTGATGTATAGAGCAGAAAAGTATCCAAATTTTGACCTCGAGAAGTTTTATCAGTTTGTAAATAGTGAACTACTATATCTTGTAGAGTACGAGGACGAATGGCTTGCGGCTTGTTGCAATGCGGTGGCCTTGCTTCATCATCAGTTAGCGGACATAAATTGGGTAGGTTTTTATTTAATTAAAAACGGACTGTTGCTGCTAGGACCATTTCAGGGTAAGCCTGCTTGCAGTAGCATTGTAGTGGGTAACGGGGTCTGTGGACAGGCGGCGTTGCGGCGCGAGACAATCTTAGTCCCTGATGTTCACCTTTTTTCCGGACACATTGCCTGTGATACCGCCTCGCAATCGGAAATCGTCATCCCCCTTGTGAAAGAGGGGCAACTGTATGGCGTGCTAGATATTGATAGCCCGAGCATTGGGCGCTTTGGGCTGGCAGACCAAGTTGGTCTCGAAGCATTTGTGGCCATTTTAATGGAGCATGTGTCTTGGGAAAAGGTAGCCTTTTGACAGCATGTGGGGCAAATATTACATCTGCATTTAGGCCACCCACAACATCTAGTATGTAGTATAATGGATGTACCCTATTGGTAGTGTATCGGTAGTGGGTGAAGGAGGTTGTGCCGTTTGTTCGCACAGATAATAAAGAGAGATGGTTCGCGCGCGGAATTTAAGCAAGAAAAAATAACTTTGGCCATTCACAAGGCGCTAATCGCCAACTACCCGGAAAGAACCCGGGAGGTTCTTGCGAAACTGGCCGAAGTTATTGCCGACCGGACAATTCATGCTCTCAGCAAGCGGCAATTGGCAAATGTCTGCCTTACAGTAGAGGAAGTCCAGGACACCGTTGAGGAGACCCTGATGGACGTAGGCGAAAGGCAAGCAGCCAAGCGTTATATTCGTTACCGCCTCCAGCACGAGGATATACGCCAGAACAAGAAGTCCTTTGTCGACGCGCAGAAGTTGGTCCTAGAATATGTTGGGCGGGAGGATTGGCGCGTTAACGAAAATGCCAACATGGATTTTTCCTTGCAGGGATTAAACAACCATGTCATCGCCGAGGTAACCAAGGGGTTTTGGCTTCATCAGATCTATCCCCCAGAGGTTCGCGACGCCCACAATGGTGGCGATTTTCATCTCCACGACCTAGGGCTACTCGCGCCGTATTGCTGTGGGTGGAGCTTCGAGGACTTGTTGAAGTTAGGGTTTAGAGGCGTGCCCGGCAAGGTCGCCTCTGCACCGCCGCGCCACTTTCGCACCGCTTTAGGTCAGTTGGTTAATTTCTTTTATACTTTGCAGGGCGAGGCTGCGGGGGCACAGGCGGTGAGCTCCTTTGACACCTACCTGGCACCATTTGTGCGCCATGATAATTTGAGTTATCGAGAAGTGCGTCAAGGCATGCAGGAATTTGTCTACAATCTCAATGTGCCAACGCGGGTGGGCTTTCAAACCCCCTTTGTCAATCTCACGATGGACTTGGTGTGCCCATCCACCTTGGCAACAGAGCCGGTTATCATTGGTGGTGAGCTACAAGAGTCTTGCTACGGCGAATTTCAGGCCGAGATGGACATGATTAACCTTGCCTTCTGCGATGTTATGATGCAGGGTGACGCCAGCGGTCGAATCTTTACCTTTCCCATCCCGACTTACAACGTAACGAAAGAATTTAGATGGGACAGTCCGGTAGTGGACGCGGTGATGGAGATGACGGCCCGCTATGGCATCCCCTACTTCGCCAATTTCATCAATAGCGATATGTCTCCGGAAGATGCCCGCAGCATGTGTTGTCGCTTGCGGCTAGATAACCGCGAGTTGCGTAAACGCGGCGGCGGTCTCTTTGGGGCGAACCCGCTCACGGGTTCTATCGGGGTAGTGACCATTAACTTGGCACGTCTTGGTTTTCTAGCCAGCTCCGAGGAAGAATTCCTCGCACGTCTGCATCGCCTCATGGACCTAGCCAAGTCTTCGCTCGACATCAAGCGCAAAGTACTCGAGAAAAACACCGAACTAGGGCTGTATCCATACAGCAAATTTTACTTGCACTCGGTTAGGGACCGCTTTGGTTTATATTGGAAGAACCACTTCAGCACCATCGGCATTAACGGGATGAATGAGGCAATAGTCAATCTTTGCGGGGTTGGGGAGAGCATTGCCACTCCCTCAGGACAGGCCTTTGCTCTGCGTGTACTCGAGTACATGCGCCACGTTTTAGCTGATTATCAAGAGGAAACGGGTGATCTCTATAATCTTGAAGCGACCCCGGCGGAGGGTACAGCATACCGCTTGGCCAAGCTTGACCGCGCGGCCTACGCTACCATGGTGATTCCAGGCGTGAATGAGCCATATTATACCAACTCAACCCAACTTCCCGTAGGCCATACAGCAGATATGTTTGATGCCTTAGATTTGCAGGACGAACTACAGACTCGCTATACAGGAGGCACTGTCTTTCATGGTTTCTTGGGCGAAGCAATCGACGATGTCCAGGCCTGTAAACAACTAGTGCGCAAAGTGCTAGAGAACTATCGCCTACCGTACTTCACCATTTCGCCTACCTTTTCGATATGTGATGAGCACGGCTATCTCAGGGGTGAGCAGGCAATTTGCCAGGTCTGCGGCCGCCGGGCCGAGATATGGACAAGGGTAGTGGGGTTCCACCGCCCTGTACAAAACTGGAATTTAGGAAAAAAAGAAGAATATAGAGATAGGCTGGAGTTTGCGCTTTCCAGTGGAAGCGCGGCCAATGATTGAGCAAGAGAGATGCTTTCGTGGACTGCAAAAAACCTCCGTCATCGATTTTCCGGCGACGGTGGCCTGCGTGCTCTTCGTTGGCGGTTGTAACTTCCGCTGTCCCTACTGCCATAATCGCTCCTTAGTACAAAGGACAGCCCCAGTCATAGGGTGGGACGATGTCTTTGCTTTCTTAAGGCGACGACGGCAGATACTTGACGGCGTGTGCATCAGTGGTGGCGAGCCCACTCTCGCACCATTCTTGCCCGCTTTTTTGCGGCATGTAAAGGAGCTCGGTTTCAAGGTCAAGCTCGATACCAACGGCTATGAGCCGGAGGCTTTAGGCGGATTCCTGCGCTACGGGCTCCTCGACTATGTCGCCATGGACGTAAAAAACAGCCCCGGTAAGTATGCGGCTACCTGTGGTCTGACCGGTATCGACCTGAGTCGCCTGCGGAGGTCCATAGCACTCATCAAGGCCTCCGGCGTCCCCTATGAGTTTCGCACTACGGTGTCCTCTGATTTAACAGACCATGATGATATCGTGGCTATGGCCGATTTTGTGGGCGGCGGGCAGCACTTTGTTTTGCAGGCTGTCAACTCCGCCTCTGGCACTCTGAGTGGCAGAGTGTTTGTGCCGCCGATACAAGCAGCAATGAGTGCAATGAAAGAGTGTTTAATGGAGCGGTTTGAAAAGGTTAGTGTGCGTTCGGACTGCTCATCAGGATGGGGACTATCGCTCGAAGTGGGACGCAGATAGGGCGCAGTGGGATGAAGGGGAAGGAGTTTTATCGCAGTAGCGCCGTATGTATTGCCCAAAAAACTGTTGGCATCCTTTGCGTCCTCTCCCCTTCGCCCTCTACTCCTCGCTTCGGCCCACTTCGAGCCCGTCTTCCTTCCTCTCGTCCTCTTTTCCTCTCTTTCTCGCTGCCTTTCTCGCATAATGGATGTCGCTTTAGGCAAAAATTAGCAAGACATGCTAAGGGAGGAGGGCAGAAGGCCTTGTCTAATTCTGCAATCGCAGCGGAGCTCTTGTTGGTGCAAGGAAATATCCAGCAATTGTTTGCGTCCTTGCCGCTTGGTTGTTCTGCAAAAGTGCCTAAAGCCCCTTGTTTGCGGCCTGGCAAAATGCTGCGCCCGACAGTGTTGCTGTATGCCGGTCTAGCTCTTGGGGGTGGCAGGGAGAGGCTCGTTGAGGCCGCGTCCGCCGTAGAGTTTCTCCACTCTGCCTCACTCCTGCATGATGATGTCATCGACAATGCGCATGTTCGGAGGGGCGAGCCTGCTGCGCAGGGAAACTATGGTAGCAAGAATGCCGTTCTCTGGGGAGATATTTGCTTTGCCGCCGCACTTCGTCACGCGAGTAAATTGGGCGACGAAGGGGTGCATGAGGTCGCCGAAGCTGTAGAGAGAATGGTGCGCGGCGAACTCCGGCAGCTCGCCATGCAGGGCAATCTTGCGCTCACTGTTCCGGCCTGTATTGAACAGCAAAGGGCGAAGACCGGAGCCTTATTTTCGCTGGCGGCTAAATTGGGGGCTACTGTGGCCAGAGCACCTTACACGATGCGTTCGCTCGCCGGAGAGTTTGGCGAGCATCTTGGCGTGGTCTTTCAAATGAAAGATGACTACTTAGATTATTTTGGAGAGGCCCATATTTTGGGGAAGGATTTAGGGCGAGATATGTGTGAGGGTGTCGTCACTCTGCCCATATTATTGGCTTCGCAGTTGGCACCACACGCTGGGCTGATGGGGCGATTTGCGGAGGGCACACTAACTGTCGACCATTTGCCCGAAGTGAGGGGGTGGATTGGCGATTCTGGCGCGATTCAGAGCTTGGGTGTCTTGATGCGACAACAAAGGGAGTTTGCTTTGGCGGCGCTTCGGTGTTGGCCGCATAATGAATTTCGTGATGCGCTCGCCAATTGCGTGGAAGACCTAGATCTTAGATGTTGAAAAATACTTTGACAGAGTCCTGCCGTTCATTTATTATCGTGTTGTATGGAATTATTAAAGCTGGTCCCGCTTTGATGATAGCAGTATCATCAATTTAGAGACGTATATAACATAAGGAGGAGTAAAAGTGCTAAAAGGAAACACCAAGTTACTAGTAGCCGCGGTCGTCGCCCTAGTCGTCATCATTGCCTTGGTAGTAGTTCCGCCCATGCTGCAAGAACCCGAACCCGCACCAAAGGCCTTTACGGTCGGAGTTGTATTGTCAACAGGTGGCAGAGGGGATAACTCTTTTAATGACGCCGCCATCGTCGGTCTAGAGAGAGCCAAGGCCGAGCTTGGCATCGTCTACACCTACCAAGAGCCAAAAGAAGTGCCGCAAATGGAAGAATTCCATCGCCTCTTTGCTCAACAGAAAGTTGACCTCATCGTGGGGGTAGGTTTCCTCCAAGCTGACGCCATCAGAAAAGTGGCCGCCGAATTCCCCAACCAGAAGTTCGCCGTGGTCGACACGGTCATTGACCTTCCTAACGTGAAGTCTCTTGTATTTAGAGAGCACGAAGGCTCTTTCTTGGCCGGTGCCTTAGCCGCCATGCTCACCACAACAAACAAGGTTGGCTTTGTCGGCGGCATGCAGATTCCGCTCATCGGCAGGTTCGAAAAAGGTTTTGCCCATGGTGTCGAACATGTCAACACCCTCCGCGGAAGAAACGTAGCGGTACTATCGGCCTACATCGGCACAACCGGTGCAGCTTTTAGAGATCCGGTGCGCGGCAAAGAGCTCGCTCTAGCGCAGATCGCTCAAGGCGCGGACATTGTCTACCATGCCTCCGGCGGCAGTGGACAGGGCGTTTTTGAAGCGGCCGCCGAAAAGGGTGTTAAGGCGATCGGCGTGGATTCCAATCAAAACTGGATCAAGCCCGGTTCCATAGTGGCCAGTATGCTGAAGCGCGTCGATGTCGCTGTATTTGGGGCCGTCAAGGCTACCAAGGAAGGCGCGTTCGTTGCCGGAGCTAGTTCCTTTGGGGTTAAAGAGGGCGGCGTTGGCCTGACCGACTTGGCCGCCGTGACCGATGTAGAAAAGGCTGCTCTCAAGAATGATGCTGCCCAAATTGCTTTAATCCAAAGGATGAAGGATGCTATCCCTGCCGAGGTGCGTCAGCTGATCACCGACTTGGCAGCGCAAATTGCCGATGGTAGAATCGTCGTTCGTTCCGAATAGTCAACAGTAGTTTTTTCCGGAAACGCTTGGAAACGGGAGAGGAAACCATGCAACCCATTTTAGAAATGCGACAGATTACAAAGAGATTCCCCGGGGTACTCGCCAGCGATAATGTAAACATTAGCTTGTTCCCAAGGGAGATTCTCGCTATCATCGGGGAGAATGGCGCTGGGAAATCTACTTTGATGAACATCTTGTTTGGTTTGTACCAACCCGACGAGGGGCAGATCTTCATCAAGGGTGAGCCAGTGAAAATGCTGAACCCTAACCAAGCAATTCTCAAAGGAATAGGAATGGTTCACCAGCATTTCATGCTGGTGAACCCTTTTACCGTTGCTGAAAACATCGTCCTTGGTGCTGAGCCTCGTCGGGGGCCCCTGCTAGACATTGCCCAAGCGCGGCGTAATGTAGCAGAGGTTTCCGAGCGCTACGGCCTGCGTGTTAAGCCGGATGCGAAAATAGAGGAATTACCCGTAGGCGTGCAGCAAAGGGTGGAGATTCTCAAAATTCTCTATCGCGGCGCTGAGATTATTGTTCTCGATGAACCGACTGCGGTTCTCAACCCCCAAGAAATAAAAGAGCTATACACCATCATGCAGAACCTCACCGCCCAAGGGAAGAGTATTATTTTCATTACCCACAAGCTCAATGAGGTCATGGCGATTAGCCACCGCATCACCGTTATGCGCCGGGGCAAAGTGATGGGCACGGTAGCGACCAGGGACACCTCCCCGCCGGAACTAGCCAACCTCATGGTAGGGCGACAT
>Ga0207951_100910_pt1 | contig 12287 bp, 11 predicted proteins | sample Subbio12Aug_8Bad_FD_184830 | JGI IMG/M metagenome (GOLD analysis project Ga0207951, IMG submission 184830) | Serpentinite rock and fluid subsurface biosphere microbial communities from McLaughlin Reserve, California, USA - CR12Aug_8Bad (SPAdes) | ecosystem: Environmental > Terrestrial > Deep... | reverse complement strand
AGAGGGAAAGGAGAAGAAATTCCGAGCGCTTCATGACCCAGAGGAACAACGAGAAGGAGAGGAGGGCCACAATCCCGAGATGGTCTCCTGAGATGGCCAGAAGGTGGGCGATCCCTGTGGTAATAAAAGATTCTCTGACGTCTTCAGGGATGTTTCCCTGTTCTCCCAGAACCAGGGCCTGAAAAATGGAAGAAGAGGGCAGGGTTGCTTCTTTTCCTAAAAAATCACGGATGTGATCCCTCCATGATTCAATCTTCAGGAGGATGGGGTTTTTAAAACCCTCGCCCACTTTGACCCACATCTTATCATCGGATAAGAATCCGATGACATGAATCCTTTCAAAGGCGAGGTGGCGTTCGTAGGAGAAAACGCCCGGATTACGAAACCCATGTGGCTGGCGAAGCGTGCAGAGAAGCCGGAGCCGGTCACCCATATGGAGTTGGGGGTTTTGCTCTTTCAGAAAAAGGAGGAGATGGCCCTCCACGGGGATGTGGCGGTTTCCGGAGATGATCTTGTGAGATTTGATCAAAAGTTGGGTTCTGCTCTGAGTTCGTTGCGGGGAACGATCGATCGTTCCCTCCAGCAGGATTCGTTCAAAACCGGTGAAACGGGAGATATGAAAGGGAGGATGCTTCGGATGGAAATAACTTTGCATCGAAAAGAGTCCGAGAAAAAGGAAGAAAGAGAGGGCAACCCCGGAGGCCCATCGGATTCTTTTCAGAATGATCAGGAGGATCCATAGGGCGAGGAGGATGAAGAGAAGGGGCAGTCCTTGAGAAGGCAAGGGGAGGTTGAATTGGCCCCCATAGATCCCAATCGCATAAGCGATCAATATGGGGATAAGAGGCAGGCGAAGTATTCCGGTCATCTCCGCCCCAACGGGATCAGTTTTTTTAAAAGGGATGTGTCATCACCAGGATGACCCACCATAATGAAAATCAAAGAGCTTTGTCAAGCAGAAAATGGGAGAGCCCCCCTTTTTTCTCTTGACAGGCGCCTTTTAATGGGTGCCCCTGAATCCCGCACCGAAGCCACCATGAAAAGCCCGGGCTGCCGCTCAATCCGGAACATTGAAAATGGGGAAGTGTCCCTCATTTTCATTATCCGATCAGACGAACCATTTCATGGAGATCACATTGGCGCCGGATTTTTTCAGTTCCTCCCGGATCTTTTTTACCATCTGAACTGCGGCGGGATTATCTCCGTGGACACAGAGCGTATCCGCCCAAAGATCGATCTCTGTTCCATCGATGGCGATTACCTTTCCCTCAAGAGCCATCTTCAACGCCCTTTGGGCAACAATTTCATGATCTTCAATGACCGCTCCTTTCTCTCTCCGGGGAACGAGTGAACCGTCTTTCCGATAGGCCCTATCCGGAAAGGCCTCGAAGGCAATACGAATGCCATAGCGCTTCCCCATGTCGAGAAGAGACTCATTGTTCGAAGAGGCGAGAGCGACCAGAATCATCTCCTTATCCACTCTACAGACGGCCTCTGCCATTGCCTCCCAGATTTTCGGGTTGGCCACGGCCATATTATAGAGCGCTCCATGGGCTTTCATATGTTGAAGCTTGAGCCCCTGAGAGATGGCAAAGGCTTGAAGGGCCCCTGTCTGGTAGATGACGTAGTCCTGTATCTCTTCGAGGGTGGCGTCCATATTCCTTCTTCCGAACCCGATGAGATCCGGAAAACCAGGATGGGCTCCGACCTCCACGCCATACCGCCTGGCCAGGGAGACGGTCTTTCGCATCACGGCTGGATCTCCTCCGTGAAACCCGCAGGCGATGTTTGCAGAAGTGAGATGAGGGATGACCTCCTCATCAAGTCCGAGTTTGTAGGCGCCGAAACTCTCTCCCACATCGGAGTTCAGGTCAATCTGTATCTTACTGCTCATTTCGCTTCCTCCAGCGCCATCTCGATCGCTCCCTTCGGGCAGACGGATGCACAGATGCCGCAACCCTTGCAATAGTCCAGGTCGATCAAGACCTCTCCGGTCTTCTCGTCCCGGGTAATGCAGAGATCCGGGCAGAGGAGACCGCAGATCTCACAGTACTGACACTCCCTCAGGCCCAGACAGCGCTCCGCCTCTTTGATGGCCTCTTCCCTGATGAGACCGAATTCAACCGGCGAGAATCCCTTTCTTCGTTCCTTTATTGGAAGGGACTTACGTTTTGGCCTTGACATGACTTCTTTCTTACATTCCTTGGCCACTTTTTTCTCTCGAGAGTCGTTGTTTCAATTAATATTGTAGCGTCCCGATTTAATCGGGACGAAATTCGCCCCCAGTAAATGAGGGCGCTACAGATTCATCTTGAAAGAAATTGATGAATTGACTCCGCTCCTTTCTTTCCTGCGGCGATGGCGTCAATGGCCCAGCCCGGCCCGGTGACCATATCTCCGCCCGCAAAAACGCCTTTCATGCTTGTCTCACTTGTTTCCGGATCGACATGAATCGTTCCATCCGGATTCTTCTCCAGCCCCTTTAATGGCCTTTGATCCACTCTCTGGCCAATGGCTGAGATGATCGTCTCCGCATTGACTTTGAAATTGGAGCTTTGAATCGGGATGGGTTTTTTTCTACCCCTCTCGTCGGGTTCACCCAGACGCATCCGGATGCACTCCATTCCAATCGCTTTTCCGCCTGCCCCGATCATCCTGACCGGAGCGGTGAGAAGATGGATATGGACTCCTTCCCGGACGGCCTCCTGTACATCCTCAGGGATGGCCGGCATCTCTTTCCTCGATCTCCGGTAATAGAGATCAACCTGCTTTGAACCGAGACGAAGGGCGGAACGGGCCGCATCAATGGCCACATTTCCACCGCCAAGGATTGCCGCTTTTTTCCCCAACTCCACTTTCCTTCCGAGATTGATGTCCCTTAGAAACTCGACGCCCGGAAAGACCCCGTGGAGAGACTCGCCCGGAACATCCAATTTTGAACTCCGGTGGGCTCCCATCGAAAGAAAGATGGCGTCGAATCCGGATCTTTTTAGAGTCCTGCCATTTCCATCAAAACGAAAGGGATGATTGGTCTCCATCTTAACGCCTAACTCTCTGATCCCGTCGATCTCCATCTTGATAACTTCTCTGGGCAGTCGAAATTCAGGTATTCCAACGGTGAGCATTCCTCCAAGCACGGGCAGGGACTCGAAGATGGTCACCTTAAAACCCAAAAGGCTCAGGTCATTGGCGCAGGCCAGGCCGGCAGGCCCGGAGCCGACCACGAGGATTTTTTCCCGCCTCTTCCTTAACCCTTTCTTGGGCCTCTCTCTTTTTCGGTCATGCTCTGCGATAAACCGTTTCAGCAACCGGATGGGAATGGGGTGATCCACCTCTTCTCTCAAACAGGCCTCTTCACAGGGATGGTGGCAGATGAATCCGCAGACGGCAGGCAGGGGATTGACCTCCCGGATCAATTCGAGGGCCTCTTTAAATTTCCCTTTGGCAATGAGGGCCACATAGCCCCTTGCGTCCTGATGGATCGGGCAGGCCTCCTGACAGGGAGGGAGAGGGACCTTGCCCTGAACCATTTCTTTACCCATCTTTCCACGGTAGAGGGTTCCCCTGAGACTCTCTTCTTCCTTCCGATATTCCGGGATTAATTCGACAGGGCATCCCCTGATACAGACATCACAGCCCTGACACCGTGATGCCTGGATGAGCGGACGGTGGGTTCTTCCTTCAACCATGGAATTCCCTCCCCAGCTCCATACCGACTCGAAGGGCCTTCAGGTTGAGCGGGCGGAAGCGTTCGCTGACATGCATGGAAATCGCTTTGCGTATGGCTCCGGGCGAGACAATCCTGGTCGCCTCAATCAGGGCTCCCACGAAGACGATGTTGGACGCCTGCTTGTTCTTCAATCTCTTGACGGAGACTTCGGTCGCAGGGATGCCGAGGCGCTTCACTTTTAGATTGTCCTTCGGCGTCACAAAGCCCTGGTCATAAAGGATGAGGCCCGATTCCTCTCTCACGTCTGTGCAATAGTTATCGTAAGCTCCCTGTGACATGGCAATGAGAATGTCGGCAATCGTCAGATGGGGAAAATCGACCGGGCCATCGGAAAAGACGATCTCCGATTTACAGCCCGACCCCCTTGCCTGGGCTCCGTAAGAATTGGAACCGGATATATACTTTCCATCGAACACACCTGCCTGGCCCAGAAGAAGGCCTGCGAGAACCACGCCCTGACCGCCGAAACCACTCAGACGCACCTGTTTGATCTCGGTCATGATAAAAATTCTCCTGTGATGATTTTTTCAGCCCGTTCCTCTTCGGTCAACCCCTCTGCCTCTTGCTCGAGGATGCAACGCCGGATCAGATCCTTTATCATCTCGTCCGGCCGCTCGAGGCGATTTCGCCTTCCGAATTGTGTGGGGCAGGGAGAGAGAACTTCGATGAAGGAAAATCCGGCATGAAGGATTGCTTTCTTAATGGAGTCGATGAGCGAAACAGGCTGGGTGACGGAGAAGCGCGCCACATAGGTGGCTCCTGCTCCCTCCACTAATTTGCATAGATCAAAGGGGCGGTAAGGATTCCCCTCCCCTGTGGTGGAGGTCTTTGAACCTCTGGGAGTGGTCGATGCCGCCTGTCCTCCGGTCATGCCATAGATCATATTATTGGCGCAGATGACCTTCAGGTCGATATCTCTCCTTGCCGCATGGATGAGGTGGTTTCCGCCGATGGAGGAGAGATCTCCATCGCCGCTGACCACCATCACACAGAGGTCAGGATTGTAGAGTTTGGCGCCTGTGGCAAAAGCCAGCGCCCTTCCGTGAAGGGTGTGGAGAGTGTCTCCGTTGTAGTGGGGGCTCGGTATCCATGCGGCACAGCCGATGCCGGAAACGAAGAGCATCTTCTTCATATCCATCTTCAGATCATCGATGGCCCTCAGAATGAGACCCATCAGAATGCCGTGGCCGCATCCCGGACAGAAAGGAGTGGCTTTTACTCCCGGCCGGATATATTTTTCGAGTGCTCTAACCATTATTAAACCTCGTCTTGTGCTGACGATATGCAGTTATAAGTGCCTTGTTATAAATGGACATGGGGTGAAATCCAATTTTTTTAAGCTCCCTATCTCCCCATTTCCCCAACTCCCTATATCTTCCTTAATGTTTCTATTAAAAATTCCGGTCCGATCACCTCTCCGTTGGTCTGGCTGAGGGAGATCACATCGCAGGACACATATCTTTTTACTTCCCCTGCCACCTGTCCGAGATTCATCTCTGGAACCATGAAGCTCTTCACCTTTTTCCCCACCTCTGCCACTCTCTCGTCCGGAAAGGGCCAGAGAGTCTTCAGCCTCAACATCCCGATCTTTTGTCCTTCTTTTCTCAACCGCTTGACGGCATAGAGGCTGGCGCGGGCTGTAAACCCATAGGCAATGAGAGCGACCTCCGCATCTTCCAGGAGATAGTCCTCCGTTTCGATGATCGATCTCTTATGATTCAAAATCTTTTTATTGATCCGTCCGACGAGTCTGGCGTGAACCTCCGGATCATCGGTTTTCCGAAACCCATAGGCATCGTGGGTGGATCCGGTCACTGAGAGATGTTCCCCCTCTCCGAAGGCGGCCATGGGAGGCACACCATCTTCCCCCTCGATATCAAAGGGAGCGCCCCCCCTCTTTTTCTTTCTGTCCCAGACCTCCACCCTCGGAGCCACCCTGATCGTCTCCCTGAGATGGCCGATGGCTTCATCCGCCATCACCATAGCCGGAACGCGGTATTGCTCGCTGAGGTTAAAAGCCCGAAGCGTGAGGTCATACATCTCCTGAGAAGACCAGGGGGAGAGGGCGATCACCTGATAATCCCCGTGAGAACCCCATTTGGCCTGCATGATATCCCCGCTTCCGACCTTGGTGGCCTGTCCGGTGCAGGGCCCTGCCCTCTGAACATCGACGATGACACAAGGGGTCTCGGTAAAAGCGGCATATCCGATCGACTCCTGCATCAGGCTGAATCCGGGTCCGGAGGTGGCGGTCATCGCCTTGGCCCCTGCCCAGGAAGCCCCGATTGTAGCGGAGATGGAAGCAATCTCGTCCTCCATCTGAATGAAGACCCCTCCGATTTCCTTCAGACGGACGGCTATGCGCTCCATCAGTTCACTCGACGGGGTGATCGGGTAACCCGCATAGAATCGGCATCCTGCAGCGATCGCCCCTTCTGCGGCGGCTTCATTGCCGGAAAAGTAATACATCCCTTTTGGAAAAGGGGGTTTAACCCATCTGGTTGGCATGTTTTATCCTTAAAACGGTTCCAAATACCGGTCCCTCGATCACATAACCTTTACACGAGATTACATTTATTTTCAATACATTTCTAATCGTTGTAATCGTTGCATAATCCCTGCCTACCGTCAGGCAGGCGGTCCCGACCGAGAGCGGGGCAGGCAGGTGTGTAATCAGAGATTTCTGGACTTTTTCGGAAATCTCAAAGAAAATTCTTGACAAATAATAAATTAAAAGGGATAAATAAATCAATAGACGGGCGGAGGAGGTGATTGGACTATGGCATGCGGAATGAAACATCCCAAACCCAAGAAGACCGTTAAGAAACCGACGCCGAAGAAAAAATAACTTGAAACTGAAAACCCATGATTTCAGGATTTTTTCAGAAATCTCATAACTCCTTGGTTATGGTTTGCTTAAGTTTACCATAACCTGTAACTCAGCCCTTTAGGGCTGATTTTTCAGGGCTTAAGCCCTGAGTTACATATTCGACAAAGCATTTATCCTTCATGACTGAGGGGTTACGAAGCATCTCCCATTTTTTTCTTGACAAGGGAAAGGAATTCTGTTATTTGGTTGACCTATATTTATTCCGGATTTAAGGAGTTTTTAGAGAAAGAACACTGAATGAAAGGAGGTGAAAGTAATGAAGAGAATGGTGAGTATCTTTTTGGCATTGGCGATGTTGGCAATCTTTTCTTTCGGTTGCGGGACCCCAGGAGACGTAAAGATTAAATGCCCGAAATGCGGCGCCGTGTTCACAGTGGATGAGGGTTTAGCCGAAATCCAGAAGAAAGGCTTCTAATTCCCCCTCTTCAACAAGCTTTATCATTCTTTGGAGGAAAGAGGAAAATTTTAAAAAGGGAAGAGATCGTGCTCTTCCCTTTTTTTTCATTCCTTTTTCAGAAAAAGAATTCCGCGAAGGGATTCCCGCTGTTCAGAATGGCTGAGGTGATCGTTCCTCCTAAATGCTTTGGAATCGATTCGGAGAGTTCGCGCACGATTTCGCCGGCCAGCCCACTTCCCACCTCGCCTAACACATCGATGGGGATGAAAATACTTCTCGTCTTTTCGTCCGCCTTGTCCTTTTCACATTGACGCCAGACCCAATTCCGGGTCAGCACCTCCTGGTCATCCCGGTAGACCAGTTCTCCTTTCGGAACCGTCACCCTCTCCCCGCCTCCCATGGGCGTGAAGGGCTCCCAGCCCTCGGCGAATCGGAGACAGATATTTCCTTGAAGCGTATCCAGATCGTGGCCTCCCATGGGGACGAAATGCCTCAGAGAGATGCTGTTATAAAGATCGACCAGGGGATTGATCTTGGGGAATGGGTCCCCTTTAAGGATTCTCCTTGCCATCGATTCCACAGAACTTGGGAACTTGCTTCCCGAAATCCCCAGTTTGGCGAAGGCGGTTCTCCAGGGTTTGATCCTCGGATGATCCTGGGCCTTATCCCCGACGAAGTTTTTCTTCAACGCTTCGATAGCCTGTTGGAGAAGTTGATCAATCCCGCTGGAAGGACGGGTATTGTCCAGACCTGTTGCCACCACCATTCCGATCGTGAGATCAGGCAGGTAATCAAAGAGTTCCTTCTGGATTGAGAAAAGCATTCTTTCCTCCTTTTACCCCGTTAGAAATAACCCGCTGCGCCAGCGCTTGGGCGGCGAGTGCCCCGCTCGGTTTCGAGTTCCGCTACAGAGGGACTGGAATTTCTAACGGGGTTTACCCCTCGAAACTCATGAGGAGCATAATGGGATTTCCAATTTCCCTACCATCGGACAGATTAAATGTCAACAGGCTGTTGCCCAAATCGGTTTCATGCTTCGACAAGCCTGTCCTGAGCGAACCGTTCACCCTTCGAGAGCCTCAGGGCGAACGGAGAGTCAAAGGGCTCAGCATGACCGGAAAAGTTATATGATTTCAACATATCACCGCTCGTCCTGAGCCTGTCGAAGGGCAAATGGTTGTCTCTCCTTGACGAGGAGAGGTATTTTTTTTATAGTGACTTTCTATGGAGATAAAACCGACAATTTTAGTTGTGGACGATGAATTGGGAGCCAGGCAATCTCTCGAAGTGATCCTTGAAGATGACTACCGCGTTCTGATCGCCGAAAGCGGTCCAGAGGCCCTGAAGGTTCTTCAGAGAGAGTCCATCGATCTCATCCTCTTAGACGTGAACATGCCTGATATGGATGGACTGGAGGTTCTTCGCAAGATCAAAGAACAGGATGACGAGATGGACGTCATTATGGTCTCTGCGCTCAATCTGGCCCGGAAGGCAGTGGATGCCATACGATTAGGCGCCTACGACTATATCACCAAGCCTTATGAACCCGAGGACATCCTTTCAACCGTGCATCGGGTTATCAGCAAACAGAAGCTCCATAAAGAATTGGATTTTCTCCGGAGGGAGGTTGAAACCGTTCGGGGATTCGACCAGATCATCAGCCAGAATAAGGCGATGCTCGAAATCTTTGAACTCGTAAAAAAGGTGGGGTACACCTCCACCAACATTTTAATCATCGGCGAGAGCGGGACGGGTAAGGAACTGATTGCCCGTGCCATCCATCGCCAGGGAAGTAGAAAGAACGGACCTTTTGTGGCCGTCAACTGCGCCGCCATTCCCCCTGAACTGATGGAAAGCGAGATGTTCGGCCACGAAAAGGGGGCCTTTACAGGCGCTCATATACGAACCATCGGGAAATTTGAATATGCCAATGGGGGAACCCTCTTTCTCGACGAAATCTCAGCGTTAAGATCTGATCTCCAGGCGAAACTTCTTCGGGTTCTTCAGGAGAGGGAGATCGAACGGATCGGATCGAACAAACCCATCAAGGTCGATATCCGGGTCATCTCCGCCACCAATACCAACCTTGAGGATAGCGTTTTAAGCGGAAAATTCCGTCAGGATCTTTTCTTCCGGCTCAATGTGGTCCCCATCTCAATCCCTTCCCTTCGGGAGAGGAGGGAAGATATTCCCCTTCTTGCAAAACACTTTCTCAACAAATTTGACATTGCCTTTAACAAGAAGATTCCGGGATTCTCTGAAAAGACATTGGATGCCCTTTCCCGGTATCCTTGGCCGGGCAACATCCGGGAATTGGAGAATCTAATCGAAAGGATCGTCGTTCTGTCCAAAAACAACGACCCGATCGAACTGGAGGACATCCCCCTTGAGATTTTGATGTCATCAGGCAAAACTACAAAAGATGAGAAGCTTTCAAAGGCAGGGCTGATCAAGACGAGAGAAGAGTTTGAAAAAAGGTTGATCCTTAATATCCTTGAAGCCACTCGATGGAACCAGACAGAGGCTGCTAAAATTCTGAAGATCAGCCGGATCTACCTCATCCAAAAAGCAAAACAGTTTGGCATTCAGATGAAAAAGATGGACTGATGCCGATAGGACTGTAATGTTTTTTTTAGAATGTAAACAATCGTTAACAGTTTAAACTACTTCAATTAAATCAGAAGGTTTGATCTTCCAACCCATCCGTTTTCCATCTCGCTGTAAACAGTTGTTGACAATCAAGCTGAAAGGGATCTTTTCCTCCCTTAAGACCTCCCTTCTAAAAATCTCTTTGAGAACAGACACTTAATTGTAATTTGCACAGAAGAGGTTTCTCTTTTCGTTCTGGCATTCGGATTGCTCTTATCATCTGTGTTAACTCGTTTCATTCCTCTCAACCTAAAACCATAAAAAAGGAGGTGATAACATGAAGAAGATCGCAATCGAGATGGTCATCATTGCATTGTCAGTGATGGCCTATGTAGTTCCGGTTTTTGCTTTGGGCGGTGGTTGGTAATCCTTTATTTTCCCTCTAACATAATCCCTCTAAAGGAAGCATACCCAGATAATGGTTATGCTTCCTTTTTTTCAATAACCTTTGACATCCTCTATGTTTCCCCCTATATATATCAATGATGCATTCGTAAAAAGTCAAAAAGACGCCTTGCTGTCATTCCGGCGAAAGCCGGAATCCAGTCTTTTCAAGTAATTATAAGTTCTCTGGACTCCGGTTTTCACCGGAGTGACGGCTTTTTACGAGACCGCTATCAATAAGTTCCCATAAAAATTATCAGGTGGTGATCCAGATGAATAGATACAAATTTATTCTTATCCTCCTTCCCGTTTTTTTATTGGCACCAATATTTCTTGACACTTTATCTCAAAACAGTTTGGCTGAAGTAAAAGAAGTTCCTGTTCAAGGGGGAAATTACCGAAAACCTTTGGAATTTATGCCTCGAACGTTAGACCCAGCTTTAGCGGTAGATATTTATTCTGCAACCATTATCCAGCAATTATTTGACGGTCTTGTTCAATTCGACCAAAACCTCAATGTCATCCCTGCCATTGCCAGATCCTGGAAGATCTCTCCTGATGGTCTCACTTATACTTTTTATTTGAGGGAAGGTGTCAAATTCCATAATGAGAGGGAAGTTACTGCAGACGACTTTGTTTACTCCTTCACCAGAATTATTGACCCTAAGACTAAATCTCCAGCAGTTCATTTATTGGGAAAAGTTTTGGGATTCAAAGAGTTTCAAGATGGTAAAACAAATTATGTAGAGGGGTTCAAATCTATAGGCAAATATACTTTTGAAATTAAGTTGTCTGAGCCTTTTTATCCCTTCATTTCTGTCTTAGGGATTATTAACTTTAAGGTTGTACCTAAAGAGGAAATCGAAAAGATAGATCCCTTATTTCCCGTGACCCCCATAGGTACAGGCCCATTTAAATTTGTTTCAATGAAAGAGGGAAAGGAAATTATTCTTGAAGCAAATCAGGATTACTTTGAGGGGAAGCCTAACTTGGATAGAATTTTGTTTAGGGTTTTTCATGGAGCCCAAAGGGAAAAGATTCTTGAAGCATTCAAGGAAGGAAGTCTTGAGGAATCTTTCCTTCCTCCTGAAGAAATAGAAGATATGGCAAAAGGAAAACGCCATCTCTTTTTGCAAAAACCTCTTCTTTCCTTGAGATTCTATGGGTTTAATTTGCGGACAAACCCCCTGGATAATAAAAAACTGAGGAAAGCCATCAATTTAGCAATTGATAAGAAGTTTATTATCTCTGAGCTCCATAAGAATCAATTCAATTTAGCCAAGAGTATTCTCCCTCCTGGAATGCCTGGTTACGATCCTAAAAGGGAGCCCTATCCGTATAATGAAGCCCTTGCCAGAAAATATCTAATGGAATCGGGTTATGGAAAAGAGAAACCTTCTATTGAAATCTGGAGCGCATCACAATCAGAAGCCGCCCAGAAGGAATTAAACGAAATAAAGTCTCAGTTGAATAAGTTAGGCATTCAAACTACTATCAATTTTGAAACGAACTGGCCAAATTTTGAGGCGATGTTGAGGGCTAATAAAGCCCCCGTCTTTATCTATGCCTGGTATGCCGATTTTCCTGATCCTGATAATTTTTTGGGGACCCTATTCCATTCTAAATCTAAATTCAATTATACAGCTTATCATAATCCGGAGGTAGATCGTCTCATCGATAAGGCAAGAGCAGAAAGGGACTATCTGAAAAGGGTGGAAATGTATCGGAAGATTGAAGAAATTGTATTGGATGACGCACCTATTGTCCCCATGGTGAACCATTTATTCCAGATGGTCTATCAGCCCTATGTCAGGGGCGTTGAGGTGAGCGCCCTCGGCGGCCCTTATATCCCGATGAAAAAGATATGGTTGAAGAAGGAATAGTGTTCAAAAGGTTGGGGTGAAATCGAAGAACTTTTATTCTCTCGTAACAAATCCCCCTCAATCCCCCTTTTGCCTGTCTTTGACAGGAAAAAGATTACAAAGGGGGAAGTATTTCACCTCCCTTTGCCAAAGGGAGGAGTAACCCCCCTTTCTCCCCCCTTAAAATAAGGGGGGGGATGCCTGCCTGCCGGTAGGCAGGGGGGGTTATGATGAAGGTCGTTGCGACTCGAAGCCGAGGGGATTAGATACCCTTTTTCAAAAAGCTAACCAAAAATATTTGAAATTTCTTCGGTTTAATTCCCTCCCCCTTGATGGGGGAGGGTGAGGGTGGGGGTGAGTAAATTTAGTTCCCCC
>Ga0207951_100908_pt1 | contig 12314 bp, 8 predicted proteins | sample Subbio12Aug_8Bad_FD_184830 | JGI IMG/M metagenome (GOLD analysis project Ga0207951, IMG submission 184830) | Serpentinite rock and fluid subsurface biosphere microbial communities from McLaughlin Reserve, California, USA - CR12Aug_8Bad (SPAdes) | ecosystem: Environmental > Terrestrial > Deep... | reverse complement strand
GGCGGCGGATGCAGTCGCGCCCGCGCGCCGCCGCGGCCTCCTCGGCCGGCCGGTAGGCGGCGGCATCGGTGCCGGTGTGCCCTTCCCAGCGGTAGCATTTCGCGTGCAGGAACTGCGGCCCGCCGCCGGCGCGGATGCGCGCGACAAGCTCGGCCGCCACGGCGTCCACCGCGAGCACGTCCTCCCCGTCAACCGCGGTGGCCGGCACGCCGCAGGCCTCGGCGCGCGCGGCCGGTCCTGCACCGGCGGTCACCGCGCTGTTGCGCGTGAAGGCGGCGAAGCCGTTGTCCTCGCACACGAACAGCACCGGCAGGCGATACAGCGCCGCCCAGTTCATCCCTTCGAGGAACGGTCCGCGATTCACCGCGCCGTCGCCGAAGAAGCAGGCGACGATCGCCTCCTCGCGCCGCAGCCTGATCGCCTGCGCCGCGCCGCAGGCGATCGGGATGCCGGCGCCCACCACGCCATTCGCGCCCAGCATCCCCACCGCGAAATCCGCGATGTGCATCGAGCCCCCCTTCCCGCCGCAGGATCCTCCCGCGCGGCCGTGCAGTTCCAGCATCATCGCGCGCGCATCGGCGCCCTTGGCGATGGCGTGCCCATGGCCGCGATGGGTGCTGGTGATGCGGTCCGCGCGCTTGAGGTTGGCGCAGACGCCGACCGCAACACCCTCCTGCCCGATCGAGGGATGCACCACGCCCGGCGCCTCGCCGGATTTCATCGCGGCCACCGCCTCGCGCTCGAAGGCGCGGATGCGCGCCATGTCGCGCAGCATCGCCATCCGCCTCGCCGACTCGTTGGACATGCCCTTGCCTTCCCCTGTTGCCAGCCCCTGCCCCGCGCTCTACTCCCGGCCAGGGGGAGGGACCGCGGCCATGCTGGACCGGCTCATCGTGGTGGACAGCGTCACCCGGCTGGGACCGGAGGCGCAAGGGCGTGTCATCGTCGGCGGCTCGCATGGCGGGATCTACGCCGCCTATCTCGCGGCGAAGGCGCGCGTCGCGGGCGTGCTGCTGAACGATGCGGGTCTCGGCCTCGACGGCGCCGGCATCGCGGGACTCGGCTGGCTCCAGCCGCTCGGCATCCCGGCGGCCTGCTGCTCCCACCGCAGCGCGCGGATCGGCGACGGCTTCGACATGCTCGGGCGCGGCATCGTCAGCCATGCGAATGCCGCCGCCGCCGCCCTCGGCATCGAGCCCGGCATGTGGTGCCGCGAGGCCGCCCGACGCCTCGCCGCGGCGCCGGCGCGGGCCGCCGACGCGCCGGACAGCGTCGAGAGCCGTTTCCCCGTCGAGGTCCCCGGCCGCGCCCGCGCCAGCGCCATGGACTCCAACTCGCTGATGACGCCCGACGACGACGGCACCATCGTCGTCACCGGCAGCCACGGCGCGCTGCTCGGCGGCAGGCCCGAGAGCGCCGCGCGCGCGGATGTCTTCGCCGCGCTCTACAACGATGCCGATGGCGGGGCGGACGGCGCGGGCTACACGCGCCTGCCCGCGCTCGATGCCCGAGGCATCGCGGCCGCGACCTATTCCGCCTGGACGGCGCGCATCGGCGATGGCCGCTCGGCCGTCGCCACCGGCATCGTCAGCGCCGTCAATGCGCGTGCCGCCGCACTCGGGCTCAGGCCCGGCGGCACGGTGCGCGAGGCCCTCACCCTGCTCGCCGAAGCGATCGAGAAGGACCACCGCGCGTGAGCCAATCCAACGCGACCCTCACCATCACCGGCGGCGAGGCGCTCGCGCGCATGCTGCAGGCCCACCAGGTCGGGCCGATGTTCGGCATGGGCGGCTTCCAGCTGCTGCCTTTCTACGAGGCGGTGCGCGCCCTCGGCCTCAAGCACTACCTGATCAACGACGAACGCTGCGGCACCTTCGCCGCCGACGCCTGGGCGCGCGTGACCAACCGCCCCGGCGTGGTGGACGCGACGCTCGGGCCGGGGGCGACCAATCTCGTCACCGGCCTGGTGGAATCGCTCAACGCCGGCATCCCTCTGGTCGCGATCACCGGCGACGCCAACCGCGACCACGCCTGGAAGAACATGACGCAGGAGGCGCGGCAGGTGGAGATCCTGCGCCCCGCCGCCAAGGAACTCATCCGCGTCGAGAGCACCAAGCGCATCCCCGAATTCGTCCGCCGCGCCTTCGCGGTGGCCACCTCGGGCCGCCCCGGCCCCGTGGTGCTCGACCTGCCCGAGGATGTCTGCCACGGCGAGCACACCTTCTCCGCCGACGAGATCTGGGCCGATCCCGGCACGCTGATGGCCCAGGCGCGGCGCACGCGCCCCGATGGCGGCGAACTCGACCGCGCCGCCGGGCTGCTGGCCAAAGCCAAGCGTCCGCTGCTGCTGGTCGGCGGCGGCATCCATGTCAGCGGCGCGCATGACGCGCTGATCGCACTCGCCGAGGCGCAGCGCATCCCCGTCGCGCACACCATGTCGGGCAAGGGCGCGATCGCCTGTTCGCATCCGCTCAGCCTCGGCGTGTTCGGTCGCTATTCGCGCATCGCCAACGACTTCATCGCGGAGGCGGACCTGCTGATCGTCGTCGGCTGCAAGCTCGGCGAGATCGCGACGAAGCGCTTCTCCCTCATGCCCGCCGGCGTGCCCATCGTTCACATCGAGATCGTGCCGGAGGAGATCGGCCGCACCACGCGCGCCGATGTCGCGCTCGCCGCCGATGCGCGCCTCGCGCTCGTGGATCTGCTCGCCGCCCTGCCCACGGGTCCGCTGCCCGAGGGCCGCGCCGACTTCGCCGCCGCCGTCGCGCCGCGCATGGCCGCCTGGCTCGTCGGGGCGGCCGACCGGCTGCATTCCAGCGAGACGCCGATCAATGTCGGCCGCCTGATCCGCGAGCTGAACGCCGCGATGGGCGAGGAGGACATCCTCGTCGCCGATGGCGGCTTCGCCGGCCATTGGGGCGGCCTGCTGTTCGACACCAAGAAGGCCGGGCGGCACTTCATCGCCGATCGCGGCTTCGCCTCCATCGGCTATGGCGCGCCGGGTGCGATGGGCGCGCAGATGGCCGCCGGGCCGAAGCGCCGCGTGGTGGGGCTGACCGGCGATGGCGGCTTCAACATGACCATCGGCGAGATCGAGACTGCGCGCCGCGTCGGCGCCAACTACGTGCTTTGCGTCTTCAACAACGGCGCCTCGGGCTACGTGAAGGCATTGCAGCACGCGGTCTATGGACCGGGGAACTACCAGTCCTCGGATCTGGGCGAGACCGATTACGCCGCCGCCGCACGCGCCTTCGGCTGCCGCGGCATCCGGGTGGAGGGCCCCGACGCGCTGCCCGGAGCCATCCGCGAGGGGCTGGCGAACACCGACAGCCCCACAATCCTCGACGTCATCGTGACGCGCGACCCGGCGCGGATGCTGCCCGGCGTGGACAACCGCACCCTGCGCGTCGAGAAGGGCGATCGTCCTGTCTGATTCCGCAGTGCAGGAATCCGGGCCTCACGGAACCGCGTAGTGCAGGCGTGGGCGTGCCGCGCTAGGTGTTTGCGGAGGATGATACCGCTGCCCCCGCGCCTCGCCCTTCTGGCGGCGCTTGCCGCGCCGCTCGCGCTGCCGCCTGCCGCCGCCGCGCAGCCGGCAGAGCCGCGACTGCCGCGCGTCATCCACGGCCCTGAATCGCCGGTGCCGCGCGTGCTCTACGGCGAGCCCACGCCGGCGCCCGAAATGCGGAGGCCGGCAGCGCCCGCGCCGCAAGCCGCCCGGCCGCCGCAGCCTGCACCGCCCTCCGGAACCACCGTCTTCCATGGCTGGGTTCCGGCCGGCCCGCCGCGCTGGGATCCCTGGCCGGGCCACCCCCCGCCGCTGGAGCATCACCCGCGCTGGCGACCGCTGCCGGAGCCCGCACCCCGCGACACGCGCTTCGAATCGCCACTGCCCATGGGCACCTATCTGGGCCGGCCGCCCTCGGCGACGCTGCCCCAGGCCCCGACCTACGGACGCCAGGGCCGCTGAGCCGGCCGCCCCGGCCGTCAGCACCGCGCCGCACGGACGGCGCGGCGCGAGGCCGCGCGCCGACGCCGCGGGCTCGCCCGCATGGCTCGGCAGCAGCGCCGCCTCGGTCTCGTTGGCGAGCAGGAAGTCGGTGAGCGCCAGCAGCGCATCCGGCAGCGACCGAGCGGGTTCAGCGGTCTCGCCGCGCCGGCCTGCCGGGCGGCGCGGGACGCCGCGAGGGTGGTCGCGATCGGCGTCTCGGGCTACGCCAGAGCGAGCGCGGCATCGCGGATCGCCGCGGCGCGCTCGCCCGCCGACAAAGTGTCTTTGGCGCCGCCGAGAATGGCGATCTGGTTCTCGCCCTGCGCTTCTACGAGGATCAGCGCCTCCCCGCTCGGCGTGCCGGCGATCCGCCGGACGGCAGCGGCGTCCACGCCTTCCTCGCGCCACAGGGCGAGCGCGGCCCGTTGCATTGCAGCAGACCCCTCCTAACCTCTGTGCATACGCGCCGAGAGTCCGAGGTTCCGATGCCCGCCGCCATCCTGCCCGACCCTTCCCTGATGAAGTTCGGAATCGGGCAGCCCGTGCCGCGGCGGGAAGACCCGGCGCTGCTGACCGGGCGAGGCCGCTACACCGACGACATCGCGCTCGAAGGGCAGGCCTGGTGCGTGATGGTCGGCAGCCCCTACGCCCACGGCATCATCCGCGGGATCGGCACCGGGGCGGCGCAGGCGATGCCGGGCGTGCTCGGCGTCTTCACCGCCGCCGACATGGCGGAATACGGGCCGATGCGCTGCGTCCTGCCGCTGAAGAACAAGGACGGCAGCCCGCTCGTCAACATCGAGCGCGGGCCTCTCGCCGCCGACAAGGTGCGCTTCGTCGGCGATCCGGTCGCCTTCGTGGTGGCCGAGACCAAGGCCCAGGCGAAGGACGCCGCCGAGGCGGTGGAACTCGACATCGAGCCGCTCGAGGCGGTGACCGAGGCTTCCGCCGCCGCTGCGCCCGGCGCGCCGCTGCTCTACGACCACGTGCCCGGCAATGTCGTGCTCGATTTCCGCCACGGCGACGCCGACAAGGTCGCCGCCGCCTTCGCCGGCGCCGCGCATGTCACGACGCTGCGGATCCGCAGCAACCGCATCGTCGTCTGCGCGATGGAGCCGCGCAGCGCGATCGGCGACTTCGACGCCGCCGAGGGCCGCTACGTGCTGCGCGTAGGCTGCCAGGGAGTGTTCGGCCTGCGGAACCAGATGGCCAACGACATCCTGAAGGTTCCGCCCGAGAAGCTGCGGATCATCACCGGCAACGTCGGCGGCTCATTCGGCATGAAGGCCGGCGCCTATCCGGAATACGCCTGCATCCTACATGCGGCGAAGGCGCTGGGCCGCCCGGTGAAGTGGACGGACGACCGCACGGGCTCGTTCCTCTCGGATTGCCATGGCCGCGACCACGAGACGCAAGCCTCGCTCGCGCTCGACGCCGAGGGGCGCTTCCTCGCGGTGAAGCTCGTCTCCCACGGGAACATGGGCGGCTACCTCTCGACCGTGGGCAACCTGATGGGGACGGGCAACTTCACCAAGAACATCCAGTCCAACTACGCGACACCTCTGCTGCTGGTGGAGACGAGGAACGTCCTCACCAACACCACGCCCATCTCCGCCTATCGCGGCGCCGGCCGCCCCGAGGCGAACTACTTCATGGAGCGGCTGATCGAGACGGCGGCGCGCGAGATGGGCAAGGACCCGATCGCGCTTCGCAAGCTGAACCACATCGCGCCGGAGCGGTTCCCGTTCAGCGCCGCCTCGGGCTCGGTTTACGATTCCGGGCGTTTCTCCGAGCTGCTCGACCGCGCGCTGGAGGCCGCCGACTGGGACGGCTTCGTCGCGCGCAAGGCAGAGAGCGCGGCGCGCGGAATGCTGCGCGGGCGCGGCCTCGGCAATTTCCTCGAATGCACCGCCCCGCCGATGAAGGAGCAGGGCGAGATCGTCTTCGAGGCGGATGGAGGCGTGACGATCGTCACCGGCACGCTCGACTACGGCCAGGGCCACTGGACGCCCTTCGCGCAGGTCCTGCATGCCCGCCTCGGCGTGCCGTTCGAGACTATCCGCCTCGTGCAGGGCGATTCCGACCGGCTGGTCGCCGGCGGGGGCACGGGCGGCTCGAAGTCGCTGATGGCCTCGGGCGCAGCCATCCTGCAGGCCGCGGACATCGTCATCGAGAAGGGCTGCCGGGCCGCGGGCCACGTCCTCGAAGCCGCCGCCGAGGACATCGAGTTCGCCGCCGGCCGCTTCACCATCGCCGGCACCGACCGCGGCATCGGCATCATGGAACTGGCGGCGCGGCTGCGGACGCTCGGCCCGCTGCCGCAGGACGTGCCGAACGCCCTCGACAGCCGCACCGTCCTCGACCAGTCGCCGATGGCCTTCCCGAATGGCTGCCACATCTGCGAGGTCGATATCGACCCCGACACCGGCCAGGTGCGGATCGACCGCTACACCTCGGTCAACGACTTCGGCGTCATCGTCAACCCGCTGCTGGTCGAAGGCCAGGCGCATGGCGGCATCGCCCAGGGGATCGGGCAGGCGCTGCACGAACGCGTGGTCTATTCCGAGGACGGGCAGCTGCTGAGCGGATCCTACATGGATTACGGCCTGCCGCGCGCCGACGACCTGCCTTCCTTCGGGTTCAAGAGCGCGCCCGATCCGTGCAGGACCAACCCGCTCGGCGCGAAGGGATGCGGCGAGGCGGGGTGCGCGGGCTCGATGCCGGCGGTGATGAACGCGATATCCGACGCGCTGGGCGGACGGCACATCGACATGCCGGCGACGCCGGAACGCATCTGGGCCGCGGTCCGCGGCGCATGACGGGGTGGGGGGAAGAAGCAGGCCCCCCCGCGCCCGCCGCTGGGGGCGGCGAATGGGATCAGGCGTTGCCGGCGAGGTAGTCCATCGCCGCCTGCACGCCCCCGGTCGTGTGCGGCACGCCGGCGGCGCGCAGCCCCATCTCGACGCCGCCCAGCGTGCCGACGAGCTGGAGGTCGCCGAAATCGCCCAGATGGCCGATGCGGAACACCCTGTCGTTCAACTGCCCGAGGCCGTTGCCGAGCGACATGTTGTGGCGCTCCAGGATGGTCGCGCGCAGCGCATTGGCGGAGTGGCCTTCGGGAAGGCGCACGGCCGTCAGCGCAGAGGAATAGTGCCGCGGTTCGGCGCATTGGATCTCAAAGCCCCAGTGCCGCACGGCGCGGCGCGTCGCCTCGGCGTGGCGGTCATGGCGGGCGAAGACGTTGTCGAGGCCTTCCTCCATCAGCATGTCCACCGCGGCATCGAGGCCGTAGAGCAGGTTCGTCGCCGGCGTATAGGGGAAGTAGCCGGTGGCGTTGGCGGCGAGCATCGCCTTCCAGTCCCAGAAGGCGCGCGGCAGCTTAGCGCTCTCGCTCGCCTTGAGAGCCTTGGCGCTGATCGCGTTGAAGGAGAGGCCCGGGGGCAGCATCAGCCCCTTCTGCGATCCCGCCACGGTGACATCCACACCCCACTCGTCGTGGCGGTAGTCGATGGACCCCAGCGAGGAGATGGTGTCCACCAGCAGCAGCGCGGGATTGCCGGCGGCATCCATGGCGCGGCGCACCTCGTCCACGCGCGAGGTGCAGCCGGTGCTGGTCTCGTTGTGCACGACGCAGACGGCCTTGATGGCGTGAGTCTTGTCCTCGCGCAGGCGCTGTTCGATCTGCGCGACATCGGCGCCGCGGCGCCAGTCGGTCCTGACGAAATCCGTCACGATCCCGAGGCGGCCGGCCATCTCGTGCCAGAGATGCGCGAACCAGCCGGTCTCGCACATCAGCACGCGGTCGCCCGGCGAGAGCGTGTTGACCAGCGCCGCTTCCCAGGCGCCGGTGCCCGAGGCCGGATAGATGATGACAGGGGACTGCGTCTTGAAGACGTGGCGCACCTTCTCCAGAAGTGCCAGGCCCAGCTTGCCGAAATCCGGGCCGCGATGGTCCATGGTGGGGTTGTCCATGGCGCGCAGCACCCGGTCGGGCACGTTGGTGGGTCCGGGAATCTGCAGGAAATGGCGGCCGGCGGTGGGCTTGGACTGGAAATAGGCCATGGCGCGGTTCCTCTCGTGTGGGGGCTTCATGCCGCGAACGGCGCGCCGGCGCCAATGAGTTCGGCTTGTGCGAACGATCAGGAGTATCCATTCATGGCGGACACGCGCGGGCGGTAGGCTGCGCGCGACGCCAGACCAGGGTTGGGCCATGAATGTCGTGACCGCGCCGCGCGCCACCATCGGCGACAGCCGCCTCGCCGAGCGCCTGAAGCGCGAGACGCGGGGCGAGGTGCTGTTCTCCGCCGCCGACCGCGGGCGCTACGCGACGGACGCCAGCATCTACCAGATCGAACCCTACGGCGTTCTGGTGCCGCGCGGCATCGAGGACGTGCAGGCGGCGATGGCGCTGTGCCGCGAGGACGGCATCGCGGTGCTGCCGCGCGGCGGCGGGACGTCGCAATGCGGGCAGACGGTGAACCGCGCGCTGGTGCTGGACTGCACGAAATACCTGCGGGGCGTGGTCGAGGTGGATGCCGCGGCGCAGCGCGCCCGCGTGCAGCCGGGCATCACGCTGGGCGCACTGAACGATGCGCTGCGCCCGCACGGGCTGTTCTTCCCGGTCGATCCCTCGACCTGGCAGCGCTGCACCATCGGGGGCATGGCGGGGAACAATTCCTGCGGGTCGAAATCCATCCGCTACGGGCTGATGGCGGACAACGTGACGGCCATCGACGCGCTGCTGGCGGATGGGTCGCGCTTCACCTTCGGCGCGCTGCCGGACAACCTCGGCGCCGATGTGCCGGCAGCGACGGCGGAACTGATCCAGCGCCTGCGTGCGCTCGGCGCGCGGGAGGCGGAGGAGATCGCGGCGCGCTTCCCCAGACAGTTGCGTCGCGTGGGCGGCTACAACATCGAATCGCTGACGCCGGCGGCGCGCGCCGAGGGGCGCGGCAACCTCGCACGCGTGCTGGTGGGGTCGGAGGGCACGCTGGCGTTTTCCGCCGCGCTGGATCTGCGGCTGTGGCCGATCAAGCCGCGCAAGGCGCTGGGCATCTGCCAGTTCCCGACCTTCCGCGCGGCGATGGCGGCCTCGCAGCACCTGGCCACGCTGGACCCCGAAGCGGTGGAACTGGTGGACCGCACCATGATCGACCTGGGGCGGTCGATCCCGATCTATCGCGCCACCATCGACCGCATGGTGAAGGGCGTACCGGACAGCCTGCTGATCGTCGAGTTCCACGGCCATGAGGACGCGCCGCTGCTGCGCGCGCTCGACCGGCTCGAGGAAATGATGGCCGATCTCGGCTACCCGGATGCCGTGGTGCGCGCCACCGATGCCGGATTCCAGGCGGCGATCGCGGAAGTGCGCGAGGCCGGGCTCAACATCATGATGTCGATGAAGGGCGACGGGAAGCCGGTCTCCTTCATCGAGGATTGCGCGGTCGCGCTGCCCGACCTCGCCGACTACACCGAACGGCTGAACGACGTGTTCGCGAAGCACGGCACCAAGGGCACCTGGTACGCGCATGCCTCCGTCGGCTGCCTGCATGTGCGGCCCGTGCTGAACATGAAGGACGGCGAGGACGTGCGGAAGATGCGCGCCATCGCCGAGGAATGCTTCGCCCTGGTGCGGGAATACAAGGGCAGCCATTCGGGCGAGCATGGCGACGGCATCGTGCGCTCGGAATTCAACGAGACGATGTTCGGCCCGCGCATCGCCCGCGCCTTCGAGGAAGTGAAGGACGCCTTTGACCCCGCCGCGCTCCTGAACCCCGGCCGCGTGGTGCGCCCGCCGCGCATGGATGACCGCACGCTGTTCCGCTACGCGCCCGGCTATACGGCGGATGCTTCGGTCACGCCGGTGCTGGACTGGAGCGAGCATCCCGGCCCGCTCGGCGGCCTGCTGGGCGCGGTCGAGATGTGCAACAACAACGGCACCTGCCGGAAGTTCGACGCGCAGGTGATGTGCCCCTCCTTCCGCGCGACGCGCGACGAACAGCACCTCACGCGCGGGCGGGCGAATACGCTGCGCCTCGCGCTGACCGGTCAGTTGCCCGGCGCGCTGGCCTCGGACGAGGTCGCGGCGGCGATGGCGCTGTGCGTCTCCTGCAAGGGCTGCAAGCGCGAATGCCCGACCGGCGTGGACATGGCGCGCATGAAGATCGAGGTGCTGGCGGCGCGGGCGAAGACGCACGGCATCGGCTGGCGCGAACGCATCATCGCCACGCTGCCGCGCTGGGCGCGCTGGGCCTCGCTGGCCCCGCCGCTGGCCAATGCGCGCGACAGCGTCCCGGGCCTCGCGCGCCTGTCCGAGCGGCTGCTGGGGCTCGCGGCCGAACGCGCGCTGCCCCGCTTCGTCTGGGACGCCTTCCATGACGCGGAACTGCGCGCGCCGGACGGGCGCGAGCGCGAGGTCATCCTGCTGCCCGACGCCTTCAACCGGTATTTCGAGCCCGACAACCTTCGCGCCGCCATCCGCGTGCTGCGCGCCGCCGGCCACGACCCCGCGGTGGCGCGCCCGCCGCGCGGGATGCGCCCGCTCGATGAGGGCCGCACGCTGCTCGCCGCGGGGCTGGTGGAGCAGGCGCGGGCGGAGGCGCGCCGCACCCTGGCGACGCTGTCGGCGTGGTCCTCGCCGGTCGTGGGCATCGAGCCCTCCGCGCTCACCACGCTGCGCGACGAATTCCTCGCGCTGCTGCCGGGCGAACCCGCCCGCGCGCTGGCCGCGCGCGCCTTCCTGCTGAGCGAATTCCTCGAGCGCGAGAAGGCCGTGCTGCCGCTTCGCCCGCTCGAAGGCGAGGCGCACATCCACGGCCATTGCCACCAGAAGGCCTTCGGCGCCTTCCCGCCCGCGGTCGCGCTGCTGAAGCGCATCCCGGGGCTGAAGGTCACGCCCATCGCGTCCTCCTGCTGCGGCATGGCGGGCGCCTTCGGCTATCAGGCCGAGACGCTGGGCGCATCGAAGGCCATGGCGGAACTGGCGCTGCTGCCGGCGGTGCGCGCCGCGGCGAAGGATGCGATCATCGTCGCCGACGGCACCTCCTGCCGTCATCAGATCGCCGATCTCGCGGGGCGGGAGGCGCTGCATTCCGTCCGCGTGCTGGAGAAGGCGCTCGCATGACCACGCCCGACGAAGTCCTCGGATTCTGGTTCGCCGACGGGCCGGACAGCTTCCGCGAGGCCTGGTTCAAGCGCGACGACGCCTTCGACGAAGCGATCCGCGCGCGCTTCTGTGCCGCCGTCGCCGCCGCGCGCGATGGCGCCCTCGCGGGATGGGCGGCAAGCCCGCAGGGCGCGCTGGCGCTCGCGATCCTGCTCGACCAGTTCCCGCGCAACCTCCATCGCGGCAGCGCCGAGGCCTTCGCGGCGGATGCGACGATGCGGGAGATCGCACGCGAGGCCGTCCTCGAACGCCGCTTCGACCTTGCCCTGACCTCGATCCAGCGCCCCTTCCTCTATCTGCCTTTCGAGCATTCCGAGGCGATGGCCGACCAGGATCTCTCCGTCGCGCTGTTCGAGGGGCTGCGCGACGATCCGCGCCACGCGCGACCTGGCGGGGCGATCGATTATGCGTGGCGGCACCGCGTGGTGATCCAGCGCTTCGGCCGCTTTCCGCACCGCAACGCCGCGCTTGGGCGCACCAGCACGGTGGAGGAGGCGGCGTGGCTCGCGGCGGGCGGCGGATTCTGATGCCGGCGGCATGGGGGATGCACACCGCCAGGCGGCGCGCCGGGTGCGCAAGCATGACGCGCCCGCCCCCGCCCGGCTGCCTCGATGGCGCGCTCGCCGGCGCGCTGGGTCTGCTCGCCCGCGGCGTTGCCGACCGGCGCAGCCCGCTGCACACCCCGACCCTGGCGACGCGCGGCGCCGATGGCGCGCCGAATGCGCGCACCGTCGTGCTGCGCGCCTTCGATGCGGGCACGCGTCGCCTGCGTGTCCACACCGATCGCCGCAGCGCCAAGGCGGCGGAACTCGCCGCCGATCCGCGAGTCATGCTGCACGGCTACGATGCGGCGGCGGAGGCGCAGCTGCGTATCGCCGGACGGGCCAGCCTGCACCACGCCGATGCGCTGGCCGAAACGGCCTGGACAGCGAGCCGCGCCTTCTCGCGCATGTGCTACGCTGCGGCGCAACCGCCGGGCGCTGCCGTCGCGGCGCCGCCGCCCGCGCCGCGCGACGCCGAGGCCGGGCGCGACAACTTCATGGCCGTGGTGATCACGATGGACAGCCTCGACTGGCTGCTGCTCGCCCATGAGGGGCATCGCAGGGCGCGCTTCGCGTGGGACGCGGCCGGCCGGCTCTCCGCCTCGTGGATCGCGCC
>Ga0207951_100905_pt1 | contig 12339 bp, 6 predicted proteins | sample Subbio12Aug_8Bad_FD_184830 | JGI IMG/M metagenome (GOLD analysis project Ga0207951, IMG submission 184830) | Serpentinite rock and fluid subsurface biosphere microbial communities from McLaughlin Reserve, California, USA - CR12Aug_8Bad (SPAdes) | ecosystem: Environmental > Terrestrial > Deep... | reverse complement strand
GAGCAATATGTTGCTGGCTGTATAGCACCTTTTCCAATTCGCGCGTCGGGACGACCCATGCTGAATGGATTGGAAGGCCCGACTCGGGAAAAACATTCTGAAATATCGCGGCGCGAAAGCGTGGTCGCAGCAGGCTCTGGCTGGCGAGGCTGACCTGTCGTTACGATATCTGGCTGGCGTCGAACGCGGTGAAGAAAATCCCAGCCTCGACACAATCGTCGCCATCGCCGAGGCCCTGTCCGTGAAGCCGGGTCAACTCTTCGATTAGACCCTGAGGCCGTCCAAGCTCACTGGCACTAAGGCCAGCGGGCCATAGCGCCGCTAATTGTTGCTCGGGACTGATATGCGCCCACGTGGCCCCTCTTAGGACGGCAAAGCGCGCACCGCCTCGGGAACGCGAGCTTTCGCTGCACGTTCAGGTAGATCGTAAAAAATGTACCTAACCCGACCCTTTCGACCCAGTTGCGCTCATAGCGGGATGCAGTCCGAGCTCTTCCTTTCAATGACCGCCCTTGGGTTGCGACTATCAATGGCGGACCGCGACGTTAAGGTGGCCCCGCAAAGATGCGAGTTCGGGGTCTGGGGGGAGAGGATTGGCAAAAACTTCGGGGGGCAGCCGTGATTGGGAGCGTCGCGGACGCGTCCTAAATCTCACGACTGGCGCTAAGCAAAACACGGAGCGGGTGAAGTCGCTTCTCGCAGTTCGATCAGCGGTCAAGGCGCCAACCCGCCTGTCCCGGCCCGGCCTCGCGACCTCGTCCGTCCAGAGATACGCCACCACCGCAGCCCCTACCGCTTGGACACTGGCGGGACGGGGCCGACCGATTACCGATGCCATTCTTGACGCCGTCGAGGATGGTGCAGATCGCCTAATCCTCGCATGGCCATTCTCTCCCTACGGCGGTTTCCTCAGCGCCGCCATCGCGCTAAGAGAAGCGCGCGCATCAGGAAGGCTGGCCCACGCCACGCTTGGCTTGTGGCCATGGCGAAACGGCGCCACATGGCGCGCTCGCTCCGTTCTGCTTCATCCTGGCGATGTCCACGGCGCCGCAACCCAATTTGCGACAGAACTTCAGAGTCCGAAGGAATGGGCCGACCCAACCCTCGCGCACCAATCGCAGTATTTGCTCGAACTACGCTTGGGCGACCTGGTTGTGCACGACGGACGAGATCTGCAGTCGCCCACCGAACGCTCCATCCTGGTGCGCAGCCCCACACTCCTGGAAACCACATCGGTCTTTCCCCCCAACCCCGGCCGAGGCGATCCCTACGTCGCCGACGCCAAACAGGTGTTGAGACGCGTTCGAGATCACACGCGGATGGGCGACAAGAACGCAGGCCTCGTCGAGCATGTCGCCGCCGCCGGCGATCCGAACAGGGCCCCCTTCGCATTGTTCGGCATCCCGGCCGAGGCTCAAACGACCCACTTCAAGCGCTACCTCAGCTTCGCTCGATTTGGCGAAAAGGGGCTGGACGCCATCGTCGTGGACCTGACCAGGAATGGTCGGTCGGAACTGCCGGACGAGTGGGAGAAGCGTTTCGCCGTCTTTCTGGAAGGCCTGGAATTCGCGCCTGATCGACGCCCGTCGGTCGTCGTTGTCGCCGAGGACATATTCACAGTTCGACGGGCAACTCGCGCTCTGAAAGCCTACGGGGCGAAGCAACGTCCCAGGCGAGGGTATATCGAAGGCGGGGCCTACCTCCCGGAACCGGGCCTGCTTGGCCCCTCTGTGGACCTGACTCATCCACTTCCCCCTGTGAGATTTGAAGCGGATATCAAGGACGCCGCTCTGGCCCCCCTGCGGCAAAGCCTCGTGAGGTTGGGCCGAGAATTGCGCCAGGGCGGACACGCCCTTGCCGCCGATGGCGTTTCGAAAGCCCTCGCCCTCCTCCGCCGATCCGCGAGTTTGCCGATCGGCTTGGAGGAGGCACGAGGCATTTCTGACATTCTCTTTGATGGCGGTGACGAGGTTGATGACGCCGCCCGGAGTCTATTTCGGCCCAAGATGGCCCTCGCGCCGCTTGCCGCGGTTCAAGTGCTCGCGCCATCGTTCGGCGAGGCAGCAAAGCGACTGGTGTCGGAAATCGGCGCCAAGCTTGCGCTGTGGGCTGCGGAAACACCGGTATCCGCCAAATTGTCGACGGTTCTCGAAGATCCAGCCTGGAACAGCGTTGAAACCCTCATCTCTGTTTCCGATCGTCGATTGGTGGATGTCTTCCTCGGCTCGGATCGAGCCCGCCTGTGCCGCTGTGCAATCATCGACCATCAGGGGCTGAGAGCGGAGTTCGAACGTAAAACCTACACTCGACTAATCCTGCTTGGACCCACCCCCGACGCGGTGAAGACGCTCCTGACCAGTTGGTCGTGTCCGCCACAGGTCCTGTTGTTGGGCGATGCCGCTGGCAGCGCCCTCGTTATTGCGGAGGTCAATCCAATCGGCCGCATCACAGCCTTCGCACCCGTCGCAAATCGAGCAAGGGAGCTGGCGACCGCTCTGACGCGCGGCGGGGCAGACGAACAGCTCGACCTGGCCGAGGCTGAGTTCCGAATTGCTGCGACCATTCCTGAGGGTCAGATCGACCTCACCCAGGCCGGCGAGAACTATAAAGGCGACGTGATCCACCTCAGCACCGCCCAGGGCCACCGATTGGCCTATCGCCCGGCCAGCGACGTGCTGCGGTACTCGCCTGGCGAAGCCCGGCCTTTCGAAAAGGTCGCGGCTCGGGACGTGGCGCGGGGCGATCGGATCCTGGTTCTTAACGCCACGATTCGTGAGCCCATCAGGCGGGCCTTGGCCGGCTCACGCGAGGTCCTCTCGCAATTGCAACTCTATCACGACCGCATCAACGCCGTTGTGGCGGAGACTCCAGGCGTGTCGATGGTCGACAAGGCGCGTTCTGTTCTCGCGGAGATGCGCCGGATAGAGCCGTCAATCGCCCCCACAGAAGTCCAGAACATCACGCGTTGGCTGACCGCCGGACAACCCTCGATCCCGACGATTGATGGTGCTCGTCAACCGAGGGCGGCGCGGGACTGGGACCGCTTCAAAATCTTCATGCAAGCGGTGGGCGTGCCAGAGGATATGGCTTCGGTCTACTGGCTCGCAGCGGTAGTGCCGGCCCGCTCCTATCGGGCACAGGAGGGCTACTTCTTCAATCAGCGGGTCGTCCAGTTCATCCGCGACCCCGAAGGAGCGTCCCTGGGGACCTCCGCGTGGAGCGGGATGCAAGGTCTATGGCAACAGGTGCTCGATGCCGTGGACGAGGTTGTGAGCAGAGAAACCATCAGGAGTGCTCGCAATGGCTGAGCCGCAGGCCTTGGACAATATGAGCTCGGATGATCGCCAGCTTCTGAAGGAAGCCGTTTGTGACGCGATCCTCGAACGCACACGCAAGACCGTGTCCGGAGACGGATCATACGGAGCGGTCATCGTCGGGGAGAAGCCATGCCGCACGCTCTCCAGCGCCTTCATTCTGCCTCGCCTGAACGAAGACGGCGACGACGAGTCCAACGATATCCGAATTGCCGCTCACGGTATGGACTTAAGGATCCAGACTGCCGAGGGGTCTCTGCGGGTCCAGCCTACGCTTTCGGTCTATGTCCGAGCGCTTCCTTTGTCAGATGAACTGTTTGGCCGGAACGGGCGTCTGATTCCTCGGGCGGATTTCAGCGAAGCGGCGCGGCAGCAGATCAGGGCGGAGGTCAATCGACGGACCGCGATTGATCCTGGCCCGGACATGTCGCCGCGAACCCGGGGCGCTCGGCGCTCGGAGATAACCCGCGACGTCTATACCGAGTTGGGGGTCGGCGTGCCGACAGGCATCCAGCTTCCTGCAGGTGACGACCGAGACGTCGACTCCAGCGCCGACATAGAACCGTCCCCGCTACCCAGTGGACGTCTTCGCATCCCGGACCGGTACTCCCGTCGATACGACATCCCTCAAAAATGGATCAGGCTTGGCGTTGACGCGCCAGCGCTCGAGCTTCCACTACCGTGTGAACCGGCGATCTGGTCCGCGCTGGCCGCCGCGCACAAGACAGCGTTCCTGGCGGCGATCCGAACCGCTTACGCCAACTGGATTTCATCACCGGTCGGTCAGGACAACGCATGGCGTAAACTCCATCCACCGTCCGAAGCCTTCTGGGAGCCGGACGCCTGGGATCAGTTTGTGGCCACGGCGCGAGCCCTGCCGCCGATTGTCGCTGACCTCGTTCCAAACTTCGACGCTCAAATACTGGTTCAGGCGCTTGTCAGCCCGCTAGACCCCAACGAGTTCTCGGTGCGGATCGCGATCGAAAATCTCCGCGAGGCGGATGCGACAATGGAATGCGGCCTTTTCGGGGTCTCTCTGTCGGTCAGTCTACCCACGACCGCACTGCGGCCGATGCGCCTGGAGCGCGTTCGCCGAAGCTACCATCTGGCCGGGTTCATGACGATGGCGGGCATCGGGGTGAATGGCGGTGTTGAGGATCTGGGCACGCAAGACAGCCTGAGGATGCTGCGAACGACCTGGATGCCAAGGTACGTTCTTCCGCGTGCCCGAGCGAACGAGATCGCAACGGTTCCGACCGCCTACCAAGCCTTGGCCGACGCCGCTCTGCCAATCAGCGCTTTGATGGGCCTGCCGGAAGCGATGGCCGACTGGATTGAGACAGTCCGCGACAATACCCAGCTCTCATACCCGGGCGAAGAAGGCGACGCCGCGGATGAAGCGAGTCAAACAGCGCGATTCAACGAGGACCTGGAGGCGTGGACCACGGAGGGGGCCCGGATAAGGCGGGGCATTAATGTGCTCGAGACTTCCCAGGCCTCATGGGCGCAGAATCACAACTCGCCGGCAGCAGCCCCCTACCGCGCCTGGCTGTTGCTCAACCGGGCTTTTGCGGATGCCAACCCGCCACGGGAGGGAGAGGCGCCTCCCGGTTGGCGCCTGTTCCAACTCGCGTTCGTGCTCGCTCACCTCCCGACCTTGGCGTCACGGCTTCCGGAATATTCGAGCGTCTTCGACGCCGGATTCGATGAGGATGCGGTCAGCCTGCTCTACATGTCCACCGGTGGCGGCAAGACGGAGGCCTTCTTCGGCATTCTGATCTTCGCGCTGTTTCTGGACAGACTCAGAGGCAAAAATCGCGGGGTAACCGCGATGATGCACTACCCTTTGCGACTCCTGACGGTGCAACAGGCGCAACGTCTCGCTCGCCTGCTCGCTCGGGCCGAGATGATCCGCCGGGACGCCAATGTCGGCGGAAGCGCATTCGAGATCGGATTTTGGGTTGGAGGCGGGAATACGCCGAACGCGACGGAACGACGCCCAGGCGAAGTTTCGGAAGCCCTTCGCTGCATACCGGCATGGAGCGATCTCCGCGCCCAGGACGAGGTCGCGCTTCTCGCGAGCGAAGACAGGCTCAATCGGGAATACGCCGCAGCGAAAGAATCCTGGAATAAACTTCCGACCTGTCCCTTCTGCCGGTCGGACGCGGGGACCGCTCTACGCCTGTTCCCCGAAGACCGGCATCGCCTTGGCATCATCTGCCTCAGCAGCGACTGTGATTGGAACCGCGCTCACCAGGGCGAGCGTATCGAGCCGCTTCCGTTCCTGCTGGCCGACACTGACATTTATCGGAGGGCGCCTTCGATCCTCCTAGGCACGATCGACAAGCTCGCGCTCCTCGGCCAGAGCGTGACGACCGTCGATCGCATCGCCGGGATGTTTGGCATGGCCCGGTGGTTGGAAGGAGGCTCCGACGGCCTTCTGGAGATGCCGAGCGGCCCGTCCACCAATGAAACCCCGCCAGTCGGCAGCTCAAGGATCGCCCCGGCGTATCAGGATGGCGTGGAGGTCTTTTTCGACCCGTTTCCCAGTCTGATCATCCAAGATGAGATGCATCTTCTTGAGGAAAGTCTGGGCACGTTCGGGGGCATATTTGAGACGGGACTGTTCGCATGGCTCCGGCGCCTAACGCCGCTGCTTGGCGGACGGGTTTGCCGGATTCCGGGCGCTCCGGATCGGCCGCGTCTTCCCCATGTGATCGGTGCAACCGCGACGGCTGCCGATGTGGCCAAGCATACCCGAGCGCTCTATCAGCGCGCGGTGGTTCAGTTCCCCCACCCTGGCCCCGCCCTGCACGGTGGCTTCTATACAGGGATGGCGAGTTTCAGCCCCGATGGGGATCTCGCCGCCTCTCGGGAGACGGCTCGAACGCCGCCTGATCGCGAAGCGGCGGCTCCATGGGGCCGGGTTTACGCTTCGATCATGACGAACGGCCGCCTCCATACGGTGACGACGCTTTCTGTCTTGGCGGCCCACGCAGCGACCATCACCCGGTGGCAGCGGGATCTGGCGGCGGCCGACGCCGTCCGGCAAGGTCGCGCCGCCGAAGAGATCAGCGACTGCATCTCCGGCGCCCAATGGTCGGATCAACGGCGGCAGGCGCTTCGGGAGACAATAGACGCCGGCCGGTTCGATCGGCTTGCCGCTCTCGTCGATCTGCACCGGATCGAACTAACCTACGTCACCAACAAGAAGGGCGGGGATCAGATCCTTTCGGCTCTGGTTGGCGAAGTGCGAGAGGCTCACGCGGCCATGGGGCCGGACTATGAGCTGTCGAATTTTGAGATGCAGCTCATCTCGGGCGGTGTCGATATCGGCGGGATCCAACAGGTCATCCGGGCGGCCGAGAGGCCCTTCAACCCGATGACCGACGACATCGCTACGAGCCTCAGAGGGATCGTCGCTACCTCCGCGATCTCTCACGGCGTCGACGTTGAGGCGTTCAACGCCATGGCGTTCGCGGGAATGCCAGCAGATATCGCCGAGTATATCCAGGCCTCCTCACGAGTGGGCCGTACCCATGTGGGCTTCTCGCTCCTGATTCCGACGCCACAGACCCGACGCGACCGCTTTGTCGTTGAGGTTCACGAGTCTTTCCATCGCTTGCTTGAGAGGATGATCGCACCGCCGGCGATTGAGCGTTGGGCGGATCGAGCGATCGGACGAACTATTCCCTCATTGGTTCAAACGTGGATCGCGGGGGTTCGCCATCAGGAGCGCTTCATCGGCCAGGCCAGTGATCAGAAAGGATTGGCGGCGCTGCCCAGTTCGGTGGAGGCTGTCGATCAGATTCTGAGAAATCCCGCCGCCTTTGACGATTGCGTGGCCTTTGTGTCGGAAGCCATCGGCGTGGGAGCGGCGACGGGGGGACCGACCAATCCCGAATACTACGGCGGCCTCATTCGAAGCGCGACGGCCCGCATCCAGGCGAGCGTGGGCAGCGGCGAATTCGTCGGCCGCCTCGGCGATTTCTGGAACAATCAGTTGAGCGGGATGCAACGGCCGATGACGAGCCTGCGTGATGTCGATGCGGCGGGCACCATCCAAGCCTCCGACCACACCGCACAGAACCGCAGTCTTTCGTGGGAGGAGGTCAGCGACGCCATGGCGATGATCAGGAACCGCGGCGTGGCCCGTCGGCGCCAGACCGCGTCGAGCGAATTGGACGGGGAGGCCTGAGATGAGCCGCCCCCCCACCATGCAGCGCTCCAGAAGTCAGCTTGCGACCGCCTATGCCCCCCACAGCCTGTTCACTTTTGAAGGCGGTTCCGGCGCCTGCATGGCGCTGCCGGTCTCAGGAAATCCACCGGCTGATCTCCGCCCCATCACCCGCCGTTTGATTGGTGAGCAAATCCAGGAATATTTCGAGGCTTGGGCCGATCGGGCGATGCGCGGCCAAAACCTCAGGCATCCGGTACCCGCGGCCTTGGCTGTCGATGTGCGCGCCTTGAGTGATCAAGCCGTGCAAATCCGGGTCGGGGAACTGGAATTCCAGATCCCCAACACGGTGGGCTACGTTCCATTTCCACTGGCCTTCGCCTGTACGCGGTGCGGCCTGCATCGAGAATGCAAGCGGCTGGATCGTCTCAGCCAGGAGGCTGAGAGATTTCCGAACGCCTGCCCGACCGGGTACGCGAGCTGCGCAAACGACTGGCAGCAAATAGACGTGGTGTTGACCCACTGGTCCGGCGAGATCGAGGCCCTGACGCCGAGCTACAGGCACTGGAACTCGACCCGCTCAGAGGTGCATGAGATCGGTCGCTGCGGCTCTTGCGAGTCCGAGCGCTTCTACCTTCGCCGCCCCCCGGGTCCGCTCTCCGGATGGCACTTCGAGTGCGTCTCCTGCCACACCGTCCGGCCGGTCCTGCAGCGCGACAATCGGACGCTTAAAGAACTCGGCCCCCTTCTCGATCAGAACCAGGCCTTGATCCCCGAGATCAATATGGAGCCGGTCTCGTACCGCGCTTCCGCGGCCTACTACCCTCATGGCGATCGCCTATTGGTTTTCGACCAGGACCGTTACGTCTCGCTGCTGGGCGCAAGTCAGGTCAATCAGCTCGAAGCATTCGTGGCCACTCAGTATGGCTATCCGCCGGCTCAGATGGATGACGCTGAGCGGGGCAGGATACTTGGTGCCGCGGGTCGGACCGCCGAGTGGACCAACTATCTCTCCATGCGGGCGATGCTTGAAGGGCTGGTGGCTGTAGACACGACACCCCCACAATTTATCGAGGCAACGCGCGCAATGCTGGCCCGCCTCGAAGAGGAGTGGAACGCCGGCGTGTTCTCAGGTCATCAGGCTGCCCCGTCCGGGGTCCAGCGGGCCTGCCGGGAGCGGCAAAGCTATGTGAGGCGGTTTGATCCTTTGAGGATGTCAGTCGAACACGAAACCCTGGTGCAAGAGAAGCTTCACGGCGGCCAGATGAGCGATGGGAAGGATGTATCGGTCGATGTCGCCATCCTCGACCCGTTCCTGAGGCCCGACGGTCTTAGCGAGTCGCAGTTCGAGCAACTGCGTGGTGAAACCCGCCGACGTCTGGATCTTCTTGGCATCGCCGAAATGCGGCTAATCAGGGATGTCAAAGTTTGCGAGTACACATTTGCCTACACTCGAACATCGTCTTCCCCGACCGTCACCCGCGAGAAGGCGGGAGACGCCGAGATGCCGGTCAGGCTTCGGCTATTCGATCGGGTCAAGGTCGGAGATGCCTCCAAACACCCCGTTCTTTGTCTCACACAGGCGAACGAGGGCTTCTATGTCCGTCTGGACGAAGCCGCAGTTCTCGAATGGCTGGCCGCGAACAATGTCCCGCGTCTGCCGACCGCGCCGGGCACGCGCATCGGCGGAAGTTTGATCGAGGAGTTTGGCGCATTCGACGATGATTCGGCGTCGCGATTTTCGCGGTTTCTGGACGAGTACCGCCGGGAAGGAACTGTTCCCCGGCGAGCCTATCCCTTCGTCTACACCCTCCTGCACTCAATGGCGCACCATCTGATCGGCGTATCCGCCTCAATGTCCGGCCTGGATCTTGGCTCCTTTGGCGAACACATATTCGCGCCCGACCTGGCTTTCCTGGTCTACCGACGCGGCATGACGATGGACCTCGGGAATCTCTCCTCGATGTGGCGCGACCGGGGAGATCCTCTATTCGGGAACGAAGTTCTGGATCGGATGATCAATCCCATCAGTTTGCGCTGCGGATCGGAAAGCGTGTGCAGCCACCGCGGCGGCGCCTGCCCGGACTGTGTTTTGATTCCGGAAAGCGCCTGCATCACCAGGAACGAGCTGTTGTCTCGTTCCGTCTTGGTTGGCCGGGGCGCGCCGAGGTGGGATGCCGACGGCGCCCCTCTCGTGGGTTTCTATGAAGTCGCCGCTTCCCAAGCCGCAGGTCGCGCCGCCTTGGCGGGCGGCATCTAGTGCGGGGCATTGGGTCCGCAATCGGTGAAAGCCTGGCTCGGTCCCTAGTGGAGCGTCTCGGCCCAGAGTGCGCAGCCGGCGCCTTGGTCGCCCGCGCCATAATCTCAACTCCTGACGGCGTGGTTGACCTCCGCCGTTTGGACGGCGCCCCAGCTGGAGCGCTTGAACGCGTACTGCATGACTTTGTGCTGCGTGGATGGGTTGCCGCCGAAGAGCATTGCTGGGTGATGGGCCCCAATGCCATCCCGCCCGGCGTCCCGTTCTTCCTAGATGGCGCAGCCGTCATGCGGTCCAGTCTTCGCAACGATGGCAGAGCGACGGCTGTCGTAACGATGCCCTCAAATGAAAATGGGCTAGTGCGGGCTTTGCCTGCGACCGGCTTCAACTACGCGGGCTTGGTGACGTCGGATCACGCTTTCGAACGGATTGCGGATGCCGCAGTCGGGGCTTTCACGATCCTGTCTCCGTTTCTCAACCCCGCCGGTTTCAACTTTGCCCTGGAGCTGTTCCAGCGGACGAGCGCGCCGCGTAAAATTCTGGTTGTCCGACGTTATGGCGGCGCCTTGGCCGCTGTCCGTGAGCGATGGACAGAGATCCAGGCAGCAGGGATCACGGTGCGGAACTACACACTGCCGCTCCCAGCGGGATATGAGACGTTCCACGCAAAAATCGTCCTCGCCGATCAAGATCTTGCCTACGTAGGCAGTGCGAATATGACCCGGTACGAGCGTAGTTCCATGGAGTTGGGCGTGATGATGGATGGCCAAGCGGCCCGTGTCGTCGCGAGCGTCGTCCACGCCGTTGAGGCTGTCGCCTATCCTGTAAGGGGCAGCCGATAATGACGGATGTCCTGGACGCGGGAACGCGCCCCGCGGAACTCACCTCGGTCGCCAGAGATATTTCGCCGGGGGCTGGCCAGGCTGGACCGGTCATAAAGGAGATTCTGGCCGAGTTCCGCGGCCGCACCAATTCCGGCGATCCGCTGGCCCTGTGCCTCGACCTCATCGCGGGTGGTAAAACGACCAAGGTTTCAGAGCTGCTATCGCGCCTGAGCGCCCCTTGGCGAGATCATGCGATCGCAAGCGTCTATGCCATCCTGATGCCGGGCGAGCGACGCAAACGCCTGGGCGCCTATTTCACGCCGCCTCATTTGGTCGATCACCTGGTCGCGCGCCTCAAGTCCCTTGGCCTCGACATCGGCAATGATCGCATTAGAGATCCGGCTGCCGGCGGGGCCGCATTCCTTGTCCCGCTGGCTCGTCGAAAGATTGCGGCGTGGCGGCTCGCCGGCATAAGCGATGACGAGATTCTCGCTCGGCTGCCAAAACATTTGCGCGGGCAAGAGATCGACGGCGACCTCGCTCAGCTCGCGAATGCTTTACTCCGGCGAATGCTTGTTCAGGAATTCGGCATCTCGTCGGACTCGACCACCCACCTCACCCTTGTCGCTACCGGAGACAGTCTCGCAGAACAGGTAACTGGCCGTTTCGATGTGGACCATGAGATAGGCAACCCGCCCTATCTACGACTTGCCCATGGCCATGAGGCCCAGCGACAGGCGGAGTTCGCGGACATCGCGAATGGGCGATTGAATCTCTACGTCATGTTCCTTCGGCGAGCGATCGACCGCGTTCCGCCGGGAGGGATGGTCGGCTACGTGGTTCCAGCGTCATTTCTCGGGGGACCGGAGTTCAAAAACTTCAGATCGCGCATCGTGCAACTCGCCGAAGTTCTGGTGATCGATATGATCGAGAAACGAAGCGACGTCTTCCTCGACGCAACACAGGACGCCTGCTTTGTTGTTCTTCGCCGGCGGACACAGCCCGCTGTCGCTGCCGAGCTGGCAATAGCTCAAAGCGGTGTGCTGAAGGCAACCGGGGATTTTGTTCACGTCGGAAACGCTGCTGTGGAGCCGAATGGTGAACCCTGGCGCTTGCCGGGCCCGGAGGCCGGCGAAAGCGCTACGCTTCTTGATTGGGGCTACAAAGGCACGATCGGCTACCTCGTCGCAAATCGTCAGTCGGAGCGCCTTCACGAGGCCCAGGACGGGGGTTACTTTCCACTCGTCTGGGCAAAGGCGATTTGCGCAGATGGAAAATTCGATTTCGACCGCGGCCTTCAGCATAAGGGGTTGGGTTGGGTCGATGCGCCAGAAGGCGCGCCGTATATTGTACGCGACGAATGCATCGCTATTCAGCGCACATCCTCTCGGGGACAGAAGCGGCGCTTGTCGGCCGCGTTGATTCCAAAGGCATTCATTGACACGCATGGCGGGATCGTCGCGGAAAATCATGTGATCCTGCTGGTCAAAACCAGGTCGGATGCAGTCGATGCTCAAACCGTGGTCGATATTCTCAATAGCCGTTGGGCCAGCGAACAGCTGGACCGTATGTGCGGCTCAGCCTCAATCTCAGTTCGACTGCTGGAAAAAATAAAGTTTCGCTAGGCGGCATGCCCACTAAGGTTCGGTTGGCTCGTTCCGCGCTATGGCCCGCTGGCCTTAGTGCCAGTGAGCTTGGACGGCCTCAGGGTCTAATCGAAGAGTTGACCCGGCTTCACGGACAGGGCCTCGGCGATGGCGACGATTG
>Ga0207951_100904_pt1 | contig 12342 bp, 12 predicted proteins | sample Subbio12Aug_8Bad_FD_184830 | JGI IMG/M metagenome (GOLD analysis project Ga0207951, IMG submission 184830) | Serpentinite rock and fluid subsurface biosphere microbial communities from McLaughlin Reserve, California, USA - CR12Aug_8Bad (SPAdes) | ecosystem: Environmental > Terrestrial > Deep... | reverse complement strand
TGCACTTCACCTCACCCTTGCTTGCAACCTGATCGCCCCTCATGGCACCCCGAGCCTCCCCCACACCGTTTGACGCCGATAACTCTTCCGGCGACTTCACGTCCGCCGCTTGCAACGATTGGCGCACCGGTGTTCGCAGCTTCCATGTCGGCACGGGCCGCTCAGAGCCCACTCACGATGCCGGATATACGACTGCAGGCGCTCCCGACTTGCCAGAACTATCGGTCAGGACCTTGCTTCTTGGGGGGAGTCCATATACGAATACGAGGGACTTCCCCGTCCCGAAGCGACTGAGTAGTCGCACGGCATCGAAGTGCCACGATTGAGACTCGTCATCATCAATCCGGAAACGGGAGGGGAAGTCATGGAGGAGATTACTACCGTCGGTATCGACCTGGCCAAGGAAGTGTTCGCCATCTGCGTCCTGGATCAGCGGGGTGCCGTGCTCGAGCGCAAGGTCATGCGCCGCGCCGCCTTCGAGCGCTGGGCCGCGACGCTGGCGCCGTGCGCGGTGGCGATGGAAGCCTGCGGCAGCGCGCACCACTGGGGCCGCACCTTCGCCGCCCGCGGCCACACCGCGCGATTGATCCCCGCCGAGTTCGTGGTGCCGTTTCGCCAAGGCGGCAAGAACGACGGCAACGACGCTCTGGCCATCGCCATCGCCGCGCGCCAGCCCACCATGCGCTTTGTGCCGATCAAGACCGTCGAGCAGCAGGCGATCCTGTGTTGGCACCGGGCGCGGGCCGGCTTCAACACGGAGCGCACCGCGCTGATCAACCGGCTGCGTGGTCTGTTGGCCGAGTTCGGCATCGTGATCGCGCCCTCCAGCGATCGGTTGCTCAAGGCATTGCCCGGCTTGAGCACCGATCAGCGCGTGCCCCTTGCGGTGCGCGCGCTGCTGCTCGAAGCGCGCGAGCAGTTTGCAGCCCTGCACGCGCGCCTCGAGCGCTGCGATGTCGAGATCGCCGCGCATGCACGCGAGAGCGAAGCTGCACGTCGCGTGCGCGAAGTGCTCGGTGTCGGTGTGCTCACGGCCAGTGCCTTCGCCGCCACGGTGCCGGACCCGACGCTGTTTCGCCACGGCCGCCAACTGGGCGCCTGGCTCGGGCTGACCCCCAGGCAGCACAGCTCGGGCGGCAAGACGCGCCTGGGCGACAGCAGCCGGTGCGGTGATGCGTATCTGCGTACGCTGCTGGTGCAGGGTGCGCGCAGTGCATTGCAGGTGGCGCTCAAGACCGCGCCCGACAAAGCCACGCACCTGCAGCGCTGGATCGCGGCCCTGTACACCAGGAAGGGCTATCACAAGACGCTGGTGGCGATCGCCAACAAGCACGCGCGCATCCTGTGGGCGCTGCTGGTGCGCAACCAGCACTACGACCCCGAAGCGGCTCAGCGGCATGCGCGGGCAGTCAAGCCGATGGCATCACCGTCGACGACTGCGCCAGCGGCGGTCTGCAACTGAACCCAACCGAGTCCTCGGCACCACTGAATCTCCAGTAGCACCGAATCCAGCACTGCGCCCCGTCACATGACTTGCAGAGGTCAGACCGAACGTGGGAACACCCCGGCTAACCCTTTGGCCTGCACACAAGGTGACGCGTCGATCAACGCGCCACCGCATGGCCGCAAAGCGAATTGGGATCCTGCGTGCGACTCGCATGGTGGCCCGCGTCGGCAAGCACGACGCCACAAGGCCGGTTGCAGAACTGCAGTCCGCTTCTGACAGGCACATCGACGGCGCAAGGCAGACGATGAAACCACTCACCCGCTTGTTCTCAGGCCGCGCCCCGCCATGCTGCCGGGGCCGGCCTGTGCCAGCGTACTTGGTCCGTGCCGCGTCAAGCGATCGCTGCGCTCGGCCTGCGGCCGTCCTTGACCCGTTCACCATCGGTGCCGCGCGCGCGGTAAAACCAAACCTCCACTTGACTATCGGGGGGAAGTCCTTGCAGAGGGGTTAGGCATCTGCCGCGACTTCCTTGATGACCTTCCGAATCTGGCCCACAAACGCCTGCGTGTCGAGGAAGTAGTTTGGGTAGGCCTTTCGCAGGGCGTCAACAGGGCCAGCCGAGACCAAGACGGCTTCAACTGCTTCGCCGGCGTTCGCCCGCGCTTCGATCTCGGCGTATGCCGTGTTCGCCTCATCCAGGCGAGCAAGTGAGAAGGGTCGAATCGATACAGTGCGCGCGGCGGAGTCGAGGATGACCAGGTGGTACGCGCCTTGTCCAGATTGTTTCAGGATCCTGTCAGCGGCGATGGCAAAGCCACTCAACTTGTCGAGGACATGAAGCTTCTGCTCTTCTGTGGAGACCCTTTGGAAGATCTCGTGCGGCGCGAGGTGCTCGTAGCCCGGCACTGCTGGGCACTTCTCGATGACGGCGATTGCCGCGGACGCAACCGAGAAGAAGTCGCGCCAGTTCCGTTCACCCTGGCCTGACTTCAAGGCCTGGCCGAGGAACGTTCCCATGGTCTCGACTGCAGTTGCCCAAGCGTGCTGAAGACGAGTCCGAAGCTGCAACTCGATTGACAGCCCCTCGTACTCCGGGGCGCGCGCGTTCGAGTAGCGGTAGATTAGGTGGACGCTACGGTAGCCGTCGGCCTTCGGGTGTGAAATGTAGTCCTTTGATGAAACCAACTTGTGCTTGAACGAGGCAGTGCGATAAGCGCGCTCAAGTCGTCGAACCTTGGCTGGGGAACCGACAACGGCCCGCAGACCCCCAATGTCCTGCATGCGTGCTAGATCCATCTCGTGAAACCGCTTCAGCTTCAGCAAGACGGACGGTGCCCGTTTCAGCCGCTGGGCGACGATTGCTTCCGAGTCGATGGACTTCAGCTTGAGACGGAGGAGAGCTTGGAAGGTATTGATCGGATAGGCATGACAGGCGCGATAGTTCGCGAGAACGATCCAAGCCCAAACTCGGTCATCGGCATCGGCGGGACGTCGCCCGCCGAGGATCTCACCGGCTCGGTTGATTTCACCCTTCGTGAACTCGGGCTTCGCGAACGCCATGGTGCGTACTCAGATGCCTAAGGAAGGTCTGAATAACACGCGCCACGGCGCGCGCAGTGCTGTCGAGTCGCGGTGATTGGCATCTGAGCGTCATCGAAACACAACTGGTCGATGTCTGCGCGCTTCTTTGCGGTTCATTGTGGCCGCTCGCACTGCAAATCGGCGGCTTTCGCCGCCCGGCGCACGCACCTATCCCGTCAGCGCCAGGATCCGATGCCGTGCCAGCCACAGATTGACCAGCGCAAACAGCGTTCTGATTTGCCCGGTGTTCTTCTGCAATCCGCGGTAGCGCACTTTCGTGTAGCCGAACTGACGCTTCAGCACCCGGAACGGATGCTCGACCTTGGCCCGCACGCTGGCCTTGAACCGCTCGGCACAGTCGATCAGCTCGCCGATGCGCGGTGTGCGCTTCCATTGCTGGCGCACACTCGGCTTCATCGCCACGTGCCAGTTGACGCCCGCCTTCGCTTCCGGTCGGCTGTCCGCTCCCTGATAGCCGGCATCGGCAAAGACATCCTTCTCCTTGCCGTGCAGCAGCGCGTTGCCGACGGTGACGTCATTGACGTTGGCCGCGGTGCCGATGACCGTGTGCACCAGCCCGGAGTCGCGATCGGCGCCGATGTGCGCCTTCATGCCGAAGTACCAGTTGTTGCCCTTCTTGGTCTGGTGCATCTCGGGGTCGCGCGTGCCGGTGTTGTTCTTGGTCGAGCTCGGTGCGGCAATCAGCGTGGCATCGACCACGCTGCCGCTCTTGAGCAGCAGACCGTGCCGGCGCAGGGTGTCGTTGACGGCAGCCAGCATCTGCGCGGCCAGGTCGTGGGCTTCGAGCAGGTGGCGAAAGCGCAAGATGGTGCTCTCGTCGGGCAGCCGGTTGATGCCGCCGGGCAGCTGCGCAAACTCGCGGTACAGCGGCACGTCGAACAGCGCCTCTTCCATCGCCGGATCGGACAGACCGAACCACTGCTGCAGGAAGTGGATGCGCAGCATGGTGGCGATCGCAAACGGCGGCCGACCGGTGTGCCCCTTGGGGTAGTGCGGTTCGATCAGGCCGATCAGCCGGCACCACGGCACGACCCGCTCCATCTCGTCGAGAAACTGCCGCTTGCGCGTGCGCTTGCCACTCAGGTCCAGTCCCAGATCGGCTTGCTTCATCGATTCACCTCAACACCGGTTTGCGCTCGCCGCTCAACGCTGCAATGAGCCCGTCGGTGGACGAGTTATGCAGAGTTTCCTTAGGCAGATGTTGTGCGGGCAAGGCACCACAACACAAGGAACCAACCACTCACTACAACACTGGCAACGCAAAGGCCCAACCAAAGATGCTGCAAACGCCTGAAGAGGTTCTTGTCCACTGCCCGTCTCGTGTGGCCAAGACCTGTGCCGACAAGATCGACTGCGACAGAACGAGTGATCCCTTCGGATGGCAGATACTTCTGCTCGTCGACGTTCGCGGCCGAACGCTTCGCTTGTTGCCAAGCCTTGAAGTAGGTGAACTTTCTTTGAGACGGACCGAGTGCGTTTTCCGAAAGAATCGTCTCAATGTGCCAGAAGTCGATGTCAGCAGCCCTGCTCGTGACAACGCCTTCCAACTCAGCAGTGGTTGTGCGCTGCATTAGAAATAGTGCGGCGAGAAGTGCAGTAAACAGGACATTGAAGAGGACGTTTGCGAGGGGCTGGTCACCCTGCACTTGTACGGCGCCGGTAAGCTGAACGGCCAAGACCGCAGCGCCGGCAGCAATGAGCAAGCCTTGAATCGTGGTATGGAGCGTTCGGTAGCTCTGCAGCAAGGTGTCTTGCCACGTCGCGCAGGCGAGGAGAAAGTCTCTCTGTTCGATATTCTTGGCTTCCATATTGAGGCTCTCCTTGTAGATACGAACGGACTGTACTCTGCCTAACGCCCAAGCTCAGGTGCGGCCCAAAACGTGCGCTTTTGCTTCTGCAAGTTTTGGGACGTCACCTGGAGCGCCTGGTTAGGCCACCGTCGCAACGTGATCTCCCACTCGGATAATTCCACCTTGGAGAATTTTGCACCGCAAGCCTCCGCGATACACGAAGAACCGTAGGACCTGAGCGTGCGTCCTTTTCGCGAATGTGGCACAGGGCTCGCAAAGCTCCAACCCTTGCAGCTGCGCGCCCCCAACAGAAAGCCGCTTCCCGCAAAGGTCGTTTAGCCGCACTCCGACCGTTACGAGATTTCGCCGAGGCTCGTAGGGAGCTAGGGGCAGGCCGGAGGCTTGCGCAAAAGCTTCGATGTTTTCTGCCTCAATGAGGGTCAATTGATAGTCCTGGGACCGTCGATTCGCGGGATCCGCGTATCGATCACCACGGAGGCCGCAGTCGGCAATTGCCTCAACCTCAGCGAGCGTCACCATCGGAGCGCCGCTCGCTGGGGCAATGTAAATGTGCTGGACGACACCCATATCTTTCGCGGGGGCCTAACTTGTTTTCGTGAATCGACGCCGGATAGCGCCGGCGCTTAACACCCGGCCGCGCCCGATAGCACCTCGCAGCCACCTTGCGGCAACCCGCGCCGGTATTGACTCTGCACGGGATACTGTAATAAAGCACAGTACTAACGTCGCCATGAAACCCGCCCTTCGGCCGCCGCTGCAGTCGAGCCGCCTGCTGGACCAGGTGCGCGAGCGCATTCGCTATTGCCACTACAGCATAGGAACTGAGACTGCATACGTCTACTGGGTACGCGACTTTGTCCGCTTCTGCGGGCGGCGGCATCCGCCCGAGCCGGGGCGGGCCTGAGGTTCAGACGTTCCTCACCCATCTGGTTGCGCAGCGCCGCGTGTTGCCGCGCCGCCGCTGTTGCACGGCCCCGCGCGCGCCACCTTCATCGCGGTGTCGAACCGTGGCCTGGCGCCCGGCGCAAGAGCTTTGCAGAGGCTTTCGCGACCGACGCCGGCGTTCTTCGCAACGTGTGCCATGCCCTTGGCGCGCGCAACGTCGCCGAGCGCCAGGAGGAGCAGATTCGGGTCTTCGGTCTGCAGGGCGGTGGCCCGGCATTCCGCCACGGCGTCGTCGCTTTCGAGATGGCGGGCGGCGTCGAGGGCATGGAGTCTCAGAGGCGTCTTTGCCTTGCTCACGGCATCTATCCCGGCATCGATGGAGGAGTTCAACGGTGCGCCGGTTGTCGCGCTGCTGGCTCGGCCTGCACCTGCAGGTCGTGCAATTGCTCCAACCATGCGAAGTCGTGCTCGGCCTGGCGGACGACAAACATGGGCCGGCTGTATCCGAATGGCTACAGGCGGTCGACGCGGCCGCTGAGCGAGCGCGGTGCGCGGCTCAAGCCGTCGATGCAGACACCTTCTCTCGATCTGCCGACGACTTCTCATCCGCCGGCTCATCGCCGCCCGGCCAGTGGTACCAGGCCTTGTGCGGCGATACCTCGTGGCACGCGAGGCACTGCGTCTTGTGCCACTCGGTGCCGCAGCCGGGGCACACACCGCGCGTCCAGAAGGTGTTCCACACGGTGCCGCAACTGGGCACGCAGATCCAGCGGTCTTCGGCGCGCGGGCGCCAGCCGCACCGGGGGCAGTAGATCTCGGGTTCCTTCATCGCGGCGAGCTTAGGCGCGGGGTAGGGCCGCGTCCACGCGGCGGGCCGAGCTGAGGCACACTGCGCGCCTCGATCGACGCCCCGTCCGCCGCGATGAAACTTGCCACCTTCACCCACGCCGGCCGCCGCCAGGTCGGCCGTGTCGATGCCGGCCGCGTCACGCCGCTGGCGGTGGCTGCCGGCCAGGGACTGCAGGCGCTGATCGAGCAAGTCGCCGCGGGCGGCGCGATGCCGGACCCGGCGGGCAGCGCAGTGCCGCTGGCGCAGGTGCAGCTCGAGGCGCCGCTGCCGCGGCCGCGCCGCAACGTGTTCTGCATCGGTCTGAACTACCGCTCGCACGCGGCCGAACTCGCGGCCCGCGGCTTTAACGGCGCGAAGACCGCCGACGACCTGATTCCGAAGGCGGTGGTCGCGTTCAGCAAGGTGCCGGAGACGGTGATCGGACCCGGCGCGGCGATCGAGATGCCGGCGGCGTCGAGCGCCATCGACTACGAGGCCGAGCTGGCGGTGGTGATCGGCAAGGCGGGCAAGCGCATCGCGCGCGCGCAGGCAATCGAGCACGTGTTCGGCTACACGATCGTCAACGATGTCACCGCGCGCGACCTGCAGAAGCGCCACCAGCAGTGGCTGATCGGCAAGAGCTGCGACACCTTCTGTCCGATGGGGCCGTGGCTCGTCACGCGCGACGAACTCGACGGCGGCCGGCTGGCGGTGAAGCTGTGGGTCAACGGCGAACTGCGCCAGGACGGCCACACCTCGGATCTCGTGTTCGACCTCGCGGCGATCATCGAGGCGCTGTCGGCGGCAATCACGCTGCTGCCGGGTGACGTGATCGCGACCGGCACGCCGGCCGGCGTCGGCATGGCCTACGACCCGCCGCGGTGGCTGCGCAGCGGCGACCGGGTGCGAGTCGAGATCGAAGGCATTGGCACCCTGGAAAACCCGGTGCGCTGAGGCCGATGCGGCGTGCCCGCGAGCCGATCGGCGACGGCTCGGGCTCGCTGCGGCCGCGCCGCCGAGCACGCCAGGGCGCAGAGTGCACGGGGCGCCGCGCAGACCGCGTGCGCAGCGTGGCTCGCAAGACCGCGGCGCTGGATTAGCATGGCGGCTGCGCTTTTCTTTCCGGGCCGGCGCGGCCCGGCACCTCGATGCCCAATCTGCGCAATCGCTATCCGGCCCGCCGTCGCTTCCTCAAGCAGTCGGCGGCGCTGACCGCGACCGTGTCGCTGGCGGCGCCGTTGCTGGTGGTCGCGCAGACGGCGCAACCGGCGGCCGGCGAGCCGCGGCCGGCCGCCAGCGGGCAGGACAGCGCCCGCAAGCGCTCGCCGGCGCGCTGAGGCGGCGAGCGCGGCGCCGATGCGACCGTCGCCGGTCGGGTGGGCGGCGCTGGCCGCGGCGCTGTCGGCCAGCCTGCTGTCGACCGCGAACGCTCAGGATCCAGCCGGGCGCAGCACGGTCGCCGATGTCGTTGCCCTCACCGTGTGCGTGATCGACGCCGACATCCGCACCGCCGCGATCGCTCAGATGCACCGTGGCGCCAGCCAGCACGAGGCGCTGGCTGCGGTGCAGCAGGCGATGCCCGACCGTACCTACCGCGCGCAGGCCGAGCGCCTGGTGGCCGAGGTCTACCGCGCGCAGCCGCAATCGCTGCGCGTCTATGTCGCCGAACGGTTGCAGCGATGCGCGGCCGGCGCGGCGCGGCGCGTGCATCCGCCGGCGGCCGACGGCTGCTACCAGTTGACGCGCTTCGCCAGCGACTTCTTCGCCGCGCGCGCCGCCGGCGTGCCGCGCGAGCAGGCGCAGGCGTCGGTGCGCGCGATGGCGCGCGCCAGCGGCCTCGATGCCGCCGCCGAACAGCGTCTGGCGTCGCTGGCGGCGAGCGTCTACGCGACCACGGTGCCGGCGCCGGACTTCCGCGCCGGGCTGTTCTTCCACTGCGTCCTGCCGGCGCCGCGCTGAGCGGCGCCGGCAGCTTCGCGCCCGTTGTCGGCCACAGGCTGAACGGCTGATTGACGGCGCGCGGCCGCAGGCTAAGGTGCGGCGCTAGCGCCTTGGCCGCGCGCGGCGTCGCGCCGGCGCGGTCGACGCCGCCCGGCTTGCGCTTGCGAGGCGGCGCCGGCCGCATCGCAGCAGCCGACCGGAGTCGCCGTGAGAGAACCCCTGCACCGCCTGCCGGCGACCGCGCTGGCGCAGATGATCGCGATCGGCGAAGCGTCGCCCGAGACCGTGACGCGCTCGTTCATCGACGCGATCCGCAGCCGCGAGCGCGAGGTGCAGGCCTTCGCCTGGTTCGACGCCGACCGCGCGCTGGCGGCGTCGCGCATGCTGCACCTGGTGTCGCGCCGCGGCCCGCTGCACGGCGTGCCGTTCGCGGTCAAAGACAACATCGACACGCAGGAGATGCCGACCGGCTACGGTTCGCCGATCTACGACGGCCACCGGCCCGACATCGACGCGATCTGTGTCGCGCAGTTGAAGGGCGCCGGCGCCTTCGTGCTCGGCAAGACGGTGTCGGCGGAGCTGGCCAACTTCACGCCCGGGCCGACGCGCAATCCGCACCACCTCGAACACACGCCCGGCGGCTCCTCGAGCGGCAGCGCGGCGGCGGTGGCCGCGCACTTCGCGCCGATCGCGCTCGGCACCCAGACCGCCGGTTCGATCATCCGGCCGGCTGCCTACTGCGGGGTGGTCGGGTACAAGCCGTCGCCGGGACTGATTCCGCGCGCCGGCGTCAAGCAGAACTCGGACCTGATGGACGAGGTCGGCGTGTTCGCGCGCGCCGTCGACGACGCGGCGCTGGCGGCCTCGGTGATGGCGGCCAAGCCGGCGTGGAAGGACCTGCCGCAGGACGGCCGCCGCGGCAGCAGTCCGATCGTCGGCCTGGTGCCGACCTCGCAGGCGAACTCGGCGGCGCCGTCGATGCTGGCGGCGCTGGAGGCCGTTCATCGCCAGCTCCTGCAGCGCGGCGCGCGCCGCGCCGAGGTCACCTGGCCGCGCGTGTTCGACGGCTTGTTCGCGGCGCAGAAGGCCGTGCAACTGTTCGAGACCGCACGCGCGCTGGCGGCCGAGTTCGCCTATCGGCGCGCGCAGCTCTCCGGGCGCCTGATCGAACTGATCGAGCAGGGTCGCGCGCTGTCGGTCGACGAGTACGCGGCGGCGCTGCAGTTGCGTCGCGCCTGCATCGCGGCGATCGACAGCCTGTTCGGCGCCGCCGATCTGATCATCACGCCGAGCGCGACGGGCGAGGCGCCCAAGGGCATCGCCAGCACCGGCGACCCGGTGTTCAACCGGCCCTGGCACCTGCTCGGCTGTCCGATGATCAACCTGCCGGTGCCGGCAGCGCTCGGCCACGGCGAAAGCGGCCTGCCGCTGGGCGTGAGCCTGGTGGCGCGACCCGGCGAGGACGCGCGCCTGTGGGCGGCGGCCGGTTGGATCGAGGCGCGGCTGCGCGGCGCCGGCGAGGCGGGCGCCGGTGCGGCCGCCGCCTACGGCAACGGCGGCAACGGTCGCGGCCTGCGGTCCGACCCGGTGGCGACGTAGACGAGCGTCGCCTCGGTGACCTTGACCACTTCGGTCTGCAGGCGCATGCGCTCGGCGTAGACCTCGACCTCGACCGTGATCGAGGTGCTGCCGGTCTTGCGCACCTGAGCGTAGAAGCTCAGCAGGTCACCGACGAACACCGGGTTCTTGAACAGGAAGCTGGTGACCGCGACGGTGGCGACGCGGCCGTTGGCGCGGCGCGCGGCCGGGATCGCGCCGGCGATGTCGACCTGGGCCATGATCCAGCCGCCGAAGACGTCGCCGTGGATGTTGGCGTCGGCCGGTATCGGCATCACGCGCAACACCGGCAGGCCGTCGGGCAGGGTGGTGGTCTCGCTCATCTCGGGTCGGTATGCGACTGCGGTGCCAACGGTCGCGCCGACGATAGCAGGGCCGCGCCGCCGATTGCGCGCGACGCGCCGCAGGACGCGTGCGGCCGCGCATGGATAATCGGCCCATGTCCCCGACACCCGAGGAGCGCGGCGCGAAGGTGCGGTGCGCCGCGCGCGCCTGATGCGCGGGATCCGCGGCGGCGGTCGCGAACCCCCGGCGCCGGCGCCGCCGGGCGAGTCGCGCGGCGACGCCAAGACCCTGGCCGCGCTGCTGCCCTACCTGTGGGCCTACCGCGGGCGCGTGCTGTTCGCGGTCGCCTGCCTGATCGCGGCCAAGGTGGCGGTGGTCGGCGTGCCGGTGCTGCTCAAGCACATCGTCGACGCCTTCGCCGCGGCGCCGCGGCCGGCGGCCGATGCGCTGCTGGCGGTGCCGCTGCTGCTGATCGTCGCCTACGGCCTGCTGCGGCTATCGACCTCGCTGTTCACCGAACTGCGCGAGTTCTTCTTCGCGCGCGTGACCCAGGCGGCGGTGCGCACGCTGGCGCTGCGCACCTTCCGCCACCTGCACGCGCTCAGCCTGCGCTTCCATCTCGAGCGGCGCACCGGCAGCGTCACGCGCGAGATCGATCACGGCATGCGCGGCATCTCGTCGCTGATCAGCTACACGCTGTATTCGATCCTGCCGACTCTGGTCGAGCTGGCGCTGGTGCTCGGCTTCCTGCTGCTGCACTACGAAGTGTGGTTCGCGGTGATCGTGGTCGTGAGCGTGGTGTGCTACGTCGCCTTCACCTTCACGGTCACGCACTGGCGCACGCGTCTGCGGCGCGAGATGAACGAGCTCGACGCCAAGGCGAGCGCGCGTGCGGTCGACTCGCTGCTCAATTTCGAGACCGTCAAGTACTTCGGCAACGAGGACTACGAGGCGCGCCGCTACGACCGCACGCTGCGCCAGCAGGAGCAGGCGGCGATCCGCAGCCAGCAGTCGCTGAACCTGCTCAACATCGGCCAGCAGGCGATCATCGCCGTCGGCCTGACGCTGATGCTGTGGCGCGCCGCGGTCGGCGTCGCCGAGGGCCGGATGACGATCGGCGACCTGGTGCTGGTCAACGCCTTCATGCTGCAGTTGTACGTGCCGCTGAACTTCCTCGGCGTCATCTACCGCGAGATCCGCCAGGCGTTGATCGACATCGATCGCATGTTCCATCTGCTCGACGCCGAGCGCGAGGTCGCCGATGCGCCCGACGCCAAGCCGCTTGCGCTCGCCGGCGGCGAGATCCGCTTCGAGCGCGTCGACTTCGGCTACGACCCGCGCCGTCAGGTGCTGCACGGGGTCGACTTCACCGTTGCCGCCGGCACCACGACCGCGGTGGTCGGCGCCACCGGTGCCGGCAAGAGCACGCTGGCACGCCTGCTGTTCCGCTTCTACGACGTCGACGCCGGGCGCGTGCTGATCGACGGCCAGGACCTGCGCGCGGTCACGCAGGAGAGCCTGCGCGCGGCCATCGGCATCGTGCCGCAGGACACGGTGCTGTTCAACGAATCGATCGAGTACAACATCGCCTACGGCCGCCCGGGGGCGAGCCGCGACGAGGTGATCGCGGCGGCGCGCAGCGCGCACATCCATCAGTTCATCGAGCGGCTGCCCGACGGCTACGACACGCGGGTCGGCGAGCGCGGGCTCAAGCTGTCGGGCGGCGAGAAGCAGCGGGTGGCGATCGCGCGCACGCTGCTGAAGGACCCCGCGATCCTGGTGTTCGACGAAGCCACGAGCGCGCTCGACTCGGCCACCGAGCGCGTGATCCAGTCCGAACTCGATGAGATTGCCGCCAATCGAACGACGCTCGTGATCGCGCACCGGCTGTCGACCGTGGTCGGCGCCGACCAGATCATCGTTCT
>Ga0207951_100903_pt1 | contig 12354 bp, 13 predicted proteins | sample Subbio12Aug_8Bad_FD_184830 | JGI IMG/M metagenome (GOLD analysis project Ga0207951, IMG submission 184830) | Serpentinite rock and fluid subsurface biosphere microbial communities from McLaughlin Reserve, California, USA - CR12Aug_8Bad (SPAdes) | ecosystem: Environmental > Terrestrial > Deep... | reverse complement strand
GCCGCGACCAGCACCGTGACCAGCGACAGCCCGTGCACCCCGATCCAGGCCGCCGCCTGCAGCGGCAGCGCGTCGAAGGCCCAGACCGTGCCCATCAGGTTCCACGGGAAACCCGTGAACACCACGCCGCGCAGCAGTTCGAACCCCACCCAGGCGCCGGAGAAGACCAGCACCCGCGGCCAGCCCGCCCGCGCCCTCCACGCCATGGCCGCCGGCCCCGCGACGAAGACCGCGAGCGGCAGCGCCAGCGCCGGCACCGCGATGGGCACGAGCCACCAGAACCGATCGACCTCGGTCAGGATGGCATGGGTGATCCAGTACAGCCCCGCCGCGAAATGCCCCCAGCCCCAGGCGAAGCCGATCCAGAAGGCGCGCTTCCAGTTCGCCGCGGCACCCACCATCGCCAGCAGGCCCGGCACCGCAAGCAGCAACACCGGCACCGCATGGACCGGCGGCAAGGCCAGGGCGGCAAGCGCCCCCAGCCCCGCCGCCGTGACCCACAGCCGCCAACCTCGCCGGGCAGCGAGATGCCCGAGAACACGATCCCACATGCGGCGATGGTCCTAATCGGCCGGAGGCGCATTTGACAGGGGAAAGGCGGCGGCCCGCGCGCCAGTCGCACGCACGGGCTTCGATGCCCTGCCATGCCGTTCAGGGGGCGGGCGTGCCTCTCACTGCTCCGGCTTCCTGTAGGTTGCGACGCGCGCCGCGTCGTCCTCGATGCCGCCCAGCGCGGCGATGCGCTTCACCAGCTCGGCGAGGCCCTGCAGCACCACCAGCGCGAAGCCGAGCGGCAGCAGCAGCTTCACCGGCCAGCGGATCAGCCCCCCGGCATTGGGCGAGACTTCCTGCCGCATCCACGAATCGAGGAAGAAGGGCCAGGTCATCCAGGCGAGCAGCACCATCCCCGGCAGCAGGAAGAACACGATGCCGAAGACGTCGATCCAGAGCCGGGTGCGCGCCGAGGCCATGCCATAGACGAGGTCCACCCGCACATGCCCGTTCCGCCGCAGCGTGTGCGCCGCGCCGAGCATCACGATGCCGGCGAAGAGATACCACTGCACCTCGAGCCAGGCATTGGAGGAAAGCGAGAAGCCGTAGCGCATGGCCGCATTGCCCGCGCTGATCGCGCAGGCGGCGAGGACGCACCATTCGGCGGCCTTGCCGAAGGCGGTGCTCAGCGCATCCACGCCGCGGGTCAGGCCCAGCAGGGCGCGCATCTACCCGGTGACCGGGCCGAGCGAGGCCCTCTCCCGCTGGCGGCGCATGGCCCCTTGCCCCCCATGATCGCCCGGCTGCGGGCCGGGATCGTCACGTCCTAGACCCGGCGGCGGGCCGATGCAAATCGCCGCCCGGGGCTGGCCCATCGGCGTGGTGGGGGCCTATCCTGCCCGCGTGACCCGGTGCAGGCGCCGTCCGTGCTGACCGTCCTCGCCCTGCTGGTGGGCGCGCTGCTGGCGCTCGGCGTCGCCGCTCTGCCGCTTGCGCGGAGCGCGGCAGGGGCGAAGGCCGTGCATGGCGCCTGCGTGGCGGTGGGCGCGCTGGTCGTGGCAGGCGGGCTCGCCGGCCTGCTCGGCGGCGCCGCGGCAATCGCGCTGCCTTTCGGGCCGCCCTGGGGGCCGCTGCGCCTCGCGCTCGACCCGCTGGCGGCGTGGTTCCTGCTGCCGCTCGGCATCGTGGCGGGCTGCGCCTCGCTGTTCGCGCTGGGCGGCGTGCGCGGTCCGGTCCCGGCCCGGCTGCTGCTGCCCTGGCCGATCTTCCTCGCGGGCATGCTGCTGACGATCCTCGCGGCGGACGGCTTCACGCTGCTGCTCGGCTTCGAGGCGATGTCGCTCGCCTCCTGGGCGCTGGTCGCGCATGACACGGCGGCGGCGGAGAACCGCCGCGCGGCGCGCGTCTACCTCGGCTTCGCGGGTTTCGGCGGGCTGTCGCTGATCCTGGCGATCGGCCTCTCGGCCGGCGGGGCGGGGGATGTCGCCTTCGCCGCGTTGCGCGAGGCGCCGCCGGAGGGCTGGCGCGCCGCGGCCGTGCTCGCGCTCGTGCTCGCCGGCGCGGGGTCGAAGGCCGGGCTGTTCCCGCTGCATGTCTGGTTGCCGCTCGCCCACCCCGCCGCGCCGAGCCATGTCTCGGCGGCGATGTCGGGGGCGATGACCAAGGTCGCGCTCTATGTGCTGGCGCGCTTCGTCTTCGACCTGATGGGGCCGGCGCAGCCCCTGTGGCTGGGCGCGCCGCTGGTGGCGCTGGGGGCGGCCTCGGCGGTGCTCGGCGCGCTGCGGGCGACGCTCGAGGACGACGCCAAGACGCTGCTCGCCTGCTCGACCATCGAGAATGTCGGGCTGATCGTCATCGGGTTCGGCCTCGCGCTCGCCTTCCGCGGTGCGGACCTGCCTGCGCTCGCCGCGCTTGCCGCGGCCGCTTCCCTGCTGCACGCGCTGAACCACGCGGTGTTCAAGACGCTGCTGTTCCTCGCGGCGGGCGAGGTGCTGCATGGCGCGCTTTCGCGCCGGCTCGACCGGCTGGGCGGGCTGATCCACCGCATGCCCTGGACGGCCTGGGCGGCGCTGGTGGGGGTGGCGGCCGCCGCGGCACTGCCCCCGCTGTCGGGCTTCGCCTCGGAATGGCTGCTGCTGCAGGCGCTGCTCGCGGCCTGGCGCGTGGGCGACCTCGCCTTCCAGATGGGGGTGGCGGCGGCGACGGCGCTCGCGGCGCTGGCGGTGGCCCTGGCGGCGGCGGCCATGGTGCGCTTCTGGGGGCTGGCGTTCCTCGGCCGTCCGCGCTCGCCCCGCGCGGCGGGGGCGCAGGAGAGCGGCGGCGCGGCGCGCATCGCCCTGCTGGTGCCGGCGGTGCTGACCGTGCTGCTCGGCATCCTGCCGGGTGTGATGCTGGATCTCGCCGAGCCCGCGCTGCGCCAGGTCTCGGGTGCTGCGGCCCCGCGCGCGGGCCTGTTCGCGGTGGGCGCGGCGGACGGCGGGGCGCGCTATTGGCCGCTGGCGGTGGCGCTGCTGCTGGCTGCGGCGATCGGCGCCGCGCTGTGGGTCGTGCGCCGGGCCGCGCCCCGCGGGCTGGCGCGTGGCCCGGCCTGGGATGGCGGCTTCATCGCCGCGCCGGCGCATCTGCCCTTCGGCGACCCGGCGACGCAGCCCTCCGCCGCCGGCTTCGCCCAGCCGCTGCGGCGGATGCTGGGCGAGAGCCTGCTCGCCGCCCGGGAGCACGTGACCATGCCGCCGCCCGGCAGCACGGCGCCGGCCACCCTCGAGACGGGATTCCGCGACCCCGTGCTCGCCGCGCTTGAGGGGCCGCTGCCGCGCTGGCGGGAGGCGGTGGCCGCGCAGGCCGAACGCCTGCGCGGCCTGTCCATCCGGCAATGCCTGGGGCTGACCTTCGGCGCGGTGGTGCTGATGCTCGCGCTGCTCGCCTGGCTGGAGGCGCGCTGAGATGGCCGTCATCTGGTCCATCCTCGCGCAGGCGCTGCACATCGCGCTGATCCTGGCCGCCGCGCCGGTGCTGACGGGCGTGGTGCGCTGGCTGAAGGCGCGGATGACGGGCCGGCGCGGGGCGCATCCGCTGCAGCCGCTGCGCGACCTGCTGAAGCTGCTGTGCAAGACGCCGGTGCTGGCGGAGAACGCCTCCATGGTCTCGCGCGCCGCGCCCTATGTCGCGGCGGGGGCGGCGATCGCGGCGGCGGCGCTGGTGCCGTCCTTCGCGCGCGGCATGGCCTTGGCACCGCTCGCCGACCTGATCCTGGTGGCCGGGCTGCTCGCGCTCGGGCGGGTGGCGATGGCGCTGGCGGGGATGGATGCCGGCACGCCCTTCGGCGGGCTGGGCGCCTCGCGGGAGATGAGCTTCGCCGCGCTGGCGGAACCGGCGCTGGTGGTCGCGGCGCTGACGCTCGCGATCCTCGCGGGGACGACGAATCTCGACGCCGTCGCGGCGACGCTGCGCGAGGGCGGGCTCGGGCTGCGCGTCTCGCTCGGCTTCGCGCTGGTCGCGCTGGTCGCGGTGGCGATCGCCGGGAACGCCCGCATCCCGGTGGACAACCCGGCGACGCATCTCGAACTGACCATGGTGCACGAGGCGATGACCCTCGAAGCCTCGGGCCGCCACCTCGCGCTGTGGGAATACGCGGCGATGCTGCGGCTGACGCTGTGGCTCGCGCTGCTCTCGGCGGTGTTCCTGCCCTTCGGCCAGGCGCCGGCGGGGGCCGCGCCGCATCACTGGGTCGTCGGGCTGCTGGCCTGGGTGGCCAAGATGGGCGCGCTGGCGCTCGTGCTGGCCGCCTTCGAGAGCGCCATCGCCAAGATGCGCGTGTTCCGCGTGCCGGAATTCCTCGGCGCGGCGCTGCTGCTCGGGCTGCTCGGCGCGGTGCTGCTGTTCGTCTCGACGGGGCTGACATGAGCTTCGGCCAGCTCGGCTACGATATGGCGCATCTGCTCGGCGGGGGGGTTCTGCTGCTGTCCTTCGTGCTGCTGTATCAGCGGCGGATCGGCGCGGTGATCAACGCCTTCGCCATGCAGGGGGCGCTGCTGGCGCTGGCCGCCGCCTGGGCGGCGCACTCGCAGGGGGTGCCGGGGCTCTATCTGACGGCCCTGCTCACCCTGGCCGCCAAGGGGGTGCTGATCCCGCTGGCGCTGCACGCGACGGTGCGCCGGCTCGACCTGCACCGTACGGTGGAGACGGCGCTCGGCATCGGGCCGTCGCTGGTCGCGGGCGTGGGGCTGGTCGCGCTCGCCATCCTGGTGGTGCTGCCGGCCACCGAGGGGGCGCGGGCGCTGGCGCGGGAGGATCTCGCGCTCGCGCTGTCGGTGGTGCTGCTGGGCATGCTGATGATGATCACGCGGCGCAACGCCATCAGCCAGGTGATCGGCCTGCTGTCGCTGGAGAACGGGCTGATCCTCGCCGCCATCGGCGTGGCGGGCATGCCTCTGGTGGTGGAACTGTCCGCCGCCGCGCTGGTGCTGATGATCGCGGTGGTCGCCGCCGTCTTCGCCTTCCAGATCCGCGAGCGCTTCGACACGCTCGACACCGCGAGCCTCGATGAACATCGCGGGGAGCGGCGCTGATGCCGCTGCAATGGGCCATCGTCTTCCTGCCCTGGCTCGGTGCTGCGGGGCTCGCGGCGCTGCCGCGGCTGCGGCAGGCGGCGGCGGCCAATGTCGCGGTCAGCGCGGCGGGCTTCGCCATCGCGCTGGCGCTCGCGGCGCAGCCCTTCGCGCAGCACGGCTGGACGCGGGCGGATGCGCTGAACCTGCCCTTCCTGGTGCTGTCCGCCTTCGTGGGGCTGACCACGGCGGTCTTCTCGGCCGCGACGCTCGACCGGGAGGGCTTCGACCACTGGCGCATCCGCGCCTACCACGCCGCCTACCAGGTGTTCATGGGCGCGCAGTTCCTCGCGCTGCTCGCCGACAACATGGGCGTGATGTGGGTGGCGATCGAGATCGCGACGCTTGCCACCGTCTCCATGGTCGCGCTCCACCGCACGCCGGCGGCCTTCGAGGCGGCGTGGAAGTTCTTCATCCTGTGCGGCGTCGGCATCGCGCTCGCGCTGTTCGGGACCATCGTGCTCTACCTCGCGGCGCAGCCGCTGCTGACCGCGGGGAACGGGCTGTCCTGGGCGGCGCTGATGCGGGTGGCGCCGGATTGCGCGCCTGGCACGCTCAATCTTGCCTTCGTCTTCCTGCTGCTCGGCTACGGCACCAAGGCGGGCCTCGTGCCGCTGCATTCCTGGCTGCCGGACGCGCATGCGGAAGGGCCGGTGCCGATCTCGGCGGTGCTGTCGGGCCTGCTGCTGAACGCGGCGATGCTCGCGGTGCTGCGCGCCAAGGCGGTGGTGGGCGCGAACCCGGAGGCGATCGCGCCCGGGCCGTTCCTGCTCGCGCTCGGCCTCGCTTCGGTGCTGCTCGCCGCCGTCGCGCTGTGGCGGCGGCGGGATGCGCGCCGCTTCTTCGGCTGGAGCAGCATCGAGCACATGGGGATCGCGGCCTTCGCCTTCGGCCTGGGCGGCGCCGCGGCGAACCTTGCCGGCCTGCTGCACCTGCTCGGCCATTCGCTGGCGAAAAGCGCGGTGTTCTTCGGCGTCGGCCGCGCCGCGCTGGCCAAGGGCAGCCAGAAGATCAGCGACATCGGCGGGCTGGTCACGACCCATCCGGCGCTGGGCTGGGGCCTCGCCGTGGCCATCGCCGGCCTCGCGGGGCTGCCGCCGATGCTGCTCTTCGCGTCGGAGTTCCGCCTGCTGGCGGTGGCGGCGGCGGAGGTGCCCTGGCTCGCGCTCGCGCTCGCGCTCGGCATGGTCGTGGCGATGGCCGCGCTGGTCACCGTGCTGCAGGCGATGTGCTTCGGCCCCGCCACGCCCGGCGCCGCCGGCACGCTGGAAGGCTGGCGGGAGGCCGCGGCGGCCGCACCGCTGTGGCTGCATCTCGCCGTCGCGACGGGGCTTGCCCTCGCCATGCCGGCGGGCCTCGCGGCGATGCTCGCCGAGGCGGCGAGGATGATCGGATGAGCGCCGCCGCCCTGATCCGCGCCGGCGCTCCGCAGGGTGCGCGGCCCTTCGAGCGGCACATGCTCGGCGCCGCGGCATGGTCGCGGCTGCCGGCGGCGCTGGCGGCCGATCCCACGGTGGCCCTGCTTGCGCTCTGGGCCGAGCCGGGCGTGGTCCACGCGGCCTTCCTCGACGAGGCGGCCGGGGTGCCGCTGCTCGCCTCGGCGCCGGCCGAGGGCGGGCGCTACGCCGCGCTCTCCCCCGTGCGCCCGGGCGCGATCCGCTTCGAGCGCATGGTCCGCGACCTCTGGGGCCTGGTGGCCGAGGGCGCGGTTGATTTGCGCCTCTGGCTCGACCATGGGCGCTGGCCGGTGCTGGGCCCGATGTCGGCCAATCCGGCGCCGATGCCCGGCGCGGAGCCGCCGCAGCCGGAATTCCTGTCGGCCGAGGGGGAGGGCATCCACCAGATCCCGGTCGGGCCGATCCATGCCGGGGTGATCGAGCCCGGGCATTTCCGCTTCCATGTCCAGGGCGAGGTCGTCGTCCGGCTCGAGGCGCGGCTGGGCTACAAGCACAAGGGCACGCTCGCGCTGATGCTGGGCAAGCCGCCGCGCGCGGCGGCCGCCTTCGCGGCGCGGCTGTCGGGCGATTCCACCGTCGCGCATGGCTGGGCCTTCGCCGCCGCGGCGGAGGCGGCGCTCGGCGTCGCGGTGCCGCCCCGCGCCGTCGCGCTGCGGGCGCTGATGGGCGAGCTCGAACGCATCCACAACCATCTCAACGACTGGGGCTTCGTCTGCAACGACGCTGCCTTCGCCTTCCTCCATGCCCGCTGCGGCCTGCTGCGCGAGGGCGTGCTGCGCGCCTGCCAGGCCGCCTTCGGCCACCGGCTGATGATGGACCGCGTGCTGCCGGGCGGTGTCGCGACCGACATCGCGCCGGGCGGCGCGGCGGCGATCCTGGAGGCGCTCGCCACCGTCGAGGCCGAGGTCCCCGCGCTGATGCGGATCTACGAGAGCCATGCCAGCCTGCAGGACCGCGTGGTCGGCACGGGCTTCCTCGACTCCGCCCATGCCCGGGCCTTCGCCGCCGGCGGCTTCGTCGGCCGCGGTTCCGGCCGGCGCTTCGATGCGCGCTCCGCGCCGGGCTACGCGCCCTACGACCTGCTCGCCCCGTCGGTGGCGGTCGAGACGGGTGGCGATGTGGATGCCCGCCTGCGGGTGCGGGTGGCGGAACTGCGCGCCTCCGTCATGCTCGCGCGCCGGCTGGTCGCGGAACTGCCCGAGGGCGAGACGATGGCGCCGCTGCCGCCCGGCGGCGGCGAAGGCGCGGCGCTGATCGAGGGCTTCCGCGGCGAATGCCTCGCCTGGCTGCGCCTGGATGACGGCGGGCTGATCCGCGGCGCCTTCCTGCGCGACCCGTCCTGGCTGCAATGGCCGCTGCTGGAGGCGGCGATCGAGGGCAACATCGTCGCCGACTTCCCGCTGTGCAACAGATCCTTCAACTGCTCCTACAGCGGAGTGGACCTGTGAGGCCGGCATGATCCGCTTCGACGAATCCAGCCCCGTGCCGCGCATCGCAGCGGAACGCCCCTGATGCTGTGGCCGCGCCTCGCCCGCGCCCTGCTCGCGAAGCCGCTGACCGATCCGCCGGTGGCCGCGCCCGCGGACACCGTCTCGGCGCTCGCCGAGCGGCTGGCGGCCACCGCGCGGGGGCGGCTGGGCCGCAGCCTCGCGATCCGCGAGGTCGATTCCGGCTCCTGCAATGGCTGCGAGCTCGAGGTGAACGCGCTGCAGAACGTCGCCTACGACCTGGAGCGTTTCGGGCTGCGCTTCGTCGCCTCGCCCAAGCATGCCGACGTGCTGCTGGTGACCGGCCCGGCCTGCCGCAACATGGCCGAGGCCATGCAGCGTGCCCTGGCCTGCACGCCCGAACCCCGCTGGGTGGTCGCCGCCGGCGATTGCGCCGTGGATGGCGGCGTCTTCAAGGGCGGTTATGCGGTCCATGGCGGCGCAGGGGAGGTGCTGCCGGTGGATCTGCTGATTCCGGGCTGCCCGCCCTCGCCGACGCAATTGCTGGAGGGGTTGCTCGCGCTGCTCGAGGCCGAAGCGGGGCCGGGCAAAAAATAGGGCCGGCTGGACGAATCCAGCCGGCCCACAGGCCCCATCCCAAGGGAGAGGCAGTGCTGCGACGACCTGCCGGGAATAAGCCGCCGCGACACTGGCAACATCGCAGTCCCGGCCTCACGGGGTCGTGGCAGGGGCCTTAATTTCCTGCAACTTTCGGGGGCGGATGGCCCGGTGGGCGGCCCGGGCATCCCGCGCCCGATCCGTGCGGTGGCGCGCCCCGGATTGCGCGAAGCCAAGTGAACCGGGGGTTCGCGCCCGACGTCCGGGGGGCGGAAAAACAGATGCCGGCAGCCGAAGAATTCGGCCTCTGGCATCAGATCAGGCAGAGATCCGCGAGGTCCTTCCGCAGCCGCGGCGGCAGGCGATCCAGGCCGCGCGCGGGGGGGCGGTCGCGCGCGACATCCGGCGGGGCCTCCTCCGGCCGGAGGTAGCGCCAGCCCTGGAAGGGCTTGGCCGGGCGGGCCTCCACCGGGACCAGCGTGGGGTCGAGCAGCAGCGCCGCGCAGGGCACGCCGTCGTCCCATTCCTCCTCGCGGATGCCTAGGACGCGCTGGCGCACCCGCACGAAGCCCGCGACCACCCAGTAGATCGAGCCGCCGGCGGTGACCTCCTCGATGCGCTTGGGGAACATGCGCGTCCAGGCGCGCAGGGGTGGGTCGGTGCGCAGCCGCTCCTGCTGGATGACGGCAAGTTGCGCGACGTCCTTCGGCCCGACCGAGAGCTTGATGAGGTGCAGCACGCCTCTCCATGTCGCAGCCGGCCCGGAGTCGGCAAGGGGGATCGCCGCGGGCGCGTAACCCTCGGGCCGGTGCCGCCGAACCCATTTTCGACAGGCCGCCGCGAGGAGCCTGCCGGAGCATGGCCATGACTGGTATCGGCGCGACACACGCATCCCTGACCCTCCATCCCGCGGAGCCTGGCCGTTCCGGCTGCGGCGGCATGCGCCGCCCGGGGCCTGCCCGGCGGGAGCCGGCATGAAACGCCCCGCGCGCGACCTGCGCCTCGACATCATCCGAGGCTGGCTGCAGATCTCGACCTTCGGCGCGCACGCGGTGGGGACGGCCTTCGGCGCGTATGGCATCCATGCCGCCTGGGGTGTGTCCGACAGTTCCGGGCAGTTCGTCTTCCTTTCGGGATTCGTGCTCGCCTCCGTCTTCATGCTGAAGTCGGGCCGGGACGGCGCCGCGGTCGCGGCGCGCGACCTTCGCCGGCGCGCCGGCCGGCTCTGGCTGACGCACCTCGCGGTGTTCGGCGCGATGGTCCTGTGGGCGGAACGCGCGCTGCCGCTGCCGGGGGAGGTGGACCGCCTCGCCTGGCGGATGGTGGTCGAGGAGCCCGCCGCGGCCTTCGCCGGCGCGGCGCTGCTTCTCTACCTGCCCAACTACATGGACGTGCTGCCGGTCTTCATCCTGTGCATGCTGCTGATGCCGGGATTCCTGCGGCTGGCGGAGCGGTTCGGGGCCTGGGCCCTGGTGCCTTCGTTCCTGGTCTGGGCCGGGGTGCAGGCCGGCCTGTGGCAGTACTGATCGTGGTTGCCGACCGGCCTCGATCCGCTGGCCTGGCAGTTCGTGTTCCTGCTCGGCGCATGGCTGGGCCGGCGGGCCTTGCTCGAGGGTGCGGCCGTCCGGCGCCATGGCTGGGCGGTCGCGCTGGCGGCGGCGATCGTGCTGGCCGGCTTCCTGCAGCGCGTGGGCGAGGGCCTCGGCAGTCCGCTCGTGTTCGACGAGGAGGCGATCTGGACGCTGGCGGGCAAGCCGCATGTCGGCCCCTTCGGATTGCTGCACGGGCTGGCGCTTGCCTACCTGGTGGCCGTGCTGGTCCCGCGGGAGGCAGGCTGGATGCACCACCCCGCCGCGCAGGCGCTGGCGGCGGCGGGCCGTCGCAGCCTCAACGTGTTCTGCCTCGGCATCCTGGTCTCCTGGGCGGTGACCGCCGGCCTGAGGATCGGCCCCGCGGCGTGGTGGCTCGACCCGCTGCTCACCGTCTCGGGGGCCGCCATCCTGGTCGGCTATGCCATGGCGGCGGAACGGCGGCGCCATGCCCTCGCCCCCGCCCCCCGATGAGCGCGGCCATCGGCCTTCCGGGCGTGCGGGGTTTCGCCGACCTCCGCGGCGCGCCTAGATTGCGCGCGGACCGCAACGAGGCATTCGTGGCGCGCGACGGCGAGACGGGCTGGGAAGGGCTGATGGCCGCGGCGCAGGCCGGCGACGCGCGCGCCTATGACCGGCTGCTGCGCGAATGCCTGCCGCTGCTGCGCGCGATCGCGCGCCGGCGCATCTTCGACGCCCACGAGGCCGAGGACGCCGTCCAGGACACCCTTCTGACCGTCCATCGCATGCTCACGACCTACGACCCGTCGCGGCCGCTGCGCCCTGGCTGGTGGCGATCGCGGAGCGGCGCTGCGTGGACCGGCTGCGCCGGCGCGGGTGCGGGTCCGGCCGCGAGGTGCCGATCGACGACCATGCCGACATGCTCGCCGCCCCGGCGCTGGCCGATGGCGTGGATGGCATCGCCGGCCGGCAGCTCCGCGCGGCGGTGGCCGAACTGCCGGAGAGCCAGCGCACCGCGCTGCGCCTCGCCAAGCTCGAGGACATGCCGCTCGCCGAGGCCTCCCGGCGTTCGGGCCTGTCCGTCGGGGCGCTGAAGGTCGCGACGCACCGTGCCCTCAAGACCCTGCGCCGCAGGCTCGGCGTGGAGGACGAAGGATGAAGACCGACGATCTGATTTCCCGCCTGGCGGCCGACCTGCGGCCGGTGCGGCCGCTGCGGCCGCCGCTGCTGCGCGCGCTGGCCTGGCTGGGCCCCGCCATCATGGCCGTGGCGGGCTGCGTGGCGTTCTTCGGCCTGCGCGACGACTTCGCCGAGCGGGTGACGCGTCCGCATGAGGTGCTCCAGCTGCTGCTTGCCGGGCTGACCGGCGTGCTCGCCGCGGTGGCGGCGTTCCAGCTCGCGCTGCCGGACCGGTCGCGACGATGGCTCCTGCTGCCGCTGCCGGCCGCCGCGGGGTGGCTCGCGACCTTGGGCTGGGGCTGCCTTGCCGATCTCGCGCGCATCGGCCCGCAGGCGCTGTCCCTCGGGGTGTCCTGGGGATGCTTCCGCTTCATCGTGCTGATGGGCGTGCCGCTCGCGCTCTCGCTCGTCTGGATGCTGCGCCATGCGGGGCCGATCCGCCCGGTGCCTGTCGCGGCGCTCGGCGGCCTGGCGGGGGCCGCGCTGTGCACGGCGGGGCTCAGCCTGTTCCATCACCTCGATGCCGCGGCGATGGTGCTCGCCTGGCATGGGGGGACGACGGCGGTCGTGGTGATCGCCTTCGCGCTGCTCGGGCGCCGCTGGAGGGACGCTTCGGCGCCGCGCTTCATCGCGGCTTAATGCGCGCTGCGGCAGGATGGCGCCCTCCGTCCCGCCCGAGGTTCCGCATGCGCGCATTCCAGAATCTTTCCGTCGGCCTGAAGCTCGCCGTCTCCGGCCTGCTCACGCTGCTGATGCTCGGCGGCATCGTCGGCACCGTGGTGATGACCGGGGATGAACTCTCGGCGACGGCGGCGCGGCAGGAGCGGCTCGGCGAGGCGACCCGCCTGCTGACCGAGGCGACCAGCGCCGCATCGGGCGCACCCTACCGCGAACGGATGATGGTCGCGGCGAACACCACCGCGGAGGTCGAGGCGGCGCGCGAGGGCGCGGCCGCGGCGCTGGCGGCCACGGCGCGCGCGGCGCGCCGCGCCGCGGCGGTGGCGGGCGATGCCGCGGCGGCCGC
>Ga0207951_100902_pt1 | contig 12381 bp, 13 predicted proteins | sample Subbio12Aug_8Bad_FD_184830 | JGI IMG/M metagenome (GOLD analysis project Ga0207951, IMG submission 184830) | Serpentinite rock and fluid subsurface biosphere microbial communities from McLaughlin Reserve, California, USA - CR12Aug_8Bad (SPAdes) | ecosystem: Environmental > Terrestrial > Deep... | reverse complement strand
TCTCATCGTAGTTCGGCATCCGCCGGGTGTCATCCACTTTCCAATACTTGGTCTCACGGTGGTTATGAGTGACAAAAAATCGCGCGTGTTCATACTGTGCGTAGTTGGCGCCCTGCGCGTAGTCCTTCAAAGAGATGGTCACGTTGTCGGCCTTGCATTCAATTACAATCAATGCGTGTTCTTGCCTCTGTTTGGCATCGGGTGTGCGCCAGATCAGAAAGTCGGCGCGGGCATCTCCACTGCCGCGGCCTGTTACGGACACTTCCTCTTCAATCTGCTCGGCCTTGTACCCATACTCTTCCATCAGAATACGCAGGTATTCCTGACGCACTCGCTCCTCAGGGGTAAGTGCAACCCACTTCTGGCGAAGAATGCTTAGAATCTGGTTGCCCCGGATCTGGACTTGGTCCGGCTTCGTGTACGGTTGCGGTGTGGCTTTCTTGGCCATAATCAGTCTCCAATTATGTCTCTTCAAGTTCCTTAAACCGACCGGAGTCGGAGTAGCTGTAGTGGTCAGATTCGCCGACTATAATGTGATCGAGCAGGACAAGCTCGACCAGTCTGGACGCCGCTAACAAGCGACGGGTTGTATCATCGTCGCCAGCGGATGGTTCCGAGTTCCCCGATGGATGATTGTGAACCATGACGATGGCGGCAGCGGAAACGTGGAGAGCCTCCTCCAGGATACGTCGAACATAAACGGTCGCCTGGGTCGGGGTGCCCTCTGTAATCTCTTTCTCTCCCAGGCTTTGGTTTTGTCCGTTTAAAAAAACCGCTATCACGACTTCCTGCCGTTTGCCGATGAAACGTGGACGAAAGTGGGCTGCAACTGCAGTGGAAGATTCGAAAGACAAAGCCGTTAAACGTTTGCTCTGGACTCTCTTGCCAAGCTCAAAGGCCGCTTTAATCTGAGCCGCCTTCGCAATACCGAGCCCTGGCACTTTTCGAAGATCTTCAGTGTGCGCCCTATCTAATCCACGTAACCCCTTAAACTCCTTTAGAAGCTCTTTAGCGAAATCAGGCGCATTCTGTCCAAGGACTCCCTCTTTAAATGTCCCTCGTCCCACACGCAATATGATTGCAAGTAAATCTGCATCTGTAAGCCGTTCCGCTCCTTCCGCAATCAGGCGTTCCCGCGGTCTCTCTTTTACGGGCCAATTCTTAATCTTATCTGATTTCATATTAGCTCTTGTCACCAGGTGGATTTCCGACCGCTTCCGAAATAACTACCACAAGCTCCTTACTAACCTATCTGTATCAGACATCCACTGTTTCTTCTGCTGGTAATGGCAAATCACTGCTTGCTTTGACATTCAGCCAATTTAGAGCGGCAAGGTTACGAATGGTCAATCCAACTTCTCCTTGATCGAGGGCGGGTTCCCGTCGCTGCTTCCACTGCATAACGCAGGCAAGTATATCCTTTTCAGCATAGGCCCCATTCTTTTCATGAAATTAGAGTGGCCTAATGAAAAAAGTCAATTCTTATTTCAATAGTCCCTCTAAACATAGCAGACTTCTCCAATTATTTTATCTTATACGAACTTAAAAGAGTACGTGTTACAGTCAAGACTGCTTTTTAGGCCAAATTTCCATATGATCCCTAAGCCAAACCGTAATCTCTTCAATCTCCTTCTCACCACGGGCCACGGACCAGAAGAAAGGTTCAACATCAGGAGAAGGCACGAGGCGATAGCCATTTAACCGAAGGCAGACATCCGCTGCCACAAGCGCTGTTCTTTTATTGCCATCGGCAAACGGGTGAAATACAACCAAGCTGTGAATCAATGCGGCTATCTTTGAAATGAGGTTGGGAAATAATTCGACTTTACCAAAAGCGGTGAAGGGCCGTGCCAACGATGACTCCAATCCACCGGGGTTTGTTATCCCATGAACGCCTCCTGTCTCCTGAATAACGCGCTCGTGGATTAAGGCGAGTTCTATTAAATTTATCCAATTCATTTGGCTAGGCCTTCCAGGGTTTTGCGGTGTTCCTCAATCGACTGGTTTGCCAGTTTTTCAATCTGCTTGATCCGTTCTCGATCCAACGGGGCAGAAAGGAGAAGGATGTCACCTCCCATCTGAATGGCTTCATAGGTATGGAGCGTCGCAACCTCCTGAAAGGTGTCCGGCATTGATAAGTTTCCATTCTGTCGTTTTACAATGCCCAGATACTTCATTTTATTTTCACCTCCAGTTCAGATTTAACTCAAAAGGGTTTCACAACCTTTCTTTTCATATATACACCCAAGTGGTAAGAAATGTAAATGTCCATTTATAATAGCAGCAAGTATAAAGACAGCGCTTTTAATTCTATGGAATTCTATGGGGTTGACTAAAGGTGTTTGATTTCATATTGGCTCTTGTCAGCGGGAAAATTTTCAACCTCTTCCAAAATTACTACCACAACCTGCCTTGATACCCAATTATATCAGGCATCCAATGTTTCTTCTGCTGGTAATGGCAAATCACTGCTTGCTTTGACATTCAGCCAATTTAGAGCGGCGAGGTTACGAATGGTCAATCCAACTTCGCCTTGATCGAGGGCGGGTTTCCGTCGCTGTTTCCACTGCATAACGCAGGCAAGTATATCCTTTTCAGACAGGGTTCCAGTCTTGTTATCGCAAATTGACCGGGCTGCATAAAGTACGGTTGCAGCTATTTCAGCTTGATTCGTATCCATTCTCATAAATAGATCCGATGTCTTTTCGATGATATGTTCCCATTCCTTCAGATAGGTAGCGTAAGCCTTATACGCATCCTGATAGGTTTGGCCGACCTTGACCGCAAACATCTTGCCGAGCCTCTGCTCACGGATCAAACCGTTATTGATCAGGCGTGTCACCAGCGCTTTCAATGCAGGAGAGAACGGGCCATAGCTCCCTCTCTGATAGTCGAGCCCCAGAGGCAACCCTTGCTCAGAGGCAAAGTAGGCAATCTTCTGAAATCGTGTCCGTCCAACTGGCCAATGGTAGGGTTGTTCTTCAATTCGCTTCAGGATTTCGACCAAAGCTACCCATGCGGGTTTTACCCATTTGGGATCTGCCATCCTCTCATCTTGTTGCTGAATCTTTGGTTGCTCCCCAAGGAATTCCGGCTGCAGCTCTTCGTGGGGTGTGCCATAAGGAGCATATAATTCGATATGAATGTCCATTTTACACAGGAGACGGTAAAGTGTCGGTCCAACAATACGCCACTCAAGCTGGCCTTGGCCACATCCCAAAGGAGGAACGGCCATTGATTGAATACCCCAGTCCTTATAATGCCTGAGCAGGTATTCAAGGCCCTCAATAATGCTTTTTAGATTAGCTACTGATCTCCAATGATCTTTAGTGGGAAAATTCAAGATCCAAGGGGGGACAAGCCTTTTGAAGAGGTAAGAGCGTCCCAATTTGACTTCACCCCGCTTGCACCGGGTTACGTAATCTTCATACATATCGGGGAAGCGGTTTTTAAACTCAAGGGCCACACCCTTGCCCATCACTCCAACGCAGTTTATTGTGTTTACCCAGGTTTGCGCCTTTGACTCAAACAAATCTCCTACCAACACTTTGACCATGGATATTCTCCTTAAATTTGGAAGAATAGCTTGGGATCGACCGTAATCGGCAATCGGAAGCCTGTATCTTCCAATAGTTTTTGGTTCTCCTGGCATGAAATGTACGCACCTTGAATAAAACGGGGATCAACCCTGTCGGGCACCATAACCTCCGCACATTTAACCCGGGCCTTATACCATTGCTGGATTTGATTATTATCCGTCCACCACTCAGCAAAGACAAGGTCAAAATCAATCTTATCAAGACCGGACTTAGACGACCAGAAGCCAGTGTATCCACTGGCAGCGTTACCATCAGCAATAACTACTCCAGGAAGATCAAAAACCTCCGTGTTAATCCTGAGCACACATAAAGATCTATGCTGGGCAGCACGCTTGAACAACATCGGATTTCTGGCACAGAAATACAAGTTGACATAGGAATGGATTGATTTACCTCCTGGTATTACTTTCTTCGCTCTGATCTCTTGAATTTCTTCCATGGCAACAGACGCATGATTAAGTTGTCTCGCTATCTGATGGCAGAGAATCCCGTGATGCATGATCGAAGGAACATTCTGAATCGGAGTGATGTAATGGAGTTCATGGAGTTCTGATCGTTTCATGCGGTAATGGGGTCCTCCTCCCCGCATGCTACTCAATCTTTCGGATTATTTATACACCCAAACGGTTAAAAATGTAGGCTCATCGTGGAAGAGTGTGGGTAAACTGATGAGCTTTAGGCAGTATAACATGGCTTCAGGCAAAGGGAAAAGGGCTTTTCAAGGGGCAAGAAAATCAGTATGATGATCGGATGGGAAAAAAGAGATGGCTGCTGGACGAATATCGGTTCCCCGGATTTCGTCCGAGGGCAAAGATACAGGGGGTGTTTGGAGACCCGAAGGCACGGGTTATCCGGCTTGAGCGGCGTCAAAAAAAACGGCATGCGGCTGTTGCGATATCGTGCATCGGAGTTCCTACGACAAGACAGAGCGGCGGATACGGGACCTGTCCTGCGGGGATGCCCGAATATACCTGGAGGTGGTGGTCCGGCGCGTCCGGTGAGTGAAAGAACGTGAGGGGGACGTAGGGGTAAATGCAAATTACTTGCCCCATCCACCCAACTCCGTCATCTCCTCCAGTCCAACTATCCAGTTCATCAATGCCGTCGTCATCTCCAGAAACCGCGACACCGACGTTCCAGTGTATTCTAATCTCCGCACCGTCTCGCTAACCTTGGAATAGCCCCAATCTACTCCTTTCCGTACCCCATGTCAAATTTTATATCTCTTTTTATTTCTCTTTGCACCAACGTCCCAATATATTTTTTGATTGTCTTAAACCGCCATTTTCGGGGCTGAAATTAGCCCCGTAAGAAACCTCCGACTCTCGTAATTCGTAGGACCCGCCGTCCCCCATGACTTCCCGACCCACCGCCTTGATACCAAGTCTTTCCTTAGTATCTCTCACGAAGGCTTCACTCCCAACAGCGATACTCTCACTCCACCGGCCATCGCGTTCCCTACCCTTCTTTTGTGAAAGAACGTGAGGGGGACGTAGGGGTAAATGCAAATTACTTGCCCCATCCATCCAACTCCGTCATCTCCTCCAGTCTCACCCTCCAGTTCACCGATGCCGTCGTCATCTCCAGAAACCGCGACACCGACGTTCCAGTGTATTCTAATCTCCGCACCGTCTCGCTAACCTTGGAATAGCCCCAATCTACTCCTTTCCGTACCCCATGTCAAATTTTATATCTCTTTTTATTTCTCTTTGCACCAACGTCCCCATATATTTTTTATCGAACCGACATAGGAAAAGCCACCGCCAGGACACACGATGGCAAACGGAGCCCCGGGCTTGCCCTTAAAGAAGAAAAGGCCGGTGTTCCTTTTCGCTGAGTTTTCCTGCTTTTGCCGCTCCGTGTAGAAGTTGTAGAAGATAATCTTTCCTTCGGCCACTTGGTCAATCATGTAATTGATTGTGTCCACCACAGCCTCCGGTTCTACGTGGCTATGATATGGCAAGAGAGAGCCCACGCGTCTCAGTTCCATATTCTCGTCGTATGCACGATTGTCCAGCGGCAGAATAAACTGCCCAAAGCCCTCAAAGGACGGATGACTCACGACATCCCGAATAGAACTATTGGTATTCATATGCCCCTTGTTTTTGGAGACAATGAAGGCTCCCGGCCTATTGGAAACGTGATCATAAGCGGCTGAAGCCCCAAGGGGCTGGCAGAGAAAGACCACTATGAGCAGTGACAAGAACACGCGGATTTGTCGATTTATTCTCAATTCTGTCGGAACCTTTCGGGTCGGACCAAGTCAACCCATCTTTTTATTTCTCTTTGCACCAACGTCCCCACCTATATCTTCCAAGTAACCTCAAGATATTCAGCATAAATGATGGCGTCATACCTTATACGATAATCTACCCAATTCAGGTCATGGTAGAGACTGCCAGGAATTCGCTCGGACCATGAGATTCGCTTTTTACCGTTGTAGTTGTTATAGGTTCATTGCGCCGAACGATAAGGCTCACCGGAAGCCGGATTTATCGGCGATCCGGTGGAGCCGTTTGTTCGCCGAAGGCGATATCATTTTTCTTTGGCAAATTGTCGTTCAAACAGCTCCTTTGCCCTTATATGAAAACCGAATTACCGATGCCTGGCACCGATTTCTCTCTTATTTAACTTTCTTCCTGGTCTTTGCGCGTCTCAGGTACTTCAAATCAGCTTTGTCCTGTTCTCTATTCGTCTTTTCCTTGTTCCTGATAAGGTCATCGAGCGAAATATACGATACATCGATTACTCCGTATTTACCGGGTGTTCTTTTTGACCAGGTGTCTTGAAAACTTCCGATGCCAGAAATACTACCCATTAAATCAATCCGAACTGGAGCAACCCCCAACTGCACGATGAGATCGGAATTACATAGGTCATCGATGGTTAATCCCAGGTCGTAGCCACCAAAGAATGCTCGGATGGCCTTCAATATCCCAACCGCAGATTCTTCTGTAGCTCCATGAAGGATATCGATGTCTTTCGTTGCCCTCGGTCGTGCATAGAAAGCGACGGCATGGGCTCCGACAATCAAGAACTTAACGCCATTTGCGTTTAACAATTCGAAAAACTCTTCGTAGTCTCGGTGTGCCATCCATTCCCCTCGTCTTTAAGCATCCTATGAGACATGAATCCACAGAGTTGACTCGATCTTCCGGAGAAAGGTCCTCAAACCAGAAACGAAAATCTTCTTCTTCAGCCTCGGCCAAAGGCACAATCTTCGCTTTCCACATTCTGCCGTGTTTGTCTATGGCACTTCCGCGTTCCATCATAGATAGACCCCTTAAAAGGACCAAAATATAAATATCAGTGTGTATATTATCGAATCGTCTGCTATTTATTCTATAAATGATAACATTTTATATTTATAGAAAAGAGGTGTCAATGGATTTTTTGTTGAAAATCATTGAAATCAATAGGTATTTTCTGTATAATGTCGTCATTTTAGTAATTCATTCTGTAAGGGAGCATAAAGAAAAATGTGGAGAGTTTTTTTATTCGCCTTCTTTTTTCTCTTGGTTGCCTGTGGGCCGAAGCAGCGTGTCGTCTTTGAGCGGAGGATAGAACTCCCTGCGGAAAAGCGAGAGGTGAAGAAGGAGGTTCCGGAAGAGAAATCTATTCCGGAGATGAGCGCAAAGAAGGTTAATAAAGTTGAAGAACCCTTAAAGATCGAGAAACGGGAGACCCGTGAGGTTCAGCACGGGATCGCCTCCTGGTATGGTGGGGAATTTCACGGACGGCCGACTTCGAGCGGCGAGGTCTATGATATGTTTCAACTCACCTGCGCGCACAACTCTCTTCCTCTGGGCACCATGGTGATGGTGACCAATCTCGAAAACGGAAGGTCTGTGGAGTTGAAGGTGAACGATCGGGGCCCTTTTGTAAAGGAGAGGATCATCGACGTCTCTTATGCGGCCGCCCGGATCCTCGGAATGTGGGAGAAAGGGACGGCCAATGTAAAGGTGGAGTGGGTGGGCTCACCGCTCGTCGAGCAGGTGGAGCGGTTCAACCTCCAGATTGGCTCTTTCAGTGATGAGATCAGAGCCCGTGATCTGGCTGAGCAGTTAAGGAAGAGTTTTGGGAATGTTCATGTGGCTACGGTAGAGACCCAGACACAGAAGTACCATCGGGTGAGAATAGGACCGTTTGAAACGAGAGAGGCGGCCCTCCCCCTGGCAGAAAAACTGACTCAGATGGGTTTCAATGTCCTGGTTACAAATCGTTGAAGTTATAAGTTCGGAGATTTGAGTTCGGCCTCCAGCCCAAAAGGGCCTACGGCCCGGAGGGAGTTCGGAGCACGGAATGGTATGAGAATGAAGATAAAAGTTGAGAAGGAGAAATTTTTTCTCTATAATAGGTCAACAACTGTGCCAATCCGAACATCGTCCCTTTGGAAACAGGAGGATATAAGAAACTCTGGATTCCTGTTTGCACAGGAATGACAAACTCGTAAAAAGTCGTCTCACCGGTGAAAACCGGTGTCCAGTGGACTTATAATTACTTCAAAAGACTGGATTCCCCGATCAAGCCGGGGAATGACAATCATTAGGATTTTTTGACTTTTTACGAGATCATCAGGAATGACGAACTGCTTTTTTCCGCCAAATCGATGAAGATCAAAACGTTGCTTTTTATTCCTCCTGTTCTTTTTCTCATCATCCTTGGAGTGAATCTCCTCTTTGTCAGTTACCGGCCTCCTCAGAGAGTGAACCAGTTGATCATGAGCTCCATCGGAGACGCCTCTTTCCTCAACCCTATTCTGGCCCAGGATTCCGCATCGAGCGAGATCAACTCCCTCGTCTATAACGGGCTGATCAAATATGACCGAAATCTTCAGAATTTTGTCGGAGTTCTGGCAGAGTCGTGGAAGGTGGAGGATGGGAAAGAGCCCAGAATCATCTTCTCTTTGCGGAGGGGGGTCCGCTGGCATGATGGAAAGGAGTTTACCGCTCATGATGTCAAGTTCACCTACGATAAGATCATGGATGAGAAGACCAATACGGTCCGCCGAAGCGACTACGAACTTGTAAAAGAGGCGGAGGTATTGGACCCCTATACCTTTCGGGTCACTTACAAACAGCCCTTTTCTCCGGGATTGGGGACCTGGAGCATGGGCATCATTCCGAAGCACCTCCTCGAGAAGGAGGACATCAACACGACCTCATTTAACCGTAAACCCGTGGGGACGGGCCCTTTTCGCTTTGTGGAGTGGGTGACGGATGAAAAGATCGTGGTCGAAGCGAATCCAAAATATTTTGAAGGGAAACCCGGCCTCGACCGGATCATCTACCGGATTATTCCGGAAACCTCTCTTAGCGAAATGGAGCTCCTCACCAAGGGCATTGATTATTATGGCGTCCTTCCTCACCAATACCGCCGGATGAGCGAGGTTCCATTTCTTAAAATTTATTCCCAGCCGGTTTTCAGTTATTCCTACCTTGGTTATAATCTTAACAATCCTCTTTTCCAGGACAAAAAGGTTCGCCAGGCGTTTTCCCATGCGATTAATCGTGAAGAGCTTGTCCAGTATGTCCTTTATGGATTTGGAGCCGTGATCAGCGGTCCCTTCCCGAGCCACCTCTGGTATTACAACCCGAATGTGAAACCAGTTCCTTACGATCTTGAGAAAGCCCGTCAGCTTCTTTCCGAGGCGGGATGGAAGGACAGAGACGGAGATGGCATCCTTGACAAAGACGGGAAGCCTTTTCGCTTCAAGTTGATCACCAACAGCGGAAATGACATACGCCGGGATGTGGGTGTCCTGGTTCAACGTCAACTTCGGGAATTGGGCGTAGATGTAACCTTCGAGACGTATGAGTGGTCCATCTTTCTTAAAAACTTCATCAATGCGAGACATTTCGATGCCTGCATTCTCGGCTGGGGGCTCTCCCCGGATCCGGATGACTACATGATCTGGCATTCGAGCCAGATTGAGAAAGGCTTTAATTTCATCTCCTATCGTAATCCTGAAGCAGACCGCCTCTGGGAAGAGGGAAGAAAGGAATACGATGTGGAGAAAAGAAAACAGATCTACTGGCGGATCCATGAATTGATCGCAGAGGATCAACCCTATACCTTCCTCTACATGCCCCTGGGCATCTCCGCCCTCCAGAGACGATTCTTTCTGATGGAGAGGGATGAGAAGGGCAAGGAAGCGCTTCAGGAGATCCGGCTGGAGAAGGCCGGCCTGATGTATGATCTCATCAAATGGACGGTTCCAAAAGGAATTGCTTTAGAGAGGTAAGGTTTAAACATCATTGAAAATTGTAAAATGCAAATTGAAAAATTTTGTGACATTTTAGCCTTATGAAAAGAAGAGTTTCATGAGTCAATTGACCAAAAGAATCATCATAAAATCCCCCTTAATCCCCCTTTGCCTGCCTTTGGCAGGGAAAAGATTACCAAAGGGGGAAACACCTATCTCCTCCCTTTGGCAAAGGGAGGAATAATTCCCCTCTTTAGCAAAGAGGGGCGAGGGGAGATTTTTTAATGCGTGTCAATTCAATTTTGAGATCATTAATTATTTTCTAATTTGCATTGAGGCTTTGAGAATATTATGGCCCGGTATCTCCTTCGACGTCTCTTTTACACCTTCATCACCCTCGTCGGGATCAGCGTCATCTCCTGGGTCATCATCACCCAGGCGCCTGGAAGCCCGATCGCCATCACCCTGGATCCAAAGGTTTCACCGAAGATCGTCGAGCAGATGGAGAAGAATTACGACCTGGATAAGCCGATCTATCAGCAGTATTTCCTCTGGCTCAAGCGCCTCTTCACCGGGAATCTCTATTCCTTCAAGGATGGAAGGCCTGTTCTGGATAAGATCGGTGAAAGGATATGGAATACGCTTCTGCTTAACTTCGTCTCCATCCTCATCATCTTCTCTCTGGCCATTCCACTCGGCATCTTTTCAGCCAGGAAACAATATACCTTTCTTGACAACCTCGGGACCTTCGGAGCCTATCTTGGCATTTCCATTCCGAGTTTCTGGCTCGCCTACCTTCTCATCCTCGGCACGGTCAAGCTCTTCGGTTATCCTGTGCTCGGGATGAGGTCTTTCGTGACAGAAGATCTGACATCGCTGGAGATCGTGATGGACCGGCTCTGGCACCTCATGCTTCCCTCGATCATTCTGGCGATCGGAGGAATTGCCGCTCTTTCCCGATATACCCGCTCCAGCATGCTCGAGGTGATCCGTCAGGATTATGTTCGCACCGCCAAAGCGAAAGGGCTTCCGGAGGAGACGGTCTATTACAAACACGCCCTGAGAAATGCGCTGCTTCCGATCGTCACTCTCTTCGGGTTCCTCATCCCGGGGCTCATCGGCGGATCCATCATCATGGAGACCGTCTTTGCCTGGCCGGGGATCGGGCGGCTGGCTTATCAGGCTGTCCTTGCCAGGGACTATCCTGTGGTGATGACGATCAATACGATTTCAGCGGTCCTCGTCCTCATAGGGAATTTTATCGCTGATATGCTCTATGCGATTGTCGATCCGAGGATAAGGTATGGATAAAGTGGAAATTCCAAATTCCAAGCACCAAATAACAAATAAATTTCAATAACCAAATTTCAAAACGAACTCAAAAAATTGTTTTGGAAATTTAGTCATTGGAGTTTGGAATTTATTTGGGATTTGGAATTTGTGATTTGGGATTTTAATCAGACGTATGGATTCTCAGACCAAGACCTTCTGGAAATATTTTAAACGAAACCGGCTGGCTGTGGGCGGCTTGTTGATGATTCTTCTCATCTTCCTCGGCGCCGGATCAGCTTCCTTGATCGCACCCTATGATCCTGGAAAAACGAATGTCTCCCTTAAACTGAAGCCGCCCTCCTTTCAACACTTTCTGGGGACGGACCAATTAGGAAGGGATGTCTTCAGCCGGATGCTCCACGGATCCCGAATTTCTCTGTCCGTGGGTTTTGTGGCGGTAGCCATCTCCATTTTCATCGGAATCCTGGTGGGAGCAATGGCGGGGTACTATGGCAGATGGATCGACTCCGTTCTCATGCGCTTCGTTGACATCATGCTCTGTTTCCCCACCTTTTTTCTCATCCTCACGGTAGTCGCCCTTCTGGGTCCAAGTATTTTTAATATCATGCTGGTCATCGGCATCACCTCCTGGATGGGAACCTCCCGGTTTGTGCGCGCAGAGTTTCTCTCCCTGAGAGAGAGGGATTTTGTCCAGGCGGCACGGGCGCTCGGTATGAAGGATAGAAGGATCATCTTCAGACACATCCTGCCCAATGGCCTGGCGCCGGTCTTTGTAACCGCCACGCTCGATGTCGCCACGGCCATCCTCGTGGAGGCAGGGCTCAGTTTCCTGGGATTCGGGGTTCAACCGCCCGCTCCAAGCTGGGGAAACATTCTTACGGAAGGAAGAACCTATATCTTCGATGCCTGGTGGCTGACGCTCTTTCCTGGATTTGCCATTCTGATTACGGTTCTCTCTTTCAATCTTTTAGGGGAAGGATTGCGCGATGCGCTCGATCCGAGGCTGAGAGGAAGGAAGTGATTAAAGATCAATGATCAGTGACCAATAGTCAATGGTCAATGATCCATAAAAAATTGTTATATACAGCGCCTTAAATCATATTAAAGGACGTCATTCCTGCGAAAGCAGGAATCCAGGATTTTCTTTGTGGGGTTTTTTCTATAGGGGTAGGGATGAGGCATTGGTTTGCGTCACCCCTCCCTCCGAACCGGACATGCGAATCTCCCGCATCCGGCTCTCCAGTCGGTGGTTTTACCTCACCGAGGGTTGGAGCAGAGCACCAT
>Ga0207951_100901_pt1 | contig 12397 bp, 10 predicted proteins | sample Subbio12Aug_8Bad_FD_184830 | JGI IMG/M metagenome (GOLD analysis project Ga0207951, IMG submission 184830) | Serpentinite rock and fluid subsurface biosphere microbial communities from McLaughlin Reserve, California, USA - CR12Aug_8Bad (SPAdes) | ecosystem: Environmental > Terrestrial > Deep... | reverse complement strand
TGCGGAAAGGGTGCCGCCCAGCACATGGTAGCGGCCCGGAAACAGCCGTCCCCGCTCCAGCGCCCACAGGTCGGCGACATCGGCAACCACGCACAGCATGTCGGGGTTGCGCCGCGGATCGGTGCATATCCGGCACGGATTCGCCGTATCGAGGTTGCCGCAGGTGTCGCATGTGCTCAACGCCGCATCTACCCGGCCAAGCGCCGCGACCAGCGGCTGCAACACGGTTTCCCTGTGCTTCATGAGGTGCAGCACCACCCGCCGGGCAGAGCGCGGGCCCAGCCCGGGCAGCCGGGATACAAGGGCCGTCAACCGCTCCAGCGCATCATCCATCTGTGTCAGCCATCCTGTAGCCCCTGCGGCAGTAGCGGGTTCTTGCGGCGGCGCCGGGCTTTTGTCCGGGGGATCTTGCCGCTAACGGCTTTGCCATGCGCATCGCCTTCATGGGAACCCCGGATTTTGCTGTCGCTGCGCTCGATGCGCTGGTCGTGGCCGGCCACGAGATCGTGGCAGTCTATACCCGGCCGCCGCGCCCGGCCAATCGCGGGCGGATCACGCCATCTCCGGTGCAGATTCGCGCCGAAGCGCTGGGTCTGTCTGTGCGCACGCCCGAAAGCCTGAAATCCGATGCGGAAAAGGCCGCATTTGCAGCCCTTGATCCCGATGTCGCGGTCGTCGCTGCCTATGGTCTCCTGCTTCCGCAGGCATTTCTCGATGCGCCGCGCCATGGCTGCATCAACATCCATGCCTCGCTGCTGCCCCGCTGGCGGGGCGCCGCCCCCATCCAGCGCGCCATTCTGGCGGGCGATGCCGAAACCGGCGTCACCATCATGCAGATGCAGCAGGGTCTCGACACCGGCCCCATGCTCGCCCAGGCCCGTCTCCCCGTCGGCACGCAGACCGCGGGCGAGCTCACCGCCGGGCTGGCATCGCTCGGCGCCCGGCTCATGGTGGATGTTCTCGAACGCCTTGCCGGCATCGCTGCCGTCCCGCAGCCCGAACAGGGCGTCACCTACGCCCACAAGATCGGCAAGGCCGAAGCCCGAATCGACTGGACGGAAAGCGCCGGGGCCATCGTCCGTCGTGTCCGCGCGATGCATCCGGGCCCGGGTGCCTGGTTCGAAGCCGGAGGCCAGCGGGTCAAGCTTCTCGCGGCCGAGGCCGACGTGGCAGCGGGCAATCCCGGAACCATAGTCGCCGGAGGCCTCATCGCGGCGGGTTCCGGCGCGGTGCGCCTGCTGACTGTGCAGCCCGAAGGCAAGACGCCGATGCAGGCAGACACCTGGTGGCGCGGCAAAAGGCTGGCGCCCGGCGATCGGCTGTGACAGCCACCGCTCCGGCGGAAGGCGCGACCCGCTTTCGCCTGACTCTGGAGTATGACGGCCGCCCCTTCATGGGATGGCAGCGGCAGGCGCACGGCCCTTCCGTGCAGCAGGCCGTGGAAACCGCCATCCTCGAAATCAGCGGCGAATCCGTGACGGTGCACGCAGCAGGCCGCACCGACGCCGGGGTCCACGCCAGCGCGATGGCAGCCCATGTCGATATCGAAAAGCCCTTCACGCCCTTCCGCCTGGCCGAGGCGATCAACGGGCGGCTGAAGATGGCCGCCGTCCCTGTCGCCGTGCTGGATGCCGGCGTTGCTGCGCCGGGTTTCCATGCCCGCTTTTCCTGCACCGGGCGCGCCTATGAATACCGGCTGCTATGCCGCCGCGCGCCCCTCACGCACCAGTCCGGCCTTGTCTGGCGCCGCCCCCGGTCGCTCGACATCGCCGCCATGCAGGATGCTGCCGCCCATCTGGTCGGCCGGCATGATTTCACGACCTTTCGTCACATCCACTGCCAGGCCGCTTCGCCGGTAAAGACGCTCGACCGGCTCGACATCAGTTCGGACAACCGCGCCGATGGGCAGCATGTCCGGGTTGTGGCGGAGGCTCGTTCCTTTCTGCATCATCAGGTGCGGTCGATGGCGGGGGTTCTTGTGCTGGTCGGCGAAGGCAGATGGCAGCCAGCAGACGTGAAACATGCGCTCGAAGCGCAGGACAGGGCGCGCCTTGGGCTGAATGCCCCTCCTGATGGCTTGTGGTTCATGCGGGCCAGCTATGAAACAGATGTCGGCTGAGTTTACAACTTCGGCAGTCTTTTTACTGTAACATGTTGGTTTCAACCACTGACATGCATGGCATGATAATTGCATGTTAGAATTACTGTAATCTGGGCATAAGGTGAATGGTTACGAACGAGCAGGGCGAGCAATGATGGAAGGACCCAAAACAGGGTTGCGAAATATCATCCTCATCTGGATAGTAGGACTGACGCTGGGCGTTGCTGCCGGGGCGATTACGGCCATGCTCCTGATGCCGGGGGAAAAGGGGCAGCACCCCGGCGATCTTTCTCTGGCCGACCGGATTCGCGGAATATAGCGCGGCTGGCGACCTGACCGCACCGGCGCGGTCGCTCAATCCCCCTCCATTTCCCCCGTTTTTCCGCATGGTTTTCCGATGCCGGTGATTCCACCAGATCGGAACATGCTCTGATGCCGGCGATTCAACGGATAGGAAACATGTCGATGTCGCAAAGCCATCGGCGTGAACCGCCGGTTCAGTCGGCGGCCGCGGGCCGGGGCAGCTTTTGCATCATCATCGGCACTTCGGCCATCGAGCGCAGCACATCGTTCAGATGGGTGCAGCCAAGCGTTCCGGGCAGCGTTTCCAGCACCGCAGACCGCATCGACGCCAGCGGCAGGCCGAGCATCCGCCGGGCGTTGGCAACCGCCCCGGGGCATTCGCGAAACGGCAGGATACGCGGATCGCACGCCAGATCGACCAGCGTGCCGCATTCGGCGCGCGCGGTCACATGATATTCATGGATGGCGACCCGGTCGCCGCCGTCCGGCGCCGTGCCGCTGTCCTGAAAATCCATATCGATCTGCCAGCCGTCTCCGTCGGACCAGACATCGATCCGCCGTGCCCGGCGCATGCCTACGCCCTGCTGCCCGGCCAGTTCATGCCATCCGGACGGGTCGGCGGGATTGACCAGCGGCGGAACCCGGGTGCTGCTCTGCTCGCGCATCCCGATGGCACTGCTGTCGACGAGCGCCGACGAGCCGGGCGAGAAGCCGGTGCAGACGCCCTCCATGTTTCCGGCCCGCCCGGCTGTCTTGCGGTAGCCTGCCTCGTCGGCGAGCTTCGTCCAGTTATCGACCCAGAGCGACCATACCCAGCCGGCGACGAGGCTGGCGCCGGCATAGTCGTCGAGGACAAGATAGAGCGGCGTGCCGGCAATCCGTTCGCCCGACATGATCCGGGTCAGCGCAGAGCGGCTTTCACCGCCGGCCCGGATGCCGACCAGCCGCTGCGCATGTGGCCGGTCGGGCGACACTTCGATCGACAGGATTTCGCGGCGGGGAGAGGCAAATATGGTGTAGCGGTCTTCGGCCAGCACCACCGGATCGCCGCCTTCGTCCGGGGTCCAGATATCGCGCGCCGTGCCGCGCATGCGCATCGTCTGCCCATGTCCATCGGGCCAGTCGGTGTCGATCGTGGAAGTTCGCCGCATCGATCCCGGCCGCCTTGGCGGCGCCGGGCCGAGCGGGTTCCTGGCCCAGGGAAACTGGCGTGGCGGCTTCGGGGGATCGCCCGGGGCTTGGGTCATCTGGGGGGCATGCGGATTGCTCCGTCCAGGCGCAGGTTCTGGCCATTGAAATAGCTGTTGCGGACAAGTTCCATCACCAGACTTGCAAATTCGTGCGGACGCCCGAGCCGCTTGGGGAAGGGCACGGACGCGGCAAGGCCCTCGAATATGGCAGGCGCCCGATCCTTCAGCGCCAGCATCGGCGGCGTGGCAAATATCCCCGGCATGATCGAGTTGACCCGGATGCCAAGGTCCATCAGGTCGCGCGCCAGCGGCAGCACCAGCCCGTTGACGCCGGCCTTGCACGAACCATAAGCGACCTGCCCGATCTGGGCGTCCTGGGCTGCGGCGGATGCGGTAAGCGTGATGACCCCGCGCTCCCCGTCCTCGAGCGGCTCGAGCCCGGCCATGCCGAGCGCCGACAGCGAGGCGATACGGTAGCTGGCAACCAGGATGCCTTGCGCGGAAAATTCATAATCCTCGGTCGAGAATCGTTTGAAACCGCCGGTCTCCCGGTCACGGGCGACAGTCTTGCCGCCTCTCGAGATCTGGGCGCAGTGCACGCAGATCCGCTCCTGTCCGTTTGCCGCGCGCGCCGCGGCAAAGCCTGCGACAACGCTTTCCTCGCTGGTCACGTCGACCTTGACGAACATTCCGCCGATCTCGCGGGCGGCCTCGGTGCCCATATCCTCGTTCAGATCGAAGATCGCCACCCTGATCCCCGCGGATGCAAGCGCAGCGGCGCTTGCGCGCCCGAGCCCCGAGGCGCCGCCGGTGACGATTGCTGCGGTGTTGCTGTCGAACTGCATGATTGCGCTTCCTCTGTCGCTGTTTTCGCTTCTTCTGCTGGAGCCCGGGGCCGGTGCCGGCTGCGCCAGGCCTTTTCGCCATTGCCCGCCCGGCGGACTGTCCGGCACCTTCCGGCAACCGTCACTCTCCACGCCGCTTCATTGGCGGCGTCCGGCAGCTTGTGCAAGCCAGACCTTTTTCCTTCCGACTAAATCGATAAGCATCAGCATGTTGTGCAGATGCGGCGGATCGCCAACAGCGGTTCGGCGCAACCGCCCTGTCGGTCCCCCGTCAGCCCGACCGGGCAGCAGTCCGACCGGCGGACGGCAACAGCCCGAGCAGCAGGAACAGCAGCGCGCCGGCCATGGTGACGCCCGAGGCCAGGAACATGAACGGAACATAATTGTCGAACCAGCCGAGGCTGATGCTGAGCAGGACGGCGCCCATCGACGAGCCGAGCACCATGCTGCCGATCATCAGCGACATCACCAGGCTGAAGACATCGAGGCCGAAATGGCGCGCCACCAGATAGGCCACGATGTCGCCCTCGCTGCCCTGGGCAAAGCCCAGCATGATGACCCCGGCCAGCAGCATCGGCGTTGAATCGAACGGAGATGCCAGCAGCAGGAATCCCATTGCCGGCAACGCGAGGCAGACGGCCGCGACAAGATGCGTCGGCAGCCGGTCGAGCGCCAGTCCGCAGGCAAAACGCCCGATCAACACCCCTACGGCCAGCAACGAGATGAAGCGGGCAGCCGTTTCGGCACCGGCGCCGCCGTCGACGAGCATCAGCTTGAACTGCGAGGTAAGAAGGGTTTGCGGCAGGTTGATCAGGAGCATGCCGGCAAAGATGAGCCAGAACATCGCGCTGCGCGAGATCGTGACATAATCGCCGCGCCGCTGCGCGCGTGGCCGGCTGGCCTGCTGGATGCTCGAGGGATGACGGGCCGGCATCAGCAGCAGCGCAAGGCTGCCGAAAACCAGAGAGAGGCCGCCGAGGAGAAGATAGCCGTGCCGCCATCCGAAAGCGGTAATATAGGCGTCGAGCGTCGGCGCCACGACAAACCCCGCAAGCGGCGGCCCGGACATGACGATGGCAAAGGCAAGCCCGCGCGCCCGGACGATCCGCTCGGCCACCAGCCGGGAATAGATCGGGGTTGTGGTGAAGGTGCCGACGACCATCTGGACAAGCATCGCCAGATAGAAATGGCGGATGTCGCCAGCGAGGGTGGCGTAGATCAGAAAGGTGAACGGCAACCCGATCACACCGACAGCCGCAACCGCGCGCACGCCATGGCGATCCGCAAGCCGCCCGGCAATCGGCTGGGCTACCAGCATCAGCAACGAGAAGGTGCCCACCAGCGCGAACTCGGATTTGGTCCAGCCGAATTCCGCAATCAGCCGCGGACCGAACAGGCTCATGGTATAGGCGTTCAGCCCGAGACCAAAGCCAAGCCCGAGGGTGGCACCCAGAAGGATACGCCAGTTGGCTGAAATATCGGCCCAGTAGCTGCGGTCTTCTGCCATCCGTGTCATGATCCCGCTGCCGCCCCCAGGCCAGCAGGGGGTGCTAACAGAAGCCGTTTATTCCACAACCGATAGTTGCGACTTCGCCCGATCATTACCCGATCGACGGGGCGCGGTTGGCGACGAGGTCGGCGACAACTCCCGGATCGGCAAGGGTCGTCGTGTCCCCCAGATTGGAGATGTCGTCCTCTGCGATCTTGCGCAGGATGCGCCGCATGATCTTGCCGGATCGGGTCTTGGGAAGGCCGGGGGCGAACTGGATCACATCGGGCGCGGCAAACGGCCCGATTTCCTTCCTTACCCACTGCACAAGTTCGCGACGAAGGCCTTCGGATGGTTCGTCATTGGCATTCAGGGTTACATAGGCGTAGATCCCCTGGCCCTTGATGTTGTGCGGGAAGCCCACGACCGCCGCTTCGGCCACCCTCGCATGCGCGACAAGGGCGGATTCGATTTCCGCCGTCCCCATCCGGTGGCCCGATACGTTGATGACATCGTCCACCCGGCCGGTGATCCAGTAATAGCCGTCGGCGTCCCGCCGGCAGCCGTCGCCGGTGAAATATTTGCCCTTGTAGGCAGTGAAGTAGGTCTGGAAAAAGCGGGCGTGATCACCCCAGACAGTCCGCATCTGGCCGGGCCAGGAACGGGCGAGGACGAGATTGCCTTCGGCCGTTCCTTCCAGCACCTGTCCCTCGGTATCGACCAGTTGCGGCACGACTCCGAACATGGGAAAGCTGGCCGAGCCCGGCTTCAGATCGGTGGCGCCGGGCAGCGGCGTGATCATCGCGCCGCCGGTTTCCGTCTGCCACCAGGTGTCGACGATGGGGCATCGGCCGCCTCCCACCACGCGGTGATACCATTCCCACGCTTCCGGGTTGATGGGTTCGCCCACGCTGCCCAGCAGGCGGAGCGAGCCGCGGCTGGCCTTCGTGACCCATTCATCGCCTTCGCGCATCAGGGCGCGCAGGGCCGTAGGGGCGGCGTAGAAGGTGCTGACCTGGTATTTGTCGATGATCCGCCAGAAGCGGCTGAAATCCGGGTAGCTGGGAACGCCTTCATACATCAGCGTCGTCGCCCCGTTGGCGAGCGGGCCATAGACGACATAGCTGTGGCCCGTCACCCAGCCGACATCTGCGGCGCACCAGAAAAGCTCGCCGGGCCGGTAATCGAATACATATTCGTGCGTCATCGACGCCCAGACAAGATAGCCGCCCGACGTGTGCAGCACGCCCTTGGGTTTTCCCGTCGAGCCCGAGGTGTAGAGAATGAACAGCGGGTCCTCGGCATTCATCGGCTCGGCCGGGCAATCGACGGACTGGGCGTCGACCAGCGATTCGTAGCAGAGATCCCGCCCCTCCTGCATCGGCACATTCGTTCCGGTTCGGGTGACAACGATCACCGTGTCGACCGAGGGGCAGCTTTTCAGGGCCTCATCGACATTGGCCTTGAGCGGGATGGTCTTGCCGCCGCGCAGACCTTCGTCGGCGGTGATGACGAGCCTCGAATCGCAATCCTGCACCCGGTTGGCGATGCTGTCGGGCGAGAATCCGCCGAAAACGACCGAGTGGATGGCGCCGATCCGCGCGCAGGCCAGCATCGCAATGGCGGCCTCCGGGATCATCGGCAGATAGATGGTGACCCTGTCGCCCTTGCGGACGCCCCGGGCCTTCAGCGCATTGGCGAGGCGGCAAACGGCCTCATGCAGTTCGCGATAGGACAGCCGTCTTGCCTCCTGGTCGGGGCTGTCGGGTTCCCAGATGATCGCTGCCTGGTCTGCGCGTATGGCGAGGTGCCTGTCGATGCAGTTGGCGCTGACATTGAGCGCGCCGTCGGCAAACCAGCGGATCTTGAAATCGCCTTCCTCGAAGCTCCAGTCCGAGACTTCGGTGAAAGGCGTCGTCCAATCGACCCGCCGTGCTTCCCGGTTCCAGAAACCCGCCGGGTCATCGAGCGATTCGCGGTAGAGTGCGGCGTAGCGCGCCCGGTCGATCCTGGCGCGCGAAGCCCAGGCTGCGGGCACGGGATAAAGGGCGTCGGTCATGCAGTTCATCTCCCCGGAGGCGATTTCCCGACGCTAGCGCATGGATGCGGCATCGGGAAACCCCGCGCCGTCACAGGAGCGCGGCGCGGGGAAGCGGCCTCAGTCCATCCGCAGTTGCGGCGTGTCGTCCCCGCGCAGGGCTGCGCCCCGTCCTGAAAGCGACGGGTTGGTCATGAAGTAGCGATGCAGGTTGAAACTGGGCTGGCCGGGGAGCAGCCGGGCATAAGTGCCATCGCCGTGCATGTCCCAGCTCTGTTCATCATCCTTGAGGTTTGCCACCATCACCTGATCCAGCACCTGGGCGTGAACGGTGGGGTTCAGCAGCGGTATCAGCAGTTCGACGCGCCGGTCGAAGTTCCGGGGCATCCAGTCGGCCGAGGTGATCCACACCTTTGCCTTTCGGCCGGGAAGTTCGCTGCCGTTGCCAAAGGCCACGATGCGGCTGTGTTCCAGGAAGCGGCCGATGATGGATCGCACCCGGATATTCGTGCTCATTCCCGGAATGCCGGGCCGCAGGCAGCAGATGCCGCGGATCACCAGGTCGATCTCGACACCCGCCTCGCTTGCCTCGTAGAGCTTCTCGATGATGATGGGATCGACCAGGCTGTTCATCTTCACCCAGATCGCCGCCGGTCGACCGGCGCGGACATGCTCGATCTCGGCGTCGATCCCTTCCATCAGGGTGGAGCGCAGGTTCATCGGGCTCATTGCCAGATACCCCAGCTTCTGTGGTTCGACATATCCGGTTATGTAGTTGAACACCTGCGCGGTATCCCGGGCAAGCGCCGGGTCGGCCGTGAAGAAGCTGAGATCGGTGTAGATCCGCGCGGTGATCGGGTGGTAATTGCCGGTGCCGAGGTGAAGATATGTCTTCAGCTCGCCGCCCTCGCGGCGCACCACCATGGAAACCTTGGCGTGGGTCTTCCATTCGATGAAGCCATAGACGACCTGCACACCCGCGCGTTCAAGTGCGGCCGCCCAGGTGAGGTTCTGTTCCTCGTCGAAGCGCGCTTTCAGCTCGACGATGGCAGTGACGGATTTTCCCGCTTCGGCTGCATCGATCAGCGCGCGCACGATCGGGCTGTTCTTGCCGGTGCGATAAAGCGTCTGCTTGATGGCGACGACATCCGGATCGGCGGCGGCCTGCTGCAGGAAGGCCAGCACCACGTCGAAGGATTCATAAGGGTGATGGACAATGATGTCCTTGGCGCGGATCGCCGCGAAACAGTCGCCCCCATGCTCGCGGATGCGCTCGGGAAAGCGCGGCGTATAGGGCTCGAACTTCAGATCCGGCCGGTCCTCTTCGACCAGCTGGGAAAGATCCGCAATGCCCAGAATGCCCTTGACGGCGACGACATCCTTGTCGTCGACAGCGAGAGCACGCCGAACCATGGCGACAAGTCTTGAAGGTGTCGCCGCCTCGATCTTCAGGCGGATCACCTGGCCCCGACGCCGGCGCTTGATCGCCGTCTGGTAGAAACGCACGAGGTCCTCGGCTTCTTCCTCGATCTCGATGTCGCTGTCGCGGATGATGCGGAATCCGCCCTGTCCCAATGCCACGAAACCCGGAAAGATCAGCGGGAAGAAGCGGGTCAGCACCTGTTCCATCGCCAGATAGCGGGCCGCCGGCCCGGGCAGGCGCAAAAACCGCGGCAGCATCGGCGGCAGCATCAGCAAGGCTGCCATATGCTCCCGGTCGGAATCACGGCGCATTTCGAAGATCAGCGAAAAGCCCTTGTTCGGTATGAACGGAAAGGGGTGGGCCGGGTCGATTGCCTGCGGCGTCAGCACCGGGAAGATCTGGCCGAGGAAGTGGGATTCCAGCCAGCTGATTTCTTCCTTCGTGAGGTCGTCGTGATTGAGCACTTCGACACCGGCGTTGCGCAGCGCCTTGCGGAGCACGGCGAACACCTCCTGCTGCTCCATCATCAGCCGGTCGGCCGCAATCGCGATCCGCGCCAGTTGCTGGGCCGGCGTCGCGCCATCGGGCGAGGGGGTCTCGATCCCTTCGTCCACCTGTCCGCGCAGGCCGGCGACGCGCACCATGGTGAATTCATCGAGATTGTTGCCTGAAATGGAGAGGAAGCGGAGCCGCTCCAGCAGCGGGTGCGCCGGGTTCATCGCCTCTTCCAGAACGCGGGAATTGAAGGCGAGCCAGCTCAGCTCGCGGTTCAGGTAGCGGCTGGCGCCGGGTATTTGCCCGGCCTGTGCGGGTTCGGCTTCGGTAGGTCGGGTTATGCTGGCCATGCCCTTCCTTAGCAGGCTGTTCGATGCCCGGCCAAGGTACCCGGAACATCGGTTGCAGGGCTCACATGTCGAGAAGGGCTTCGCGCGCCAGAGGGATGCTGAGCGGGCGCATGGCCGCCATGGCCGCGCGGTCCAGAACATCGACAGCGCGTTGCAGCGCCTCGAAACTGCGGTCGATGCGGGACAGCACATAATGGCTGAACTCGGGCGCAACGTCGATGCCGCGGTCGCGCCACTGCTTGGCGAACACGGCTTCCAGCAGCGCGTCGTCGGGTGCGCGGATTATCACGCGCGGCGTGGCCGCGAGGCGGCTCTTCAGGTCGGCAAGCGCAAGGTTCCAGTCCCGTGGGTCGGAGCGCGCCGTCATCAGCAGAGGGCGGCGTTCGTCCATGGCGGCGTTCCAGGCGTGGAACAGGGCCTCCTCGCTCGGCGTCCGGTCGGCATCGTCCCACAGCCGGGCGTTGGCGCGCCGGGCAAAGATCGCAGCGAGGTGGCTTTTTCCGCTGCCGGCGGGCCCGATCAATATTGCAGCCGGCAGGGGCCATGTGGACCAGCCATCGAGGAGCATGACCGCCTCGCTGTTCGCCTCGGAGACGTAAAAATCCTTCTGGCCCTGCGCGGCCTTCCAGCGCAACGGCAGCACCATCTGGCGAATCGCCCGGTTTTCGTGGCGCCCTGCCATCAGCCGCCGCCCGGCAGGACGGATTTTGGCGCAGCCCCCGCATCGGTTGGGCCTTCGATCGGCGGATCCCCAACAGCTTCGGGCGCAATCGGGGGGATGGGCGCCTCTCCTGCCGCCCGCCGCCGCAGAAGGTTTCCATCCAGCCGCAGTCCGCGCGCGTCCAGCGCCTGGCGCAGTTCGGCCACGCTGACGAGGCTCTGTATCTCCAGCACCGATTCGCCGCCCAGCACGAAGCTCTGAACCCTGACGCCCCCGACGCCCGCCGTGCCGGCGACGATGCGCTGAATCGCCTGCAGGGTCGCGTCGTCCGGTGTCGCCACGCGAACGCGAAGGCCGGCCGCCTCCAAGGCGATGAAATCCCCGCCCAGTTCAGGCCCGCTGTCTTCCAGTTCGGCCAGCGGAACATCGGGAAGCAGCAGGTCTGGATCGGGCAGCAGATTGCCGGCCCTGAGTGCTGTCACATATATCCTGTCGGCCGCGCGCACGGCCGCGTCGACGAGAGCGGCGATATCGCCCGCCCGGTTGTTCAGCCGCACCCGTCCAAGTTCGCGTCCGCTGGTGCCGAACCGCACGATGAGCAGCCCGCTCACCGGACCTCCGACAAAGCTTCGGTCGAGGATCAGTTCGGGGATCAGCACATCCGCTACCTGGTAGCGATCGATCAGGGCGCGCCACAAGAACAGGTGCTGCCGTTCCGATTGCCAGGCGTTCAGCAGGACAGTGTCGCCCGGGGTCGGCTGGATCCGCACATAGTCGATCGGGCTTTCGCCGGCCCGCAGCCGCGCCCAGGCGGCCAGCCAGGGGCTATCCGGTTCGTGCGCCTGCCTTGTCGCTGCGTCCTGCAGGACAGGAAGCAGAAGAAACGGCGGCGAAGTGGACAAAGAGGCGAAGCGACCGAGATAGGAGGAGGCGCGAACCCGGTCGAACACCACCGCCAGCCGCGCGACATAGCGCGTCGGGCCGATCTGCTCGCGCTCGACCTCGATCGCGCTGACAATCCCGTCGAGCGCGCTGTCCGCCAGCCGCGGTGCGGTCTGCGCCGGCTTGCCCGAAAGCCGTGCCCACAGCGCCGGCCATGCCAGGCGCTGGGCTTCGCGCCAGCCGTTCAGCCGGGCATCGATAGCGGTTTTCCCGCCGACATCGACCTCGATTCCGCCCACGACGAGGCCGCCGCCGCCGCCGCCGATCGCAACCGGGGTGGCGCTGGCGTCTCCTTGCGCTGCAGTTGCTGCATCCGCCGCGCCCGGGGCGCGCTGAGCAGCCGCCTGCGTCGCGGCCAACAGGCTCGCAAGCGCCAGCAGCGGTGCAATCAGGGAAGAGCGGATCATCGCGCAAGTCTTTGGCGCATGAAGGGTGGGATTCCAAGTGCCGAGCCGCTATCGCGCCGGGGATGCGCACGAACCGCCCAGCCACATACGCCCAGGCCGGAGTCTCGATCGAGGCCGGCAATGCTCTCGTGCAGATGATCGCGCCGCTGGTGC
>Ga0207951_100900_pt1 | contig 12405 bp, 10 predicted proteins | sample Subbio12Aug_8Bad_FD_184830 | JGI IMG/M metagenome (GOLD analysis project Ga0207951, IMG submission 184830) | Serpentinite rock and fluid subsurface biosphere microbial communities from McLaughlin Reserve, California, USA - CR12Aug_8Bad (SPAdes) | ecosystem: Environmental > Terrestrial > Deep... | reverse complement strand
GAAAGCAAAGAATTGTTCAGAGAGTTGCCAACAAGCTGAAAGCGCAACCCCTTCTTCTTTCCAAAGCTCCCCTGTGAGAAGCCTGCTGAAATTACCAAATAGGTGAAAATAGGTTAGGACGGGTCTTTACCGTTAAAAAAAGAACCCTTAAGCGGGCAGGCACTTCCCTGTCAAGTAGAGTGGTACCGCGGAAGAATGATCCTTTCGTCTCTATTTATTTAGGCGAAAGGTTTTTTTATTTGAGTGAACTCGTTTCAGCGAATAAATTATTTTCATGAAAAGGTGGATGAAAATGAAAGAACGAATAATGATTTTTGACAGTACTTTGAGAGATGGAGAACAAACTCCAGGGGCCAAGCTTAATGCAAAGGAAAAATTAGAAATTGCCCGTCAGCTGGCACGGCTTAATGTTGATGTTATCGAAGCAGGGTTCCCCATCTCCTCCCCTGGTGATTTTAAGGCTGTTCAGCGTATATCCAGAGAAATAAAAGGGCCGATTATTACTGCGTTAGCCAGAACTTTAAAAGAAGATATTGACTGTGCCTGGGATTCAGTAAAAGAATCTGCCAGGCCTCGCATCCACGTTTTCCTGGCTGCATCTGATATCCATATGGAAAAAAAGCTGCGCAAAAGTCCGGAACAATGCTTGCAGGAAGCAGTAGAAGCGGTTAGATATGCAAAAAGCCTCACTAAAGATGTGGAGTATTCTTTAGAGGATGCAACCAGGGCACGGGAAGATTATATTTTGAAAGTTGTTGAGGCTGTTATTGAGGCAGGCGCCACTGTTGTAAATATACCTGATACTGTGGGATATGCTGTTCCTGCTGAATTCGGCAGGTTAATTAAACTCATTAAGACAAATGTTCCTAACATCAACAAAGCTATTATTAGCGTGCATTGCCATAATGACCTGGGTCTTGCTGTTATAAATTCCCTTGCCGCTGTGGAAAATGGAGCCAGACAGGTGGAATGTAATGTTAACGGAATTGGAGAAAGAGCTGGAAATGCTGCACTGGAGGAAATTGTTCTCGCTATGAAAATCAGGCAGGATCATTTTCCCTATGAAACAGGTATTATCGCCAGCGAAATATATAGAACAAGCCGAACTGTTAGCAAGCTGAGTGGAATTCCCATTCCTGTTAATAAAGCAGTGATAGGTATAAATGCTTTCGCTCATTCTTCAGGAATACATCAGGATGGAGTTCTGAAAGATAAAAGTACTTATGAAATAATTAATGCAGATTTGATTGGTGGCCAGGCAGCGCAGATGGTTCTTACTGCTCGCTCTGGACGCCATGCAGTGCGTCACCAGATTGAAAATATGAATTATCATTTAACTGACGAAGATTTTAAGAAGTTTTATAAGCGTTTTAAAGAACTGAGCGATAAGAAAAAAGAGGTTTACAATGAAGATCTGGAAGCTATGCTTATTGATATATCTTTTGCCGAACCTACTTACGAACTGGAATATCTTCAGACAGTAAGCGGTACCAGAACTATTCCTGCAGCAGTAGTAAGGCTTAAAAAGGGTGAGGAAAGTTTTGAAGAAGTGTCAAGCGGGGCAGGGCCAATCGACGCAGCTTATAAAGCTATTGACAGGATAACCAAAATAGATACACGCTTGGAAAACTATAATTTACGTGCTGTTACTCATGGTATGGATGCTCTTGGTGAGGTGTCTATAAAAATAAATTACGAGGATAAGAACATTATTGGCCGGGGTGTAAGTACAGATATTGTGGAAGCAAGCGTGAAAGCTTATCTTGATGGTATCAATAAGCTTATCAATATGACCATACATGCAAATAATAATCATGCCGCAGAAAAGGTATAGTTTGTAATAATTGCGAAACTATGTTCTCCGCAAACTATTGTTTGCCTATTATAGTCTCTTATGCTATAATTATTTCAAACAAAAATATTTAACAAGGTGGTTGATTTTCTTTGAAAAAATTGACTGCACGGCAGAGAGAAATCCTTCAATTTATTAACGAAGAAGTTATGAAAAAAAACTACCCTCCTTCCGTTCGGGAAATTTGTGAAAGAATGGGTCTAAGTTCAAGTTCTACTGTACATGCCCATTTAAAGGCATTAGAAAAAAAGGGTTTTATAAAAAGAGACCCTACAAAGCCCCGTGCTATTGAAATATTGGACTCTTCCCTGTCCCATCATCAAAAAAGGAACCAGAGGCTTGTTCCTCTGGTCGGTCAGGTCGCTGCCGGAATCCCGGTGCTCGCTGAGGAAAATATTGAAAATTACCTCGCTCTTCCTGAAGAGATTGTAAAGGGCGATACCGTTTTTTTATTACGAGTCAAAGGAGAAAGTATGAAAAACGCCGGGATTCTTCCCGGTGATCTCGTCCTGGTAAGGCAGCAGCCTTTTGCTGAAAACGGTGAAATTGTAGTTGCTCTTCTTGAAGATGAAGCCACTGTAAAAAGATATTTCCGTGATTCAGAACAAATACGTCTTCAGCCAGAAAACCCGGATTTTGAAGTGATCGTATCCAGGGAAGATATTAGGGTCCTGGGAAAGGTAACAGGACTGATTAGAACCTTCGAATAATATATTTACTTAATTGACTGAAGGATACCGGCCAGTCCGATTATAATATGCTGGTAGGAAAGCCCCCCCTGGATAAAAACAGAAAACGGTTCACGCTGCGGGGCATCTGCACTGAATTCGCTTGAAGCACCCTGGACGAATGTGCCAGCAGCCATAAAAATTGGATCTTTATAACCGGCAGTGTATCCTGCCACGGGTTGTAGATGTGAGTTAACCGGAGAAGAACTTTGTACAGCCTGACAAATCCTCTGCAGTTCCTCTTCGCTTTTAAGACAAACAACCTGCACTATATCTCCCCGCGGATCATCAAAACGCGGTTTGGCAATGTATCCCACACTTTTAAACGCAGCAGCAGCAGTAGTCCCTCCCTTTAAAGCTTCACAAGTAAGATGAGGAGCCATGAACAGACCTTGGAAAAAAGGTCTTTTATTGTATACGAACGCCCCCAGCTCCTTTCCCAGACCCGGAGCAGTTATGGAGTGTCCAATTTTTTTTATATCCTCTTTTTTGCCCACAATATAACCGCCTGTGGGAGCTAGTCCCCCTCCCGGATTCTTAATCAGTGAGCCGGCAATCAGGTCTGCCCCAACTTCTAAGGGCTCCATCCTCTCCACAAATTCGCCGTAGCAGTTATCTACAAATATTGTTATTTCATTGTTAAAAGAGCGGATAGTTTTAATTAGAGAAGCTATTTTTTCAATAGTTAACGAAGGCCTGTCAGCATCATAACCCCTGGAACGCTGGATAAAGACAACCCTGGTAGGTTCCTGCAGCATTTTCTTTAATTTAATCTTACCTTCCTGGTTATCAAAGTCTTCCAAGCTCAATTTGTTGAAGGATATGTTCCAGTCCAGGAGGCTGCCCTCATCAGTTGACGGGTAATTCCCGCAGATAGCTCTTGATAGCGTATCATATGGTTGTCCTGTTATTGAAAGCAACCGGTCTCCAGGTCTTAATAAACCCCTTAAACAGGTAAAAATTGTATGTGTTCCTGATACCAGATGGGGGCGGACAATGGCATCTTCGCCTTTAAAGACATGGGCAAATAAGGCTTCTAACTTTTCCCTTCCAAAATCGTTATACCCGTATCCCTCACTGGAATTAAAACAATCATCAGTTATTCTTAATTCCTGGAATGCTCTGAGGACTTTTGCCTGATTATACATGGATACAGCAGTAAAAATTTGATGCTGCTCTGCTGCTCTTTTTTCCGCCTCTAAAATAATATCTATTACCTGGCGGTCAAAATTCAATATTTCCCACCATTCCACTTGTTTAGACCCACCCCTCACTTCTTGGAATCGAACCGCAAACTAAAAGACACTTGCCTGAGTCAAGTGTCTTTATATCTTGACTATTATTGTAATATTAGTTGAAAGACTAATAAAATAGCATTTATGAGCTTTCCTGCTCTGCAGGAGTTAAGTTTACTGTAATGTTACGGAAAGGTATGATGGTAGAAACAGCATGCTTGTATACGAGTTGTTGTTTTCCATCAACGTCGAGAAGAACGGTGAAACTATCAAAACTGCGGATGTTTCCTTTAATTTGGTATCCATTTACTAAAAAAATAGTTGTAAGCATATTTTCTTTGCGAAGTTGGTTTAAGAAGCTGTCTTGTAGATTGAAAGATGTTTTCGACAAATTATATCGCCTCCTTCTGGTTTGTTTATTCTATTCGTTAAAAGATATCAATATCCTTCTATTTTAAAACAAATACTATCCAAAATTGGATTGATATTCCTCTGTTCAGCACTTTCGTACCATATAACCCTCTCATCGGCACGAAACCATGTTAGCTGTCTTTTGGCATATCGTCTTGTATCTCTTTTAAATTCCTGCATAGCTGTTTCCCAATCATATTGTTCCTGCAAATACTTGATAATATGATTATAACCCAGTGATTGCATAGATTTAAGGTTACTTTTATACCCTCTTTCCAGGAGTCCTTCAACTTCTTTTACAAGACCATTCTCCACCATTTGGTCTACGCGATTATTAATTTTCTCATAAAGAAATTTCCTGTTCATAGTAATTCCAACCATTAGGGTGTTATAATCACTGCTCTTCTTTTTAGTCAGTTCCCACTGAAGCGAAATTGGTTCCCCTGTTAAATAATAGAACTCAAGGGCTCTCATAATACGCCGTATATCGTTGGGATGAATTCTCTTGGTAGAAATGGGATCAACTTTTTTTAAAATACCATAGAGGTATTCTTTACCTTTTTCCTCACATTCTTCTTCCAGCCGTTTCCTGATTAACGGGTTGACCTTTCCGCTGCTAAAGTTATATTTATCTAATACTGCTTTAATGTATAGGCCCGTACCACCCGTTAAAATAGGAAGCTTACCCCTTTCATAGATTTCATCAATGTATTCTTTTGCTAAAGTCTGGTAGTCATAGACTGTAAAATTCACATCGGGATCGACAACATCAATTAAGTGATGTGGAACACCCTTTCTCTCTACTAAAGAAGGTTTTGCAGATCCAATATCCAAATACCTGTAGACCTGAACAGAATCAGCGGATACTATTTCCCCATTCAGCTTTTGAGCCAGTTGAATTGAAATATCTGTTTTTCCCACTGCTGTGGGGCCCACAACTGTTAAAAGAGGTAATTTCCCTTGCTGAAACTTTCTTTCCGCGGTCATCCTTATCCCTGCCTCTTAAAATATTTCTCTAATGCAGCTTTCCCTATCTTTACCATTACCGGTCTTCCGTGGGGGCAAAAATAAGGGTTGTCACATTTGCTGAGCTGTTCGAGCAAGGATTCCATTTCTTTTAATGTTAAAATTTTATTTGCTTTAACTGCTGCTTTACAGGATAGTTGTAAGAGTGTTTCCTTTTGGAAATCAGTTTCTTTCACTTCGGATAGATTTTCAAATATATCCATAATCATTTCTGCAGTAAAGATATCCTTTAGGAAAAATGGTACTGCCCTGATAATAAATGTATTATTGCCAAATTGCTCCATTTCTAACCCTATTTCTTTTAGCAGCCCAATTTTGTCTTTAATCATTTCTTTTAAAAAAGTGGGTAGTTCCAGAGGTATAGGTAAGATTTCCTGATAGTACTGGTCTTTCAACATCTCTTTATATTGCACTTTCTCCCAAATAATTCTCTCATGGGCTGCATGTTGGTCCACCAGAACCAAGTCTTCGCCCTCTTCCAAAATAATATAAGTGCCAAAGATTTGTCCAGCGATAGGTCCTTCAAAAACATTTTTAGTAAAAAGATCTGCCTGAGGGGCTGCTTTTTCTATGAACGTTCCGTATATTTTACTAGTCTGAGGGCTTTCTTCTCTAACTATTTCTTCTGCTTCGCTTACTTTCTCAGGATAGTGATCATTACAAATGCTTCTTTGCATTTTTTTTTCAGGTTCCTGTAAGTGGTCCAATGAAGTGAGCTCCGCTTTTTTCTCCCTAAAAATAAAATAGGACGGAGAGAAAGCTTCCCTCAGACTTTCTTCCATAAATTTGATTACAGCTTCTTCCTCACGGAATCGTACTTCCACTTTTGCAGGATGGACATTTACATCGAGATCCTGTGGAGCAAGAGTTAGGAAAAGAAATGCAGCCGGGTACCTTTTTGATGTGATAATCCTGGAATAGGCTTTATCCAGTATCTCCTTCAAAAGTTGACTGCGAACATAACGTTTATTTACATAAAAGAGCTGATAATTTCTACTGTTCCGTGAAAATGAAGGATTACTGATAAATCCCGTTAACGAAAATTCCCCAGACTGAAAGTCGAGGGGTATGAGTTCCCTTCCTAACAAATTTCCATATATGTTCAGAATAACATTAAGTAAATTCCCGTCACCGTAAGTTTCCAAAAGAACTCCTGTTTCTTTCACCAGAGAAAATGAAACATCAGGTCTTGAAAGAGCCAATAAGTGAATAGTCTTTGTAACTCTTGCTGTTTCAGCAGGTATCCCTTTTAAAAACTTTAATCTTGCGGGCGTATTAAAAAAAAGGTCTTTCACCGTAACCCTTGTTCCTGCTGGAAATCCAACTTCCTTAAAAGAAACTTCTTGATTACCTTTCAGAGAAATATGTATACCTGTATCTTCTGTTTCTTGACGGGTTGTAATATCCATCTTAGAGACAGAAGCTATACTCGGTAGCGCTTCACCCCTAAAACCCAGCGATTTTATATTTTCAAGGTCATTTATAGAGTTAATTTTACTGGTTGCATGCCTTTCCAGGGCCAATCTTACTTCTTTTGAATGGATTCCGGAACCGTCGTCTGAAACAGTAATTTCTTCTAAACCGCCTCTTCTCAAAGATACTTTAATACGTTTTGCTCCAGCATCCAGAGAATTTTCAACAAGTTCTTTAACTACAGAAGAGGGGTTTTCCACTATTTCTCCTGCATTAATATGTTCTGCTGTAATGGCATCCAGCTTTTGAATAGGCACTTTTTCACCTTTCCCTTATCTTATATAAAGTTACTCTTTTGATGATACTTGAGATTGTAGTTTGAAAAGTTTATTTAAGGCCTCCAGAGGTGTTAAATTAATGATATTCAGTTCACGAATTTCCTGAATTATTTTTTTCTCTTTTTTACTAATTGAGTTACCGTTTTCCGAGGTCAAAGGAAGTAAAGAAAGCTGTCCTTCAAAAGAATTAGGCAGCTGCGTTTCTTCAGTCGTTTTTAGGACCTGGTAAGCCCTTGAGATAACTGCTTCAGGTAAACCCGCCATTCTGGCCACATTTATGCCATAACTCTTGTCTGCTTTCCCCGGAACAATTTTCCTGAGAAAGATTACTTCTTCACCTTTCTCTTTTACCGAAACAGTTAAATTTTTTACTCTTTCCAGTTTTTCATCTAAAGAGGTTAGCTCATGGTAATGGGTCGAAAAAAGAACCTTTGCACGAATTTGATTGTGAAGATATTCAAGGATAGCCTGTGCTAAGCTCATACCATCATAAGTGCTGGTGCCCCTGCCTATCTCGTCTAAAATCACGAGGCTGTCGGGAGTAGCTTCCCTAAGAATAGTGGCTGTCTCCTCCATTTCCACCATAAAAGTACTTCGTCCGCTGCTTAAATCATCACTTGCACCTACCCTGGCAAAAATATGATCAACCGGGGAAAAGCTCATTTCTTCAGCAGGAACGAAACTGCCGATCTGTGCCATGATAAGAAGCAAGGCAATGCTCCTGCAAAAAGTGCTTTTGCCGGCCATGTTAGGGCCTGTTATGATTAATACCCCTTCTTTCTCTTCATCTAAGTACAGATCATTGGAAATATACTCATCATCCTGAATACGCTCTACAACTGGATGACGCCCTCCTTTTATGTAAATGGTATTACCAGAAGCAAATGCAGGCCTGATGTACCCATAAGCAGAGGATGCATCGCTTAAGGAAAAAAGGCAATCTATTGTGGCAATTATCTCTCCTGCAAGCTGTAATTTGTTAGTGTATTGTGAAACTTTTAATCGTAACTCTTCAAAAAGCTTGTACTCCAGCATGCTCAGCTTATCTTCAGCATTCAGTATAAGAGATTCTTTTTCTTTTAATTCTTCAGTTATAAAGCGCTCTGAATTGACAAGAGTTTGTTTTCTGATGTAGTTTAAAGGTACTAAATCAAGATTTGCTCTGGTTACCTCAATGTAATACCCAAATACCTTATTAAATCCTACCTTTAACGTTCTAATTCCGGATCGTTCTTTCTCTGTTTTTTCTAATTCCAAAATCCATGTTTTACTTTCCCCTGTGATATTTCTTAGCTTGTCCACCTCATCAGAGTAACCTTCTTTAAAGATTCCTCCTTCTTTTAATGAAAAGGGAGCATCATCTCTGATCGCTCTTTCAAGCTCCCCTAAAAGGTCTGATAGGTCAGGTAGCTGATTTCGTAACTTTTGCAGCAGTAAAGAATGTGTTTCATTTAATAGTATAAGTAATTGAGGGAGCAGCACGAGCGTCTTTTTTAAGGCAAGCAGGTCTTTGGGGTTTATAAGTCCCATCGTGATCCTGCCGCTTAACCTTTCAAGATCATAACTGCGTTTTAACAGTTCGCCGAGGTCACTTTTAATCAATTGCTTATCCTTTAGTTCCTCTATGGAATCCCAGCGGGCCACCATGGATTCTTTTCTTAATAAAGGCCTTTCCAGCCATTTTCTCAGCAGTCTTGCACCCATCGATGTTTTGGTCCTGTCCAGCACACCAAGCAGGGAATTTTTCTTTTCCCGGGAAAGAACACCCTCAGTAATTTCAAGATTACGTGTAGTCACAGAATCGATACTAAGAAAATCTTTGTACGAGCTAAAATTTATTTTACCAAGATGAGATAGTGGGCAGTTTTGCATTTTTTTAATATATCTAAAAGCAAGGGCTGTGGAAAACGATGCTGCCTTACTGGTTATGAGCTTCGAATCCTTCAACAATGCAGCAGAAAATTGTTCTTCAAGGATTCCATGGGCTTCATCTTCACTGGAAAACGCTTCAATGATATTGATGAGGAGCATCTGTTTGTGTTTTTCTAAATGAATTTGAAAGTGTTTATCTTTGCCAATATGCTCGTCAATAACTATTTCCGTTGGTTTTAATCGAGATATTTCGTCAAATACTTTTTCAATGGATCTGGTGCCTTCAATATGAAAGGCCTGCAGTTCGCCGGTGGAAATATCAATAAAAGTAAGCCCAAGACTTTCTCCATTTTCAGAGATGGCTGCCAGATAATTGTTCCGATCTTTTTCTAAGAAGTTATCTTCTATTCTTGTTCCAGGAGTTATGACACGAGTTACTTTTCTTTTCACGAGTCCCACTGCCTGACTGGCATCCTCTATCTGGTCACAGATAGCGACTTTATATCCCTTTTGCAAAAGCCGACCGATATAATTGTAAGCAGCGTGATGAGGAACACCTGCGAGAGGAACCGCATTTTCTTTATTCCCGTCTCTACTGGTAAGAGTAATTTCCAATTCCCTGGATGCTGTAATAGCGTCATCGAAAAACATTTCGTAAAAGTCCCCAACTCTAAAAAAAAGGATTGCATCAGGATACTCACTTTTTATTTTCTTATATTGCTGCATCATTGGTGTTAATTGACTCAAAAATGTCACCCCTGCTATTTTCAGGTTTCTATACATAAATAAGTTCCTTTTATTGGATTTATTATAACATACAAGAAAGAAAGAAACCCGTCTAAAATAATTTAGACGGGTTTCTTATAAAAAAGTGCAAGAATTACTCTTTTTAGATTAAGCCTTCCACTATTTTACCATTGCAATCGGGGCATACACCAAAAAAATAAAGCTGTACAGCTGAAATATCAAACCCTGATTTTTCTTTGACTTTGTTAAGTAAGGCCTGATCCTGATATTCATCAAGTTGGAGGCCGTCAACATCGCCTACTTTTCCACATTTTTCACAGTAAACATGGGAATGGGGGCTTACTACAGCATCGTACCTTAAGCCGCTCTCTCCCACATTTAACTCCTGAATAAGACCTACTTTTTTGAGTACATCCACCGTTTTATAAACGGTGGCAAGACTCATGGCAGGATAGTCAGGCTTTAATTTTTGAAATATCATTTCCACGTTAGGATGTGACCTTGTTTTTTTTAAAATAGAATATACTGCCATTCTCTGTGGGGTTACCTTAATTTTCTTAGTCCTTAGAATTTCTTCTATCGCTTGCATACACATCCCCCAATTGTTAAAGAATCAAAAGTATTCGAAACTGACTTTAATGTAATATCTCTTATTGAATATATAACATCTTTTTTGATACGTCAACCCTTATTTCCTGAAATAGTATATTATCTTTAAAATTTGACAGCTGATATTATTTATATTCTCCCGTTAAAGTCCAGGATTTGGCTTCTATGATTTTGACTTTTATGAGCATGCCTAAAAGGTCTTCATTGGAAAAAAAGTGGACAATTTTGTTTGTTCTGGTTCTGCCCGTATACCTTTCTGGATTTGTTTTACTCCTTCCTTCAACAAGGACTTCCTGCTCTGTCCCAAGAAGCTGCCGGTTTTTCTTCAGGCTGATCTTTCCCTGCATTTCGTTTAGTGTTAATATCCTTTTCTTTTTCTCATCTGGATCAATTTGCCCATCCAACTTAAGAGCTTCAGTTCCTTCGCGGGGTGAGTAAATAAAAGTATAAGCAGCGTCAAATTCCACTTCTTTCATTAATTGAACAGTATCCTCGAAATCTTTCTCCTCTTCACCAGGAAAGCCCACAATAATATCACTTGTAATTGAAAAATTATCCATTATTCCTTTAATATTATGGATTAATTCCAGGTAATATTCCCTTGTATAGCCACGATTCATGAGTTTAAGTATTTTGTCGCTTCCTGATTGAATAGGCAGATGGAAGTGTTCACAAATCTTTTCACCTTCTTGTATAGTGCGAATTATTTTTTCGTTAAAATCCCGGGGGTGAGAGGTCATATATCTGATATGAACCAGCCCATTGACTGATTCCAGCAATTTTAAAAGATCCGCAAAGTCCACTTCTTCTTTTAAATCTTTTCCATAAGAATTAACATTCTGACCAAGAAGGGTAATTTCTTTATAGCCATCCCCAGCTAATACTTTTACTTCTTCCAAAATACTTTGAGGTGTCCTGCTTTTTTCAGGACCTCGAACAAAGGGCACGATGCAGTATGTACAATAATTATTACATCCGTAGCTGATAGGGATCCAGGCTTTAAAAGAATGGCCTCTCCTAATGGGAAGATCTTCCCTTTCGCCAACGGTGTCAATGTCCACAACAACCCTGCGAGAGACACGGGCCTTTTCCAGAAGTTCTGGAAAACGGCCTAGGGAATGTGTGCCTCCGATCAGGTCTACAAACCCATATCGCTCCCGCACCCTTTTTGCAATATTTTCCTGTTGTGCCATGCAGCCCCAAAGTACTATGGTCATTGTTGGTTTTTGTTCTTTTAACAATTTTAGTTTGCCAAGTTTGCTTAACACTTTATCTTCTGCTTTTTTCCTTACAGCGCAGGTATTGATAACCAAAACATCGGCTTCTTCTTCACTTTCTGCTGGTATAAAACCCATTCCTTCCAGATGCCCTGAAAGAACTTCTGTATCAAAGACGTTCATCTGGCATCCGTATGTCAGAGTAAAATACCTTTCACTGTTATTTTCTGTTCCAGCCATGGGTCAATTTCCTCTCCTGTATAAGCTCGTCTTTTATACTGCTTTCTATATTATCAGGCAATTTCTGATAAATTATTTGTGCAAAAATAAAAGAGCCCGAAGGCTCTTATGCATTGATTTTCTTTTTTAAATTTCCAATTTCATACTCGATATCTTCTAATTTATTGTCAATAGTCTCTGTTTTATCTTTTAGTTCATGAATTAGAGTGCTTAGATTAAAAAAATCCATAACACCGACAACTGATCCGCAGGACGAACACTGTAATAACATTACTTTAAAACGCCAGTTCTTTGGTTCTGCCTCGACCATCTCAAAACTTTCGTTGTCACATTTGGGACAGCATGTCATTTTCTAACTACTCCCTCCTATTTTTAAAGCATTTCTACATCTAAACCATGCATATTCGCCAAAAATTTTTTTTATCCTCTAATCTGTTTGCAAATTAAACAAATACTGAAGTAAATCTCATCCATTTTCGATCTCTTCCAGTAAATCTCTAGCTTCTTCAAATTTAGAACTTGGAACAAAGATTTTAATTTCTGATAGAGGGCCGGTAGTTAAAGCGTAAATCCTACCAACCGCCTCCTGATCTGTCACGACAGGAATATCTTCTTGTTTTAGCCTTCCCTCTAAAAGAGCGGCTATAATGGGGTCTGTTTCAATTGTTAAGAGTTTCCAGTCTTTTATTTTATCTTTCATCTTATCCAAGATCACTA
>Ga0207951_100899_pt1 | contig 12422 bp, 7 predicted proteins | sample Subbio12Aug_8Bad_FD_184830 | JGI IMG/M metagenome (GOLD analysis project Ga0207951, IMG submission 184830) | Serpentinite rock and fluid subsurface biosphere microbial communities from McLaughlin Reserve, California, USA - CR12Aug_8Bad (SPAdes) | ecosystem: Environmental > Terrestrial > Deep... | reverse complement strand
CACATGGACGAAGCTTCAGCTGGAGCGCCGCTGCCAGCCAGTTCGAAGCCGCTATAAAAGACTGCCTGGCGAACGCGTCTCTTCGGCAATATCCCGGCGCTGACTGGATAACAGACGCCTCGACCGGAGCGCATTGTGTCGCCGTGCAGCAAAAATTCGCAGTGGCCGTCCCGGCTCAGAACTTCGCAGTAAGCCCCAGCGATATCGAAGTGCCGCGACGGTAGCTGTTGATATCTATCCTGCTGCCGTTGAACTCCTGTACCTCCTGGTACTTCGTTCCCGTGATGTTGCGAACCTCGAACTTCAATTCCATTGGAACGCTGCCCATGGTGATTTCTTCACGCGCGACGAAATCCAGCTGGAAGCCCGGCTTTTCAACATAATCAGGTGTGCCCAGCGGGCCGCGCTGCGTCACGCGGGCGCTGGCAAAGTTCAGTAGAAGAGTCTGCTCCGAAAGCTTCTCGGAGTTTGAAAGGCCGATCTGCATATTGGCGACATGCTTCGACTGCCCACTAAGCGGCTGGCCGTCGGTGAACACGAAGCTGGCGGGTATCACCGCGCCGGTCTCGTTGATCGTGGTGTCTCCGTCGCGGACTCCGATCTTCGACTGGCTGTACGTGTAGTTGCCCGCCAGCAGAATGCGCCGGTCCTGCAGCAGGCCCGTCGCACCATCGAGGTAGATATATTTTACCGCTTCCACCTCGGCGCCATACAGTTCGGCGCGCGGGGCGTTTGCGAAAGTCGTGGCGAAGGTGCCGCCGGCATCAAACGCGATTGTCTCGATCGGCCGGTCGATCTTCTTGTAGAAGCCCGACAGCACAATTCTTTGTTCCCGCGCGAAGAACCATTCGAAGCGGCCTTCGAGGTTGGTCAGCTTGCTGTCCACCAGAAACTGGTTCCCGAACGCGGTCCGGTCGGTGTCGGTGTCGCGATAGGATTGCGGAGCCAGTTCCCGGAACTGCGGGCGTGCCAGCGTCTGCGAAGCAGCGATGCGCATCTGCATGTCCTCGGCGAAGTTCCAGGTGAGCGTGCCGCCGGGCAACCAGTAGGATTCGTCGATCCGCGTGGTGGGCAGCGGCGACAGGCCAAACAGTGCAATCGGCGCGACGAACTGGCTCCCATCCTCGTAGCGAACCCCGCCCTGAAAGCGCAGGCCATCGAGGAATTCGACTTCCATCTGACCATAGATCCCATGCACGGCCAGCCCGGCTTCGTAGCGCGCCGCACCCTGGGCGCCCGACACCTCCTGCAGCACCACATTATGGACGAAGGTGTTGAAGCCAGAAAGGAGGTAATCCGGCCGGGTCTGGGCGACCGTCAGCGGCAGCGCCGAACCGCCCGCCACCACGAAGCGGAAGTCCCGTCTCTCGGCCGAGCGCGTGTTGTCGGTATAGGCATAGCCTGCCGACAGCACGAATGGCCGCTGCGTGGGCAGCCTGTAGGCAATGTCGATCATGCCGCCATAGACTATGTCCTGCAGGTCGGAGAAGGCGATGGTCGAGCGCGAACCGTTGGACGTGAGGTCGTTGATATAGCCATTGACCTCGGGCGAGAAGACATAGCTGTTGAACCGCTCATAAGGCGCATTGCGCTGGGATTTCGCATAGGTTCCGCGGGCGTTCACCGACCAGTCGGCAAACTTGAATTCACCGACCATCTGGGTGGTGAAGAGCTGACGCTCGATCCAGCTGGTGAAACTGCGGTTCACCGGATTGTCATTGCCGACATTGATTTCATCAAGACCGGACTGGATCCGCGATTCCTTGAGCGAATCCCGCACGAACACATTGGTCCAGCGCAGCCGCTGCTCGCCGAATTCATATCCCAGCCCGAACAGGCCGTTCACGACGATGCGGTTTTCGGTCGAAAGAAAGCGGAAGTCCTGGTCGCCGCGCAGGCCGAGTTCACCGTTTTCCAGTTGCGAGATGCCGGCCGCCGTCTGCTGCAGGCCACCCTGGGTTTCCCATCCGTTCCTCCAGCCGAGCGAGGCGATCATGCCCAAGCGGTCCTCGCCGATGTCCCAGCTGTCGCCGGCCGTGAAGCTGACCGACATGTCGGCCGGAATGGTGTCGTTGCTCTGGATCAGGTTGGTTGGCGCATTCAACAGGCTTGCCGTGATCGCCTGCATACGCGGCAGATCGAAATCATTGCCGACGATCAGGCGGTTGCCGGTGCGCAGGGCGCCGCGCAGTTCGGGCGGAAGATTCCGCGCCCCGTTGTCGAACCCGGTCCAGTCCGTACGGGATCCGAAGTGGGTGTAGCCAAGCTGCCCGGTCGTGACCGTGTTGCCGCTGATACTGCCGCCCACCTCGATGAAGCGCTCGTCCGGCACTGCGCGGGTCGTCAGGTTGATGACGCCGCCGCCGAATTCGCCCGGGAAGTTGGGCGAATAGCTCTTCTGGACGAAGCTGGAGGCAATCACGCTGGTGGGAAATATGTCGAGCGGAACCACCCGCTTCAGCGGCTCGGGAGACGGCAACGGCAGCCCGTTGAGCAATGCGGATGAGTAGCGCTCGCCAAGACCGCGGACATAGATATATTTGCCGCCGACGAGCGAGAGGCCCGATACACGCTGCAGGGCGCCCGCTATGTCCCCCTCGCCCGTCCGCGAGATATCCGCCTGGGAAAGCACGGAAACGACAGACGGGGTTGCCCGCACAACATCGGGAATGGCGCGACCGATGACGACGATGTCCGCGCCCTCAAGGCCGCCGGCGCCGGGCCCGACGATGTCGACTTCCTCGGGGCGGGTTTCCTCGGGCGCCTCCTGCGCGGGCACGTCCTGTTCGGGCGGCGGTGCCGGCTGCGCTGTCTGTGCCAGTGAAGGAACGGCGACAAGTGCCGTCGTGACAAGCAGCAACCGGCCGAATGGAATCATGTCCGTCATCATTGTTCCCCGATATTCATGTGCGAGGCCCGGGCCCGCCGGCATGCGGCGGCCCAGCCGCCGCATGCCGGCGAATCATCAGGAACCCGCCGGGCGGGGCGCTGCGGTGCACGCCGGGGTTGTGCCGCCAAGGCCGCAAGTCCAGCCATTGTACCAGGTGTCGTTCGCATCGCGGAACGCACCTACATATGTGGTGTTCTGCAACAGGATGTTGACGCTGGAAACCGCGGTGGGCGCTACTGCAAGCTCGTTTGCGCCGGGGAACCATGTGCCGGTCAGCGTGGAGGTGCCGGTCAGTACATTGTTGTTGCCCGTCAGCACGGCCTCGATCTGGGCGACGGTGATGCCGGATCCCGCAGCCGCAGCCCCCGCGCCGCACGACAGGAAGGTCGAGCGGTAAACAGGGGGCCCCACCTTGTCGAGCGCCGGGTCGGCCGGATTGATGGTGAAGGCATTGGCCATCTGGACACAGGCCGAGGCGGCATTCGTCGAGCGGATGATCGAGTTGAAGATCCGGAAGTCGGTGCCGCCGCGCTGCAGCACGGCTGCCGGCGCCCGGTTGTGAATGATCGTCAGGTTGGCGAACAGCGGGTTCGAACGGGGGGTGCGGAGATCGTTGCCTGCGGTATCGGCTTCGATGGACCGATCACCGCCAGTGGACCGCTGCACGACCAGCGCGAACTGGTTCACGCCCTTGTAGCCGAAATCGGTGTCGAGCGCGTCGTCGTCGATGCCGGTCAGCACGAGGAACCGACCGTTCACACGCCCGCCAAACCACTCCAGGCCGTCGTCGGAACTGTTGTGAACCTGGACATTCTCGAACCCGGTCGCGTTACCGACACCGGCAAGCGTGATGCCGTTCAGCTCGTTGCCCGGCGTCACTTCAAAGCCCGGATAGCGAACCTGCACGAAGCGCAGCGAGCCCGAACTGTCGTTGACGGTCCCGCCGCCGTAGCGGGCGGCAGCCGGGCCCTCGACGATCGATTCGCAATCGACTGAACCGCCGACAACGCCCGCACCGATGCAGTTGTTGATCGGTGCGCGGCCCAGTATCACGATGCCGCCCCACTGCCCGATGGAATCCGGCCCGGAAGCACCCTCGATGTTGGAGCGGCTGGTGAAGATGATCGGCCGCGTTGCAGTGCCCTCGGCGTTCAGCCGCGAACCGCGGTTGACTACCAGAAAATCAGCGCCTGACGAACCGAACAGAACCACGCCCGGCTCGATGGAGAGGATGCCCTGCACGCCGTTGGGGGCCGTGCCCGCCCCGCCGACATCGCGGCCCACATTCACTTCGCCCGAAATCGAGTAAAGCGTGCCGGCCCGGAACGGGATGAGCAGGTTGCCGACAATGGTTCCGGTGATCTGGCAGTTGCGGAATTCCGTGCCGCCCGACGTGACAAGTCCGATGTTGTTCGTGCCGACAGGGCAATCCGGATTGGCGGTCGGCGGTGTCGGGGCGGGCGGCGCCGGCGGCGCCGGCGGCGGGGCGGGCGGCGCCGGGGCGGGCACCACGATCACGCCGTCTCCGGGGGAAGCGACATCAGTGGCTCCGGTGCAGGCGGCAAGCACGACGGCCGACCCAAGCAGTAGCAGCGCGCGAAACTGTGACATGAAATACCCTTCTGGGAAGTGCGAATCTGAGTTCGTCGCCGGATCAGTCCGTCCTGGAACGGCGCAGCCCTAGCCGCGGCCGGTTTCAATCCGGTTGCATATGCTTGACAAATTTATTGACTATATGTGGCAGAATGGTTTCAGCGCGGATCTCGATGCAGATCTCGATGGCGGCAGCAATGCCTCATGCGCCATCCGGCCCATCCCCCCCTCCGATCACAGCGCATGCGCGCCTTTCATTGGCGGTTCAAAATCAATCCCTCTAAGGATGCCCCGTCCGACAACCAGAATCAAAGGGATCCGATGCGCGCACATCTTCTTGCCGGTTTGGCCTTGCTGTCCGCCACAGCCTCCATCCCCGCCATCGCGGCACAGGGCATGTGGCTTCCCTCGCAAGCGCCGGCGCTGGCCACCCGGCTGAAAGCCGCCGGGCTCGAACTGCCGGCAGCGGCCCTGGCCGACATGAACGCTGCGCCGATGAACGCGATCGCTTCGCTGGGCGGCTGTTCCGCCAGCTTCCTGTCGCCCGAAGGGCTGGTCGCGACAAACCACCACTGCGTATATGGCTCCATCCAGCACAACAGCAGCGCCGACAGGGATCTCATGGCCCAGGGCTTCCTGGCAAGAACCCGCGATGCCGAACTGCCCGCAGCGCCGGGCAGCCGAATCCTGGTGATGGAAGAACTGCGCGACGTCTCGGACCGGATTCTTGACGGCGTGTCGGCAAGGGTCAGGGGCAGCGCCCGGACCGACCTTCTGGACAGGAACCGCAAGGCCCTGATCGCCGAATGCGAGACCCAGCCGGGCCGCCGCTGCGACGTCCGGCCCTATTTCGGCGGTGGCACCTGGTATCTGCAGAAGATGCTGGAAATCCGGGATGTGCGCCTTGTCTATGCGCCGCCGGGCAGCATCGGCAATTTCGGCGGCGAAATCGACAACTGGATGTGGCCGCGCCACACCGGGGACTTCGCCTTCTATCGTGCTTATGTCGGCCCTGATGGCAACCCGGCCGCCTTCAGCAAGGCCAACATACCCTTCAGGCCCCGCGCCTATCTGCGGATCGCAACGGGAGACCTGAAGGAAGGCGATTTCGTGCTGATCGCCGGCTTCCCCGGCGTGACGGAGCGCTATCGCACGGCAGCGGAAACCCGCACATATTTTGCCGACATCTACCCGACCCAGCAACGCCTGCTGACCGAATATTCCGATCTGATCGAACGCGAAGCCAGAAACGATGCCGAGCGCATCGCCTATGCGAACCTGAAACGCGGCGCGGACAATTTCAAGAAAAAGATCCAGGGCCAGATGGATGCCGCGAAATCTGCCGATCTCCTGGGCTTGAAGACCGCCGAAGGCGAGGCGCTCGGCGAATGGGCAGCCCTTCCGGCCAACCGCCGCACCCACGCAACTGCCATCGCCAATTATCACAGGCTGATCGACGAAGACCTGACCGCCACCCATGTGCGTCTTGTCAACCAGTCGCTCAACCGCGCGCAACTGCTGACGGCTGCGCGCCTGCTGTTCCGCTGGGCGAACGAGCAGCAGAAGCCCGATGCCGAGCGCGCACTTGGCTTCCAGAACCGCGACCGCCAGATACTGATCGACAATCTGACCCGGATCGAACGCCAGTTCGTGCCGCGAATCGATCGTCTCATTCTGGAGTGGGCGCTGGCCGAAACGGCGAAGCTGCCCGAGGCCCGACGCAACATCGCGCTCGAAGCCGCCATCGCCGAACGCGGGATCGATCGGCTCTATGCCGAAACCCGCCTGGCCGACACCGCAGAACGGCTCGCCTGGCTGGACCGCCCGGTCGAGGCGTTCGCCAATTCCACCGACCCGTTCATCCAGGTGGCTGTCGCCGCGTTCAAGGCGGACATGATCGCCGAACAGCGCGCCCGCGAGCGCGAGGGCAGGCTGCACGCCGCCCGCGTCGGTTACATGGCCGCCGTCGGTGCCCATGCGCAGGCCCGGGGCGAACTGCTCTACCCGGACGCCAACGGCTCGCTGCGCTTCACCTGGGGCCATGTGAAGGGCCGTCCGCTGGAAGACGGCAAGGCCTGGACTGCCTTTACCACCCCGCGCGGCCTGCTGGAGAAGGAGACGGGCAAGGAGCCGTTCAACAATCCGCCCGCCATGCTGGAAAAGCTGCGCGCAAAGGATTGGGGGCGCTGGGCTTCACCCGCGCTCGGCACCCTTCCGGTCAATTTTCTTTCCACGACCGACATAACCAACGGCAATTCAGGTTCCGCGGTTCTGAACGCGCGCGGAGAGTTGGTCGGCCTGGCATTCGACGGCACCTTGGAAGGCATGCTGTCGGACTGGGCGTTCGACGACAATATCACCCGCACCATCTCGGTCGACAGCCGCTACATGCTGTGGGTGATGGAGAAGATCGACGGCGCGCAGCACCTGCTGAAGGAAATGGGCGTGAAATAGCGCCCCGCGCGGGAAAGGCCGGAAGTGCCGGAAGTGCCGGAGATGATGCCGACCTGCCCTATCGCAGGTTGGCGTCATAATCCTCTGGTCTGAACCCTGCCAGCAGCACCGGCCGCCCTTCGAGCCTGCCTTCGAGTATCGGTCGCCTGATCATCGAAGGCTGTGCGGCCATCAGCGCGACCGCCTTTGCTGCATCGACCGCCGCCCTGTCGGCATCGCGAAGCGCGCGGAACGTTGTTCCGGCCCGGTTCAGCACCGCCTCCCAGCCCAGAGCTTCCACCCATTTTGCGAGCATCGCCTGATCGGCTCCGGCAACCTTGTAATCGTGAAAGACGTAAGCGACGCCGGCGGCATCGAGCCAGGCCCGCGCCTTCTTCACGGTATCGCAGTTGCGGATCCCATATAGCGTCAATGTCATGGCGGGCCTCTTGTGCAGGGCTTCCCTGACCGAAGCGCCGCCATATGCAAGGCCGATACTTCCCGCACCGCGTCGGCAATCGCGTCCGGCCGGTCGAAAATCATCATGTGGCCGGAATCGTCGACCACGCGGGCCGTCCCGCAGACCGAGGCCGCTGCAATCTCGCGGTGAAACCCCGCCCAGATGTCGAGCACAGGGGGCGGACGGGATTTGCCCGCCGTCAGCACAATGACCGGAACATGCGCCAGATGCGGCTCGCCGCCATCCAGCGCGGTCGATGTCGTGCCCCCCAGCGTCTCCAGTTCGGAAAGGCGGGCAGACCATCGCCCGATGGCGGCATCCGGCGGCACAACCCGGCACCGCGCGGGAACAGGATCCGCGCCGAAATCGGGCGAAGAAGCGGCATCAGGAGCAGAGCCCGGGCGAGGCGCTGCCGACAGGGCTTCCAGGCACCGCCGCGACCGAGCGATCAGCCCGTCGAGCGAACCCGCACCGGGCCCGAATATCGCCTCGAAACGCCGCTGCTGGTGGGCAATGCTGCTGTCGACCAGCACAAGGCCGGCGATATCGGCGGGCCGGCGCAGCGCGAAGTGCCGGATATACAGCCCGCCCGCCGAATGGCCGACAAGCAGGAATGGCCCGCCGATCCCGGCTGCACGCAATCCATCATCCAGGTCCCTGGCTATTGCCGCTCCGTCGCGCGGCAAGGGCCCGGCATCGCTGCGGCCGCTGCCGGGGCGATCATAGGCGCAGACCCGCATCTCGCCCGACAGCAGCGGCACCACCTTGCGCCAGGCCGCGGAATCGGCTGCCCATCCCGATTCCAGCACCACCGTGGGCGCACCATGCCCTGCACAATGAAAGCTGAGGACCCTCCCATCGGGCAGCTTTGCTGCCACGGGCATGCCTGCTGCCTGTGTTGCGGTTGCGCCGCTTGCTGCAAACAGCAGCGCCAGAACCAGGTGGCGGACGGATGTGCGGTTCATGCCGCTCAAACTGGGTTCCCGCCCCTGAAAGTCAACGCGGACCAGCCCCGGAATTACGCAGCAGCGGCAAGTTCGCTTGCCTGACCGATCGCCCGCTTTGCGTCCAGTTCGGCCGCCTCGAACGCGCCGCCAACCAGTTGCGCGGGAACGCCCGCCGCCAGCAGTTCGTCGTACAGGGTGCGAAGCGGAATCTGGCCAGCGCAGATGATCACGGTATCGACTTCGAACAGCACCGGCTCGCCGTTCACCAGCGTGTGCAGGCCCGCATCGTCGATCCGCCGATAATCGACCCCGCTCAGCATTTTCACGCCCCGGCGCTGCAGCGTCAGCCGGTGCGTCCAGCCGGTGGTGCGGCCCAGCGTGCGGCCCAGCCCGGTGGGCTTGCGCTGCATCAGCGTCACCTCCCGTTCGGATTTCGCAACCTGCGGCACCAGCCCTGTCACGCCGCCGCGCGGATGACGGGTGAAATCCACCCCCCATTCCTTCTGGAACAGCTCGATATCAAGCGCAGAGGAAGGCCCGCAATGGGTGATCAGCTCGGCAACGTCGAAGCCGATTCCGCCAGCTCCCATGATCGCGACCTTCTTCCCCACGGGCCTTGTACCCAGAATCGCGTCGATATAGCTCACTGCCCTGGGGTGATCGATGCCTTCCACCAGGGGCCGACGCGGCTGGATTCCGGTCGCGACGATCACTTCATCAAAGCTGGCCGCCTTCAGGGCAGCGGCATCGGCCCGGCAGTTCAGTTTCAGGTCGATACCCAGCAACTCGATACGGCGGCCATAATAGCGCAGCGTTTCGCTGAACTCTTCCTTGCCGGGAATCCGCCTGGCCAGATTGAACTGTCCGCCGATCCCGGATGCCGCCTCGAACAACGTCACCTTGTGCCCGCGCTCGGCGGCGACCGTTGCATAGGCAAGCCCGGCCGGCCCGGCGCCAACCACGGCAATGCGGCGCGGCGTGCTCGTGGGCAGATAATGAAGCTCGGTCTCCCGGCAGGCGCGCGGGTTCACGAGGCAGCTTGTCATCCGGCCGGTGAATGTGTGGTCGAGGCAGGCCTGGTTGCAGGCGATGCAGGTGTTGATCTCGTCCTCGCGTCCCTCAAAAGCCTTGTTCACCAGCTCGGCGTCGGCCAGCATCGGCCGCGCCATCGAGATCAGGTCCGCATCGCCGCGCGCCAGCACCGCTTCGGCCACATCGGGCATGTTGATCCGGTTGCTGGTGATCATCGGCACCGATACGTGCCTGCGGATATTCCCCGTCACCTGCGCAAAGGCGGCGCGCGGCACCATTGTCGCTATCGTCGGCACCAGCGATTCGTGCCAGGTGAAGTGGGTGCTGACGATGGTTACGCCCGCCGCTTCCACTGCCTTGGCCAGCGCCACCACTTCCTCGAACGACATGCCGCCTTCCAGCATGTCCATCGCCGCAATGCGGAAGATCAGGATGAAGTCTGGCCCGACAGCCTCGCGTACCCGGCGCACCACTTCCACGGGGAAGCGCATGCGGTTCTCGTAGCTTCCGCCCCAGCGGTCGGTCCGCAGGTTGGTTTTTTCCACGAGGAATGTCGAAAGCAGATAGCCCGCCGAGCCGATGATCTCGACACCGTCATAGCCGCCGCGCTTCGCCATCAGCGCGCAATTTGCGAAGTCCGCGATCTGCTTTTCGATCCCGGCCTCGTCCAGTTCGTTGGGAACGAAAGCGCCGATGCGGGATTTCACGGGCGAAGGTGCGACACAATCGGGCGTCTGCGCCAGCGGCCCCGCGTGCAGGATCTGCAGGCAGATCTTCACATCCGGATCCGCTGCATGAACGGCATCGGTCACGATCCGGTGCTGGTCGGACTCCTCGATCGTGGAAAGCTTTGCACCGCCGCCCATGGCCTCGACATTGGGGCCGATCCCGCCGGTTATGATCATGCCCACGCCGCCCCGCGCGCGCTCGGCAAAATAGGCCGCCTGCCGCTGCGCCCAACCCGGCACATCCTCGAGGCCGGTGTGCATCGAGCCCATCAGGATGCGGTTCTTCAGCCGGGTGAATCCCAGGTCGAGCGGGGTGAAGACATGGGGGTAGCGGGAATGAGCTGTCATCATTTGTCCTGAAGGCAAAGCGAGGCCAGGCTGCCCCGCTCCCGATTGCCATCGATGCATGGCCCCGTCAGCCTCCCCTTTATCCTGTGTCGACCATCCTGTGTCGATGCGGGCGGCCGCCCTCCGCCGGGCGGCACGCGTGCGCAGCGCCGCACTGTGCCGCGAATGACGGTCAATTTGTTAACAATAATTTACATACGCCGGTCGAAGGAATCGGCTACCGTCTCGAACGGGCCATTGGGCAGACGATTCGCTGCATATATTAGTCATTGTAAACTGATACTTGTAAAGATGAATTGACTCTGCCACATAAAGGTTAATCATGGTGGTTGCGTAACAGGAAGGGCCATAAGCATGGCAGCTACGGATCAGGTCAAGCGTCTGTTGGGTGATCGCCGGGGGGCCATCGCACTCATCTTTGCAGCTTCCACACCCGTTATCGTCGGCAGCGTCGGGCTCGCGGTCGATACGATCCAGTGGACGACCGCCAAGCGGCAGATCCAGCGCCAGGCCGATTCGGGCGCGATCGCCGGGGCCTATGGCCTTGCGCAAAGCGCCAACGTAAGAGCCACGGTGACAAGCGACATCGCCAAGAACAACTTCGTCGATCTGGCGACAGCGCCCGTAATCGAGAACGCGCCCACCGTCGGCCCGTTCGCCGGAAACGCCCGCGCCGTCCGCGTGGCGCTTGCCGCCGAAATGCGGCTTCCCTTTTCCAGCATCCTGATGACCGAACCGGTGCGGATCAGCGCAGAAGCGACCGCTGCCCTCGTATCCAACGGCGAATATTGCGCCATTTCGCTGGAAAGCGGCAACACGACCGGAATCAACATGACCGGCAATGCAACGATCGACCTGAACTGCGGCATGGCGACCAATTCGGTTTCGGCGAATTCGGTCAGTGCTGGCGGAAGCAGCCGGATCACCGCATCGCCGATCATGGGGGTCGGCGGCCTCCGGCCCAGTTCCAACTATGGGCCGGGTACGGTGCTGATCCCCTATGGCGTTCCCCAGCCGGATCCCTTCGCGGCCCTGCCCGGCACCTTTCCGCTGGGCAGCAACCAGAACGGCAATGTCGGCTCGAACCAGACCAGAACCTTGAACCCGGGCACCTACAACAATTTCAGGCTGCAGGGGAATGTCACGCTGAACCCCGGCATCTATTATCTGAACGGCACGGATTTCGATGTCGGGTCGCAGGCGCGGGTCAGCGGCAGCGGCGTTGTCATCATCCTGACGGGTTCGGGCCCCGCCAACATCGGCCAGGCCAATATCAATGGCGGCGCAACCATCAACCTCACCGCGCCGACTACGGGCACCTATGCCGGCGTCCTCTTCTATCAGGATCGGCGGGCACCGGCCACGAACCAGACCAACAAGATGAACGGCAACTCGACATCGACCTTTCGGGGCGCGATGTATTTTCCAAACCAGGAACTGCAATTCAACGGCACCACCGGCATGAACACCAATTGCATCCAGCTGGTCGCGCGCCGCCTGACCTTCACGGGCAACAGCACCGTAAGCAACGTCTGCCCGTCCGGGTCGGGATCCCGGGCGTTTCTGGGCACCGCAGTCCGGCTGGTCGGCTGATCATGGCGCGCACCCTCCTTGTCAGGCTGGCCCTCGACCGGTGCGGTGCGGCCGCCATGGAAGCCGCGCTCGTGATTCCGCTCATGCTTCTTCTGGTATTCGCCGCCATCGATTTCGCAATGGGCTTTTCAGCCCGGATGGATCTGGTGGCGACAGCCGCGCGGACTGCGGAGCTGGCAACGGGCGTGGGGCAGGTCCGCGCGGATTATGCCTTCCTCGAGGCAGAGGCCGAAGCCGCGACGTCGCAACCCGGCGCCAATGCGACAGTGGACACATGGCTCGAGTGCAATGGCGTGCGACTGGGGCCGATCAACGGCACCTGCCCGACAGGCCAGTTTTTTGCCCGCTATGTCTCGGTCGACATCCGGGCAAACTACAGCCCCATGTTCGGGATCGGC
>Ga0207951_100898_pt1 | contig 12436 bp, 10 predicted proteins | sample Subbio12Aug_8Bad_FD_184830 | JGI IMG/M metagenome (GOLD analysis project Ga0207951, IMG submission 184830) | Serpentinite rock and fluid subsurface biosphere microbial communities from McLaughlin Reserve, California, USA - CR12Aug_8Bad (SPAdes) | ecosystem: Environmental > Terrestrial > Deep... | reverse complement strand
GGAAGTTCAGCCGCAAAGGGCGTTCGACGGTGATTTTGTGGTAGCCAAAATCCTCGTTGTCGAACACCTTGCTGACCACGAGTGGCTTCCACTGCTGGCCTTCTGGGGGGTCGCTGGACGGCGCATGGGCGGTGACGCTGACGACCTTGCCATCTTTGTCGAACAGCACCCAGCGGCTGGCGCCGTCCTGAAACTGGCCGTGCAGGCGGGTGATGTCGCCAATGTGGTCGGGATCTTTGGGTTTATCGGCTGGGTCGCCGATGCGGCGGCGCTTGTTGCCCAGGCCTTTTTCCATGGGCACCCAGAGGTTGCGGGCGTCGATGAGTTGTACCTTGCCCTTGCGGTGCACTTCTTTGTGGTTGGTCAGCACCCAGATGTAGGTGCTGATGCCGGTGTTGTAGAACAACTGCTCGGGCAGCGCGACCACGGCTTCCAGCCAGTCGTTTTCGATGATCCAACGGCGGATTTCCGATTCGCCACGCCCCGGCGTCACCCGTGAACAAGGGGGAACCGTTGAACACGATGCCGATGCGGCTGCCGCCTTCTTCAGGTTGGCGCATCTTGGCGATCATGTGTTGCAGAAACAGCAGCGCACCGTCGTTGATGCGGGGTGTGCCTGCACCGAAGCGCCCCTGATACCCTAGGGTGTCGCGCTCGTGCTCGATGGTGCGTTGTTGCTGCTTCCACTCCACGCCAAAGGGCGGGTTGGCCAGCATGTAATTGAAGCTGCGCTTCTGACCCTGCTCGTCGCGGGCATGGGCATCTTTGGTGAAGGTGTCGCCCTGCGCGATGTTGTCGGCATCTTCGCCCTTGATGAGCATGTCGGCGCGGCAGACGGCCCAGGCTTCATCGTTCCAGTCTTGGCCATACAGCAGCGGGTTAGCGTCACTGTTGAGATCGCGGATGTATTTCTCGGCCACCGACAACATGCCGCCGGTGCCGCAGGCCGGGTCGTAGATGGTTTTCACCACGTGGCTGCGGCGCAGGTCTTGTTCCGGCGTCAGCAGCAGGTTGACCATCAGTTTGATGACTTCGCGCGGAGTAAAGTGCTCCCCGGCTTCTTCGTTGGATTGTTCCGCACCAATTCGGATGAGTTCTTCGAACACATAACCCATTTGCATGGCGGCTTGGTCGGCAGACAAGCCGGAAAAGCTCAGGTCGAAGGTGGCAAATTTTTGGATGACCTGGAACAGCAGGTTCTTCTCGGCCATTTTGGTGATCTGCTCGCCAAACTTGAAGTGTTCAAAAATGGCGCGGATGTTGGGCGAGTAGCCGTTGATGTAGCTGTTGAGGTTGGGCGCGAGGTTGCCGGGGTCGTCCAACAGAGAGTTGCACCCCTGTTGCGACGGCGCCAGTTCCAGCTTGGACAGGTTGTAGAATGGATAACCCGTGGCCGACTGCATCACGCTGCGGATGATGCTTTCCGGCTTGCCTTGGTACTGGTCGAAAGTTGCCAAGGCCTGGGCTTTGGTGGGTGCCAGTAGGCAATCGAAACGGCGCAACACGGTGAGCGGCAGAATGACCTTGCGGTATTCGTTGCGTTTGTACGGCCCGCGCAGCAGATTGCAGATGCTCCAGATGTCATTGGCAAGCTGGCGGTGGGTTTCTGTGTTCATTGGCTCGTTCCGTATCTGTTGGGGCCGTGGCCAGGTTCTGTGGTTGCGATCAATCCAGCACAACCCAAAATCTGTGGCCAGTGCGATAGTCTGAGTTGCGCGGACGTTTTTCTCAATCGCTACCATCATGTGCAGCGCGCGACAGCTTAGTTCAGCCAGCTCATAACTGTTTTCGCAAGTATTCAGCGATGCCCGCTAAAACCACGCCCATGACGCCACACCGTGAGTCCGTCGCCCAGACATCGCGTCCATGGGGCGCTCTACAGCCGATCACAGGTTTTTCCAACGCTTTAATGGTTTTCGTTGAATAGTTACGAAAATTTTTGCTCCCCCGATTTGGGGGCAAAAAAGAAGGCCGTTGAACGCCCGGCTTGTGCAGTTTGTCTTGATCGGGCTGTTAAACTAAAATCTGCCGTCCGGGTTATGTGCCCGCAATTGATTTCGAGGATGTTTTTGCCATGAAGTATTCAGGATCGGATCGACCCGACCTCGACTGGAGTCAGGTCAGGGAAACAGTCAAGCTACTGGCGGTGTCGGCGGCGCAGCTCGAAGGTGGCATGAAAATGAGCGACGAGTCGGTATCGGTACTGACAGCATCGTTCACCGGCATGTTCGCAGAACTCGACGCCATTGCCCGGTTGCTGCAAGACCTGGCACCTGGCCCTGAACGCGATCAAGCCTTGCACTATTGCGCCAATGCCCGCAGCCAGATCGATGCCTCCATCGTTGCATTCCAGTTCTACGACCGCCTGCAACAGCGTTTGCAACACGTCGGCACCGGTCTGCGGTCGTTATCGGCCATCGTCGAAAGCCCAGAGCGGCTTTACAACCCCGGCGAATGGCGCAAATTGCAGAACGACATCCGCGAACGCTACACCATGGAGGCGGAAAAACGCATGTTCGACGCCATACACGAAGGCAAAACCATAGACGAAGCCCTGGCGTTGTCACTCCCCAGCCCGCAAGCCGACGATGACGTCGAGCTTTTTTGAACGCTACAAACCCACCTCGATGAATAAAACTACCTTGATGATGCTGATGTCGGCAGTGCTAGCCGTTTCCGGCTGCGCTACCGCCCCTGAAACCAAACCGCCCGTTGCCAGCGTCAAACCCGCAACAACCAAAAAGAACGTCCCGCCGAAAGCCGTCGCGACCAAACCCGCACCGCCTACGCCCGTCAGAAAATCTGCGCCCGGCACGGCAACCTACGCCATCGATGCGCCGAAAGGCGATTTCAAGCTCGAACCCACCCAACCGGTTTTGAAGGCCGAGCCTCTCCCCACACCCGCCGATGTCCCGGCACAAACCACCGTTATTCCTGGAGTGGCAGATGCCATCGCGCCAGCGACACCCACGCCCGCGCCACCCGCCGTCGCACTTGCGCCGCCGGTGCCCACGATGACTGCCGTGGCCGTCGAAGATGTCCCGATACCGTCAGGCACGCAACCGGCGATACTGGCATTGCTGACCGAATCCGACCGTAACCGTGGCGCGGGCGATCTCGATGCCGCCGTCGTCTCGCTGGAACGGGCCTTGCGCATCGACTCGCGCAATCCGTCACTGACTTACAAACTGGCCCATCTGCGGCTCAAACAGAACCGGCCACAACTGGCGGAAGAGCTGGCCAGCAAAGCCGCCTTGCTGGCGGGTGGCGATCTCGACCTCAAACGCAAGAGCTGGCTGCTGATTGCCGAAGCCCGCCGCCTCCAGCAAAACCTGCAAGGCGCCAGAGACGCCAAAGCCAAAGCGATGAGCTTTTTCGGTCGCTGAAACCCGTCAGGCTCCACCACAACGCACTACCCGTGACCGAACTTGCCGACGTTTTTGGTGATGACGGCGCACTGGCGGCCGTCATTCCAGGTTACGCGCCACGTAGAGCCCAAATCGAAATGGCCCAGGCCATAGCCAACGCCATCGCCCAGGGCCAGCATTTCATCGCCGAAGCCGGTACTGGCACCGGCAAGACCTTCGCCTATCTGATTCCCGCCATCCTGTCGCGCAAAAAAGTCATCATCTCGACCGGCACCAAAAACCTGCAAGACCAGCTTTTCAACAAGGATGTACCACTAATCCGCAAGGCGTTGAAAACCACACCATTCAAAGCCAGCCTACTGAAAGGCCGCGCCAATTACCTATGCAATTACCGGCTGGAACAGGCGTTGAATTCGGCATTCGGCTACAGCCAGGACGACGCCCGCTCGCTGGCGCAAATCAAGGCCTGGGCGCAGCGCAGCAAAACCGGCGATGTGTCGGAAGTCGCCGATGTGCAGGACGGCGACCCCATCTGGTTTCATGCCACCTCGACCACCGACAACTGCCTGGGCCAGGATTGCCCGGCTTATGCCGACTGTTTTTTGGTGAAGGCGCGCAAACAGGCGCAGGAAGCCGATGTCGTCGTCGTCAACCACCATCTGCTGTGCGCCGATTGGTCGATTCGTGAAATCGGTTTCGGCGAACTGCTGCCCGATGCCGACGTCGTCGTCATCGACGAGGCCCACCAGCTTGCCGACACCGCCTCGAATTTTCTCGGTGTCAGCCTGAGCGGCAAGCAAATCACCGACTTGTGCGACGACACCCTGGCTGAGTATCTGACTGATGCCAAAGACATGCCGGATTTACGCGCCGCCTGTGAAAATCTGCAAATCGAAGTCAAGGATGTGCGTCTGGCCTTTGGCCTGGAACTGCGACGCGGCGAGTGGCGTGACATCGAAACCAGCCCCAAACTCGTTGGCGCCCTGGAATCCCTGCAAAAACAACTGGCCAGCCTGACCAACCAACTCGAACGCGCATCGATACGCAGCAAAGGCCTGGAAGCCTGTTTCGACCGCGCCGAAGCCCTGGATGCCCAACTGGAAACCCTGCTTCACGACAACGATGGCTTATGGATCAAATGGTATGAAACCTACGGCAAATCGTTCAGCCTGAACCGCACACCGCTCGACATCGCCAAGGAGTTTCGCGGCTTCATGGCTCGCCACAAGGCCGCCTGGATTTTCACCTCGGCAACACTGAGCGTGGGCGGCAACTTCACGCATTTTTCACGCAACTTAGGCCTGGATGCCGCCGCCAGCCAGCGTTGGGACAGCCCGTTCGACTTCGCCAGCCAATCGCTGTTCTACCACCCGCGCGGCCTGCCGCAACCCAGCGATCCTGATTTCACCGATAAAGTCATCGCTTTCGTACTGCCGGTGCTGGAAGCCAGCCGGGGCCGGGCGTTTTTCCTGTTTACCAGCCACCGCGCCCTGCAACGCGCGGCGCAGTTGCTGACCGGCAAAATCGATCACCCGCTGCTGGTGCAGGGTACGCGCTCCAAAGCCGCGTTGCTCGACCAGTTCAAGACGCTGGGCAACGCCGTGTTGCTGGCCACCGCCAGTTTTTGGGAAGGAATAGACGTTCGCGGTGATGCCTTGTCGTGCGTCATCATCGACAAACTGCCGTTCGCATCACCCGGCGATCCGGTGCTGAAGGCACGCATGGCAGCCATCGAAAAGCAGGGGCGCAATCCGTTTTTTGAACACCAGTTGCCCAGCGCGGTCATCATGCTGCGCCAGGGCGTAGGCCGTTTGATTCGCGATGTCGATGACCGTGGCGTATTGATGGTCTGCGATCCGCGTCTGCTCAAACGCGCCTACGGCCAGATATTCCTAGACAGCGTGCCCGCCATGCAGCGCAGCCGCGACATTGAAGACGTCCGCCGGTTTTTTGCCGACGACCTTCCCTCACCAACCCAATCCAGCCCCGCTGCAAACCCATGAAACTGCTCGCCCTCGATACCTCGACCGACGCCTGCTCGGCCGCCCTGTTCATTGACGGTGACATCCGTGAACGCTTTGAAATCGCGCCTCGGGAACATACCCACCTGATTATGCGCATGATCGACGAGCTGATGCAGCAAGCCGATCTGAGACCGCAGCAGCTCGACGCCATCGCCCTCAGCCGGGGGCCGGGATCGTTCACCGGGGTGCGGATTGCCACTGGCGTGGCCCATGGCATCGCCTTCGCTGCCGGTTTGCCGGTGGCGATGGTGTCGACGTTGGCCGCCATGGCGCAGGACTTCTTCAATCACAGCACGGCAGACCTGGCGTTCACCGCGCTGGACGCCCGCATGGACGAAGTATTCTGGGGGGTTTACCGCCGCAGCGAACTTGGCCTGGCAGAATTGGTCGGCGACGAAGCCGTCGCGCCCGCCTCGCAAGTCATCCATCCCGACTTGCCAGGCCATGGCATCGGCTCCGGCTGGGCCGCACAACACGACGCTTTGCGCGAACGTCTGGGCCATTGTCTGCAAGGCAGCGACACCAACATCTGGCCCAAAGCCTCATGCGTCGCCCAACTCGGCGCTTACGCTCATGCCAACGGCCTGACCGTTACCGCCGAACAGGCACAACCCGTTTATCTGCGCGACAAGGTAGCGAAAAAACCCGGCGAGCGTTAGGCGCCGTCATGCACAGATTCGACAATGCTACGAGTGCGCACATGCTGGTTCCCACGCGCAAAAAAGGAATGCAGTGGCTTGTACCAGTAGAGTCGTTGTTAGTCTATTGCCTTTGCAAACGTCGGCACATTTGGCGCCCAGTCTGCATGGGGCTTTGCTAATCCACTCGGGTTCTGCGGAGCAGTGATCGTCTATGTATCGTATATCCAGTAAAACGACCTCTTCAGATTTTCTGCGTGAGATGCAGTTGGCCACTCAACTTATTCACCTGAATCCGTGCGCTCGCTAGTTTAAACGCCCTCCGAAAGCGCATGAGCGCATTTTTTTCGACTGCCGAACCATCGTTACGCTGTTTTTCTCATCCTGCCGACGACTTTTTATCCAAAAAGCCTTCCGACAGCACATGTTCGGCTGGCTTGGCCGACAAAACCTCGGCCCGGTTGATCATCAACCGGTGTGGACGTAGCGCATGAACATCGCCACGGTCTTGTGCGCTGTTAGCGCCATGCCGACCTTGACCGGGATGCCCGAGTCGGCAATGTCGGTGGTCGAACGCTGGCGGATGCCGTGCGTGCCGACGTGCGTGGCGCCCGCCGCCTTGAGGGCGCAGCTCCAGCCGTTGTAATACTCGTCCGTGGTCAGGTGCTTGCCGGGATGGCGCGAGGACGGCAGCACGTAGGGGATGCCTTCGTGCCGCGGCACCGTCGAGAGCAGCCGATAGGCTTGTTCATTGATGGGCTTGGACATGCCGCCAGTCTTGCTGTCCGGCCAGACCACGCGGCGGTTGTCCAGGTCCACCCACTCCCATTGGAGTGTCACGATTTCGGATCGCCGACTAGCGAACTCGAATTGCAGGCGGATCGCCAGCGGGATGACGTAGTTCTCCAGGCCCTCGGCCTCGATGTGCTCCAGTCGCCGAAACAGCTTGCCTAACCTTGCACAGGAAGCCGGGCACCAGCGTGTCCCGAAGTTCGACGGCCTGCGCCTGAGGTTGTGCCGCATCGACTGCGGACTTGGTGAACTTGATTTTTCTCCTCGGAAAGACCTGATTCCCAAGAGCCTCATAGGGGCCACCAGCAGAGAAGTCAGATCAGGTTTCGGAAAGCATCGGCATACGCTGAACCAACCTAAGCCATTGATAAACCTGCCGTATCTAGCTTCGGCGTAGTCCAACGAATTTGGTGCTGGGTCATGGTGAAATGAAAAAGCCGCTCCTGCATAAACAGGGGCGGCTCTGGATGGTGCCCGAGGCCGGAATCGAACCGGCACGACCGTTAGGTCGAGGGATTTTCTTACCACTTCGACTTTCGCCGCCAGTGCAGATGCACTGTTCGTGGTCTGGAGCACGCCTTCACCATAGCCTTGCGGCCGTAGGTGCCCGCCGTCTGCTCTCTACACCTTCCCAACCATGAAGGTTGGGCTTGGCTCGGCATTGACTCGGATGCCGAAGCATCCAGGGCTTTCGCCGACTTTGACGGGCGTCACTTCGAGGGTTTCCCGCCGAAGGCTCAAATTGTCTAAGTCCCTTGTGTCTACCAATTTCACCACTCGGGCGTGAGTGATCTGTACTTTTTTCTCTACTGGTTCCTAGTTGGAACCTAACTACCAAGACGAGCCACGATGCTACATCTCGGATGCTCTCAAACCGTTGCCACTGCTGGCCTTCCGGCTCAGCGTCTGCGGAAGAAAAGGCTTGACAAAACAGACTTTAAGTCTCGTGCGCCTACCTATTTCGCCACCGAGACAAGCAGCTAGCTAGTGTTGAATCGTTCCGCTGCAACTCTCGCGAAGGCGGAATCCATCTTTAAATGGCATTATCGAAAATCAGCTTCATCACCTGTCTCGTCATGCAAGACACAATGCTCAAATTGATCGGGCCATTTTAAAGAAATACGTGAACACATTCAATACACGACGTTCAACGATCTCATCGTCTATCCATTTTGAGGGGACTGTGTAATTGGTCAACTAAAACTGGACACTTGCCCAACCACATTTTCCAAATAATCCAGCAGACTTTGCTTTGCAGACTGTTTCCCTGAGGGTGTGGAACGTAATGCAGATGTTGTTGCAACCCAGCCCCTACGCTACTCCAGCCCCAGTTTTTTCAAGCGATAGCGAAACGAGCGAAAGGTCATGCCCAGTTGTTTGGCGGCGGCGGTTTTGTTCCAGCGGTTTTCCTCCAGCGCCGCCGTCAGGGCTTTTTTCTCGATGTCTTCCAGGTAACTTTCCAGCGACATTTTGTCGGCGTCGTAATCGTCAACACTAACGCTGACATCAGCCGTGGCCGTCAGCGCTGGCAGGTCGCCAGCGGACGGACAAACCGACAAATCCAGGTCTCCGGCATCGATCATCCGGCCTTCATGCAGCGCCAGCGCCCGCTCGAGTATATTTTCCAGCTCGCGGACATTGCCGGGAAAGGCGTAACGTTTCAGCGCATCCAAGGCCGAGTTCGACAGATCGGGAGGCGTAATGCCATTGTTTTTCGCCAGGCGCTGCAACAAAAAGTGGGTGATTTGCGCAATATCCTCGACCCGTTTACGCAAGGGCGGCAGATTCAGCTCGATGACATTGATGCGGTAATACAAATCCTGGCGAAAACTGCCGTCCTGAACCATTCTGGCCAGGTCTTTGTGGGTTGCGCTGAGTAAGCGCACATCGACCGCCACTTCGTCGTAAGCCCCCACGGGCCGGACTTTTTTTTCCTGAATGGCGCGCAGCAATTTGACCTGCAAGGCCAGTGGCAGATCGGCCACTTCGTCCAGAAACAGGGTTCCACCATGGGCTGCCTGGAAAAAACCCTGTTTGTCGGCAATCGCGCCGGTGAAACTGCCTTTTTTGTGGCCAAAAAACTCGCTTTCCATCAATTCGTGCGGAATAGCGCCGCAGTTGATGGCGACGAAAGGCTTATCGGCTCTGGGGCTTTGCTGGTGAATCAGTTTGGCAACCAGCTCCTTGCCGGAACCCGATTCGCCGCTGATGTAAATCGGTGCCTGGTTACGTGCGACTTTTTCGATTTTGGAGCGAATGCCGCACATCAGGTCGGAATCGCCCAGCAAGGTGTCGCGCGTCCGCCGTTCGCGCAAGGCCACGCGCTGATGCGAAACATGCAGGGCATTGCCAACCAGTTGGCGCAGGGCGTTCAAGTCGACAGGCTTAGCCAGGAAATCGAATGCCCCTTTTTTCATGGCCTTGATGGCGGCATCCATGCTGCCGTGGGCGGTAATCACCGCAACAGGCAGGGTCAGGCCTTTTTCCTGGATGTAATCGACCAGCTCCAGGCCGTCACCGTCGGGCAACCGCATATCGGTCAGACACAGGTCGAAGCTCTGCTTGGCCAGCAGGCGGCGCGCGGATTCGACGCTGTCGGCACAGCAGGTTCGAATATCCATGCGATTGAGGGTGATTTCCAGCAATTCCCGGATGTCGGGTTCGTCGTCTACCACTAAGGTGATGGGATTATTCATGAGGCTATGAGTGTTCGATCGGCGTTGACCAGCGTCAACATGAAACCGTGATTGTCGAGGTGGTCAGCATAACTTAACTCGGCCTGATTGAGCTGGGCCAGCTCACGGGAAATGTACAGCCCCAGCCCGGTGCCATTGTGCGAGGTGGTAAAAAACGGCTCGAACAAGCGCTGCTTGTGTTCGGCATCCAGGCCTGGCCCGTTGTCGATGACCCGGATGACGGGTTTGTCGCCCTGTTTTGCGGTTTCGATCCAGATCGTCCCCCGGTCGGGCTGGCCGTATTTGAGCGCATTCGAGCACAGGTTATCGACGATCTGCTTCAGATGGCCGGGGTCGATCAGGGCGTTCAACTCCCCGTTCAGGGAACGCAGGCGAAAAACGTCGCCATACGGCTGGCGATGCAACGGGTTGATTTCCAGTACGTAATTGGCCAGCCATGGGTTCAGGGCAATTTTCTGTTTGTTCGACGGCTGGCGACGAGACAGGCGCAGAATGTCCTCGATGATGGTGTTCACCCGTCGGCAATGATGCTGGATGATGTCCGTCAGCCGCTTGTCCTGAGCCGACAAGGCTGGCGACTCCGCCAACAACTGCCCGGCGTGGCTGATGGCGCTCAAAGGATTGCGGATTTCATGAGCAATGCTGGCCGTCAAGTGGCCCAGCGACGCCAGTTTGTCCTGTTGCAAACGCTGGTTGTAAAGCGCGACATCCTCGAACAACAGCATGTGTAGCGTATCGCCACCTAATTGCAATGCCGAAAACCGCACCTGCACCTCATCGCGATCGGCCACCGCCACGATGGCGAAATCGTGCTGCGGATTATCACGCCAATGTTTGAGCGCAGCCTGCAATAGCGGCGACAAATCGTTCAGGCTCACGGGATGCTGGATACCGCCCAGCAGAGCCAGTGCTGCATGATTGCACAGCACGATAGCCCCGGCCTCGTCGGCAATCAGAATGCCCGACTGCAAATGCTGGATGATGTAGCGGTTCAGCTCTTCGAGGCGGACTATCGTTGCCGCATGTTGACGCGCCAGCAACGCCGATTGCTCGACGCGCGTTGCCAGCATCATCGACACCACCGCAATCGCAAAAAACGACAGCCCAAGCAGGCCGGAATAATTCAGTGTCGCCGCATCGAAGGCATGAGTCTGCATGGCATAAAGCTGTTCGGCCAACACCGCCAGGCTGGCCAACGCAGCAAACACCAGGGCACACAGACCACCGATCAACACACTGGCAGCGGCAATCGACACCGCCAGCAAGGCACCGACGCCACTACTCACGCCGCCGCTGGCATGCATCAGCAGCGTGATGAACACAATATCGGTAAAAATCAGCAACTGCGCCAAATGACCGTAAGCCAGTAGTCGCAGGTGTATCAGCGCGACCAGAAACAGCGAGATCGCCAGATAACCGAGACTGGCAAACTGATACAACTCGACGTCATGATCGCCCAGCGACAACGCGCCAAATCGCATGTAAAACAGCATGACAAACGACACGGCGCTGACCAGCCGGTAAACGCAAAAAATGTTCAACAACGACCAGGCCTGCGCAGCAGGCATGCCATAGGCTCTGGAAAACGGGCACGGGTAGAGGGTGTCGTTGGCTGTCATCGGCATAAACATAGGAGGGTCAAGTGACGCCCGTTTGCAAGCCGATTCAGCAAACCAATCCGGCTTTTCGGCTCACCATTTTTCATTTGTCTTGTGAGGAAACAAGGGGCATGCGTATTGCGGGAGATGGGCATTGTAGACGAGAAGACATACCCCGCGCGGCCAAGGTACGGCCAGGGTTGCGGATTCAATGGCTGTGCTATCCGCTCTATTGCAGGCGGCAGTCGTTGCAACACGGGTTTTACACAACCTCCTGTCCTGTCATTTCACTGACGCCGACGACCGCTCGGCAGGCAATGTTTCAGGCTTGGGCTTGCGAAACAATGGGACCTCAATGAACCAGCCGTAATACAGTACGTAGGCCACCAGAAACACCAGATAACCCGACCAGAGGATGTCCGACAGGTAGTGCCCGCCCGCCGCCATGCGGGTGAAGCCCATAGTCAACGCCAAAGCCAGTGTCATCAGGAAATACAACACCTTGTGATTCTGCGACAAAAAATACAGCACGAAAAAGGCGTAACCGACCGAACAATGTCCACAAACAAACGACTTGCCCTCGCTCGATCCTATCCTGCCCGCCGGTACGAAGTCCTCTTTGCCGCCGAATTCCAGGGTATGCACTGGCCTGGGTCGCCCCCAATGATCTTTGACGATCAGATTCACCAGCACGCCCGGCCCCAGCAGTATCACCAGCAAAATATAGAGTGCCCGCCGCCGAAACCGCCGGGTGTATTCATAGAAATGACCGACGATGCAGATGGTGAGCGCCGACAGGCCCGCAATCACGGTGAACGGGAAGGCAAAGTCATACAGCAATTTGACGATGCCCCAGCGATGCAGCGGCCATGGGCCATGCGGTTCGCCGGGACGATAAAACCAGTCGGCTAGTTTCAGGTCGATGTCAAATTGCCAGATCACCCAGCTCGACACGGTGGCCAGCAAGATCAAGATCGTCAGCTCCCTGCGGGCGCGTCTCAGTTTACGGTGCGGTATTGGCGTATTCATGGTGTGCATCAAGGAAAAAGCCGGGCCAGTGCGTCAACTGCCTGCCTAGATAAAGATGATAAGGGTGTTGTGGCCTGGCCGGATTGTTGATGCGGGCAATCCACGTCAGCGACTGGAATGCCGCCGCCAGCTTGGGCGAAAACCTGTCCGGCCCGTCTTCGCTGACGACGAAAGCGTCCTTGCCGGAAAAACCCGCATCGGGTGCGGACCATAATTGGCTATTTCTGCCCATCCCCTCGAAAAGGTAAAAATTAGTAATATCTAATGGATTGAGCCCTTCTATTCCCGGTT
>Ga0207951_100897_pt1 | contig 12446 bp, 6 predicted proteins | sample Subbio12Aug_8Bad_FD_184830 | JGI IMG/M metagenome (GOLD analysis project Ga0207951, IMG submission 184830) | Serpentinite rock and fluid subsurface biosphere microbial communities from McLaughlin Reserve, California, USA - CR12Aug_8Bad (SPAdes) | ecosystem: Environmental > Terrestrial > Deep... | reverse complement strand
ACTTTTAATGCGGGCAGTGGTACTGTATATCTTAATTATAATGCGTATTCTTCTCCTAAAGCTATTGAACTCGTAGAACAAAATAGTGTAGAAGCATTTGCAACTGACTATACTTCAAACGGTCTTGAGTACACTTTTTTGAATTGGGATAATAATCCGGGCTCTAATATTATTACCGCAAATGCACACACAACCTATACTGCCGTTTATTCCGTAAGACCGAGTATTGCAAATCGAAATCAGCAAATTACTTCTTCTATTGGACAATATATTACAATGCATTGGAATGCAAACCCAAATCCTTATGTATATGAGTATCGTGTTTATAGAAAAATAGGACATACAGGAACTCCATCGCTAATTGCAACAACCTCAAATACATCCTTTACGGATCCCGATTATATTATGACAGGAAGCTCTGAAGATACTTATTTAATGTATGATGTTAGACCGGTTTATTCTGTAAATCAAACAGAGTCAAATCCATATTTTCAATCTGCCGCCTTTGGTAGAATCGAATACTTAAAAACAGATGAAAAAAATGTTGCATCTTTGATGAGTAATTTGCCGGAAGAATATTCAATATCAAACTACCCAAATCCCTTCAACCCAACAACAACCATCAACTATCAATTACCCGAGAAAAGTTTTGTAACTCTAAAGGTATTCGATATTCTTGGCAAAGAGGTAGCAACATTAGTAAATGAAACTAAATCTGCCGGATATCACACTGTAATCTTTGATGCGGGTCATTCCGAGCGAGGTCGAGGAATGACAAGTGGTGTTTACATTTATACAATTCAAGCAAATGGAATTACACAATCAAAGAAAATGCTGTTGGCAAAATAGAAAGAATTTTTAGAAGAGGTTGTCTCAAAAGAAATTATTCAAATAAAAAATCTGTGTAAAACCGGTTAATCGGTTTTTATCTGCTTGCGATTCTCTAAAAACCTTACTTTTAAGACAACCTCTGTAAATCATTGCGGAGCTTCGTTAGTATATTTTTCAATATCCAGATTAACATCAAGCCCTTCAATACCCGAAACAGTTGTAGCAATTGATAATCCATCCAATCCGTGATATTTAAGAACTTCCATTGGTGTTCCGCACTCGGGGTAATCATCAAGACCAATTTTTTCAAATAACTTTCCCTGAACCGCATGCATCTCAATTAATCCCTCCATTATCTTGTTGCCGAGCGAACCGTAGATGGAATGATCTTCAAGCACATAAATCTTTTTTGTTTTTCTTGTAACATCAACAAGCCAGTCAAGATCAATTCTGTTAAGCCACGGCATATTAACAACCTTAAGCCCGAATCCTTTTTCTTTTAAAATTCTCGAAGCGACAAGAGCTTCGTGAAGAAGAACGGGACCATATCCGAAAATTACCGCATCATCACCTTCAGTAAGAGGTGTTCCGGTTCCAACAACAAAATTATAATTGTCGGGTAGTTTTATTCTTTCCGGAGAGGGACCAATAGAAAGCCGGATAGCACAATTTTCTTTTGCCTCGTTAACGCAGTATTCAACAGCTTTCTTAGTCTCAACAGCATTACATGGTTGAATCATTATAATATTTGGTATTGCAAGTAAGAGCGAAATATCCCGAACGCTCTGGTGAGATTTACCCGGTCCGGCTGGAATTAATCCCGCGAAATGACATCCATAAATAATTTTTGTTTTCTCGCCGGCATTATTGTAAATCTGTTCATTTGCTCGTGAGGTTAAGAAACTTGCGAAAGAATTTACAACCGGAATTAATCCCATTCTTGCAAGACCTCCAGCCATCGAAACCATATCCTGTTCTGCAATTCCGTTCTCAATGAATCGATCCGGATATGCATACTCAAATTTCCGGAGTTTGCAATCGGCGGAAAGGTCACCATCAAGAACAACTATTTTATCATTTGTTTTAGCTAGTTCAACAAGCGCGTCTCCATAAGCATCGGTAACAAATTCTTTATCAATCTTGGTTGATGATTTTCCCTCTACTTTGTTTTCGGGGATAATGATTTTGGGAATTCCAATCTCATCCGACAATTTAATTATCTGTTCACTTAATTCAGCAAGACCCTTCAAATAACTTTCATCATCCGGTGCGCCGCTATGCCATCTATAATATGTTTTTCCGGAAACGGTTTCTGTAACTGGTTTTTCCATAAAAGAAACGCCTTTACCTTTTATAGTATCGGCAACTATCATTTTCGGTTTATCATTCACAGACTTAAGTTCATCAAAAGTTTTTTTAATTGTTTCGTAATTATGACCATCAATTCTAACAACATGCCATCCGAAAGCTTTTACTTTTTCTACAACGTCTTCAATATTATTAACATCAGCCACAAGCATATCGGTCTGATACTTATTATGATCCATAATAGCAGTAATGTTATTCACTTTTTGATGAGCCGCAGCCTGAATCGATTCCCATATTTGACCTTCCTGAAATTCGCCGTCACCTGTTAATACAAAAACATTTCCTTTTTCTTGTAAGTACGATTTTGCCCACGCCATTCCTTTTGCTTTAGAAATTCCCATTCCTAACGAACCGGTACTTGCTTCAATACCGGGAATTCTAACTTCCGGATGCCCGTCAAGTCCGTTGAAACGACGAAGCATTAAAAGTTTTTCTTCTGGTAGAATTCCGAGAGCATAAAAAAGTGAATATAAACCGGGCACGTCGTGACCTTTAGAAGAGAAATAAATATCGCGAGCCGGGTTATTAAAGCCGGCGCTTAGAACATTCAACTCATTTAAGTAGAGATATGTTACAATATCCATTGCACTAAGAGACGAACCGAGATGACCGGATCCCGCTTTCTTAACTGCTACGAGAGTATTATAACGGCACATATCTGCAAACAACCGCATCCTGGTATTCCATTTACCATTATTATTTTTTACACGATCGAATTCTTCTTTCTTGATTAGGTTATAAGACATTTTATTCTCCGTTTCTTGGAATGCAAAAAAAACTTAAGCATTGTTTTTCTTATGTGTAAAATTAGCTGATTTCTGAATAAGAGAGAAAGCATTATTGTTAAGTAATTGTAAAGTTATTTTACCATCTACTTTTTATTTGATAATGGTTGAATTAAGTATTCATTTCAGATAAATTCAATAGAACATTTTTAAGGGTTTTACAATGAAATACAGAATACTATTTCTATTTCTGTTTACAATAAGTTTATCTGCTCAAATAATAGACACAACTCTAATAAATGGTCTTGAATACAGAGGAATTGGACCTTACCGCGGTGGAAGATCAGGTGCTGTTACCGGAGTTCCTTCCAATCCAAATCTATTTTATTTTGGATCGACTGGCGGCGGAGTATGGAAAACTGAAAATTCCGGAACTACATGGAAAAATATTTCGGATAAATTCTTCGGTGGTTCAATCGGCGCTGTTGAAGTAAGCACATGGGATCCGAATGTTATTTATGTTGGAACGGGTGAAGAAACCGTTCGCGGAAATGTATCGAGCGGTAATGGAATGTGGAAAAGTGAAGATGCCGGCGCTACCTGGAAGTTTATAGGGCTGGAAGATTCGAGACATATAACCGACATTGTTATTCACCCTAAAAATCCCGACCTCGTTTATGCGTCCTGTCTTGGACATCTTTATGGTCCTAACGAAATGCGGGGAATTTACCGCAGCAAAGACGGCGGTAAAACATGGGAAAGAATTCTCTTTGTTAATAACGAAGTTGGAACGGTTGATATTATAATGGATCCTAACAATCCGCGTGTTCTTTATGCCGCATCTTGGAGAGTAATAAGAAAACCATACGCATTTGAAAGCGGCGGCGAAGGATCAGGTTTGTGGAAATCTACAGATGGCGGAGATACATGGAAAAATCTTACTTACAATAAAGGATTACCAAAAGGTGTAATTGGAAAAATTGGAGTAACTGTTTCGGCTGTAAACTCGAATCGTGTTTATGCTATTATTGAAGCTGAAGAGGGCGGTGTTTTCAGGTCTGATAACGGCGGCGCTACGTGGCGCAAAATGAATGACGATAGAAATCTAAGGCAGCGTGCATGGTATTACACAAGAATTTATGCGGATACAAAAGATGTAGATAAAGTTTACGTTCTTAATGTTTCATTCTGGAGGTCTAAAGACGGCGGAAAGTCTTTCGAAAGTATTTCTACACCGCATGGTGATCATCACGATTTATGGATTAATCCCGACAACTCCGATATAATGGTAATTGGTGATGACGGCGGTGCACAGGTTACTGTTGACGGCGGAAAATCCTGGAGTACTTACTATAATCAACCGACGGCACAATTCTACAGAGTAACAACCGACGATTATTTCCCATACAGAATTTACGGCGCACAACAGGATAACAGCACAGTTAGAATTCTTCATCGCACAGAAGGTGGAAGTATTGGAGAGCGTGATTGGGAAACAACAGCCGGCGCAGAGAGCGGATGGATTGCACCCGATCCGAAAAATAACGACATAGTTTATGGCGGTAATTACGGCGGTTATATCGGTATGATGAATCATAAAACCGGTGAAAGCAGAACTGTAAATGTCTGGCCGGATAACCCGATCGGGCACGGTGCAGAAGGAATGAAGTATCGTTTTCAGTGGAACTTCCCGTTAATGTTTTCGATTCACGATCCGAATGTTTTATATGCTGCGGGTAATATTCTTTTCAAAACCAATAACGGTGGAGAAAGCTGGACGGCAATTAGTCCGGACCTTACAAGAAATGATTCAACAAAATTAAAACCATCGGGCGGACCGATAACAAAAGACAATACAAGCGTTGAGTATTACTGCACAATCTTTGCCCTAGCAGAATCACCTTTAAAAGAAGGAATTATCTGGACAGGAAGCGATGACGGTCTTATTCATGTAACAACCAATAACGGAAGCAGCTGGAATAATGTAACACCTCCTAAAAATTTATTACCTGAATGGGCGCAGATTAACAGCATTGAAGCCGACCCGTTCAACGAAGCCGGACTTTATGTAGCGGCAACACGATATAAACTTGATGATTATTCACCGTACATTTTAAGAACAACCGATTTCGGTAAGACATGGAAAAAAATTACTAATGGAATCATCCAGAAACATTTTACAAGAGTAGTAAGAGCAGATAAAATAAGGAAAGGATTATTATTCGCTGGCACAGAAGAAGGAATCTATATTTCATTTAACGATGGTAATAACTGGCAGCAGTTCCAGCAAAATTTACCAATCGTTCCCATTACAGATCTTACAATTAAGAATGAAGATTTAATAGTTGCTACTCAGGGAAGATCATTCTGGATGATAGATGATATTTCACCGCTGCGGTTATTAACAGATGATGTTGCTAAAATGAATTATCATATTTATCAACCGCGACCAACATGGAGAATTAGCGGCGGAGGAAGAGGTGATGAATTATTAGCCGGAAAAAATTTGCAGAGCGGGGTTATACTCTATTATTATTTTAAAGATGCACCGGATAGTAATTCGGTGGAGCTGAAATTTTATGATGAGGGAAATCAGTTTATTACATTATTCAAACCAAAGACTAAAGATAGATCTGCGGTAATTCCTATTAAGAAAGGTCTTAACAGATTTGTCTGGGATATGCGATACAAAGATGCAGAAAGATTTGATGGAATGATTATATGGTCTCAGGGTGGATTGCGGGGACCGCTTGCTGTGCCGGGTAAATATTCCGCTGTACTTATTAATGGTAAAGATTCCATTTCGGTTCCTTTCGAAATTGTTAAAGATCCGCGCTCATCTTCAAGTATAGATGATTTGAAAGCTCAATTTAATTTTATTCTTTCCGGCCGGGATAAGCTTACAGAAACCCACAATGCAATTAAACAGATTAGAACTATTCGTAAGCAATTAAACGACGTCAAAGAAAAATTCAAAGAAAAGAAAGATTCCGATTCAATAAAAAAAGAAATAGAAAAGACTGGCAAAGAGCTTACATCAATCGAAGAAACTCTTTATCAGACAAAAAATAAAAGTCCACAGGACCCGCTTAATTACCCGAACAGACTTAACGACAAACTTGCATCACTTGTAAGCGATGTTGCAAATGGAGATTTTAGACCAACAGTTCAATCTGAAGAGCTTAAGAACGAATTCTTTGCAAAGATTGATGAGCAGATTAAGAAATTGAAAAACATTATAGGAAATGAAATTCCGGTATTGAACAAGCTAATTAAAGAAGCAGAGTTACCGGCAATAGTAATTGAATAACTCTGAATATTACTTATAAATAATTAAACTGAGGGGAACATGAAGCGTATTTATTTTATAATGTTGCTAATTCTTTTTGTCTCTTATACTGGAAACTTCTTGGTATTTGCACAGACAGAGAAAGTAAAGTCGGTTGATGGCGTTGAGATTTCGTTTGATATGGCCGGTAATGGTGATACAGGATTAGTTTTTGTTCACGGGTGGAGCTGCGATAAATCCTACTGGCATAATCAAGCAGAATTTTTTTCTGATAACTACAAAGTTGTTGCAATTGATCTTGCCGGGCATGGTAATTCCGGAATGAACCGCAAAGATTATACTATGGAATTATTCGGCGAGGATGTTGCGGCGGTCGTTAATCATCTTAAATTAAATAAGGTGATATTGATCGGACATTCGATGGGCGGATCCGTAATTCTTGAAGCAGCCAAAAAATTGGGTAATAAAGTAATCGGAATTATAGGCGTTGATACTTATCAATCATTTGTTGATAACTGGACGTCGGAACAGAAGGATGGATTTCTGAAATCGTTTCAAGATAATTTCGTTCTAACTACAAAAGGATTTGTTCGATCAATGTTTCCCCCAAATGCCGACACAATGCTTGTAAATAAAGTTGTGGATGATATGTCCTCGGCACCTCCAGAAGTTGCAGTCAGTGCAATGAGAAATTTATTCTATTACGATCCTGTTCCAACTCTCCGGAATTTGAATCCTCCTCTTATATCAATTAATTGCGATATGTATCCCGTATCTATTGAAGAAAATAAAAAGTACGTTAAAGATTACGAAGTAAAATTTATGAAAGGGGTCGGTCATTTTTTAATGCTGGAAAGACCGGATGAATTTAATGGTCTATTAAAAGGATCGATAGCAGAATTATTGAATAAATGAGAGTAGAAAAATGAAAAAGATAGTTTTTATGGCATTACTGTTATTAACAGTTTCAGTAATTACATCACAGACAAGAAAAGATTATCCAATTCAGCCGGTTCCTTTTACACAGGTTCATATCAGTGATGGATTCTGGTTCGATAGAATGGAAACCAACCGGACAGTTACAATTCCATATGCAATTAAAATGAACGAGACAACCGGGCGTGTTACTAATCTTGAAATTGCGGCGGGATTAAAAACAGGTGAGTATTGCACGCGTTATCCATTCGACGATACCGACATTTACAAAGTGATTGAAGGCGCATCATATTCATTAATGCTTAAACCGGATAAGGAATTAGAAAAAAAACTCGATGAGTTAATTGATGTAATTGCTAATGCACAGGAACCGGATGGATATATTTATTCAGCAAGAACAAGTAAATCAGAAAAGATGAAGCAGTCAATCGGTCCCGAAAGGTGGTCTAATCTGCAATGGAGCCACGAGCTTTACAATGCCGGACACATGTTCGAAGCGGCGGTTGCACATTTTATGGCAACAAATAAAAAATCGTTTTTAACCATTGCACTTAAATGTGCTGATCTGTTAGTAAAAGATTTTGGTCCCGGTAAAGTTCAGTTACCACCGGGTCATCAGGAAGTTGAACTTGGTCTGGTTAAGTTATACAGATTAACCGGTGAAGAAAAATATCTTAACCTTGCAAAATACTTTTTGGATATAAGAGGCAGAGGAAAAGAACTTACGGATCGCGAATCGTGGGGAGAATATTCACAGGATCATAAACCAATAATCGAACAGGACGAAGCAGTTGGGCATGCAGTGCGCGCTGCTTATATGTATTCTGCCATTGCAGATGTTGCAGCTCTTACCGGCGACGAAAGTTATATCAAAGCACTGGATAAAACCTGGGATAATGTTGTAAGTAAAAAATTATATCTAACAGGGGGACTTGGCGCAACCGGTTCGTGGGAAGGGTTTGGCCCGAATTACGATCTACCAAATGCAAGTGCTTATAACGAAACTTGCGCGTCAATTGCTAATGTTTACTGGAATCACAGAATGTTTCTTCTGAAGGGTGAAGGTAAATATATCGATATTCTTGAAAGAACATTATACAATGCATTGCTATCGGGAATTTCTATTAGCGGCGATAAATTTTTCTATCCAAATCCCCTCGAATCATTCGGCACTCATGAAAGAAGTAACTGGTTCGAATGTGCTTGCTGCCCTGGTAATGTAACAAGATTTATTGCCTCGGTTGCCAATTATATTTACGCGGTAAGGGATAAAGAAGTTTTTGTAAACCTCTATACAAACAACTCCTCCAATCTTAAAATTGATAATGATGATGTTATTTTAAATCAAAAAACAAAATATACGTGGGAAGGAAGAATAGTTCTTACTGTTAATCTTAAAAAACAGACTAAAGATTTTTCAATTAATCTTAGAATTCCCGGATGGGCTCAGGACGAAGTTGTTGCTTCGGACCTTTATAGTTTTATTGATAAACTGAAAAAACAAATATCGGTTCTTGTAAATAGTAAACCTTACGAATTCAATATTGAAAAAGGATTTGCGGGAATTAGCAGAACTTGGAAGAACAATGATAAAATTGAATTGATCCTTCCAATGGAAGTTAAGCGGATTGCTGCAAACAACAATGTAGAAGCCGATAGAGGCCGTATTGCTCTTCAACGCGGCCCGCTTGTTTATTGTGCGGAAGGAATTGATAACAACGGTTACGCAAGAAATATATTAATCGGTAACGACACAAAATTCAGTACAAAGTATCATTATAATCTTTTAAATGGTGTTGAAGTAATTACGGCAAAATCATCTGGTGTTAAACAAGCCAAAGATAAAAAGTTATTGATTAAGGAGAAGCAAAATTTTATGGCAATTCCGTACTATGCATGGGCGCATCGCGGCAAAACAGAAATGAGTGTGTGGATTGCTAATGACGAAAAGGTTGTTCAACCGTTATTCGGATCGGATCTTCTTACGCATGCAAAAATAACTTCATCTGCGGGAAAGAATCCCGAGGTAATAGCAGACCGGCTTGAACCAAAAAATTCTATTGATCACTCCTTCCCGTTTTTTCACTGGTGGCCGAATAAAGGATCAACTGAATGGGTTCAAATCGATTTTCAAAAGCCCGAAGAAATTTCGCAAATGGATATTTACTGGTTTGACGACACAGGAATTGGAGAATGTAGAATTCCTTCTTCCTGGAAATTGTTTTACAAAGAGGGCGATAAATGGAGGGAAGTTTATACCATTGATAAATACGGCGTTGAAAAAGATAAATACAATAGCGTAATCTTTGAAACGGTGAGAACAAAATCCTTAAAAATAGAAATTCATTCGCAGACGGATTTCGCCGGCGGAATTCATGAGTTAAAAATTAAATAAGAGGTTAATATGTACAGAGTATTAAATGATTTTCTTGAAGATTGGAAGTATGAAAGTGAATCGACTCTTAAATTATTCGGTAACATTAATGAAGATAAAAAGAATCAGAAGGCAACAACGGACGGCAGATCACTCAGTTATATTGCATGGCACATTACACAAAGCTTACCGGAAATAATGCATAGAATAGGATTCAAGTTTGAGACCTATAAAGAACAGGTTCCCGAACCGGAAAAGTTTTCTGAAGTAATTTCATTTTACAAACTTTATTCTGAGCAGATTTTCAATCAAGTTAAAGAGAAGTGGACGGATGAAATACTTGTTGAAGAAACCGATATGTACGGTGAAACATGGAAAATGGGCAAGGTGTTGTCGATGCTGATTATTCATCAGGCACATCACCGTGCACAGATGACTATTTTGATGAGACAAGCGGGATTACAGGTGTCCGGAGTATATGGTCCTTCCCGGGAGGAATGGGCGGCTATGGGCATGGAACCTAAAGTGTAATTATATCGATATTTTTTAATTTGATTTAGTGTAGTAAAGAGTTTAAAGTTCGATCGAGGGTGCGCATCCAATAGATGAAAACACTAATTTTATTCTTTCTTCAGACAACATTTCTGTTTGCTCAAGCCAATTTAGACAGCTTGATGAAAAGCATTTCCGCTAAGCCGGATACTGCGCGGGCAAGAATTTTAAATGATTATGCATGGATAAATAGAAGCAAGAATCCTAACTCCGCTCTTAAAAGCAGTGAAGAAGCATTAAAGATTGCCCGGGCAATTAATAATAAGAATCTTCAAGCGCGTTCATTGAATTTAATGGGCGTTATTTACAGAAATCTTGGTAACTACGACAAATCAATTAGCGTATATACAAACGCTCTTCGTATTGCCGAAGAAGTAAAAGATTCCGTTCAGATTGCATATTCATACAATAATTTAGGTGGAATATACAGACTGCAAGGCAACAACACGCTTGCACTTGAATATATTCTAAAAGCTCTTTCAGTTTTTGAAAATCTAAAACACAAAGAGGGGATATCCTTCTGCACAATTAACATCGGGTTGATTTACCGGCGGCAGGGAAATTATGTTAAAGCTCTTGAGTATCTTAATTATACTCTACGATTAAGAGAAGAAATTAACGATAGACCCGGAAAAGCGCTGGCATTAAATCTTATTGCCGAAGTTCATTTTGATTTAGGCGAATTTAATGCTGCGTTGAAGTACTATCTTGAAGTTGAGAAGGAATATCAGGCAGTAGATGATAAAAAAGGTCTTGCCGCCGCTTGGGGAGGTATTGCCGGCGTCTATTATGAACAAAAAAACTATCAAAGCGCACTTGAATACAGAAATAAATCCTTAGAATTAGCTACAAAGATTAATTACCTGGAAGGACAGGTTCATAATCATATTAATCTTGGATTGATCTACGCACAGTTGAAAAATTTCCAGAAAGCTGACTTAGAATTTGCAGAAGCTCTTAGAATTGCGAACAGTATGAAAGAAATTTATGTGCAAATAGATACTTATAAAAATTTTGCTAAATACAACGAGATGAAAAATAATTATAAGGAGGCGCTTCTTTATTTCAAAAAATATACAACGTTAAAAGACTCAATAATGAAGCAGGAAAATATTGCACTGATAACAGAGATGGAAGCAATTTATAAAAGCGAAAGAGCGGAAAAGGAAAAAACAGTTCTTATGAAAGACCTTGAACTAAGAGAGAAGCAGACAAATTATTTGATAATAATTCTTCTTTTAATCGTTGTAATGGTTGTAATTATTTATAGCAGATATCTCTCCAAAAAAGCAGCAAATAAAAAACTTCAGGAGTTGAATGCGGTTAAAGACACATTTTTCAGATTAATTGCTCACGATCTCAAAACGCCATTCAATGCAATCTTTGGTTATACTGAAATGTTAAAAGAAGATTTTACAATTTTATCCGAAGAGGAAAAGCTTAAATATATTACTGATATTGGTAGGGCATCCAAACAAAGTTATCAGCTTCTGGAAAACCTTCTGTTGTGGTCTCAGTCAGAATCTGGCAGAATTGAGTTTAATCCGCAAACATTGAATCTCAAGCTCATTATTCTGGAAAGTAAAGAATTGTTAATGCCGGCGGCAAAGAATAAAAATATTGAAATCGCTGTTGAGTGCGATGATAATCTTACAGTTAATGCCGATATGCAAATGTTAACAACAATATTCCGTAATCTTATTTCAAACGCTATTAAGTTTACATACCCTGGCGGCAATGTTATTATTCACGCAATAGATGAACCGAAGAATGTAAAAATTTCTATAAAAGATAACGGATTGGGAATGAGTGATGAAACGGTTAAAAGATTATTCAAGCTGAATGAAGTTAGTACTTTTAACGGAACCCAGGGTGAAAAAGGAACAGGACTCGGTCTAATTTTATGTAAGGAATTTGTTAGTCTTCATAAAGGTAAAATAAAAGTTGATAGCGAACCGGGTAAAGGAAGCACTTTTATTTTTACTATTCCTAAATGAGTATTGCCTTTCTAATAAGGACTAATTTACATTTCTAACATCTAACCACTTTTTCTTATATTTGCGCACAAAAATTAGAGGTGTATCATCGCAAAAGGTCAAAATGAAACAGTAGAAAAAATTGTATCTCTTGCCAAGAGAAGAGGATTTGTATTCCAATCGAGTGAAATATACGGCGGTCTTAACGGCTGCTGGGATTACGGTCCGCTGGGGGTAGAACTTCTAAAAAATATTAAAGAGGAATGGTGGAAAACCATGACTTACCGCGACGATGTAGAAGGTCTGGACGCTTCTATTCTTATGCACCCGCGCGTTTGGGAAGCAAGCGGACATGTGGAAAACTTTACGGATCCGATGATCGATTGTAAACAATG